>QWCC01000003.1_pt1 | contig 138614 bp, 145 predicted proteins | sample 1972491 | NCBI WGS metagenome assembly QWCC01 (sample SAMN09866718, study PRJNA288562) | Human oral metagenome isolate term5_saliva, whole genome shotgun sequencing... | isolation source: mouth | host: Homo sapiens | place: USA: California
GGTTGAAGATGGCGCAGAAGGCCCTGAGTCGCAAGGCCATGGGCTCGAAGCGGCGCGCTAAGGCCAGGGCCAAGGTGGCGCGCCTACACGCGCGCGTCGCGTACCAGCGCGGCGACGCGATGCACAAGGCAACCACGTGGCTCGCCAGCACCTACTCGGACATCAGTGTCGAGGATCTGAACGCGGCAGGCATGGTGAAAAACCACCGGCTCGCCAAAGCGGTGTCGGATGCGGCGTTCGGCGAGTTCCGCCGCCAGCTCGAATACAAGACCGCACGCACCGGCGCGACACTACACGTCATCGACCGCTGGTTTTCATCTAGCAAGACATGCTCGAAGTGCGGGAGGGTGAAAGCCAAGCTCTCCCTCGCTGAGCGAACCTACAGGTGCGACGGCTGCGGCCTCGTCATGGACCGTGATCTGAACGCCGCAGTCAACATTCTGGTCGCCGGGAGTGCCCCGGAGACACAAAACGCGCATGGAGGGACCGGAAGACGGAGCAACCAGCACGGTTGCGCAACGCAAGTCCCGTTGAAGTGCGAACCAAGTGGGCGCGGCGGAAACCGCGTAAGACTTGGAGCGGACGAGCGCAAGCACGTCCTACAAGCAAAGTCAAGTAGCTTGCAACGGTACAGCGCGGGAGCGTGGTGAGTCGTGGCCGGTTACGCTGACGACTTCTCGATGAGCAACAACGCTCTCGACGCATACGACCGCGGCCTGCGCCCCCGTTCCAAATGGGGCAAGGCCGACATCCTGGACGCGCTCCCCGCAGACGCTCGAGCGTACCTACAGCTCGACGGCTACCCGCTCGAGTTCCTACGAGAGTACTTCCTCGTAGCTGAGGAATGGCACCACACGTCGAAGCTCTACAACAAGACCGAGTTCTACCGGCCCGGAATCGACCAGTGGGAGGACACCTACACGCCCGAGGACGTGCAAGACCTCTACCGAGTGTGGCTGCAACGCCAACAGAAAGCCCAGGCTGCGAAAGCCGCCGCCCCGCGTAAGGTTCGCGTCACCTACACGCACTGGATCGACAAGCGACACTACAGGACTGTCACCGAGTACGCGCTTGTTCGCGGACCCTGGATATACACGCAGAGCGGCCTACGCAAACGAGCCGATAGCATCAACATCCACATCGACGAAACCTACGAGCGCGCCCCCAAAGGCACAGCCAAGATCTTCCAGGAAATCGCGCGCAGAATGAAGCAAAAATGACACACACAATGAGCATTGACGAAGCCCTCAGAAACGTCACCAGCGCAACATACACGCGCTGGATCGAATACCGCACGCCGTCCGGTAACTGGTCGCGCAAGCGACACCAGGAAACTCAAGACACCATCACACCCAAAGAAGCGCGATTCCTCGCAGAAAACCAGCACCTTTACGGCAACAAGCGTCGATACCTCCCCGGCACGCCCCTCCCCACGCGATTCGTGAACGAGCGACCCGACCTCAACCTGCGTCGAGTCGCGACCGTCGAATACCACCATTAACCGAACGCAGCATGAAGCGGTGGCCGCCCGCAGTGTCGGTGCGCCTACATGTACGCGCGGGAAACACGGATAGTATTCGCTTACCCGCGAAAGAAAGGAACAAGCCCATGACAAAACGCGAACTCGTTGCACCGCCAGTCGGAACCATCTACCAACTACGCCACCACGGCTGGCGCGCCGCCCTCCGCGATAACGAGTATTGGCAGGTTGAACGCCGCACCGAAAAAACCGTGTGGCTACGCCAGCTTGTCACCGATACCGAAGGAAAGCCGATACTCGGCATGACCCGCACGGACATCCCCCTACGTCAGTGCCGAGTCCTCCAAGATGCGTGCCTGCACGTCCGCGAGGGCGTGTATGTAGATCTGTACCGCGACATCTACAGGCCAGCAAGCTAGTCGAAGAAGAAGGCAACATGTCGCACATGCGAGACCGCTTCACTCTCCCGCTAGTGGGGACGATCTACTGGTCCCGAGCACACGAGCGCGCTTGGAAGGTCGTGAAGCGCACCGAGAAGACCCTCTGGCTCCAAGAGCTCGAGGTCACTCACTCGAGGACCGCGCCGCCGACGATCAGCCGCTCAACTGTGATCGGTGATGTCATCATGCGCCGCATCGACAACACAGGCCACATCCGCCCCGACGCGAACACTTCGCTCCACCCATACAGGGACATCGCATACAAGCCTGAATAGAAAGGAAACCCCAATGGCCACCACAACACCTACCGCCCCCGCCGTGCCCGTCGGCACCATCCTATGCGCGAGCGACCACATGTTCTTCGAGGTTGTCCGAGCGACAGCCCAGACTGTCTGGGTCAAGGGACTCCGAGAAAAAACAGGAAGAACACCTAGTGGCTCTTGGGCCACTGTTCCCATCCGAGGAGCCTACGTAAACGATAAGCCGATGAGGTACCGCTACAACCCCGCCACCGACAGCTTCATCAAGATCGGCATTTACAGATGCTACCCCTACACGGGTTTTGTCTGGGAAAGCTAACCGACCTCGAAACAGAAAGGAAAACTCCAATGAATACCCCAGCCGCCGATGCCCAGGTCATGCCCGTCGGAACCATTCTCCGAGCAGGCGACAAGTACTACGAAGTCGTCCGAGCAACAGCCAAGACGATCTGGGCCCAAGAACTCCAAACAGAAACACGAAGAGACATTGGAGGCAACTGGTTCACTCTCCCCATCCGAGGGGCCTACGCGAGCGATGAGAAACTGATGCGCAGGCCCAGCCGCATTGACCACTCCATCTGGTTCGGCAACCACTGGGCCTACCCCTACGAGGGTGGAGTCCTGTAGGGCTAACCTCCCTCGAAAGCGGAAAGGAAAACATCATGTACGTCGGCAAAAGTGAACTCGAGGCAATCGCCACGTGGTTCAATCTCGTGGACAGTGAAACTGTCGCTCAGGCGAACGGGCTGAAAGAGTGGCAGATGCCGGAGGGAAACTGGTGTTGGGGCTGGGACTTCCAAAATGAAGACATGCCACATACTGAATCAGACCCCACACAAGTCAGGTACACGACAAACAGCTACGGACGAGGCATATTTTCTCTCGACGGGCGACACCAACCCCTAGGAACGGACAGCATTGACCTAGGGGACGGCGACTTGCGTAGTGCGGTCCTTGGGTTGAGCACTTACTACTGCGAAACCACTGGACGCCGCGACTATGAACGGTACTGCCACCAGGAGGGGATGCGCGTCGGCTCGAAGGCGAGCATCCTTTCGTTCATGGACACCTGTGTAGCGAAAGACAGGATGCGTATGCGTTTGTATGCCAGGTAGTCCTTAGTGGTGGAAGTGGGGCCTGTGAGTGGACTATGCGGGCGTTTTGCCTGTATGATCGTTCTGGCGGTGGCCTTCGGGTTCCTTCCGCTTTCTGGGTTATGGACCGGCCTGAACCTCTCCGTGTGGGTTTGGGCCGGTCCTGTTTTTGTGCCTTCCTCTTTCACCCCTTCGCGTGATCTACTTAACCAATATAGGGGTTGAGTACGCTTGCGCGCGCAATAAAACCGACTAAACTACCAATCAACCCCAGAAAACAAACAGAAGGAACCAACAATGAAGTCGCAGACCTACAGCTTCGTCATGGGAGCACTCGTCGGCCTTGCCCTCACCCTCTACGTCCTAATCTGGACGACCGCCACCGGCGACGGCGGCGCATGGGACTCCGGCCTGGGAATCGCCTTCACAATCACCGCCGCCGCCCTAGTCGGCACCTTTGTCGCTCAGGACTACATCAAGGAAGATGTGCACAATGCTGGCAACAACTGACACCCCCACCGTTGAGGAAGCCCCGACGTACACCGTCATCATCGGGTCCGGGCTCCTCGACCAGGAGATCGCCTGGCGCTACGACCGAGCCCCGCTCACCCCCGCGGCCATCGACGCAGAACGGACGCTCCTCAGCGTGTACGCGGATGCGGAACTCGCCGGCGACCCCCTGCGCTCCCCCGCAGACCTCATCATCCTCCTGGGAGCAGCAGCAACCGTCCTACGCGCCGAAACCACCGCTCTCGCAGGAGAGGGCCACTACCAGGCTCTCACGCGAGCCCTCAACGCCTACAACGCCGACAACGGCAGCGCCGACGACTGGAACACGTGGCGCACCCCCAGCGCTGCGCCAGAAGCCCGCATCGACGCGCTCGTGCGCATCATGGCCCACGCCCAAGCACTACTCAACGAACGACGCTAGGAGAGAACAATGCCAAAATGCTATTGCAACGATTGCTGCACAGTAAGGGACACCCCCATCTCAGTGGGCAAGGGCACCGTACCGTATGGGGACCTTCTCGTTCGAGGCACCTGCATCCGAATCGGAGACAACACGTATGTCTACGACAACAAGATGTATCTTCCCAATGACCTTGAGGGATGGTGGATAGACAAAACCCGCAGGATGATCGGCGCTCACTACTTCCTCGAATATTACCTGACAGGTCACACCGTTGAGGTGCTGGATCACGGCTCACGCAGACGGCCTCCGCGCGACTATGGCCACAACGAATGATCGCCAATAGCGCCATGCACGTACCGCCCATCAACAAGCATTAGCTGCGCGATTATCGGCGGGACGCGCGCTTACCCACACGCAAATAAACGCAGCCACAGCACACAAACCTAGGGCCTGTGAACTAACAAGGAGGAACCCCCTTATGGACAACTACGTGGACTCTACGAGCCCGGAATACGTGCGCCGTATGGCCTCGACACTCAACGCTAAGTGGGAGGCTCTGGCCCCTTACGTCACGCCGGGGGCGCGTGTCCTCGACTACGGGTGTGGTATGCCCGTTGAGGGCGGTATCCGCGAGCGCGTCGAAGCTGCGGGCGGCGTGTACGAGTGCCACGACATCAGCACCACAGTCGAGACCGCCATGCGGGACGCTGGAGCCACCTTCCGCACGAAGGAAGACCTCCAAGAGCGGGCAGGCGGCTACGACGTGGTGTTCCTGTCCAGCGTCGTGCACGAGATCCTGGAAGAAAGAAACAGAGACAGCTTGAAGGAGCTTGCATTGATCCGACAGCTGGTTGCGTCTGGCGGCACGCTCGTCATCCGCGACTGGTCAGGGGCGAGGTTCCAGGTGGAGGAGTTCAGCAACTTGAAGTCCCTCAATGTCGTTTCCGTAGACGCGATGCGCGAAGTTCTCACCTGGGTTGGGGCACTCACGATCAACAAGATCATCCATTTCAGGGGTGGAAACGACTACTCCGTGAACTGGGACAGCCTCAAGATTGAAGCGAACCCCACCAACCTCTACGAGATCGCTTTCCATTCCGTGTGGGGCCTCGACAGCCTCCCTCGGGAGTCCACAGAGTCCTACAGTGGGACGCGCTCCATGCTCAACGTGGTTATCAACGGGTGGGGCGAGTACGCACTAGAGCGAGAGTACGACGAGTGGGACGAAGGCTACCTCGAGCACTTCCAGCGCCTCTACAACGTTGACTGTTTGCCGTGGCCGACGAAGACAGTCCTCGTCCTGCGCCGCAACAAGTAACCGCCACACCCCACACGCGACGCTCATCTAGTGAGCACCGAACGCCAACCAACGAAAGGAAACGCTCATGATCCGCATTCAGGTCGAAGCCCACGTCGGAGCAATCACCAACCTGGAAGCCGTCAAGCAGGCAGGCTACGAAGTTGCCATCCAGTCGCGAGAAGCGCGACCCGGCTACCCCATCCACCTTGTTGGTGAGCGCATCTTCAATGCCTCCGACGGCAAGTTGGATAAGAAGTTCTGCGTGGCCGCAAACGAGACGTACTCGCATCGAGACGGCACCTTCGGCATTGAAGAGGCGCACGTGATCGGTGACCTCCTCAAGAAGTACTTCGTGGATGCAAAGCTCGCCCGTATCGTCAGGGTGTGCGTCACTGTCTTCAACTCCCCCGAAACGCACAGTCACACCTACACGGAGGTCGTCACCTACCAGATCAACCCCTCCAAGTGGACCCCACGCAGCCACGGTGTTACCACCACGACGCACAAGATCCCCACCCTCGGGCTCGAGGACTGACGGCTCATGTACCACATCGCTGTAGAAGCGCGTCTCACTGGCCCAGAAGCGGGGATGCAAGCTGCGTGGAAGATGATCGCAGACTATGCCGTTAACGTGCCTGAGTCGCTGGGTCGGAATGAAGCGCACATCTGCCTCGTGAATGCCCTTAAGAAGATCATCATGAACGGCAGTAAGGGAGTCGCTGGAACAACAACCATCCCCAGCGGAAACGCCAAGGGGGCGACTGTGCGCGCCAGCGATACGCTGAGCAAGGAAATGCTGCGTCCTCTCGCGCGCCTCGCTCAAAGCATCCTCGTGTCTACCGGCTGCACGTTGGACGTGTCGATTACGCAGGTGTACGGAGCAGGGGCCTACACGGTCAGTCACGTCGTCACGCACACCATCCACCCGTCTACCGAGAAGCGTCACCGCGCGCTCAAGGTAAGCATCCTAACCCCGCCGACTCTCGGCCTGGAGGGCTGACATGGAGGCGACGAACGGGAGCTTCTGCGTCGAACTGTGGAACCGTAGCTCGGGCGACCACCTCAAGGTGAGTGGCAAAGGAGACGTGAGGGAGATCCTGGAGTACTGGTTCCAGGACTTCCTCCCCTGCGACGAGCACGCACGCCACTGTGTCGACACCCTCGAGGAGTGGGCGCAGTCCCCACGCTTCGAGAGAACTCCCGAAGTCGTCGCCGCCGAAAACTACCTGGAGGTGGCCGTCCAGAAGCGCCTCGTGCGCCCATCAGTCCTCCTGATGCTCCCTTGCAGGCCGTCTCGTGAGAGCATCCACCTCATCACCGTCGCCGACAGTGAGGAAGCCGTGCAGGAGGCGTGCAGGGTCTTCGGGCAGGACGAGGCCACGTCATGCTTGGCCTACATTGAGGCAGTGGACGGGCGCAAAGCCATGTACGGGGTGCGAGAAGCCGCCAGGCGGGAAGACGACAAGCTCACGGCCCTCAGCGTCATCTTCGACGGCTTCACCCGCACCCACCAGGCCGCACACGAGGAACACGAGCTACGCCTCCAAGCCGTCCGCGAAGCTCGCCTCCTCCCCGGTCCCGTCATAAAAGCCCTACGTGAAGCATCAGCTACCCCCATGGCCGTGTGGGCCGACATCACCGGCGCGGGCTCCACACGCGACGCAGAACTGTGGGAGGAAGGGAAAACCACCCCATCACCCCAGTCATGCGAACGCATGTGGGCACACTGGCACACCTGGGTCCGAACCAACGCCCCACTACTCGGCATCCCCGAAACCAGCGTCGAAACGGCCATCGCCAAACCGCCACTCCTACTACCCGCCGACACCCCTGCGCGAACACTCACACAGTACGCGCTCATGTTGCGTGGACAGCGCTTCACCCTCCACCCATAACCAGAAAGGGACCACCATCATGCAACGACTTATTGGCCTGATCCTCGACTCCGACGCGAACGATAAGGCGCTTCGGGAGCGCGTCAGCGTGTATGAAGCCGCTCCTCGCGCATACCGGCGCGCAGTAGCAGCTCTTCGATCCGTAAGCGAACGGGATGTCGAGAACATATCTGTTTCGCTAGTTAAGCGGAAGGGTGTGGAAGTTGAAGGCGGAGTGCCGGCAACACTGATCGTCGCTTCCAGTCGCGGAGAATTCAGCAATAAAGGATGGGAGGTTCGAGTTCCCGTCATCGAACATGACGGTGAGCTCTTTGTGGAGCGGACTGATGGCACTGGCCTACTTCTTGCAAACTCAAGCAACTCTGACTCTATTGGATACGTGTATGCGTATCCAATGGAAATGCGCGCACTTCTAGCAGTATTGGCTCACGCAATTCGCCGCATCGCATACAAGGCGTCAATGGAGGCGGGGAACACTGAAGGCCTCTCACGCGACAAGTATGGGCAGCTCGATAAGTACGGCGAGTTGAAACTGCTCACATGGTGGTTTAAGGGGAAAGCTGAAACCTTCCACAAGGAAGCTCAACAAGAACGTGACTATGTCGCTTTCCGCTCATCATCAAGCGATGCTGGAACCGGCATGATTGTCCGTGACATTCGCGAGCGTCAATTCTATCCAGCACCATTTAGCCGCGATGATATTAGCGACAACTACTACATGCGCGAAGACGAAATCGAAGCTCTAGCTGCAATGGAGCACGATGAGGCAATGAACCTCATTTACGGGATCGACACAGGAGTCCGCTTCTGGAAGGATGACCACATTCGCATGGCTCTCACATTTGACTGGGAGTACGCTTATTCAGCCTCGGCTAAACGCTTCGCTAAGACATCTTCTCAAGAAGGTGCCGCCTACGAACTCTCCGTCGTAGTGAACGGCGAGTGGGTTCACCCTCAATTCAGCAACTCTGTAGCATCTATCAATCTGGAGCTGTGCGTCAGATTTGATGCGCAAAAAGCCCTGTGTGGGAACGCATTGCTGCGAGGCGCGCAACAAGAAGGAGCCGATCTCGTCATTGACCAGCCGACTGCACAAGCGTTGCTGCGTTGTTTTGCGATCAAGCGAGGCATTGCTCTCGCCTGTGAACGCAACCTCGTAGAACTTGATGAACGGAACGGCTATGACGTTCCTCTAAATGAAGGGGAGTTTTCATATGAGGAATACCTGCGCATGGGCCTCGACTACTTCTTTAAGCTACTGGACAAGGCTGAACCTTCGGAGGAGGAACCACGCTCTTTTGAAGAGCTTGCTGTTGTTGTAGTCCCTACTGTTGAGCCACCTGTTGTTGAAGGGCTTCCTGCTGCCACTGCTGTAACTGGCGATGAGTTGGCTGATTGGGAGCGTGAACTCCTTGGGGATGCTGTTCCTGTGGATCCGCGTCGCGAGGTCGCATCCACCATCGCTAAGGTGAGCGCACATCATCCGGGGTGGGATATGCGCGGATGTCGGAAGGTGGAGGATGTTGATGCGCTTATCTCGTTCCCCGAACCATCCGAGTTCGCGTTTGAGGAGGTTCTGTCGTGGCTGAGTACCTACGTGGATGCTGGCTATCCGGTGATCTTCAAGGGCGAGGCTGCGCGCTACATCACTGAGAGCATGGTCGTGTACCTCCAGCGTCCCGAAGAGTCCACCGCAGTCTTTAGTTTTCATGAGACAAAGATGGGCAATGAGGGATGCAGCGTACTGACTCAATGTATTGGCAATACTGCACACAAGGTCATGATTACTCAGGGCCTTAACTTCATCGCAGTGTCTTTTGATACCGGCAAGCTGATCGTGAGGGAATGTCGTTGCAACTTCCCTGGCGACGAGGATAAGATTGCTGCGTTTAAGGCATTCACTCGCGATGTTGCTGCGTCAAAGGAGCCGGTGTTCTACTTCGTCGCGTGTAGCGACAACCGGACTCGCAGGTCTCTTGTTGAGGGACGTGAGCTCTTGGCGACCTCACTGTCCCCGGCGGACATCCTGTACTTCGCGAGGAATAGGGGCATGGTCATGCCTACGATGGTTGCGGAGAAGGCCCTGTCAGGCCAGCGTGGCCTCCTCGTGAGAACACACTTCCCCAAGTAGCAGCCTGTCGCCGTCGAGCGCCCCAGAGGAGTACATACGCACCTCTGGGGCGCTCACGCATGTGGAGGCAAGGTTCGTTCATAGAGGCCTGTTTCTGTGTCATAGGAGGGGGTTTCTATGGCATAGGGGCCTTGTTCTATGAGTTTTCCCGTCATAGGAGGGTGCGCGTGGGTCATAGCAGCCCGTCTGTAAGCCGTAGAGGCCCGTAGGAGGCGCAGGAGCGCCCCAAGGAGGTGCAGTGTGTGTCTGCGTCCTCCTTGGGGCGTTCTGTGTGCGCTAGAGGCGCTGTGGCGCGTTACTGGCGTGTCTGGCGTTTACGCATGGCGACGAAGACGATGCCGGCGAACGCTGTGGACAGTGCGCCCATGAGCAGGTTCGCATCTGCGCCGGTCTTCGCTAGTGTGCCGTCACCACCACGAGTAGTAGCCGTAACGGTAGGGGCTGTACCAGCGGGGAGTACCCCACCAGTAACCGCCCCATTGGTCCCAGGTGTAGACGTAGAGGGACCAGCCCCATGCACCCCGTCGGTACCAGGAGTGGCCCCATCGGTAGGGTTTGCCGGAGCAGCCGGTTCCACGGTTGGAGCGGGTGTTGTTGCGCTCGGTGCGGGGGTTTCGACTGCGGGGGCGGGGCTTTCTGGGGTGGGCTGCTCTGTCGGAGCTGGAGCAGGTGCGGGTGTTTCCGGTGCCGGGGTCTCGGGAGACGGTGTGGCCGGTGCCGGTGTCACAACGTCGTCCGCTGGGGGTGTGGCCGGGGTATCTGGCACTGCTGGAGATGGTGCCGGTGCGGGCTCCACAGGGGCCGGGTCTACCGGGGTCGGATCGGCGGGTGTGGGTTTTGCTGGAGCTGGGGTTTCCGGCTTGGGGTCTGCTGGCGTGGGCTCAGCTGGAGCAGGATCAGCCGGGGTTGGCTCTGCCGGTGTCGGATCGGCGGGCCTGGGATCTGTCGGTAGCGCAGGCTCGACCGGAGCAGTCGGCTCTGGCGTAGGCACAACCGGAGCCTCGGGTTCCTCAACGACGGGCTTCTTCGAGTAGACACGCACGTAATCGACGAGCATGTCCGATCCGGCACCCATGTAGCTGTCCGCGTAGGGGGTTGCATCCACGTAGGTCGTGTCGCCGGAATTGGAGGTGAGGAAGGTGCCGCCAACCATGTGGTTCAGGCGAATGACCATGCCGTTACCGTCCACGACGAACGGGTTAGCGCCACCGAGGTCGGAGTAGTTGACCGTGCGCCGCGGAACGCCGTCGAGGTAGAACGTGATCTTCTCGCCGGTCTTCTCCACGCCGTAGACGTGGAACTGTGTCTGGCTGGTGCCGTCACCGCCGAGCTGCCCATGGTGCTGTTCAGACTTTGACGGGTCGGATGCTCGAGGCGTGTGCGTGTTCGCTTGGAGGTAGTTCGGGTCGTAGCCCTTTGCCTCCACTGCGTCGATCTCACCGTTCCCCGGCCAGGGGCCACCTTGCGTACCAGTGAACCAGAACGATGCCCATGAGGATGGGCCATCGGGGAGTTGGATGCGGGCCTCAGCGTAGAAGTCGCCGTAGGCGGCGTACTTGACGTTGCCCTTATCGTCGCGGGTCTGGACCATGCCAGAGGTGAATGGGGCCGGGTAGGTGACTTTCTGGCCGTTCTCGGTGCGCGTGCAGGTCCGGTCGATGGTTTCCATCTTCCGGGTTTCCTTGTTCCACTTCTCGCGCGTGGGCGAGTGGCGTGCGGTCAGGTGGAGGTAGCCGCCGGACACGCTCACGTTCTCGGAGCTGTCGGTGTAGTGGGTTTGGGTTTTCAGCCTCGTGTCGAAGCACCCGTAGGCGTATCCCCATTTGGAGGGGTCGAGGTTGGTGCCGTCGAACTCGTCACTCCAGGAGAGCTCGTACCCTGCGGGGGCGGCAGCGTGGGCGGCTGGCTGGCTGGTGGCGACGCTGGTTCCGACGAGGGTCAGAATTGCGAGCGCCCCGAGTGCCTTCCGCATGGATAGTCGTGTCTTGATTTTCATGTTTCCCTTGCAGATGTGGGGCCGGATGGGCGAAACCATCATACTGACCAGTAGGTCGCCCAATTCGCGTACAACAGGGCGTGGCTTACATCTCGCAAAGGCTTGTAACGTGCCCATTACAAGCACCTTTGAGGGACACAAAACCCCGCCAAGGCCTGAGCAAGACCATTGGCGGGGCCGCGTGCGTAACAGTGTGGCCTGTCACTTCATACGAAGGCGCGCTTTCTGCATGAATCGACCACCCAGAAGGGTGCCACCGATGCCAGCGAGGCCGACAGCGAAACCGGCCAGTGGCCAGAAGGATACGCCGGTCTTCGCGAGCGTCGGAGACTTGGATGCTGCCACCGTTGCTGTGGTGGTGCCGGTTGGGGACTTGTCTGCGCCTGCGGGCGCAACCGTCGCACTGGGGGCAGCAGTCTCGCCGATGGGCGCGGGGTCTGTGGGCAGAGCGGGGCGCGTGGGCGTGGTCGCCTGGTCTCCTGTGGGAGTTGCAGTAGCGCCACCCGGCGCGGTTTCCACTGGCTTGGTGGGGTCAATGGGGTTGCCGGTGCCGTCGTTGTTGCTCAGGCCCGCGTTGGGGTTATCGGGGCGCTCTAGCGGTTCGCCGTCGCCCGTGTTGGGCGGGTCGAGGGGGTTCACGCCGGTGCCGTTACCGTCGAGCGCGTTGGGGTCCAGTGCAGGCGCGTTGGGTGCTGTGGGTTCGCTCGTCGCGGGAGTTCCCTCGCCGGGGTGGTTGGTTTCATCGAGGGCTGGCTTTTCGGGGGCTGTGGTGCCGCTCTGCGGGCCAGACTGGGGCCCTGACTGTGGGCCGGACTGTGGAGCGTCTGGCTGCGCTGGGGTCGTCGCCGTTGGGGTGGGTGTCGGCGCAGACTGGCCGTCGGGGCGCGCGTCAGCTGCTTCCCCCTCGTAGTCCAGGTACTTGGGATCGAAGTTTGCGCGGATTGTTGTGCCGACCCACAGGGTTGTGGGGTGGAACATGAGGGGGAACGTGTCCCCATTGAGGGTGATGAGCGTGTAGTGCAGGTTCTTCTGGTTGATGAGCTCACGGTCGAGCTTCACCGTCCACGTGACCACACCATTCTCGTAGGCGGTCCTACCGTCGGCGCGCGCATCTTCGGAGCAGACAAGCGTCTTGGAGTCCGGCGTAGAGCACTCACCGATAGGCGTGTTATCCACAGGCTCACGCATCGACCACGAGTGCGACTCGAAGGACGCGCCCTCGCCGATGGTGGCAACGAAGCCCCGCCCTGACGCAGGCGCAGCGTCATCGTAACGGAATCGGACGGTGACGGTTCCATTCTTGTACTGGTCGCTTGACGGGTGGACGGGCAGCGTGTCCATGTGGTGCACGCTCAGCCCGCTTGGCGCAGGGTCAGCATAAGCGGGTGAGGTCGCGTAGCCGGCGAGTCCGGCCAGCATGATGAGCGCGGCGCTACCGCCAGCGAACAAGCGGTTTCTGGTTGTTGTAAGCATGGGTTCCCTTCTGGTTATGGGCGTTGCAGTTCCTAGTGTAGTCGGTCGATAACCTGCGGTAGAGAGTCGCCGTCAGCGGGTCATCGAGTTTTTGCTTCACGTGAGGTTAGGATGAGTGCATGACACCACCTTTGCTCGCGGTTAAGCTCCGCAACCAGCTCCGTAAGATCGACCCCGCCCTCGAGGTGGAACTCAAGAACATCAACATTAACGGCGCGAAGCGGGGGTGTTCCGGCTACATCACCGACCCCCGCACAGGACGAGTCATCTACGTCGATACCGAAGCTCTCCTGCAACCTATTCTGGGTGGCGCTATGTGGCACGCAGTCGCAGTCAAAGGTCGAAGCACCACGCCAAACGGTAGTCGGAACTACTACTCGAAGGAAGAACGGCTCGCACGGGACATCGTAGAAGCGTTCAAGACGCTGAGAGATAACGCCTGGGGCAACGGCTGGATGAACCACACGTAACCTCAGCGCACTCCCCCAGCCGCATAGCGAAGCGCCCACCCCAACAAAGAAGTCGAGGTGGGCGCTTCATGTACCCCCTTAGCGAGGGCGGGGCGTGTTATGCGTAGCCGAGCCAGCGTCCCGATGGGGCGAACTGGGATGTTCGACCGTCAACGGTGGCCGTGCCGACTGCCATGCGTCCGTTGTCGGGGTTGAGCCAGTACCATGCGCCGCCTGTCTGGAGCCAGCCCGTGCGCATCTTCCCGTTGCCGTCGAGCCAGTACCAGTTGCCGCCGTCTTGGACCCAGCCGCCCGAGCGCATTGCACCGCTGCTGGACAGGAGGAACCATCCGGTTCCGTCGTTCACCCATCCGGTGCGCATCTGGGCGCTGCCGGGAGCCATGTAGTACCAGGAGCCTCGATCCAGCAGCCAGCCTTCGACGGCCTTACCGCTACCGCTCAGGTAGTACCAGGAACCCCAGATGTTACGCCAGCCGCCAGCGTCCATGCGCCCGCTCGAGGGGTCCATCCAGTACCAGCCGGTACCATCGTGGACCCATGCTTGACCCATCTTGCCGGAGGCGTGCAGGTAGTACCAGGAACCACGGTCGTTGAGCCAGCCGGTGGCCATCGCGCCCGAGCCGTTCAGGTAGTACCACGTGCCGCCAATGCGGTGCCATCCGCCACTGAGCATGTGACCAGACTCGTCCATCCAGTACCACTTGTCGCCGTCCTGAATCCACTTGTTCATAGCCATGTGGGAGAGGCCGTCCATCCAGTACCAGTTGCCCTTGTCGAGCACCCACCCGTTCTCGACCGCGGACACGGATCCGTCGAAGTAGTGCCAGCCGTCGTAGAAGCCCTTCCACCATCCGCGCGTTGGGGTTGGTTTACCGTCGTAGAACCAGTACGTGTGGGGTGTGGTCGATCCGAATGTGTGCCCCATTCCGACGTTCATGTGCGGGCGGGTGATCCCGTCGGGGGTGAAGGTGCCGATGAGGGCGGGGATGCCGGCGTTACGCATCGAGTACGCCTCGAACCACTCGTAGCGGCCCCTGAGTGCGGGCAGGCCGAGACGGTCGGGGGTGCTGAACTCGTAGCCTGTGTTCATGACGAGCGACGGGGAGAGCGTGTCGAGGAAGGTCTCACTGTTCGAGCTCGAGAGGCCGTGGTGGCCGGCTTTCAGCCAGTCCACGTGACCGACCACCCCAGCCACGTAGTCTTCCTTGCTCTCGCCGCTCTCGAGGTCGGCAGACAGGTAGGCGCTGTGTCCGTGAGCGGTGATCTTTTCCGTGTAGCTGATGAGGTTCGTGTTCGCGAGCTTGCCGGGGTGCGCGTATTCCTCGTCGGGAGACAGAGGGATGATCTGGATGAGCATGTCGCCCATCTGGATGAGGTCACCTTGTCCGGGCTTGACGTGCTGGTCGAACGTCGCTCCATACGCGCCCTGAGCCCACGTCGCCGCGGCTACGAGATCGTCGTAGACCTTCTGGTTGTCCCACAGCGGGTTCACGTCGTCACCGACCGAGTAGGAGTCGTCGTAGACGGGCGTGTAGATGTGCTTGGGACGGTATCTGTGGATCAGAGTGTCAGCCCAGCCGATGTGGTCGGAGTGTGGGTGAGTGCCGATGAAGAAGTCGAGGTTGGAGGAGTTGATGCCCAGGCTGTCGAGGTAGGGGCGCACCTGGTCTTCCTGTCCCCATGTCGCGATGTTTGCTCGCCACGGGTAGCGGGGGTCTGATCCGTCTGGGTAGTCGTTGTCGTCGCCTGCGTCCACGATGCCGAAGTGGCCGTTCGACTCGACGACGATGCAGTCAGCGCCCGACAGGGACAGGATGTGCACCTTATCGTTGCCGACGCTCCCGTCCGGTTGCGTGGTGACGAGGGGCGGGGTCTGTGTCGAAGGCGCTGACGGTGTGGGTGCTGGGGGCAGTTGCGGGTCGGGGCGGGCCGATCGAGCGTCCAGCTCGGCCTGTTGAGCGTCAGCCGCTTCTCGATCCTCCTCAGACACGGAAGGATTGGTGGGAGCCGTGATCGACGTGTCCTCCGAAGATGAGTCCGTCTGCGATGGGGCTGCGAACGAAGCGGCGGGGATGAACGCCAGAGACAGGGCTGCTACCAGCCCCACTCCGACGCTTCGAGAGCGATTCATTGGTGATGGGTTTCCTTTCTGCGAAAGCATGGGAGAGTGCTCTCCCATCTTAGAGAGCGCAACGCTGCGCCACTGGCGTTTGATTACGCGAAAACATTCCACGCATGACGGAAGGCCTCCGACCTGAGAAAGAAGAAAGAGAGTCGGAGGCCTTCGCCGTTGTGAGGTGGTGCCCTTAAGGTGGGTGCTTGTCACCTGTTAACTCCAGCCAAAGCCTATGCAGCAAAGACGTTGGAGGAGCAGAGCCCCTTCTGTCCGCCAGGCGACCTCACGCCACCTGGTATAGGAGACTCCTCAAGGAGGAGCGTGCGCATTGTGGGAGTCGAACCCACACGCCCGAAGGCACTGGAACCTAAATCCAGCGCGTCTGCCAATTCCGCCAAATGCGCTTCACGCCAACCCACCCCCGCAAGAGCGGGCTGACAGTATGTGATTGATTCTCGCTTGCCCCTACGAAACGTGGGGGCAACTGGCAGAGCTCCGAAGCAACTCCACCAGTAGATCGTACCGGACTCGAACCGATGACCTTCTGGGTGTAAACCAGACGCTCTAACCAACTGAGCCAACGATCTGTAAAGCTAGGTAGTCCTGGAGGACACCTAGCAGCTAGGTAGCTGCATCTCTTACAAGAACAGCCGTGGACTGTACGGGACTCGAACCCGTAACCCCCTGCTTGCAAAGCAGGTGCTCTACCAGTTGTAGCTAACAGCCCAGGCGGGGCAGTGGGAGTCGCACCCACACGTTCCATTCGTGCGCATCGAACAGATCGCGGCTGAACTATACCCCTGACGAAAACAGGTCCAGCTATCCCCTGGGGAGATCAACCCCCAACGGTTAGCTTTCGCTACCTTCGCACGCGAACAAGTCGCGCTCTGCGACGGGACTCGAACCCGCAACCTCCAGGTTTAACAGCCTGGCGCTCTTCCAATTAGAGCTACGCATTGTGGACCGTGCAGGAATCGAACCCGCATCGGCCACTCGATCATTTGATCGTAGGAACAATCAAACGATCCAGCAGCCGCTCTACCGTTGAGCTAACGGTCCAGAAAGGGGGAGCTGCCCCCAATCCGAGAACTGACTAGTATTCTGTTCTCTCACGCCGGGGAATCGAACCCCTCTCGTTTCGCCGCTCTTGCTTAAGCTACACCGCCCTTGCGGGGCGCGTGGCGGGACTTGAACCCGCACCTACTACTCCGGTCCACCAGAACCAGCGCTGTGGGTCTCGACAGGATCGAACTGTCATCTCCTGCCGCCCTTCGGGCAGGCGCTTTACCCAGAGAGTCGCGCTGCGGGCCTAGAACACCGCGTAACGACCCCAATTAAGCTAGAGATCCTTGTGTGTGCGGCACTGCCGGACTCGAACCAGCATCTCCTTCACGCCTTTACTCCTCCGCCGTCGCAAGGCTGAGCCTTTGCGGGGCGGGGCTTTGGAAGGTGCTCTGCCTTCTTGAGCTAGGTGCCGAGGGCTGGTAGCTTTCCAACCCCACCCAGACCGTGTGTACCAAACCAGGTAGGCCTCCCCGGTTTGATAGCGTCCAGGCTTTTACATGCTAGGCATGTCGTCGGGGTGACAGGATTTGAACCTGCGACCCTCTGCTCCCAAAGCAGATGCGCTACCAAGCTGCGCTACACCCCGTATTCAGTTTCATCGCCACTGGTTTGTGGCGGTGGAGCTGCCCGAGGGATTCGAACCCTCAACCGTCCGCTTACAAGGCGGATGCTCTGCCGTTGAGCTAGAGCAGCGTGCGCCGCCCGAGGCTTTGTCGAGGTTGTGGGCCTCGGGCGGCTGTCCCTATTCACACTTATCAGGAGTCGGAGAAGTGGCCTCCTGACATGAACTAATCTAGCAGTGGCGGACCTGGCGCGCAACCGTTAAGAACCCATGTTTCGGTTAAGTAGATCACAAGGTATTGAGGGTGGAGAAAACCCCCAGGCTCCACACGAAACCTGGGGGCACTCCCCTACTCGACGCGCTCAGGCACTACTTCACTCGAACCCAGAAGCAGCACGCCAAGCAGGGGACGTTTCTCGGACCTCCTGTCAGTTGCCGAGCTCGGACACGGCTGCATCCACGTCGGCCTGAGCGGAGGCCACGTTCGCCTGAGCGGAGGCGACGGCATCCTCAGCTTCGACACGGTTGGCAACCGTGTCAGCCACGCCCGCGAGCGCGTCCTCAGTGCCCTTGTGGGCATCGGTGAGGGCCTTGTCGGCGGCTACGATGTCCGCAGCGTTGCTGGCGGCGGTGTCGTAGGCTTCCTGGGCGGCTTCCTGGGCCTTGGTGGCTTCAGTTACGGCCTGGGTAGCCTGTTCGACGTTCTGCTGGGCGGGGGCGACCTGCTCAGCCTGTTCGCGGGCGAACTCGTCGGCCTGGTTGGCCTTTTCCTGCGCCTTGGCCTGAGCGTCAGACGCTTCGGTCACAGCCTGGCGTGCAGCGGCGGGGTCGGCGTTGTCTCGGTCTGCGACGGCCTGGTCGCGCGTGGCCTGAGCGGCATCGAGGTCAGCCTGAGCCTTGTCGGCGGCGGCAGTGGCCTTCTCCGCCGTTTCCTTGTCGCGGGCGACGGTGGCCTGAGCGTCGTTCAGGGTGCGCTCGAGCTGCGCGAGGTCAACTCCGTCAGCCTTGGTGACCTTGGGGGCCTCCTTCGTCTCCACCTCACCCTCGAAGCCGGGGTAGGAGTGGGAAGGAGAGTAGGTCGGGTTCGTGGCCTGCGGGATCTCCTTGCCGCCCCACACGTCCACGCCGGTCGGCGCGTAGGTGTACGCGCCCTTCGTGTTCTCATCGGCGACGAAGCCGACGACGGCGATGTGGCCGTCCTCGCTCACACCGATACCGAAGGCGTTGATGCGCTCATTGAGCATGGTCGCATCGCCGTAGCGGTTGGCGCGGAACTTCTCGAATGCGGCCTGAGCGGCCTCGAGGGGGTTACGGCCCTCCCAGCCAGTACCGGTGGACAGGGAGCCGTAGGGGCGGTTGGTGAGACCGTCGGCGCTGCCCTTATCCCAGTCGGCCATGTTGGGGCCGACCATGTAGCCGGGGTTGGTGTCGGCGTGCGCCTGGGCGAATGCCTGCACGTCAACTCCAATGGGGGCCGCGGGCAGACGGTACTGGGCGCGGTAGTCGTTCATCATCTGGAGCAGGAACGCGCGAACGAGATCCTGCTTCTGAGCGACGGTCAGCGCATCCCAGTTGATGCCACCGGCCTGTGCGGCGCGCTTGGCTGCGTCGAGGTTCGCCTGAGCCTCGTTCAGGGAGGCGGTAGACGCTTCGAGAGCGGCCTTCGCCTCAGCCTTCTTGGCCTGCGCGTCGGCGTTCACGCCCTTCGCAGCGTCCAGTGCAGCTTCCGCATCGACGGCGGCGTGCGCTCGAGTGGCCTGGTCGGCCATGACGGCGGCGAGGCGGTCCTGCGCATCCTTGAGGGCGGTGTTCGCCTTGTCGAGCTCGGAGTGAGCGGTGTCGGCTTCGCCCTGCGCCTTGTCGGCCTGGGTGCGGGCGTTGGCCAGCTGAGCGTTCGCCTGGTCGAGGTTCTTCTGGGCGGCGACGGTTGCAGCCTTCGCATCGTTGAGGTCGTTCTTGGCCTTCATGTAGGCCACGGACCCGGCGGGGTTAGCCTGCATGGCGGCATCGAGCGCAGCCTTCGCGTCGGACTCCTTGACCTTCGCGTCCGCGAGCGCGCCCTGGGCGGCGGTTTCCGCGTCCTGAGCTGCGGAGAGCTTGTTCTGCGCGTCGGTCAGGGCATTGTTCGCATCCAGGAGTGCGGCCTGGGCCGCAGCGAAACGCGCCTGGGCGGCAGCATGGCTCGTATCAGCGGACACGGTGTTGTCCGGGGTGCTGTAGCCGTAGTCGCCGTCCGAGAAAGTAGGCTGCGAGGCGGTGCTGGCGTAGCCATAGAAGCCGCTGCCCTGACCGAGCTGCGGCGCGACAGGGGTCTGGGTGACGGGCACGCGCGGGGACGTGGGGTTGGTGGGGGCCGGAGTGTTGGGGGCCGGGGTCGTGGGCGCAGGAGCGGGGATGGTCGGCGTGGGGGCCGGGCTGGTCGGCTGCGCAGTGGGTGCGGGGGTCTTGTCCTTGGAGGGGGCGATCTCCTTGCCGGGGTTGGTGCACGCGCCGAGGGTGGCTGCGGCAGTGAATGCGACGAGCGCTGCGATGATCTTCTTGGTGTTCATGATTGTTCCTTCTGGATTGATTGGTTGGATTGTCGAGTGAAGTAGTATCCCTGTTTGGGATAGTTCATAGCATAAGTAGTCTGGTTTGGATGTGCAAGTCCCATTATCCATAAACGATGGTTAGATGGGTCACATATGGGGTGGTGTGGGGATCGAACAAGGGCGCACATCCTCCGCGAACACCACCCTGCCCGTGTCATCCATACGCCCAGCAACCAGCACCCTCACGCCGAGCATCCGACGCATCAACGGCACTGCGTGTTCGCGCACCCACACCTGCACGGTTCGCCCGCTCACCTCATCGACCAGGTAGAAGCTGCGGCCACGCACATCTGCTGTTCCCTGTAGGACACCTGCAACACCCCTCAAGCCTGTCCCCCACCCACGGGAAGAACCCAGATCGTGTTGAAGCCAACCCGCCCTGACTCGTGATCGACGGGGACGTGCAGCCACCCCCACTGTCCTGTGCTGGTGACGGCAGTCAGGAACGCTTGGGAGATGCGCGTTTCGTCGAGCTTCGACACAAGCTGCGCAGTGTCGGGGGTTTGGGAGTCCCAGACACTCACCTGCTGCTGCGTGAGGGCGCTCAGGAAGCTCACGACACGAACAGGCACAGGCGAAGGTGGTGCGCTTTTGAGGGGGAGCTGGAACCCTTCTGCGGGAGCATCATTGGGGTAGCAGTAGCCGCTGGGAGTGAGGGTCCAGTTCTGGCTGGTCATAGGTTGTCCTTTCGAGATGAGTAAGGCCCCGCCGTCGCGAACTGGCAGGGCCTTACCGGGGAAGTTACTTCTTGGGGCGCGTGCGTCGAGCTTCGCTGTTGATGTATTCAAGCTCTTCGACGTAGAGGCGCTTGGTTGCCTCACTGAGGCCTTCGGCTTTCATCATCTCGTCCACGGTTGTTCGACGGGAACGATCTTTGGTGTTCAGCCCTGCGACGGAGACCGCCTCGTAGCGAAACAGGAGTGCCATTACTGCGTCGTCACGCTTGAGGCGCTTGTAGAGGCCAGGCGGGACAACATGGCTGCATACGAGGTACATGAGGGCGTAGTGCACATCCCATGCGGGCTCGATGCTTTCATCCCAGAGGCCGTCCGGCTCGCCGATGCAGTAGTGCTCGTCGAAGTAGTCGTAGCACTCATCGATGCGTCCGGTGACGCATTTGAGCCACATGTCGATGAGATGTTCTGGCGCTTTGTTTATCGCCAGGTAGTTCCATCGCTTTTTGATGAGGGGGGTTGAACGTGCGGCGGCGAGGGCAGCGTCGTATGCGATGAAGAACGTGTGCGCGTATTCGCCTCTGTTGATGCTGGGCTCGGCGGTTTCGTCTTCTGCGAGGTAGAGGCTGGCGACGGGAGCGAACCCTGCCCAGACTCCCCACTCGTAGGAGTGAGCCTGGTTCATCGCAACGCTGATGGGAGATTGGACCCAGCAGCGGGGTAGCCGGTGGCCGAAGTGGTGGAGGCAGAAGTCGAGCAGGCCGCAGTGGTGTAGGCAGCTGTAGACGTGGGCGGGGCCGTCTTTTCTCACGACTGCGCCAGCGATTGCGCCCGTGAGCGCCGCCTTGTCGTCGTCGGTGACGCTGGGGTCAGACAAGCCGTCCTTGAGCTTCTTCATAGTCCAAATGATGTTGTCGCGCGTTGCGGTGGTGTCCTGGATGAGTGCCTGAGTCCACTCGCGCACTTTGGTCCCGCCGGCCTTGAGGGCCAGTGTGGACCAGTTGTTCGGCATACCGCCGTAAGCCTGGGCGTAGAGGAGTGAGCCTTCCATCGTCTTCGGGTACTTGTCGCACAGGGCTCGTAGGAAGTTGGCGGCTGTTTTCTCGTTCGAGTGGCGGATGAGCTGCCGGTAGAGGTAGGGGCCGTGTGGGCCGCTGAGGATCTGCGCGTCGGTCTCGATGGGGTTGTTGAATGGTTGTGGGCGGGTGGGGATGTTGAAGAGTCGGTGGTAGAAGCGGTCGTATTCCTGAACGGGGTCGAGCTGGACAGAGTGCGCCAGTCCCAGGTAGCGGCGCACTACTGCCGCCGTGTTGTCGTCCATGTTGTTGGCGTTGGTCATAGCGCGGATGAAATCGGCGTAGTTGTCTGCGTCGAGGAGCGCCCCTGCGGGGAGGCGTTTGCCGCTCTGTGCTGTTTCGATGACGCGACGGTAGAGGTCTTCGCCGGAGATCGTTGCGTAGTGTCTGTGTTGCGTGGTCATGAGGTGCTTGTCCTTCGTGGTTAGTTGATTGGTGGGGCTGGGAGTTTGTCGTCGTAGAGGTCGTGCTTGTAGGCGAGGTCTTCGCCGGTGGTGAGCGCGTATTGGCCTCGCATGGGTACCCAGCCTTGGTTGCCCCACAGGTCGATGAGGTTGGTGATGGCCCTGTCGAAGTTGCTGTTGTACTGGGCCCACAGAGCAATGGGGGCAGTGTCGCGGTAGCGGGTGGTGAAGGGGGACTCGCGGACGACGGACAGATACAGGGACGTGTTGTAGGCGCACAGGGGGAACATGTAGCGTTCGACGGTTCGCGCGAGGGGCTTGCGGGACAGCATCAGCGTGTAGGGGACGATCTTGTCGAGGAACGTCTTGGGGACGCAGTACAGGAACGCGCCGTCAGGGTATTCGTCTGACTTCGGGGCGCGTTGGGCGTACTTGAAGCCGTCGGGCATGTTGTTCGCCTGCGCGGGCGAGAGCCGCAGGTTGACTTGCGAGGCGATGGGGATGCTACCGGACGGGCAGGTGACGGGCTGGGTGCCGGTCTTCTGGTAGTACTCGTCGTAGGTCGTGACCTCGAGGGGCTTGTCGTAGCGGAAGGCGATGCTGCCTTTCAGGGGGGCCGCAACATCGGGGAGGGATGCGTCCCACGGCTCAGTGACGATGAACCTGTCCGTCTCGAACAGGCGTGGGATGTCCCATCCTTGGGGGCGTAGCGCTTCGAGGGTGGGTAGGTAGTTGGCGGGTCGGGACCGCAGGAACGCCGTGTAGGCGCGCTTCTGCTTCTTGTCGTAGTCCTCACCGTCGAACTCTGGCATTCCGAGGGGTTGCCCGTACACGGAGATGGGCTGGTTGCTGGTTTGCTGGTAGGGGCTGGTCAGCATGGCGGGTGTTCCTGTCGTGGTCCTTTCGAGATGGCGAAGCGGAGGGGCAGGGTGTGAGTGTTCCTGCCCCTCCGCGTTATGGGGTTAGTTGGTGCGCGCCCATTCGCTGAGGGTCATTGTCCGTGACCTGCGGGCGGTGGGGTCTGGTGCAGTCAGGGCGTTGAAGTTCCGTGAGAGCACAATCCAGTGGGGGCTGGTGACGCGCTGGAGGGGGAAGCTCGTCGGCGACGTGTATGCGCCTTGCGGGTAGGTCACATCGAGGGCTGGGTCGTAGGCCTTGACGAGCTCGATGATCTTGCCAAGGTTCCGGTAGATCTCCTTGTCGAGGGCCGGCATGTTCGGCATGAGGAACGTCATGTCGAAGGGAGCGACGTAGACGGTTGCGGTCTTGCCGGTGAAGCTGGTTTCGACGCGGATCTGGTCGAAGCCAATGAGATTGCCTGTGCGGGGGTCCGCGACTCCCCACTTCTTCGCAATGTACGTTGCCCGCTTCTCCTCGGGGGTGCCTTTCTTGAAGGGGACAAGGCCTTCCAGATCATTCTTGTCTGCGAGTGGCGTGTCGCGGAGCAGGAGGTATCGCTCGTCAGACAGAGAGGCGACTGGCGTGTACGGAAGGATAGCCTCGCCGCCCTTCTGTTTCTGGCAGAGTTTCGTCCAGAACTCCTTGTGGGCGACCGTGACGTTGCCGCCGGGCTCGGGGGTCATGCCGACGTACTTGTCGTACTCGGCGAGGTAGTCAGCGCGCGTCTTGCTCCACGTCGTGTAGAACGATTGGGGGATGCGGAGAGTGTCGGCGGTCTTAGTGTCCTCGAGAGGCCCGTGGCCTTCGCTGGCTTGCTCGTAGGTGAAGCTGTTGATGAGCTCGTCGCTCTTGCGGTCAACACCGTCGTTGTACGTGTTGGCGAAGGCGGGGAGTGCTTTCACGTCGCGGACCTTGTTCTGCGTCTGCCACACGCCCTCCCATGTGGAGGGGTTGCCCTTGAAGTGGAGGATGCGCGTGTCGCCCTCGTTGCCTTTGACCCACAGGAATGGGTTGGATCGCCAGCCCTCAGTGCTGCTCCAGTGGCCGGTCATATCCTCCAGGAGGAACGCCGGGTAGATGAGGCGAGTGTCGAGTTCAACGACGTGGAGGGCGACGCGACCGCCCTTGTGTTGGTGAGCGAAGATCTCAACCTTGAAGGGGGTGCGGCCTGTGGGCCACTTGATTGGGGGCAGGGATGCCATTTGCTTGTTCCTTCCGTGGTTCCCCAGTGGTTGTGGGGCGTTGGCTTTATGGAGAGAGCATCACTTTCGTTGATGCGGTGACGCTTACGCGAGCGCCCCGGCCACCCTACGATGAGCGTGAGGCAACCGGGGCGCGAGTGGTCAGCAGTACTGCATCCACTGCTCGAGGGTGGGGGCCTTTGCTGTAGCCCCTTCGGGGGCGAGGGCGCGGGCCCATGCGGGTGAGAACACAGAGCAGATGACGCTTTCTGTGTTCTTCGGGGAAGTCACGCGCAGTACCGTCGAGCTTGTCGGCGCGTTGAGGCCAGCTGCTTCGACGGTGCTCATCGCTCGATAGACGATCTTATCGAGAGCGTCGCACATGGGGACAACGATGGTGCGCTTCCAGGGCTTGACGTAGGCGGCGACGAGGGTGCCGTCGCAGATGCGGGCAATCTCGATCTCTGACGGGTGGATCTGCTGCTGTTCTTCGCTGGCATCGGTTGTTGGCCAGTGCTTCTGGATGTATCGCAGGCGAGACTCGAGTTCCTTCTCCTTGGGGAAGGGGACGATGTTCGTGTCTAGGACGGCCCCGTACTTGGATGCGCTCTCCTCGAAGGCCTTCTGTGCCTGCTGCTTGTCGAGTTCAAGGTCGGGGAAGGGGTAACCGCCTGCGACTCTACAGATGTGGGACCACTGTTCTACGTCTGCGACGGTCCAGGGGTCCGTACTGATCGCCGTGATGAACTCTTCGGCCCATTCGGGGGTGGGGTGTTCCAGCGGGGTGGGTTCCTGTGCACCGTTTTGGAGGGCCTGGTTGAACAGGTCATCGAGCGTGTTCTCGTCGAGAGAGCCGGTCGTCTTGTAGGTGCGGTTCAGGTCTACGCGCCCGGTAGTGGTGCTGACTTTGGAGAACTGCCAGTCGCCGCTCCACGTGGACAGGGTGCCCTTGAAGCCGGTGATGACGTAGGCGGGGTAGTTGGCCTGTTCTGATGTTGGTGGCGTGTAGATGAACGGGTTGTGGGAGATGTCGGCGTTGAGGAGCCTGGGGTCGATACGCAGGAGGTTCGCCGGGCATGATCGCCTACCTTCGTACTCGTTGTCGAACGTTGCGAGCGCGAAGTACTGGGAGGGCACTCGGTTGTGGAGCTCGATGCTGACTTGCTTGATCTCGTGGTTGGCGTTGTCGGGGAAGAGGATGGGGAGTCTCGAGTGGGCTTTGACGCAGCGCTCATGGTCAGTGAGCTCGTCGTCTTCCTCACCCAGCGGCCCGTCGTACAGGGGAATGATGGTGTCTTCTTCTCCGTCGCTCTCGTACATGACTTCACCTGCGGCTCGGCGCACCTGGTCGATGCTGTAGGTGACCTCCCGGCACGTCTTGATCTCGTCGTCTGCGAAGTCGTATGCCTCGAGACTGGATCCCTCATGAGCGAAGAACGTGAACTGGTCGGCATCCAGATCCCACAGGAAGGACACGCCCTCCTGGACGCTGGGGTGGGTCTTGACGAACGCTTCGGCTGCTTCACGGCGAGCAAACGCGCGCGCCTCACAGCTGCGCTCAACGACGCTCCTGTTGCTCAGGCCGACGTAGCTCGGCTCGGAGCCTCCTACTTCTTCCGTGTAGTAGGGGACGACGGAGTAGCCCTTGAGGGGTGCGCTGCCGTCGAAGCCATAGTCGCCGTTTGAGTCGATCAGGGCGAACGATTCGACGGTCCCCATGTCGTGAATGGTTTTCTTGAGGACTTTCAGGAAGTCGCTGCGTCTGTAGCCGTCTTTGTCTGCACGCTGGAGGGCGTGCTGAAGGGCGAGGAATGTGAACTCGCCATCGTTGACGGTCATGTAGTCAACGCTGATGAGTCCGGTGCGAGCGTCGCGGTTGATCGTCGCGTAGAGGGCTGATTGTTCGGTCATATTACGGGGCCTTCCTAGTTGGGATGTAGAGGGGCCCCGGCCATGGGTGTGTCGCACGACCGGGGCCCTCGCAGGGTTAGTGCTTCGCGATCCAGTCGCTCAGCTTGATGACAGCCTGGCGGTTGTTGAGGCGCTTACTTGCTGACCACGCGGGGGAGAACGCAGCACACATGATGGCCTCACTGTCCTTCGCTGTGAGGCGCAGGTTCGTCAGCGGAGCATTGCGGTTACCCGCGTAGTCGTAGACCGCTGCCGCCAGGGCACGGTAGACGAGCTTGTCGAGAGCATCCCCCATGGGGATGACGAGGGAGCGATCCCAGGACTTCACGTAGGCCTCGACGAACTTGCCGTCCGCTACAAGAGACAGTTCGATCTCGTCAGGCATAACGGAACGGCCGGCAAAGCCGAGGAGCCAGCGGCGCTGAATCTCGTCGAGGCGCTTCTTGACGGGCTTGCCCTTCGGGAACGCAACGAGGTCAGGCTTCATCGCGTCAGCGTACTTGGTGGCGCTCTGCTCGAACGCTTCCTGTAGGCCCTCCGGGGTGTCGGGCATCTGTGTCTCGTAGTCGAAGGACACGTCGCAGCGCTTCGACCAGTACTCCACGTCGCCGAGCGTCCACGGACCAGTGGATACGTCGCGGATGAGGTCTGCCAGCCACACAGGCTTACGCCCGTAGTATGCGTCTGGCTTGTGAGCTCCACCCTTGACGGCCTTGTTGAACAGCTCATCGAGGGTGTTCTCTTCCAGGTTGCCGGTGACCTTATAGGTGCGGGACAGGTCCACGCGCCCGGTCTTGGCGCTGATCTTGGAGAACTCCCACTCGCCGCTCCCGATCTGGGGGTTGCCGGAGAAGTCGGTGACGACGTAGGCGGGCTGCGCTTCGTTGTGAGGGTCGTACACGAAGGGGTTGCGGTCAATGACCCTACCTTCGAGCGTCTGATCGACGGTCAGGAGGTTCGCAGGGAACTCCTTGCCTTCGGCACACACAACGGCAGCATATTGGGCTGAGCTGCGATTCAGCAGTGCGATGCGGGCGTGGGTGGGAACGTCGCCGCCTGGCCACTGGAGGGGGAGGCGCTGGGAGGCGCGTAGGGCGATGTCGGACTCGCTCTCCTCCTCAGTGGAGGGTTCTGCGGGGAGCGCTCCTTCATAGAGGCGAACGATCCGTTTTGACGAGAGTCTGCCGTCGTATTTGACTGATGCGTTCGGGTGGCGCAGCTGGTCGAGACTGTAGGTGATCTCCTTGCAGGTGACGGTCTCGCCGGTTGCGAAGTCGTATGCCTCGAGACCTCCCCTGACGGTGAAGAACGTGAACTGGTTAGTGTCCAGATCCCACAGGTACGACACCGCATCCTGTGCGTGGCCGTGTTCCTTGATGAACTTTTCAGCGGCCTTACGTTTGGCGAACGCGCGAGGAATTGAGTAGCGATCCGACTCCTTGTAGCTCGTCAGGAGACTACCGTCGCCCTTGTCGATGCCGAGCCGGTATTCCTTCCCATCCTCGTAGTTGTGGGCAACGAAGCAGTAGCCCTCCATGGGCTTATGACGGTCGTAGTACGCATCGTCCTCGTCGGAGCAATTGAAGGCGCTGATGTGCTCCATGTCAGCGACGGTCTTCTTGAGGAGGGTCAGGAACTCGTCCTGCGCGTAGCCATCCTTGCCCGCGTGTTGCAGCGCGAACTGGATGATTTCTGCGATGTGTATGCTCCATTGGACCGTCACATGGTTGACGGTGATGAGGCCGGTGCGCTCATCTTGAGTGATTGTGGCGTGTACGCCTCGTTGTCCCATGGGGGTTCCTTTCGGTGGAAGGTGGTTGTGGTGTTTGAGTGTTGGCGGGCGGTCAGAGGATCACGTAACCGGGCGCGGTTGCGGTTTCGAGGGCGACGACGCGGGGCATGTCGTGGGGCGCGTTTCTGTGGCCGTGGATGATCGTGATGTCAGCGCGGGCTGCTGCGTCGTTGATGGGCTGCGCGTAGTCCTCGTAGTTGGTCTTCCTGCGGTAGGTGCTGGTGCGGTCGCTCGCGCCGTTGACGCACTCGAGGGGAGTGAGCGTGCGGTCCTGGTTTGCTGTGCCGCCAGTGGTGACGTAGTAGGTGCCGTGTGGCGCGTGGATGGTGAGAGCGCAGGTGAGGCTGTTCAGATGGTGCAGGAGGTCGCGCTTCTGTGCGCCCGTGCGGGTGATCGCCCCAATAGCCTGCTGAACGTCAGGGAAGTCGCGGGGGTTGACGGCGCGAGTGAGGGTTTCCCGCAGGATCGTCTCGTCGATCCCCTCAAGGAAGATGACGGCGTGGCCGCGCTGTTTGGCTTGGGTCTCGAAGTACGTGAGGATCTTCCACGCTTGGGCGACGTGGGGGCTGGATGCGAGCGTGTCTCCGAGGAACACCCACGTCACGGCGCTCGCGTCCTTGGTCTCGTCCCATGCTTCCATGAGCGCTTTGCTGAGGGTGTGAGCGTCACCGTAGGCGCTCCCGATGACGACGACACACTCCCCCGCCTTCATGGTGATTGTGCGCGTGTAGTGGCCGTCGATGGTGGAGCGAACGAACTCGCGCATGGCCTCAAGGTTGACCATGTGCAGCCCACAGTCACGCTCTTCCCACTGGGCCGACACCCACATGTCACGTCCCGCGTAGCGTTGGCACTCGCGGGTTCCTTCACGCACCCTCGCAGAGATCCTGAGTACGTCTTCTTCGGGCACGTAGCTGACGGTGCCCGCTCGCTTTGCGTTCTGGGTGAGGATCATGTCGTCGGTGGCGTTTCCTTGCATGTCGATGACGGCGACCTGGTAGCCGTAGGCGCGGGACAGGTCGGCGAGGTGCTTGAACTGTTGTAGTTCAGGGTTGGTTGCGTCGAAGAACACGTCGCCGCCCTGCTCGAAACGTGACCGCAGGGCTGACTCGAGGACGTGGGAGATCGTCCCCTCTGTGCCGCCACAGATAGACCTGCCGGGAACGCCGTCCCAGTCGGGGATGGGCATGGCGAACACGTCGCGGATCCCGTCGAGGGAGACGACTTGGCCACGGGCCTGGTAGAGGCTGAGGAAGGTGCTCTTGCCGATACCGGGCGCTCCTCGGACGATGAAGAATGTCCTCATGGCGATCTTTGCCTTTCTGCTGGCGAGACACATGTAGAGTGCCGGCGAGCGGTCAGCGTGCCCTGTTGCTGTGGGGAGTGGTCAGCCCATGCCGACGCTGACGTAGCGGACGTGCGCAACCTGCTGGCCGTGCATGATGGCGGGGTGCGCGAACCAGTAGCCGTTCCCCACGGAGATGGGCTTGCTTGTGTCGAGGTCGTAGGCTTCGCACGTGTCCTGTCTGAGAACAGATTCGCTCCACTGTGTGCCGGAGGTGGAGTTGACTGGCACGCATGTCGTGTAGCCGATGACGGTCCCGTCGTTGGGGGCGACGAGTACGCCGCTGAGCTCGTGCATTTGGCGCGTGAAGTCGTCTTCCGCGTTCTGTATGCACAGGGAGGTGAGCCAGGCCCAATGCGCCACGGGGAAGATGTCTGCGTCCTTCATGTGGAGGACATCTTCCAGGAAGCGCCGGGTTTGATCCCAGTGGTACCAGAGCTCGGGGGTTGGGCATGTGCGGCGGCGTGTCTGCGCGAAGATGGTATAGCTATTCACATCCTGCGTGAAGGCTGGGTGGTCCTGTTTTAGGTCTACAAGATACCCAGCGTGTCGAATCGCCTGCTGAGATTCTTTGGACAGGTTTTGTGGCCAAATATCCCCAAGTGGGATGTAGCGGGCTTCCGTCATGATGGTCTCGCTTTCCTGGAATGGAACACTGTTCGGTGTGTTCGTAATAAAAAATATCATAAACGCGCCTATGTGTGCTACTTTGTGGATATGCAACTACTCAACATCACAATCTCCAACTACAAGTCGATCAGGGATGAGGCCACCCTCAACCTCGCCCTATCGGCAATACGCACCCTCAACCCGCCAGAAGGCACCCAGTGGGGCGAATACCTGCACCGTCTCGCAGGCATCTACGGTCCCAACGGCTCTGGGAAAACGAACATCCTAGAAGCCTTCCACCACATGAAGAGCGCGATCACTACCCTCCTGCCCCTTGGGGCGAACGCGCTCCCCTACAGGCCCTACGACGCATCGAAGCCGACCTACTACAGCATCGAGTTCATCCTCAACGACATGCGCTACGAGTACAGCCTGTCCCGGAACGCAGACGGCGTTGCAGGGGAGCACCTGCGCGTCGCCCGCAAGCGGTGGAACACCATCTACTCGCGCGATACGCACGGGGCTGTGACCGGCCTGAAAGGCCTCCCCCACGTCAACATGAACGAACTGGTTCTCACTCGAGCGTCCCTCATGGGCGACCCGCAGGTGAAACCCGTCCGCGACGCGCTCACAACCGGGGTCAAGGTCTTCCGTGTCGGCGCTCCCTCGATGGAGGACGCATACCTGCACATTGCCAAGCATCTTCTGTCGCGCCGCCTCGACACGACGGCCCTAAGTACGCTCGCTCAGGTCGCAGACCTTGGCACTACGAGCATCGAGCTGCGCACCCCCCAGCGGCCAGCACACTCCACACACCACACGCTCGCAGACAGAGAGGCTGCGGAAACCTCCCTTGCGCGGGCTCTCCCCCACCTTCTCGAGTTCCATTACGGTGAGCACGCAGTCTCTCATACGGCACTCTCAGCGTCTTCGGGGAGCATCATGTGGCTGGCGCTTGCCACCGCAGCCATTGACGCGCTCACCAGCGGGCAGGTGCTCGTTGTGGATGATCTGACGGCTTCCCTCCACACGGAGCTTGGTCGCATCATCATCAACTGGTTCACCTCCTTCACCATCAACCAGACAGGAGCCCAGCTCATCTTCACGACCAACGACATCGCACTCATGGACATTGGCCGCGGCCCCATCCATAACCGTGAGCGCATCTGGTTCACAGAGAAGAACAGCGCCCAGGCCACCACGCTCTACCAGCTCTCCGACTTCACCGGACTGCAATCTCGAAGCAGCATCACGAAGAACTACCTTGAGGGGCGTTTTGGGGCCATGCCTTACTCATGCCCCTCGCTCGTCTACAGCATTCTCACCGACTGACGACGGGTATAGGAAGCGCCCCAAGGGTTACGGTCATGTTCCCTTGGGGCGCTTCGCTGTATGAGCTTCAGCAGATGGGGAAGTAGGTGGCGATGGCTCGACGGCCTGCGCAGGTTTGCTCGTTGAGGTCTTCCGCGAGGGATTGGTCGTCCCAGCGGCCTCCGTCGGGGCTGATCCATGTGCGCTGACCCTTCATGTGCTGGCGATCTTCGTGGGTCTTACCGTTACCGGGGCCCACGGTGACGATCAGCGTACCCAGAGGGAGGGTGCGCAGGTCGATTTAACCCTGCATGTCAATGAATGCGATGGCGGGCATGTCCTTGCGTGAAGCCATGATTGGGGTTCCTTCCTGTGCGGCTTTTGCCTACTGAGCGTCCGCGTTCTGGTGTGCAGCTTCGTAGGCTTCAATAATGGTTGGGCCGAGTCGGCCTCGCGTGGACGACGTGTAACCCTTCTCGATGGCCCACGCCCTAATCTCAGCAGTCTTCTGTCGCTGAGCGCGCCCCGTGCTGGCACTGCTCGTCTTGCGCGATGACTTCCGTGAGGTCACACGCCGACCGTTGGCGATGTAGGGCGCGAACACCTCGCGGAACTTGTCTGCATTTTCCTTGGACAGGTCGATTTCGTAATGTGCGCCGTCGATGCTGAACCTGATGGTGCGGTCGGCTTGGGAGCCGTCGAAGTCATCAACCATCTTGGTGACCTGGTATTTCTTGAGCATTTGTTGCTCCTTTCTGATGAATTGTTCCTTAATGTCCAACTGTAGCATTACGCCCATTACTATGGCAACATTAAAAGCGTTGCAAGGCTGGGCGAAACCGTGGTTTTGATAAAAAAGGGGGAGGCCCCGGAGAGTATCGCATCTCTGGGGCCTCCCTATTTGCTGACGGGGGTCAGTTCTTGTTCTGGCGGCGGCGGGCCACCAGGAGAGCGCCACCGGCGACGGCGAGCACGCCAGCGCCAGCGATCAGGCCAGCGTCGGCACCCGTCTTAGCCAGCGAGCCACTGCCGTTGTTGACGGGAGCGGAAGGCGTGGGGGCCTTGGGGGTCACCGGAGGGGTGTCCGGGGTGCTGGGCGTGTCTGGGGTAACCGGGGTGGTCGGCTCGGACGGCTTCGGCTCAGGCGTGGCCGGAGGCTCCGAGGGCTCCGGGGTGGGAGTCACGGGCGGGGTGCTGGGCTTGGGGTCCGGGCTGACCGGGGGAACGCTGGGCTCCGGGTCGGGAGTGACCGGGGGCGTATTCGGGGTCGGCTTGGGGTCCGGGGTGGGCTGCTCAGGCGTGGGCTTCGGATCCGGCTTCGGGGTATCCGGTGTCGGAGCGGGCGTGGGGGCCGGGGGCTCCGAGGGCTCCGGGGTGGGCTCAGGCTTCGGGTCCGGCTTCGGTGCCTCCGGGGTGGGCTCCGGTGTCGGAGCGGGCGGCTCAGGGTCGGGGGTGACCGGAGGCGTGGACGGCTCCGGGGTGGGAGCAGGAGGCTCCGAGGGCTCAGGCGTGGGGGACGGAGGCTCGGACGGCTCCGGGGTCGGATCTGGAGTCGGGTCCGGGGTGGGAGTCGGCTCCGGGGTCACAGGCTTCGCATCCTCGTCGGTGGAGCCGCCAGAGCCGCCCTTCGCGCGCCAGGTGTTCTCAGCAGTGAAAGTCGCACCATTGATGACGGCTTCGTTGTGGGCGTATAGGCCCTCCGTCAGCTTCTTAAGCGCGACACGGCAGTTGATGTTGTCGCCCGCCGGGACGGTGAAGGTGATCGTGTGCTTGTCTGCGGACAGTTTGTTATTTTCCGCAACGATCTCATCCTTCTTGGCCCAAGAATGGTTGGCTGTGCAGTAGGCCTTGCTGGCCAGCACGTCGGCACCATTGTCGGTGATGGTGACTTCCGTACCGCCGGGAAGCTCGCCCGTCCAGAGCCAGCCACGGTGACGGTGCAGACCGTTCTCCATGCCGTCGGAGTACATGGACTTACCAGGGTTCTTGTCGTACCCCTCGCCGATAACCCCGTCGCCCATGGACACCGTGTAGGTGGTGCCAGCGACGACAATATCAACGGACTTCTTGCCGACAGCGGAGGAGTCAACCGCTACCGAGAGGTTCACGTATGCGGCCTTGAGGTCGCCGTTGCCGCCGAGGGTTGCGGCGATGTCTGCGGTGATCTCGCAGTTGATACCGCTGTCGGTGACATTGCACTCGCCAATGGTCTCTTCGTGTGAGCCGTCGAGGGTGGTGGCCTTGAGGGGCACCTTGGTCAGGCCTGCGGGAATCTTCAGGCCTTCGCCCAGTGTGACACTGAAGGTCGCACCCTGGGCGACCTTCTTGCCGGAGTAATCAACGTGCAGCTTTACGGCAGAGCCGACGCTCGGCTTGTCGTATTCGCGGGTGGCGCTCACATTGTCGATCTGGATGCCGCCGGTGGCGGTAGAGGTGCCGCCGTCGTTGCCGGTGATGTCGTTGCCGGTTCGTGCGGGGGCGGTGGCGGGAGTGTCGCCGGTAGCGTTGTCGGGCGCTGCGAACGTCGCCGTTGCGGGGTGGGTGATAACACCCATGCCCACGAGGGCGAAGAGCGTGACAGCCTTCGTGAGGGCCGAGCGCTTGATGGTCTTAGTAGACAAAGTGTCTCCTTCTGTGTTGATGGAGGAAGTGTGTGCTCCCTCGCTCCGTGCTTTCGCGGAAAGCCTATATGTACGCTGAATGTTTTTCAAGCGTATTTTCTGGTTTTTGTTGGCGTATTAGTTTGTGGCGGTTGTGAAAGTGGTTATTTTGCAACTAAAAACGTATCTTTAATGCGCGCAATGTGGTTGTTGTCACCTTTATTTCGTTGCGGTTTCAGCTATTGCCTACCGCTAGGTGAGTATTACTTGTTTTGTGGCACGAAGGGTTCGTAAAGCTGCTGAAAAACGGCTGATTGCATTACTCGTAGCCCATACTTTGTGCGCACAATGTACCAGCCTTCTTGTGCGAGAACGGGTTCAGGTCCACGCCTGCTGTTCCACACGTACAGGCCCCACATGGAGAGGGTTTCGATGTAGCGGGTGGTGCGTGGTGCCCATTGGGTGATGAGGCGTGCGACGTGGGGGCTGGTGAGTTGGACTGCTGGGTAGAGCCAGTTGGAGCCGTATCGCCGCTTTGCCCAGTGCGCGCCGTCGATGGGTGGGAGTTCTCGGGCGGCGCGTACTGGTTTGGCTGCTTCGCGGGCTTTGCGAGCGGCTTTGCGTGCCGTGTTGCGGCGCTCGCGGGCGGCGGCTTGCTCGGATGGGAGCATGGCTGCGTTGTGACGCGCTGCGGCTATGATCTGCTGTGCCGTCTGAGCGGGCATGAGCTACAGGCTCGTGTAGATCTTGTTGAACTCTTCGGCGCTCATGTGCTGGACAGAGACGGATCCCCGCAGGAGGTAGGAGTCAACGGGCGCGAACGCATCATGGCCTTTGCCTGTGGGGTAGAGGATGCCAGCGACGGTTCCTTTGCCGGGGATGGCTGCGCCTCCCACTTCCCCACCGCACCATTCGGCGACGGCCTCGAGGGTTTCCGCGTAGATGCGGACTGCATCGTGGAGGGTTCCGTCAGGGAGGGTGAGCATGAAGGGGAACATGTGACTGTGGTTTTGGTTTGCCATAGTTGCATTTTACGCGATATGGTTTGCTTATGCGCGTGAAAGAATGGGCTGCTCTTGAAGGCCTGAACGAACAGACAGTGTGGAAGTGGTGCCGTGAGGGTCGTATGCCCGTCCCCGTGGAACAGACCTCGACAGGCGTGTGGCTTATTCACGACCCGAAATACGAGGCTTCTCCCGTCCCTACGGCGGGTAGGCGCACCGTGTGCTACGCGCGCGTCTCATCCTCCGACCAGAAGGCCGACCTGCAACGCCAGGCAGACAGGCTGAAAGCGTTCGCCATCAACCTGGGCGCGTCGGACATTGAAACAGTGGTGGAGATCGGCTCGGGAGTGAACGACAAACGTCGCAAATTGAACCGTGTCCTCGCTGACCCTGCTGTGGGCACGATCATCGTGGAGCATCGTGACCGCTTGGCCCGCATGAACGCCGAGCTGGTCGAATCCGCATTGGCGGCGCAGAGAAGGCGACTGATCGTCGTGGACGACTCAGAGCTGAACGACGACCTCGAGCACGACATGACCGAGGTGCTGACCTCGTTCTATGCCAGGCTGTACGGGCAGCGCGCAGCTCGAAGCAAGGCGGAGACCGCACTGAAGGCCGCACGTAATGTTTGAAGCCGTCAAGGTCGCGTTGGACCCCTCTCCCGCGCAGGAGCGGCTGTTGCTATCTCATGCTGGCGCAGCGAGGTTCGCGTTTAACGCTGGGCTCGCGCGCGTCAAGGCAGCGATGGATGCGGGTGAGAAGCCTGATTGGTCATACTACTCGCTGGTCCGCTGGTGGAACGCCAACAAGGACGCCCTCGCTGTAGGCGAGGACGGCACCCCGTGGTGGCGCGAGAACTCGAAGGAGGCCGCGAACACTGGGCTTAGGTCGTTGGCAGCCGCCTTGTCGAACTGGTCGAAAAGTCGGAAAGGTGTGCGGAAGGGCCGCAGGGTGGGCTTCCCGAAGTTCAAGGCCAAAGACCGGACGACACCAAGGTTCGCGTACACGACTGGCTTTAGGTTGATCAAGGGTGATCCGAAGGCGCTACGCCTGCCGAAGGTCGGTCGCGTGCACTGTATGGAGAACGTTGCTGAGCGCGTGGGTGACGCTCGTGTGCTGCGCATGACGGTTTCTCGGCGGGCGGGCCGCTGGTATGCCGCGTTGACGGTCGAGCGCGACGACAAGCCGGTGACGAAGCTGCCGCGGGGCGGGGCCGTCGGCGTAGACCTGGGAGTCAAGACGTTGGCAACGCTCTCGGACGGGACGGTCATTAAGAACCCGCGCTGCCTTGCGGCCAGCGAGCGGCGGCTGAAGAAAGCGCAGAAGGCCCTGAGTCGCAAGGTGAAAGGCTCGCGTCGGCGCGCCAAAGCGAGGGCGAAGGTAGCGCGCATCCACGCCCGCGTCGCTAACCAGCGGCTTGACGCGATGCACAAGGCAACCACCTGGCTCGCCCAGACGTACTCGGACATCAGTGTCGAGGATCTGAACGCGGCGGGCATGGTCAAAAACCACCACCTCGCCAAGGCCGTGTCGGATGCCGCGTTCGGCGAGTTCCGCCGCCAACTCGACTACAAGACCGCCAGGACTGGCGCAGTATTGCACGTCATCGACCGCTGGTACCCATCCAGCAAAACATGCTCGAACTGTGGGGCAGTGAAAGCCAAGCTCTCCCTCAGCGAGCGAACCTACAGGTGCGACGGCTGTGGCCTGTCCATTGACCGCGACCTGAACGCGGCCATCAACATCAAGGTCGCCGGGAGTGCCCCGGAGACCATAAACGCGCACAGAGGGGCAGTAAGACGGGGCAGTCGAAACGACTGCGCAACGCGAGTCCCAGCGAAGTGCGAACCAAGCCGGCACGGTGGGAAACCATGCCGGCTTGGAGCGGGTGTCCGCAAGGGTGCCCTGCAAGCAAAGTCAAACTAGCTTGTAACGGAACATGTGGGAGGCGCTGGCCATTGTTGTGTCCTGTCTGGGTTAGAAGGGGGCCCCGGTCGCGTAGGGGTCTGTCGTGTACTGAGTATTCGGGCCGTAGGAGTTGTACCCGTTACCCTGACCACTGGGAGAGGGGGTGACCTTCTTGACGGTGGCCTGCTGGCGACGCAGGGAGACGCTAACGTCGGAGGCAGTCAGTTCGAAGCCCCGAACCTTCACGCCGTTCGACTCGTACTCCTTGGGATCGAGCCTGCCCACGACGGTGACAGTCGCGCCCTTACGCAGAGACTCGACGACGTTTTCGCCGAGTTGTTCCCAGGCCACGCATTGCATGAAGAGAGTGGTGCCGTCCACCCAGTTGCCGGACTGGTCGCGGACTCGGCGGTTGACGGCGACGGTGAATGATGCGACTGGCTTACCGGACTGGGTGTAGCGCAGCTCGGGGTCGCGGGTCAGGTTTCCGCTGATGCGGAGCTCGTTGTCGTAGTTGCTCATCGGGGTTCCTTCTTGATGGGTCGTAGGGTCCATTCCTGCTCGAACTCGTCGCGTGGAATGGCGGTGAAGATGGATCGGTTGCCGCGGTATCGGCGCACGATGTAATCGCCGACGTGGGCGGTGGTTGTGTGTGAGGTGATGGTGTTTGTGACTTCGATGAGGGCGATCTTGCCGCCCTCGGTTTGTAGAGCGCCGTGGCACCATCTGGCTACCTGGCGCAGGTTGTCGCTGGTGACCTGCATGGCTTCGGGGGTTCGCCTGAGCTGGCAGGGGCGCGGCTGGTCAGTTGGTGGTCTTCGCGTACCCATTTGGCACTTCCTTTCCGGCCTCTAGCGTCATCCGTAGGGTCTCGTCATCGACGAAGCCGATCCATCCGATGAGGTCGGTTCGGAGGGGCTGGCGTTTGTCGTTCGGGGTCATGAGGCGCAAGCCGAAGATGGAGATGCCCCTAGCGGCGAAGCTGACGGCCCCAGCTCCAAGGAGCGGGAGTGCCGCATCGACGACGAGGGAGGGGTATAGCAGTGCTGCGCACAAGGCTGCGAGGCCGCTGCCGAAGCCGATGAGCCACGCGAACGTGGAGACTGTTCCGAGGGTGAACAGAGCGGCGCACAGGACGCTACGCAGTGTCGTTTTCGCTACCTTCATCATTGGTCATCTTCTCCTTCCTGAGCGAGTCTGGTGACTTCTTCCTGGGTGAGTCTGGTGAGTGTAAGTTTCACGCCCTGTTCTGTGCCGTAGTGCTTCCACACATTCCAGTGGACGATACGGCTGTCGTCCCGGAGTATCCCGTTTCCGAGAGCGTCCCCGATTGCTCTCTGGAGCTTGTCGAGGTCGGGCTTGACGGCTGGGAGCTCGAACCGTGGTCGTTTAGGAGGTTGGAGGTAGAACTCGGCGATCACCTCGACTGGCTCGTCCAGAGGGGTGTCCCAGCGGGCCTTGTTGGCGGCGTGCTTGACAAGGAAGGTGACGGCGGTGCGCCACGCTCCGAGCCGGGGGTTGTCATGGACGATGACCGGCTTGCGTGATCCTGGGGGTGTGAAGCATCGGGTAGAGCCCTGGGTCTCAGGCTTGCCCGGCACCCACACGGTGATCGACTTAGGCAATGCGCTCACGCTTGCCGTAGACGAGCTTCCCGCGAGCCGCCCACACGCCGCCGTGGGTGGTGGTGATCTGCCAGCGATCATCTTCCTCTTCGCCAGCCTTGTTGAAGACCAGCTTGAAGCGCACGCCGCGCTCGCGGAAGAACAGGCTGGTTCCCTCCAGCTCGGTGACGAAAAAGTCGGGGACGTAATCGTCATCCCATGGGAAATCGACTGACAGGCCTGTGAGTCGCCCATCGGGACCGTAGGTGAAGTGCCAGGCGAACATGAAGTAAATGTCGTACCTGTAGCCCTTCTGGCATGTCTCATCGTGGGTGGCGATGTAGTTGAGGAGCCACTGCTCGAACATCTCCTCGTCTGCTGGGGTGAAGGTTGCCTTGGAGAGGTCTCCTGCCTCGAACGTTACGTCCGAGATCCATCGACTGTAGCTCACTGGAGGAATGCCCCTTTCTTCTCGATGGGGCCTCGCGTTTCGACGACCCACTCGCTAGTCTTGCTCTTCTTGCGAGCAGTGATGGTGGAGCCGTCACGCAGGTAAGCGCGACCGTTACGTCGGTCGATGACCCGCAGGTCGCCCATGGAGATGTTCTCCAAGTGGGTGAGCGGGTCGGTGACGTGCTCTGCCTGACCCAAGTGGACCTGGAGCATGGAGGCGAGCGACGTTGCCTTGTCGGTGGGCTGTAGGTAGGTGGCGTTCACTCGTCACCCTCCTCATCCTCATCCTCACTGACTTCTTCTGCGTCCTGGGCCAGGAGCATGAGCGCCGAGGTGAGGCATTCTTCCTCCGTGCGCGGGTCGTTTTCCGCTTCGAGGTAGTCTTCGAGGTAGCTGTACCAGTTATCCTCGGGTACGACTGCCTCGAGACGGCCCGTCTTAATGCCCTGGTATGCCTCCCATGAGAGGAGCGCGTAGTACGCTGCGCCTACGCCGAGCATGGTGGGGATCTGGTAGGCGTGCCAGCCTTCCCCATTACGGCTGGAACACTCAATGATAGTGTTCGCATATCCGGTTTCGTTTATCTTGAAGGTCAACTTGGAATGCCGAGAGGAGAAGTGTCCGTCTTCGGACTCGATGGTGAGGAAGACAATGGGTGCTTCTCCCTCAGTTTCCGGCTTCTCGTACTCGACGTATGCGTCAAGGTTCTTTCCGTGGCGGAAGCTGAGGGAGTCGATGGCGGCGCGGATGCGCTTGGTTTCGCCGGACGCATCACGCCTCGTCTCAAGGTTCTCGGGCGTTAGGCACTCCTTGAGCGCGCTGAACACCTCGTCGGTGATCGGCGCGTTCTTTTGAAAGAGGCCTCCGAGGTATCCGAGGATCTGGTTCTGTTCCATGGTGACGTTCCTTTCTGCCTGTCTGCATGGATGGTTTGTTGTGGCAACGGTACCACTGTTTTGGGGGCACATTATTCCCGCGTTTGGTTAAGTGGGTCACAGCGCATTTGTGCTTACCTCCCGCTAAACAGGCTGTCATAGCGCATGAACTTAAACCAGCGCATAGGACCATTCGCCCTAAAGCCCATCTTTCGGCTGCATATCAGTCTTTTGAGACAGGTGCTATACGCTATACGGCTCGCTTCACTTGGGTCTAGCCCCCGTGGAGAACGAGACCTAAGCGCTCAAAGCACCACTGTTTATTACCGCGCGGTAGTCAGTGTGAGGTGAGGTGCCAGCCCTTGCACGTTGGGCACTTGTAGTAGCGGCGTTCTTCGCGTCGCGGGTTGCGTGAGCGCTGCGTGGAGGCGAGGGCGAGCTTCGCGTCGAGCTTGGTGCGGTACCGGATCTTGCGGGGCGGCTTCACGCACCAGCTGGTCTTGCCCCAGCGGAGCTTCTTCTTGCGCTTCATGGTCCCATCTTCGGCTGGGCGTAGGGCTTGTGTGATTCGCGGGTTGAAGGTCATGGACGTAGTTCCTTGGGGACGAGAGCGTAGCTGCTGGCTCGGTGTGCGATGCGTTCTTGGACGATCAGGGGTAGTGGTTCTGGGGAGGGGTTGAGGCGGCACTTTCTGCGCCATTCGATACGACCGTCTGGGTGTATCCAGAGGAGGCCGATTGATCCACTCATGATGGGAGGGGAGTCGATGAGGCCTGCCGGTGTGGCGTAGAAGAACCTGTGCGTGACTTGTCGCCAGGCGCGGACCTTGGCGAGGCTTTCCCTCTTCGCATCGGCTCGGTCCACCTTGATCTCGATGGCCGTGCGGATGCGCTTGTCGAACATGAGTGCGTCGATGCGGCGAGTGAATGCCTCATGCTCGCCCTGTTCGTAGTAGTCCGTAAGGGATTGCTCGTCGTTGATGGTGAGCTCGGGGACGAACGCCGCTGTCGGGTAGTGGTGGCGTAGGGCGTTGAGGATGTCTTCGGCGTTCATCGGCGGTGTTTCTTGGTTGCTGCTGAGATGAGCGAGGAGATGTGCTCCGTGAGTGCTGTGACGAGGGGTTCTGGTACGACAGTGGCGGAGATCGGCTTGTGGTCGGAGTTCCAGATGAGCGCGTCGCCCGGATTCAAGTAGTGCAGGTGTTCGCGCAGGTGTCCACGCGGCACTGCGAGCGCAAGGAATGGCGTTCCGTCTGGGTTTGTTTCGATGGTGACGCGGAGGCCTTGGGCATTGAGGTAAGCTGCGTCAGCTTCGTGGTTACGTGTGGTGATGTACGCGACGGCGTTCATGACTGTTCCTTGCTGGCTGGTTGCGTGTATTCGGGCCAGCCTTCCTCGAGGGCGGCTTGGCGTTCTTGTTGGAGGGCTCGCAGGATGCCTTCGGCTGCTTGCAGGGGGACGACCCCGTTGCCGAGGGCGCGTAGTGTCTTCTCGCGGGAGAGGCCTACGCCCGTGACATGTCCGTCGGGGAGTCCCATGAGCCATTCGACGAAGCGGACGGACAGGCGTGGTTTGCCGCCCTCGCGTAGGGGTGGTTCTGTTGGGGCTGGGGCTGTGCGTCCGGTGATGGTTTCCCAGTGGGCGATGGCTGGCGCGTAGGGGCCGAAACTGTCGCGTAGGGTTCCTGCTGTCTCGTGGAGGTTGGGGCCGTAGCCGTTGGATGAGTAGGTGGCGTTGGTGGCCTGCGGGGTGGGCAGAAGGTTCCCTCCGGTCGTGAAGAGTCCTTCGCGGGCGATGATGCCCAAGTCGGTGACTTGAGTGCGGCCCGGCTTCTTCCGCAGATGGGCTTCGGCAGTGTTCCCTGGGGCCTGGGCGACGGGAGTGGGGAGGAGCTTGGTCGCCTGAGACAGGCTCATCCCCTTCCCCTCCTGGTGGTAGCCGCCCTTCCAGTCTGATGCGGTTGGCGTGGGGATCAGGGTTCGAGGTGTTCGATCACGTCCGCTAACGTCGGCCCATGACCGCCCTCCCGGCGCTTCTCGGGTGGCTGGCTCCCACCGTTCGAGCCAAGGTTCGCCGTGGGGGTGAGCAACAACGAAGACTCGGGCCCGCTTGTGGGGCGCTCCAACGTCGGAAGCCTGAACAACTGTCCACGTCGCGTCATACCCGATGCCGGCAAGGTCTCCGAGTACACGCCCGAGTGCTCGGAGAACAGGTCCGGTTGGCCGTCCTCCCATATGTCCCTGGTCGGGTTCCATGAGGCTAAAAGCTGATGCACTGAGTGCTCCTTGGACGTTTTCCCAGACGACTAGCCTGGGGCGGATAGCGGTGATTGCGTGGAACATGGACTCCCACAGTCCTGAGCGGGTGTCCTTGGTCATGCCAGCTCGAGCGCCGGCGAGCGAGAGGTCGGTGCAGGGTGAGCCGCCGCAGATCACGTCTACGGGTTCAACCTTCGTCCAGTCGATTCTCGTGATGTCCCCAAGGTTGGGCACGTCGGGGTGGTGGTGGGCGAGGATTGCTTGGGGGCCGGGTTCTATGTCGCTCACCCATGCGAGGCGTGCGGGGCCGAGGGCGAGTTGTACGCCGAGGTCTAGGCCACCGTTAATAGCCCGAGAACAGGCTTCCAATTGTGTAGTTCCCAGGCAGTTGCATCACCTCCGAGAGGATGTCGGGGAAGGTTGTGGTCTTGTCCTTCACGGGGGCGGCAGGTTCAACGGTGGGAGTGTCCTGCTCGGGCTGGGCGGGAGCTTCGACAGGTTCCTCGGTCTTCGGCTCAGTGAGGGCCTTGTACTCCTCGATGGTCTTGCAGCCCATGCGGAGCATCTTGCGTCGCTCGGCGTGCGTGGTGCCGCCCCAGATTCCCTCGCAGGAGGGGCCCTGGGCGAGTGCTTCCTTGAGGCACAGCTCCTTGACGGGGCAGTCGGCGCAGACTCTCAGGGCGAGGCGAGCTTCCATGTTGCCGTTTGCTCCGCGCTCAGGGAACCATGCGTCGGGGTTGAGAGCTCGCACGCACGCGCCCTTCTCGGTCCACGCTTCGGGCATGACGAGAGAGCTCACTGCTGCCGTGTTGTCCTGGTCGTTGCAGCTCATCACTGTCCCCCTGCTGCGGGTTGAGCGGCCCACTGGTCGTATGTGCCAGCGGGGATGTCGAGGTGCTGGGCGATAGTGGCGGCGAGCGCGCTCATGGGGTTGGTCTCCCAGTTGGGGGCGAGGAGTACGCCGTCGCACTGGGTCAACATGCGCAGGTTGGCTCGGTCGTCGCCGTTGTTGTCGGCAGGGTTAGCGGGTTCGTAGCCGAGGAGAGTGAGAGCGTCTTCGGCTGCGTAGGAGGTCTCGCGCTCGCAGCCGCGAGGGAGGGCGATGTAGATTCGCTTGGACATGTGTTCACCCCTTTCAGGTGGTGGTTGCTTGTGTGGTTATTTGGTGGGGATGCGGTGGCCGGTGTCGTCGAGGAGGAACAGGCCGTCCTTGTATTGGACGGGCACGTCGTGGGGGTCTGCGTATTGGGAGACCGCCCACCCATGTTCGCGAGCTTCGCGCCTGTTCACTTCGACGTGGCCGTGGCACCCCGTGGTGCCAGAGCCGCATAGGACAATGAGGTTGGCAGGGCTATTGATTGATGGGTCGTTCGTGCCGCCCATGCCGCGGGCTTTGCGGTGCTGGATGCTGGATTGGACGTATGTGATGTCCTTACCGCACTTGGCGCACCGCCACATGTCGCGCCCATAGATGAGTTCACGGGTTTGCTGGCTGGGTCCGGTGCTAGTTCGCAGCGCCGCCGGGCTTTGCCGTTTCTGGCCAGCCTTCGTTCCACGTTTCAGGGTCATCGTTCACCTCGTCCCCTTGCGCAATGTAGGACGCTTCCAGGTCGTCCATGTTGTCGGCAGAAGCGTCGCCATCGAAGGGGAGTTCAACGGTGGGTTCCGAGAAGGACTCGGGTTCTGTCGCGTACCGCTGGATGCCGTCAAGGAGGGTGGTCATATCGTCCATGGTCAGTGCATCCACGTTCTCTGCCTTCTCGCCCTTTTTGAAGGTGGCGATGAGGATGTTGGGCAGTTTTTCCTCGGGGATACCCTGGGTCTGCAAGGCGCGCTGGATCATGGCCCTAATGCCAGGAGTACCCTGCGGGTTCTGGGAGCCGAGCGGCGGGTACTGCTCGGGGCGCTGAGACTCGTCGTAGAGGCCGTAGGACTCCTGTGCGGGCGTGGGGGCCTGCTGGGGCTGCTGAGCCGGTTCTGGGCGCTGCTGGGGGGCTTCCTGGGGCTGTGCGGGCATGTACTGGGTGTATCCCTGCTGCGCTTGCGGGCGAGGCTGCTGCGGACTCTGGTAAGGCTGCGCGGGAGCCTGCTGCTGAGGCGCGGGCGACTGCGGGGCCGGGGCCTGCGAGGCGGGCTGAGCCTGACGCTGACCGGAACGGATACCCGACTTCTTCGCCTGGCGCAGGAGCGCGTCAAGCACCTGCTCAGCCTCACGCAAGTTCATGGTGTCGTATCCCCTGCCGGGGCGCACGTTGCGGCGCACGATCTCAGCGAACGCGCCTTCGCTCAGGTTCAGCTTGTCACGGCCCTTCTGGATGCGCTCACGCACCTCGTCGATCTTGTCCTTGTCGCGCTCGTACTCGATCACGCCGATACGAGCGTTGACATCCTCCAGCTCTCGCGGAGTCATGAGGGCGACGGGGATACCGGGGAGGGTCACGCCGTCGAGGACTTCGGCGACCTTCTCGTTCGACAGGCTCAGTCGAGCCATGTCGTGCTTCACCTGCTCACGCATATCCAGGACACGCGAGGCCGACTCGGCAGTTTGGAACTCTTCGGGCACGTAGCTGAACCCCAGGAGCACTTCGGAGGCCGCATGGCGGCACACCTCGCTCATGGCGCGGGCGGTGAGCATGGCTTTCGGGTACTGGACCCACGTGGGGGTCGATTCCCATAGGCCAGCGACGCGGGCCTTCTCCTCGTCCCAGACGGCGACGTGCTCGAACGAGGGGTCGTCCTTGCGGATGAGGGTGGCGGTGGCCGTGTTGGTTTCCGCGTCCCACTGCTCGCGGAGCGTGTGGCCTGCGTTGCGAACCAACGCAGACATGAGCTGCGCCGTCATGGCGGGCTTCACGTCCTTGTCGCCGATGAACGACAGGCCACGCAGGGCGGTGATGAGGGGGATGTTCAGGTGCTTGGCGATCTGCATGAGCAGATACATGTCACCCGTGTTTCCTCGCATCTGGTAAGGAACGAGCGCGTGTGCCTGGGCGTAGATGCCAGCTTCGGCCAAGTCGCGGCGCATTTCCTCCTCACTGAGCGCCTTGTAGCCGGGAACCTCCCACGTGGGCGCGGGGGTTTCCTCAGCCTTAACGGTCTTGGGGGTGCGCGTCTTGGGTGCAGCCTTCTTGGTGGCGGGCTGCGCGTCGGTGGTCTTGGGTGTCATGTAGGTAACCTTTCTCTACATGTGGAGGGGGTGTCAGGCGAGGTCTTCGTTGAGTTCCAGCATCTCGAGGAGCTTGCGGACGGTGAGCTTGTCGTCCACGAGGTGCTTGGCCTGTTCTTCGCTCATGCGAACCGTGAGGGTTGCTGCGTTGAGCGTTGTGTCGTCGTCCATGCCGTCAGGCATCACGCCACCAGCCTGTTCGATGAGCTTGGCTAGGTTCTCCTGGGTCACGAACTCTTCGGGGAACGTGACGGTCGGCTGAGCGTTGTGCTCGATACCGTTCTCTTCGCACCAAGCCATGAATGCGAGAGCGTCCACGATCTTGAGGCCGGTTCCCGGCTTGCGGGAGGGCTTGCGGTAGGAGAGCGTGCCTGAGTCGCCGTGGACATCGGCATCAATTTTGTAGCCGCCCTTCTGGGCGACTGCCGGGAACCGCTCATCCAGGTTGTCAAGGATGTACGTCTTGACGGGGCCTTCGGCGTTCTTCACGCGATCCTTGAGGAGCTTCGCGTAAGCCATGATGCGCGGGGCGAGATCGTCCCACTTCTTCGACTTACGCAGGGTCTTGACTTCCTTCTTCGCTGCCATGTTGAGCTTTGCCTTTCTTACGTGAGATGCGTGGAGGCAACGTGGCCTCCGATGGGTAGTTGCGGGCGTTGATGCGCGCCCTCGTGATGAGAGCATGGGCGGCGCTTGCTCGACGCGCCTTAAGCGCGAGCTGTAGGCGGGCGAGTGTTTCCGCCACTGGTGGGGATGGGTCGGGTTCTGTCACTGCTGGTTAGCCTTTCGGTTGATGTCGCGGAGAACTGCGACGAGTTCGCGCCCCTGTGGGGTGAGTCGGTGGAGTCGGGCGGTGCGCCCCGTGGAGGTCTTAGCACGCTTGGGCAGTTCCTCGACGTACCCCTGCTTCTTCCAGTCGGACACGATGGTTCGAACGCGGGACGGGGTGAGGGCGGTGAAGAGCCCTTCGATGTTCAGCTTTTCATTTTCGTTGGTCAACTCCTCTCCGATCCACTCATCCTTCTCGATGGTCCTGAGTTCTGCGAAGAGGAGCCACGACTTCGTGGCGTTGACTGTGAGGGCCGCATCCCAGCTTGTCTGGGGGTCGGCGAGTCGGGCCCGGGCGGGGGTGGCGGTGATGGCGGTCATGATGTCTTGTCCTTTCTCTCTGCGTGTCCGTCTTCTTTTAGTTGCCCAGTGTGCCCAGTCCGTTCTTGATACGCCCCTGCATGTTCTTGGTGGCGCGCGAGATGGAGTCGCTGAGGCGGCTCCTGGCTTCCATGTAGAAGTGCCTCGTTAGCATGGTATCGACTGTGCAAAACTGTGACTCGGATGCGCGCATGTTGTTGTTGAGTTCAACATCGTGCAGTGTGGGGAGGTTGCGGAGGTTAAAGTAGTGGTTGTCGTAGACGAGGTTTCCATGCTCGTCTGTGTCTCTCTTGAAGAAGCGGATGAGCATGAGCGTCACAGCGTCCCTGTTGTAGGGTGCCATTGCCTTGCGGAGGGTGTCAGATGCGCTATCGAGAAGAGCGTCCTTGGCGCTGTTGACGCGGCACTCGGAATTGGCGACAAACGAGAACATCTTAGAGAAGTCGGGATAGACAGCGAGTTCCTGCCCCTCTTCACTGTCACGTAGTTCGCGCAGGAGGGCACCCATGTCGCTGTCCTGGTGGATGAGGCGGTGAACCTCGGCGATGAGGGCGAGGGCGGTGCTGGCGACCATCGCGTCCTCAAAGTAGCGCATAGTGCCTCGCGTGTATTCCTCGAACTTGTTGGCAGCCCTGTAGTATTCGACCGCCCGCTGAGCGATTTCCTCTTTTTCGTCCTGGGTGAACCAGACTGCGAATAGGGGCACGTCGATGTGTCCGTCGGCGGTGATGATGTCCTGGTAGCCGCGTCGGTCGCTGTCTACGACGGCGAGGTTGGCGATGGCGCGGGAGCGCGCATCTCGGGAGGTCGTGTAGGTCTTGGCCGCAGTGTCGGCGAGCTTAGTGTAGTCGATGGCGGTGTTGGTGATCATGAGGGTGTCTCCTTCTCGTGTGACTGGGTTATGGGTTTGATCGTAGCTTGTGGGTTAGTTTGCCCGCAAGCGCTAACATCCACCTAATTGGTTAAGTAGATCACAGGCGGTTTAGGGTTGAGAAAAACCCTGGAACCACCAACCAGCAGCCCCAGGGCCTCCGCGTCGTAGCCTCACCGGCCACCAGTAACGCCTCGACGATCAGCCGAAGACGCGCACGCGATCACGCGCTCAAACGACGCGCCCACATGTCGCATCTGGCGCTCAGCGCGCCTCTGAGCCCACGCAGCAAGCTCCCCACGTCGGGCGAGGGCATCCATGTCTGCACCACCCTTCTCGAGGTCGTCAGCCCAGGCGCGCAGGACGCGAGCGAGGTCTTTCTGTGCGTGGACCGTGTCGCGGGTGAGGTCGGTGGGGCGCTTTCGTTTCGGTGTCATGGTCATTCCTTTCGGTTGGTTGCATACGGCAACGTGGTGGCGGCACCCCTGTCACGTTAGGAGGAGGGGTGCCGCCATTGGGTGATGGTTCTGGTTAGGACCAGGAGATGATCGGTCCCGGTTGGGAGGTGAGGGCGTGCATGATGCCTGGCTTCGTGTAGACACCTACCATATCTCCATGCCGGTTTGTAGCTTCAACCCGGTTCACGAGCACGGTGAGGGTCACTGCCCCTGTGTGTTGCGCGAATGGGTGCTGCTCGTCGAGCTGGATATGTCCACTGTTGCCACCAAGGGCTTTGCTGGCCGCGACGAGCGTCGTCCAGTAGTTCCGTTGCGCCTCAGTCCCCATGCCGGGGATGAACTCGGCTGCTGCGTTCGCGAACCACTGGGGCGGCACCACATCCAGAGGAACCGAGGTGCTGCTGAGGCTCACGCACGGCTCCACGCGAGGTTTGGCGGCGGAAACAACGAAGCCGAACACTGGGACACCCGTACCAATGACGGCGAACGCAACGTTTCCCTTGACGACGAATCTGCGGACCACGCCCCAGTCGCGCTCAAATACAGGGCGAACATCTTTTGTCGTGAAGCCCATGGACGATTCCTTTCAGTTGGTGGTGCAGGTTGCCAGTGCGTCGGCGAGGGCCTGCTTCTCCGGGGTGGTCACTGTGAGAGCGTAGCGGGTCTTGATCTGCACCTGCTTAGAGGCGTAGGTGCAGGCGTATGCGGTGTTGGGTGGCATCCACTGGTCTGCACTCTTGGAGCCCTTGGCCATGTTGTCGTGGCCGTTGACGGCCAAGAGGTTGTCAGGGTCGTTGGCGAGAGCTTCACGATCTTCCTGGGTGAGCTTGTACGCGCCGGACTGCCAGGCGTTCTCGAGGGCGACAACATGGTCGATCTGCACCTTCGATGCGTCCTTCTTACGGAACTCGATCTGCTCGCCTGAGTAGGGGTCCGCGAGTTGGCCGACGGTGATGACACAGGCGTTACGCTTTTCCTGGACGGTGAGGTCGCGGGCAAGGATGTCGTTCCTCGTGTCGCAGCCGTTATGGTCCACGTCCTTCCAGGCGGGGCCGAACTGCTCCACCCGGTTGTACTTCTCGGGCGGTGTGGGGTTGTCGTTGACGGTCAGGTTGTTGAGGTCGCTGAGTGTTCCGTCAGCGACGGCACTGGTGTCCACGTTGCGGGAGGAGTGAGACTCGTTCGCTCGCTGCATCATTGCACCCACCCCTCTACAGGTGGACATGAGGGAAGCCATGAGCAACGCGAGGAATATGAGTACGACTACAGCCCGCAATGTTGATGGCTTCTGCTTATCACTGTTCATGGTCTTGTTCCTTTTATGCCCACGGGCTAACAGAGTGGATGAAGTGGATGGTGGGGATGAAGCCGCATAGGGCGTATCCGAGGATGCCGTTGATAGCCCATGCGCTCCAGTGGATTGTGAGGGGCACGTCGGGGTAGCGGCGGAACATGTTCCACACCGTGACCATCATCAGCAGTAGGGCGAGTGCTGCGAGGCCGAAGTTCACCCAGGCGTGGATCACGTCGGGCACCTGGTAGGTGGCGGGGGTGAAGATTGGGGAGGCGAATGCGGCGCTGATGAGGGCGACTGTGAGTGTGGCGCTGAGGGTGTCTGCGCTGCGCTTGAAGGCAGTGTCACCCATAAGGACGACGGTGGCGACCATGACGGCTGCGGACGCGACGAGGGCCGCGGCGAACGCGACGATGAGAGGTTCACTCATGGCGGGTTCCTTCCATGAGGCGGGCGGCTAGAAACTCGGTGCCTGCGGGGTGTTCCTGCGCGTGGTTCTGGGTTGTGTCGGCATTGGTTTCAGCGTCGAGGTCATCGGCTTCTGTGTGGGCTGCGGTGAACTCTTCTAGTCGCTGCTGGCGACGCTCGCGGGCCTTCTGGCGCTGCTTCTCGCTCGTCGTGGGGGTGGGCCACTCGAACGCTCCCGTCAGGCTTGTTTCGAGCTGTGCGGGGTCGGTGACGTAGGACGGCCACATAGCAACGGCCACGAGGAGTAGGAGTGCAGCGAGGAGCGCTGCGGTGAGGGTGTTCATGGAGACGGCGTGCTCAGCTGTCGTCGAGAGCGGTGCCGTGAGGGTCAGGTCCGAGACGGGGGTCATCTCCCCGGTGGTCAGGTGGGCGGTATCGCCCGTGTAGGAGGAGACGGACACGGTCTCGCTCCCCCACCCTGCTGCGGGCATGTTGACGGTCGTCAGCCAGCCGGTGAAGACCTTCCCGAGAATGGTTTCCTGTCGGCTGATAGCCCACTGTGCGGGGCCGATCAGGCCCACGAACCCGAGGGCTGCGAATACGCCCGCACAGAGGGCAGACAGGGAGCTCATGGCGGAGATGTGGAATGCGCGTCGGCGCTTGTTGGCCGCGGCCTTACGCTCACCAATGGTCATGGCGGTTTTCCTTTCGATCTGGGTAAACCTGCGGGCGCGTCACTATCTTCTCGACAGGGACACGCCCGCAGTTCGCTCTCGGACTAGGACTCGAACCTAGATGCCCGGAACCAAAATCCGGTGTGCTGCCATTACACCATCCGAGATGGAGGGGTGGAGTGAAGCTGAAAGGCTGCGCGAGCAAAAGTGGTCCTGGGTCTACTCCCAGGATGTGTTTTCTATGCAAAGAAGTAACTCACCCATTCGCGTCTTCACTCCACCAGTGGGCCAGGCAGGAGTCGAACCTGCGGTGTGTCGTTAACTGTGACCGGGTTACAGCCGGTTCCCTTCGCCGCTCGGGGCACTGACCCTCGTGGATGTTATTTAGTTGTTGGCGTTCCGGTGACAGGGCTCGAACCTGCAACCTTGGGATTAGAAGTCCCCCGCTCTTTCTGTTGAGCTACACCGGATCGGAGTAGTCCTACCGAGAGTCGAACTCGGGTTTCCAGAGTGAAAATCTGGCAGGCTGACCGCTACCCCATAGGACCATGTATTCAGTTGGCGGCGGGACAGGGATTCGAACCCTGGGCACCTGTCGGTGCGACTGTTTTCAAGACAGCTCCGTTAGTCCACTCCGGCACCCCGCCATGTTCAGTTTTTCACTGAGTGCCCCCAGCAGGACTCGAACCTGCGACCCTCGGATTAAAAGTCCGCAGCTCTAACCAACTGAGCTATAGGGGCGTTGGTGGGGCCTCACCCTGTGGTGGGAGTGTCGGGTGAGGCCCCTAGTGGGTGGTTACTCCCAGGGCCAGGACTGGCCGATGCCACGCTCGAGGAGCGGGATCATCTGGAAGCCCTTGTCGGAGAGTCCGCCGAAGGTCCAGCGGCCCTCGCGGGCTTCCATCTGGGCTGTCCTGTAGCCTGCGAGGTTCCAGGTGAACACCGGAACCCTGGGAGCATACGTGTCGAGCGCGTTATCGACGCTGCCGCCCCTGTACTGCTCATCCGTGAGGATGATGATGCGGTCGTACTTCTCGCCCTTCTTGTGGGCGTAAGCGACAGCATCCGGCGTGTAGGTGCAGCCTCGAGCGGTGGGCATCTGGTCCACGACACGGAGCAGGTCCGTGCTGGCGACCTTCACGTCCTCCATGTGATCGTCGAACGCAACCACTCGGACGCTCTCGCCTCGAATAGCGAGCGCCGCTGCGAACACGTTGGCCGTGTCCTGGCAGCTCAGCGACGACTTCGCCGACATGGGGTAGCTCATCGAGCCGGAGCGGTCCAGGAGGACCAGCGTGTGCCCCTTGAGCGCGGGAACGTTCTCGAGCGAAGCGTTCGCTGCGTCCTGTAGGGCGGCGGCGAAAGCCAGCGGCGCATTCTTGTACGCTGCATAGAACGCGACCGGCATGGTGCGAGACTTCGCAGCCTCGTCAACGTCGCTCAGGCGCTCGTTGATCGTGGCGATCAGCGCGCGAGACGCGCCGGATGCTTCGATGCGTCGGAGGTTCATCCGCAGGGCCATGTAGCCCATTTCCGGGACGAGGGTTTCCCACACGTCGGCGGGGATCGTCCCGATTGCGCCTGCGATCACCTCGTGGGTGAGAGCAGCCTTACGGATGACATCCTTCGCGTCCGTGCTGGTGAGGGCGCTAATCTGCGCGTCACGGTCCATGGCGAGGAACTGACGGCGAGCTCGGATGGTGGGCAGCTGCTTGTCGTCACCCTTCTTGCCGTAGCTCTCGTCGAGGGCGAGCTTGATGAGCGCTTCCTGCACCGAGTTCTTTGGCTTGGGGTGCGTCAGGTTGATGACATCGCGGAGGCTGACGCTACCCGAGTTCATGCGGCCAACCCACTTGAGGTAGGACCGCTCAGACAGGCGAGCACGCAGTGCGTCGGCAACGCCACGGCGCACGCATGACGGGATGTTGCGCCCGTACAGGCTCATCCACCCGGCGATCATGTCGGAGGCCTCGTCGAGGCGACCGATGGCCGCTTCGATAATCTGACGGTTCATGCCGGTCAGGCCAGCGTCCAGGCGCGCCTTAACGACGGCCATGGCGACAACACCGGGGATCGAGCGGAGTCCGACTTCCTGGCGGAGCCAGCGGACCATGCCGAGCGCCCACTCGGGGCTGTTGACGATCTCGGGGTCCGTGGCGAGGGTCTGGATACGGTTGACGCGCTCATCGGCGGTCTCGTAGAAGGTGTCCTCGTTGAGGGAGGTCACGGCGGCGAGGAACAGCTCGCCCTTGGGGGTGCGCTGCCACCCCGTTCCGCCTTCTGCGGTGAAGGCCTGTTCCGTCGTCGTGTTGACGGGAGTGGTAGCCATGTTGCGGGGCTTGCTGCCTCGGGTGTTCATGCGCGCCATGACGCTCTCCTTTCTGGGTTCTGGTTGTGTTTTGGGCAAAAGTGGGGGACGCGAGAGAAAAGGTTGAAACGAGTGTAGTTTCGATCCAAATGAAGTAACTCGTCTCAGGCGCTTCTCGCGTCCTGCGGAAAGAGCGGGATTCGAACCCGCGAAACAGATTCCTCTGTTTACCTCCTTAGCAGGGAGGCCCCTTCAGCCGCTCGGGCATCTTTCCGGGGTGCTCCCCTGATCCGGGGCGGTTCAGGGGAGCTATGAAATTGTGTTGTTTGTGATGGGTTTAGTGTAGGCCGGGGTGTTTTGTGTGCGCAACCCGGAAACTGGTTAAGTAGATCACATGTATGTGTGGGTTGTGTGCTGCCGTCACATGTAGAGCATCTGCATAAACGACGCGACCCACCTAACCAGCGTTCCACTGATGAGAAGACCACCCAGCGCCGCAACCAGCCCGGCAGTGGTGAACACGTTCCCCCACGTCGCCCAACGGCCTCGAGGTGGAGCTCCGAGCTCTTTCACGCCCGCACGGCTTTGCGACTCGTGATGCACAGTCAAGGAACCAGCTGTCGCGAACTTGAGGAGAGAGAACAGTGGGAAGGCCAGGTCGAACAGGAATGCGAGGACGATGACGAGGGCGTACAGGAACAGGATGATGCCAATGATGGCTGCGCCGGTGCTGAACCAGTCCGACATCTTGCGGTCTTGTTCAAGCTGCCGTTGGGCGACGATCTGGTCAACGTTGTCTTTCTGCGTGGTGTTCAGGTTCGTGTAGTTCGCGAACTTGAGGGTGTCTTTCGCGAAAGCGAGCTTGTCTGCTTCGGAGAGCTGGTGGTTTTGTCCGACGGTGCGAGGTGGCATACCGGGTAGGTCGAGGTCGCTGATGATGCCGGTGTCGGTTGCGGTGGCGGTGTCGCCGCCGTTGTTGCCGCCGACGCTGGTGGCTGCGTCGTCGATGGTGGGGAGGTCTTGGAGTTTCTTGCCGTCGGTGCGAGAAAACTTGAGGATTGGGCCGATGCCGCCGGGGTATTGGGATCGGTCGAGGGTGGTGAGGGGTCGCCCGGAGTCGATGGTGTGGACGGTGTTGCCCTCCACGTAATCGCCGGCGATCCAGTGTCGTCCGCCGGTGTCGGTTTGGACCATGAAGATGACGAAGTAGCCGTCGTTCATGGCTTGGCGCACGTCGTCTTCGGTGAACTTGTTGGCTCCGAGTCCTGCGCCGCTGGTGTCGCCTTGGACTTCGACGGTGAGTTGCCCGCCGGTCATGTTGGAGACTCCCTGTGCGAAGCCTTCGGGGTTGAGCTGGTAGAGCCAACCGTCATCGCTGAATGGGCTGTCTTTGCCTGCCTGCATGAGTTTGATTGCTTCGGCGCGCATGTCGTTGACGGTGTAGGAGCCGCGGGCTTTGACTCCGGCTCTCAGTTCTACGAACGCGAAGGAGAAGTTACCGCACGCTGCCTCGCCCATGGTTGCTCCGGCGTTGGTAATCATGCCGCGCTCTTCGTTTGGGTCGTACCCGAAGTCGCTGTCGGCGCACCACTGGCACCAGGTGGAGGGCTTGGCCTTGAGGTTGTGTCCCTGGTCTTCGGTGAATGCCTTAGCGGGGTGGGCGAAGAACGTGAGAACGAGGGCAAGGAGGAGGGCGAGGGCGACGGAGCCCCGCCACGCTCGATGGAGGTGACGGGGCGTGCGGAGTGGGTTCATCGCGGGCTGTTCTTTCTGTACGACTTGACGAGGGGTTTTTGACTAACCGAGAGATAGATTCTCTCATACTCGCGACACCCTTCTTCGGCAGCTAGGAGGGGCTGCTCTCGGTAGGCTGATCCGACCCACCCCTGACTGAGGACTGCGTGCGCCGCTTCAACACCCTCCCGGTCGAGTGGCACGTTGAAGGGGCGGGTTGTGCGGATGATGGTGGAGGCTTCGGCTGCTGCACTCAGGAGTATCCCGTAGGTTTTTTGGCGCGCCTTGGCGGGGCTTAGGGTTACGCCGGGGCGGTCGGTGTGGGCTCGGCTGAGGTGCAGATGTTCGGCCTCGAGGTAGCTGTGGGCGAGGTGGAGTGCTGCTTGCATCCGGTCGGCGTGGCCGGCGAGGGTGAGGATGATGTCGCCGGTTGGCGTGCTGGTAGCCATGCCTACGATGCTGAGGGCCTGACACATGTCCAGGATGCCTCGTGCTTGCACGGGTCCGCGCGTGCGGTTCGCGGGGACCACGATCTGCTGGCGGGTCATGGTTTCATCAAAGGTGGTGGCAGCGGCTTCAAGGATGGCGTGCACTTCTGCCACCCATTCGAGTCGGCTGCGCGCCTCATGGGTGTGCGCCTGGCGGGCGTTGTGTCGCGCGATGGCGCTGCGAGGAGTGTTCATGGTGGCCTAGTTTGCCCGTTGGGCCATCTTGGCTGCGTCGGCCTTGATGAGGTTTCTGTAGTGCGCGACGTAGCTGTAGTAGGTGCTGTAGGGGTCGTTGCGTCGCGTTTCGGGGTGCGTGCTGCGCGATGGCACGTATAGGGGGAGCGCGTCAGCACACACGTCCAATCTGCCGTTGCAGGCGGCTCGATACCCCTCAGCGAACTCTGACCATAAGGAGGGGCCGGAGCTCCAGACTCTCTGTCGGACAAGAGCATCAACGATGGAGTACACGCCGACGAGGCCCAACTTGCTGTAGTTCTTAAGTGCGTTCTTGACGAGCATCGAGCGGCCCATCGTGTATGCGGGGTCGCCATGGGTTTCGTGTGCTACGAGGTCACCGTTCATGTAGGTGAAGGAGCCGACGTTTTCGAGGTAGAACTCGAGACGTGCACCGCCTCGGGTGAGGGCATACGCTACGCCCTGGATGTCGCGCTCGAGGCAGAAGGGGTTGGTGGCTGCGTCATCTACTGCTCGGGCGAGCGTTCGTAGCGTGTCCTGCGTGGGTGTCGTTCCGGTTCCGTCGAATAGGGGGATGCAGTCCTTGGGGAGGGAGACGAGGAAGTAGTCGGAGCTGTCGATGCTGGCTTCGAGGGTTGGCTTGTGCGCTAGGGAGCCTTCCTGTGTGCGGTAACACGTGCGCAGGGTGCACTCGGTGTCGGTGTCTGGGCGCGTGAGGGTCCAGTAGTCGGGTCGTGTGGGTCCGGCTGCGCCAAATGGGCCAGAGGCGCGCGTATCAAGGCGGGTGAGCGTGTAGGCGTTGGCGTAGTTGACGGCCTCGCGGAGGGCTTGGATGTCCCACGCCGCGGCCTTGGGGTCGATACCCCGGTCGGTGATCTCGTAGTCGTCGAGAACCTGCGCGAGCGTCTTGCTGCCCTGGTCTGTCTTGATGACGGTGCGGGGCGTGATGGCTAGGTCGTCGCGGGCGAACAGGTTGACAACTCGCTGCCCGTCGAAGGCGCAGTACTCGTAGCCTGCTGGGTTGTATGGGGCTGCTTGTAGGTTGGGCGCGCGTCGCGCTGCCATGTTGCGCAGGGCTTGGGCGCGCTTGACGGTCTGAGCGGTGGATGTGAGTACGCCGCCGTCCTCCTGGTAGAGGCTGAATCCTGGCCTCTGGAAGTAAACCCACGTCGTCATTCTGCTGTGTCCTCCAATGCTTCCTCACCCTTTAGGGTCTTGACAACATCTTGCGCCTGCTTCTGCTGCTCCCAGAACGGGTTACGTACAGGCTTGTACTTTCTGAGTGCCTTGCCGGTTTCCTCTTCGGCCTTAAGGATGACCTTTGCGAGCTTGATGCAGACGCGGAACATTGTCTGGTCGTTGTCTGGGACGTTCTCGAACTCTTCCTTGGTCATGCCGATCTTGGCGTTGAAGCCGGCGAGGATGTGTACGAGGCCGTGGCAGCGTTGGCAGAGGGTCACGAAGTTGCTCATTGCGTCGGATCCGCCCACGTAGACGCTGGTCTTGTGGTGGGCTTCGAGCTGGCCGAGGTGGACCATGGACGTGATGCCCTTGCCGTAGCCGCAGGCCTGGCAGGTGAACTCGTCGCGGGCGAGGATCGCTGTGCGTAGTTCCTTGGAGAGGGGCTTTCGGTCCTTCGTGTCTTGGACCGTGTTTTCGTCAACTTCGCCGAACATGTCCTCGTCGTCGTCGCCGCCCTCGAAGCCGACTTGTTCGGCTGCGTTTTCGGGGATTGGGTCGCCGCCGTAGTTGTCGTCGTCGATGTCGGTGTCGTCGGTGTCGGCTTCCTTGTTGAGGAGGTCGCGGACTTCGCGGAGTTCGTCGCCCATTTCGAGGAGGTTCTTGACTTCCTCGTCGCTGAGTGGCGCGTCGTCTGTGTCGTCGGTTGCGAGGTTGCTGGCTTCGTCAACGCTGGAGATCTTGCGGTCGTCGTCGCCTGCTGTAGGGTTCGCTTCTGCCTTGCGGAGCTTTTCGAGGGCCTTGTAGGAGCGTGCGAGGTCTTTTTTGCCTGACGTGAAGTCCTCCGTCACCTCGGGGTACTCGGCGAGCATGACTTCCTTGAGGCGCATAGAGTCGCCTGCGTCGAGGTTGAGGAGCCAGTCGAGCATGGAGGGGGTGAGGCTGTAGGACTCTTCCATCACCTTCAGCATCGACCACTTCTCAGCCCACGTGTGCTTCTGGGCTCGGTTGAGGACCAGGTGCATGAGGTTGGCGAGGTCGCGCCCAACCTCGGGGTCGTGGAACGTGATGATGACGGCGGGGATCTCGTCTTGGTTGTTCTTGAGGGACGCGAAAACACGCCGCCACCCGTCGAGGACTCGGTAGCGTGGGCCCGCGTAGCCGAGTTCGTCGGCTTCTGCTCCGGTGGTGATGTTGTTGTCGGCGAGGAAGTCGGCGTACTCGGCGAGTGGTGTCACGACGATGGGGACGATGACCTTCATTTCGCGGACGACGTTGAAGAGGCCGCTGTAGGTGTCGGCTCGGTAGTCCTTGATGGGCTTGGTGCCGACTACCTGGTGCGGGCTGATGTGGGTGTAGTGGACGGAGTACGTATCGCTCTTGACGGTCACCACGTCGTTGACGCTGCTGATCGCTTCGACCGCTGCACTGTCGAGGCCGTCTGTGTCGATGTTGATGCGGAAGGGAGTGGCCTCGTTGTCGGTGCTGGTTTCGTCGTCAGCGTCCTCGTCGAGGTCGTCATCGTCAGGCGTTTCTTCATCGTCGGACTCAGCGGGATCGTCGGTGTCGTCTCGTAGTGGCGCGAGCGCGAAGGTGGTGACGGGAGCTGAGGCTACGTCATCCTCATCTTCGTCGTCATAGTCGTCTTCATCGTCGTCCTCGTATTCGTCGTAGTCGTCCTCGTCATCTTCTGGGGTCTCGAGGTCGGCTTCGTCGAGGTCGTCAGGGTCGGTGGTGTCGTCGAGGTCCAGGACGATGGTGTCTTCTGTCGTCTCGTCGAGATCGTCGTAGTTGTTCATGGGGGGCCTTTCGTGCGGATGGTGGTCGCGTGTGGGGTGCGGGGCTTAGGGGAGGATCGTTTCGGGCTGGGGGTCGTCTTCGAGGCCGAAGGCCTTGAGGTACGTCCTGTCGATGGGACGCTGCGCCTTGTACGTGTCCATGAGGGAGTCGAGCGCTGTCTGTGCTTGCTGGAGGAAGGTGTCGGCGGTGACGATGAGCGCTTCGAGCTGGTCGCGCTGTTCCTGGTATTCGCGCTCGGTGAGGATGATGCCGTCAACGGGGGTCTCGGTGACGGTCCCGTCGAGCTGTGTGGTTTGTTCGATGTAGCGGCGCACAGCGCCTCCCTTCCTGTGGGTCCCATAACCAGGGCTTTTGCCCTAGTTTCTTTAAGGGTACCAACTGGAAGGGAGGCGGCAGGATTGTTACACGCGGGAGCAGTGCATTGAGGTTGCGATGGCTGCGTCGATGATGACGGTCCCCTGTGGGGTGCAGGGGATCGGCCCGTAGGTGGTTTCGACGTAGCGGATGGTTCCACCTGGGTAGGCTTCGGTTTGTTCGAGGACTGCTGGGGTCCATGCGGGGATCTCGGTTCCCGTTGTTGTGTGGATGGTGGGTGTGAGAGTGTGGCCGTCTGTGGACCAAGTGAGTGTTTCGACGTGGGCCTCGAGGATGGGCAGGTCTGGGACGGTGGTCAGAGTGATGGCGTGCTGGCCGTCGTTGACGGTGATCGTGACTCCGACGCTGGGGATGTCGCCGATGAGGTCACTCATGGTCTCGCGCATGTCTTCGACGGTGATGCCGGAGTCGTTGACGATGGTGATGGTTTCAGCGTCGCTTGCGCTCGCGGGCGTGACTTCAAGGTCGATGGACTTGTCGTGATGGAGGGCTTCTGCACATTGCGCGATGAAGGTGTCGTATTGGGGGGAGCTGATGGTGACAGCTTCACCGGCGGGCTCTGTCGCAGCGTCGCTCAGGTGGGTGCGGATCTGGAGTTCGAGAGCGGGGTCGATGCCCTCACGGGGGCGGGGTTCTGGGATGTAGATGAACATGGTGGGGTCTTTCAGCGGGTGAGCGCTCCGAGGATTGCGTTGCCGGAGGGGGCTGCAACTGATCGGGAGAGGGTGTCCCAGGGGCTTGCGGCGACGGTGGAGGCGGGGATTGGGGCGTGTTGGGGGACGCGGAAGGAGAGGCCCTGTTGTGCTGCGATTTCGGCGATGGCGCGTAGTGGGAGCGAGTAGGCGGGGTAGGCGACACCGTTCATGGTGATCGTCTGGGATCCGTTGACACAGTAGTAGCCGAAGCGGAGCTCGCCTCCCTCGCTGATTGCTTTTTCGAGGCGCTTAGTGAACGTCTCTTTGGCTTTGGTGCGGCTCTCCCCCGCTGCCGTGAGGATGTCCTCGTCGTAGAGGCCTCCGCACTGTTCGATGACGTTGACGGCGACGCTGTAGGCGGTCTCGAGGATGAAGCCTCCGACGACGGGGATGAGGACGAACGTCAGGGTGGAGGCGTTCGCGTTGGTGGCGGTGCGAGTGGTGACCGTCTTGTGTTGGGGATCCCAGATGAGGGGGACGGGGCCTTCTGGGTTGTAGGGCAGGCCGAGGTCTTCGACTTGCTGGGGGTGTAGGAACGCCCATGAGCATCCGAGGGGGATGGTGTGGAGGAACAGGGCGAAGAGTTCGGCGCATTGCTGGCCGTACTTGTTGACGAGGGTTGTGGCGAACTCGGTTTCGATCTGGCGTGTCATGGGGTGGTTCCTTTCAGGATGTGAGGGCGATGACGAGGTGCGCGAGCCAGGATTGGATCACGCCCGTGAAGATGAGGGCCCCGAGGGCGGCGAAGGCGAAACAGACGGTCAGGACTCCGGCGACTCCGTAGGTGCCTTTCGGTCGCTCGTCGGCGGATAGGGGCGAGTACTTGATCCGCCCGAAGGTCACGCCCTTGAGGACAGAGAACAGTGGGAACGACAGGTCGATCAGGAGGGACAGGAGGATGACGAGAGCGTAGACAAACAGGACGACACCGACGACGGCGACCCATGTTCGAGCTGACTCAGCTGCTTCTCGGTCCCGTTCTTCTTCGAGCTGCGTTTTCAGGTCAGAGGCGTTTGCCCGCTGCTTCGCCGTGAGCTGCGATCCGTCTGCGAACGTGAGGGACTGGCCTTTAGCGATTTCGGGCTTCTTCGGCATCCCAGGGAGGGACCACTCGTCGAGGACTCCCCCGGTTGAGCCGGACTGTGCGCCGCTTGTGGTGGACTTTGCAGCGGGGTCGGTGTTGCCGACCTTCTTGAGGACTGTCGCAGCGTAGGAGGCGCGTTCCATGAAGCCTGCTTCAGCTGCACCGGGGGCTTCCCAGTTCGTCATCCAGATCCACGTCGCGAAGTACCAGTTGTCGGTGCTCTTGAAGCCTTCGAGGCTCCCGAACGAGTCGTCGGCGGAGGGGGCGGTGCCGCCGGTGATGCCCCAAACGCCGGCTTCGTTGAGCGCGTAGGAGGCCATGCCGCCATAAATGCTGCTGGTGGTGGGCCATCCGAGCCATTCACTGCGCCCGTCCGCGAGCGCAGCCTGGGTGGTTTCTTTGGCTTTAAGGCCAGAACAGCCGGAGACTCCGTTGTAGGTGAAGAGGAGAGTCTGCCTGTCTCCGAGGGCCTGGTACATGCCGCACGCGCCCGACGAGGCGTTCACTGCGTCCACGTTGAAGTGGGACTCGCGCCAGAAGTTACCGGCAATGGCTGCTGCTGCTTCTGCCGAGTAGCCTTCCGCTTTGGCTTCTGCGACCACCTGCTTGGCTGTCTCCTGCTGCTCTGCGGATAGGGTCGCCCAGTTCGCCTCGATGACCTCATCAGAGACGTTGGGGTTGGCTGGGAGAGCGTATGCAGGGGCCGGTGTGAGCGGCAGCATGACGATGACCGCGGCGATGAGAGCGAGGAGTGCTCGTCGGGCGCGTGTGAGCATGTGAGAGTTCCCTTTCGGGGGTTAGCGGAGCAGGTCTTCTGTCTTTCTTGTGAGGTCTTCCTCGAGGTTTCCGCATGTGCTCCAGGCAAGGAAGCTGAGGGTCGCTCCAGTGTAGACCAGCGGGTTGGTGAAGTCGGCGAGCTTGCGGGGCTTGCGCCCATCGCGGCTCACCCAGTATGTCCATAGGCCGTTGGTTTGGGTGTCTGATCGTCCGACCTTGGTGTTTCCGCTGATGCTGCGTGCGAGGATGCGCAGGAGGAATGGGGTGTCCCAGTCGGTCGGGTCTTGTTCGAGTTCTTCGTCCCAGATTTCCCCATACTCGCGTCCTCGATTGTGCGCTAACACGGATGGGGTGCGTCGGAGGATGAGGTCGAGGGTTTTGTCGGTCATGTTCTTCACGTCGTCTGCGTGGAGGACGTACACGGGGTTGCGGCCTGACCATGTGCGCACGGGGATCGGGTCTACGGGCCAGACCTCGTTGGCTCCAATTACGAGGTGACTGTCTGCCTTTAGGGTCGATGTGCGTGTCACCTTGCCGGGGCCGTTGGGGTTGTCTCGCGTTTTGGCGACCTCAGCGAGCCCAGCTCCGCCACCTGGAAAGTGAACAATCGCGTCGATGCTGGCCTGCATCGCAGACGTGGGGGACATGTGTGTACGTGCGTAGGCCACGATCTCAACCTGGGGGGTGACTGTCTGGTTGATTACTTCGCGGGCGTGTAGGTCTACGGCGATTTTGTAGGGGGGAACCGGCATTGTGTCGGGGTCGCTGAACGAGGGGTCGGGAATGGCGATCCAGACGGGGCCGATGAGGCCGTCGTATGCGTCAGTGAGGAGGATGCTCGTTCCAGTGACGCTTTGCATGTGGGTTTTGGTGCGCCCGAAGTTGAGGGGTGGACGCGAGCCGTACTTCCCCCGGTAGAGGAAGAGGGACTTGTCGTTGATGCGCATGATGGTGTCACCGTTGCTTCTGGATGTGTGCTAGGACAGCGTTCCCGCTGGGGGTGGGGGTCAGGATGTGGGAGCCGAACTGTGGTCGTAGCTGGAAGCGACCGTATGAGCGGACGGGTTTCCGCATGACTCGGAAGTTGGTGCGGTCGTAGAGTTCACACCTCTCGTAGAGGTCTTCTGCGACGATCTTGAAGGCGGGGATGCGGGTGCCGTTGACGGTGATCGCGTCTCCCTTGTTGGTGGAGTAGATCGCGATGGGAACCTGGGTGCCTTGGGGTAGGTTTTTCATCGTTGCGAGGTACTTGTCGAGGCGCAGGAGTTCCGGCATTCGTGTTTCGGGCTGGCATCCGTGGAGGTTGGGGTATGCGTTGCCGCCGTCGAGGTCGATCAGTTCGATAGCGTGTCCGACTACGCCGTTTTCCTTGTATCGCATGAGCTTCATGTTCTTGTCGCGATACTTGTTGCTGGTGTAGAAGTAGTCGTTGTGGTCGTCGTCGGGGACGATCACGTAGTTCACGCCGTAGTCGCGTCGGAGGTCTTGGTCGAGGAGGTCGAAGGCGCAGGCGTATCCACTGTTGTGGGTGGCGGCGATCCAGCTACTTTCGCGTTGGTTCTCGTGGTAGCCGAGCGTGAGCTGGGGGGAGGCCTGCATGTTTTGGGCGCGTAGGAGGCAGTTGAGCGCCCAGAGGGGGCTGTTCGTTGCCATGCTGATGAGGTTCAGCACGTCGTACACGGTCGCGTTGTCGGGGACGTAGATGTTCCGACTGTCGGCGGCTAGGTGGAGGACTTTCAGGGCGAGTGTTTCGCCTCCTCCGATGAGGGGTAAGCTGATGGCCTTCGACAGGGGCGCTGACGTTGCAGCCTTACCCTCAGTGAACGCGAAGACAGGCGTGTCTGGGCCGACCATGGGGATGTGTTCCCAGTCCTCGTAGAGGTCGAGTAGGAACTCTTCGTTCATGTCGTCCCACACGGGGCCCCGTGGGTTCAGGAGGGAGTCGCGGAGCAGGTTGCCTTCGCCGCGGTCGCTGTAGTCGTTGATGTAGTAGCCGGTTTCTTCCAGGTACTTGTCGAATGACGGGGCCGTGTCCAGGCCGGGGATGAGGGGCACCCAGCCCACGCCTTCTTCGGCTGAGTAGCGCGCGATGCGCGTGTCCTTGTTGATGAGCGCCATGATGACGGTTTCCTTTCGTGCGCGGACTGTTCACAGTGTGAGCATCCGCTAGAGCGTCCACACGTCCTTTGTGGCGCTTGTAGTGACGAGGAGGCCCTGACCGTGGGCGAGTGGCTTGATGGTGCGCAGGTTTGTGGTGTAGCGCACTTCTCTGCCGGTTTTCTGGTTCATGACGTATTGGCTTGGCTCATTGAGGTGATCGGATCGGTCTCGTTCGGCGTACATGTAGGTGCCGTCGAGTTCAGACAGGAGGAACCCGCATGAGGGGATGCGTTCGCCGTCTACGGTGAGGTAGTTGTTGCGTTCTGCTGATGCGGCTACAAACCTGACGACTTCGGCGTGTTGTGCTCGCTCATGGACGACGTTGAGGAAGGCGCTGAGGTTTCGCGCGTACACGTCGAGTCCCCCAGTGTGGACTCTCAGGTCTCGAAGGACGAACATGACGCTGCCGTCCACGTCCTTGTACCACAGGAGAGTGAGGCCATTCTCGAGGTGATGGAATGTCGGCTTGTAGGGCAGGCCGATCTCCTTGTCGGTCTGGTCGCGCATATCCAGAAGGTCCACGTAAAAGCGGGTTGCCTCATCGCCGCAGATGCGGACGGGGACGTTAGCTCCACGCGCGTCGTAGAGGATGCCTGCGACGAAGGTGAGCACATCTTCCGTCGTGTCGTTGAGCGGGTAGGGGCCTCCTGCTATGGCATTGGCTAGGTCTTGGCGCGTCGCCGAAGGCGGAGGGACAACGACGTTCGCGAAGATCCTGAACCCGGTGCCGTAGCCGCCCGCTCCGTCGTCGCCGCGGATCGTCGCGAGAGGCAGGAACCCTGGGTTGCCGTCCACCATGACGAACAGGGTATAGACGTGTGGGTCCACTGCTCCCTCATCGTCGTTCTCCTCGTCGATGTCGCAGGCGACGTGGGCACTCATGATGCGCGCGTGGCTGCTGCCCTGCTTGTAGACGTTGATGAGGTCATACCAGCCTGACCTGCACCATCCGCATCCTTCGTTGCCTTCGACCTCGAGGACCGTGCCGTCGTCGAGAGTGATGGTGCCGAACTCGTCGTCAATCTCCACGACGTAGCGGCCTTGGAGGATGCGCGCGAAGTCGCTGCTAGGCGCGTAGTGCTCGATCAGTGTTCTCTCGACTGACATGACAGGCTCTCTCAGTTCTGGGCTTCTGCCTGGGTGGTGATGTGGGTGGTGCCGGTGAAGGGGATGGGTGTGCGGGCTGTGTACTTCGCGGAGCACTCGTCGGGTGTGTCGCCGCAGTAGCGTGGCTGTGAGAACACGTAGCCGACGAGGGTGTCGGCTCCCATGTGGATGCGGCTGAGGGTCGCCTGGTGGACGGTGGGGTCCGGGGCGGCTCCGGTGGGCATGTAGGGGGCGAGGACTTCCTGCGTCATGACGGTGGGCGCGTCTGTTGTGGGGATGAAGATGCCCATGATGTCGCCGTCGCCTCGCGTAAACATGACCTTGACGTTGGTGTGGCCCGCGTTGAAGGTTGCGTCGGTGAGGCAGTAGCCGGTGGCGTAGCATCGCGCGGTCGCGTCGGGCGCGAAGGCTATGTCGGTTTGGCCTCCAAGGCTGGCCTTTGGTGCTAGGCGGACGGGGGGCAGATCCGCGAGCGGGACCGCTGGGTCTGTTTCCTGTCCGAGGCGGATGTCGCCGACGACGCATGACCAGTAGAGCTGGAGGTCGCGGGTCTCGTACATCTCTCGGCAGATTGCGCGGTTTTCCTCGTAGTCGCTGGCCGTGTACGCGCGTGCCGTCTGTGTAGCCGCAGGCTGGGGTACGGGTGTTTGCGGCTGGGGGGTGCTCCAAACCCATGCTGCGACACCTGACGCGATGAGAGCGACAACGGCGATGAGGATGACGATGATGGCGCGCTTACGCGATGGCGCAGGGGCGCTCTCGTCTTCGACCCAGGCGGTCTCGAGGGTGGGCCGCTCTGGTTGTTGTGGCGCTGGCGCGATTCTCATGGCTTGCCCTTTCGTGGTGGTTCGATGGTCATGAGCTTAAGGCCCATGAGTCTTGCCTCGTAGTCGCTTGCGACGCTGCGGAAGCGCCCGCACTCGATGATGACATCACGCCACATGTCGGCGTTGATTGCAGCGTCCGGCCAGAGGGTCACGTATGCGTGGTCGTTGGGCGCGTAGACGGCGTAGCCGGTGAAGTCAGTCTGCGTGAGCGCGTCCTCGTTTCCGGCGAGGCGCACTGCTTCGGCGTGGACTGTTGCATGGGCTTCCTCCCTGTAGGAGTCGAGGCGCTGGAAAACGCGCAGGAGTCGGGTGGGGATGACGGTGCGCACGCCTTGCTCCCAGTTGCGCACCGTGTACGCATTGACACCACACATCTCAGCGAGATCGGCCTTGCTGAGGTGGGCGCGGAGTCGTCGAGCGCGTAGTTCGCTGGCGGTCAGCTGCGACGAGTCACGCGGATCAGGCTTGATGGTCACCTCGTCCTGGGGAACTCCCAGGTGGGCGGCGAGAAGGTCGGCGAGGTCGTCAGCGATGGTGGGGTCACCCACTGACATTAACTGCTCCGACTCGTCCCACTTCTGCCACACGGTGAGCCCACCAGGCTTGCGTGTCGTCTGTGTCCAGGGCTTCTTCTGGGTGATGGCATGGACGAGGCTCGCGACCTGCGTGAGGTCGCCTGTGTAGGTGCCGTTCGCCCACTTGAGCGTCAGCGTCATGGGTGGTTCCTTTCAGTAGAAGAGCACGTCGCGGATGTGCGCGAGGTCAGCTCGGGTTAAGCCGGTGATGGGGTTGGTGCCGATGGTGTGGATACCGTCTACCTGTCCGTAGCCTCGGGGGTGCTGGTCATCCACCCACGCGATGCGGGTGTCGTCGTCGGTGAGGTGGTCGAGGATGAGGTCGTGGGCGCGCTGGAGTTTGCACTGCTGGTCTATAGCTCCCGGCGTGAGGTATGGGAACAGGTTGACGGTCTTTCGACGCGGGAGGTGCAGGCCTACGGCCTTCGCTGCTTTCATGCTCGCTTTGCCCCACGATGAGGCGAGGAGGATCTTGTCCGCGTCACCGACGATAACGTTGAGGGCTTCGATCATGCGGGGCGAGTACCAGACATCCCCAGTGCCCACGAGCCCGTGGTCAATCTTGACCGTAACCGAGGTGCGGGCGCGATCTGTATAGGCCCCTTTCGCGGTTGGGGTGCCAGGGGCGAGAATGAACACCTCGTCGAAGTCGAGGGCGAGAATCGCCTTGCGTGCTGCCATGATGAGCCTCCTTTCTACCCATCAGCTTATATTCCATATTGGACTGCTGCAAGTTGACACAAGTCCATAATGTGCACTTACTTTTGACAAGGCTCCACATGCGGAAGCGCCCCTCCCCTAGTGTTCAGTGGGGAGGGGCGCTTCGCGTATGTGGCGAGTTTAGGATGCTGCTTTGACGGCTTCGTGTACGTCCTGGGGGATCGTTTCGTAGAGCACTCCGTCGGTGTAGACGATCATGTCGCCAGGGTAGGCGAGATTGCCGTACTCTCCGTAAAGGTCCAGGATGTCAATGGCTGGTTCCATGTCGGTTCCGTCGAGGTGGCTGGCGCAGATTTGGCAGGCGAGGCCTTCACGCTGGAGTGCGCCGAGATCCCGGCCCATATCCTCGCCCATGATGTAGTACGAGTAGCACAGGTGCGTGAATGGGGTGCCGGGGTTGATGCGCTGTGCGGCTTCTACGTCGCCTCTGGACAGGTACCAGACCTCATGAGTGTCGGGGTTCCAGACAAGCGCGTCGCCACCGTCTTCCTCGGTGTCGTACCCGTAGGCCTGGTCGTAGAAGGCGATGCGGACATCGTTTCCGGTGTGCTCACAGAACTCGCCGATCCAGCGCGTAGGGAGGCCGCGGGCGGTGAGCTCTGCTGCGAGGTCGTAGTCGTCGGGGACAGTTGCGGGGTCTGGGATGATGTAGACGCTCAGCATGAGACGACTCCTCTGTGGTGGTGTCTGGCGACGAACTTGGTGGCTCTGATCTGCCACCTTGTCTCCTTTAAGTAAGGAAGACGAGGCGAAAGTGGGGTGAGTCGATTTACGTGGTACTCGATTCCGTCGATGCTCTTTTTCAGGTTCGACACTTCCCAGTCGCAGTATTCCTCGTCTGTGAAGATATTACAGTCGGGGTCGCGATAGTCCGCTAGATCCAGCTGGTGCATCAGCATTTCCTGCTCGAGTTTCACCGTTTTGTAAGTGTGTCCGCAGATTTGCGGGTAGGTGGCGATGGCGGCTTCCCAGTAGGAGGTGGCTTGGATGGTGACCACCTGGATTGATGTTTGCAGGAGTGTTTCTGCGAGGGGTGGGTTGGTTGCAAGTAACCGGATATAGTCTTGTTCAACCCATTCGCCAGGCGCAATTTCTCTCCGGCGAAAGTTGCCATCGAGGTAGGAGAAGAATGCCTTGAGGCGTTGTCGACCATCCAGGACTGCACCCTTACCAAACCTGTCCGAGGGTTCCCAGATGTAGACAACTGGAGGACTCGTGAAGTTCTGCATGAGATCCTTCAGATAGTAGGCTTGCTGGCCTCTGCCCCACTCGAACAGGGAGCGGGTTCGGGGTGGTTGTTTGCACTCACTGCGGGACAGACCAATTCGGTCGCGCACGTCGTACAGGTCGTGGACGGTGAGGGTTTGCTCGGTGACGGTGGGCATGGCGGCGTTACTTTCCTAGGTAGTGGTGAGCATCTTCCTTATCGACTGGTAGGTCGATGGGTTCAGGCCAGGGCGGCAGTGTTGTGGGGAGCATCCAGAACGGTTCCCATCCTGTCAGCATGGGCGGATCATTGGGGGCTAGGTTCAGGGGGTCGGTCATTGGATATGTTCTCCTTGGCCTCTTGGCGGACATCACAACAGTCCAAGTTGGCTGATGCGGTCTATGAGAAGAAGGGTAATTAGTAAGAAGTAGCAGATTCCTAGAACGGCAAATCGGATAAGCCGAACAATTTCAGGACGAGCATACTTCCACACTGCGCGCCTTATCTGACGCGCATCGTTCATACGTTTCATTTTCATCCTTGGGCCTTGCTGGTCGTTTTATGTATGGGCTTCGTTCCTCGCGCGTCGAGCCCTGCCTTGCTTGCGCTTCTCTTCAAATGATCCACACACGAGCAGCAGGATCGTGAATGAGATGGCCCATGCGATAGCCAGTCCATGAAACCCATATGTGTCACGTATGAAGAACGCGCCTTGTATGGCTAAAAAGGCAGACGCTACGACAGCTCCAGTCATCAGGTCAATAGCAATACACACCTTAACCAACCCCAGTAGGAACTCGCCGAAGCCTTCCATAATTGAGTTCTTCTCATCCATGGTGAATGAACCTTTCGAGCTAACTACTTGCCACTATTTTTCGTATCGGACTCTGGATCGTCGAGCATACTAAAGATGAGGAGACGAAGCCCGACAAACGCGAGTCCCGCTGCACAAATAAGAACTCTTTTTAGCGAGTCAATATGGCTCCACATGAAAACTGTGGCCACCACAAAAACCAAGCACAGTAGCATTGTCTCAGTTTTAAGGAGGTCGCCCGCCTTAGTCCCCCACGATTTGTATTCCCTCAATTTTTTTATCTCTGTAGTTTCAGCTGTGTTCCATGTGTGAACAACACCTTCAAAAACGATGTCCATGTCAGGGGTGAGTGCCGATTTGCTGACGAGGCAGTATTCGTCTGGGGCGACCCTGATGAAGGTTTCCCTGTCGAGGTGCCAGTTGTGTTGCTGGAGGTATTCGACAACCTCACTGCGGTTGCGGACTGTGGCCTCAACGAGGTTCTTTCGGGTGCCGATGATGATTTTCTTCTGGGTGGGCATGGCGGTCTTCTTCTTTCTGGGGGTTCTCTTAGTCTGAGACTGTAGTCCATGTTGGACTTGTTTGCAAGTTAAATGGTCCAGTCGAGCATCTTGTGTGGGCGGGGTGTGGATAGTGTGCGTGTTGGCCTATTGCTACGGGGTCGCTTGCTGTGGGCGCTGATACTCTGCATGTGCTGGCGCTCAAGTGGGTGCGATTGGCTACTGGAAGGACTTGTACTGTGAAAATTGAGGATCAGATTCGGCATTTTCTGCGTTTGGCTGAGGATCCGGGCGCTTCTGCTTCTGAGCGTGAGGTAGCGGCTGCGCGTGCTGAGAAGCTGATGGCGAAGTATCGGATCGAGTCGCTTCCTGACGTGGACTCACCTAGGGAAGATGTGCAGCTCATTAGGGTCAACATTGAGGGCACTAATGGTTCAATGAGGCCTGCACAGGTGCTTGGTTTGGCGACCTTGGCGGAGGCTCTTAGTTGTGTGGCTGTCGAGCGGAGCTTTCCTCGAGCGAGTCTGGTTATGATTGCTGGCGCTGCGGGCGATTTGGCGCTCCTAACTGAGCTCTTTAATTCGGCACTTGCGCAGTGCAAGGTGAGCCTTAAGGAGGCGTTGCGCGGAAGGTACTTCCGGTCTCAGTCTGAACGCTTTCACTTCCGTCGTAGTTACACGCTAGGGTTTTTCCGCGGTGTTGCTAATCGGGTGCGTGAGGCCATGAAGAATGAGGTGTTGGGTACGTCGAAGGAGCTGGTTGTCGTGGGGCGCGCGTCGCGCGCTGAGCGACACATCGCTGAGCTATTCCCAAAGACACGCGAAGGCAGGACTCGGATGAAGTTTTATCGTGACGAGGTGAGTCAGGGCGAGGGAGATGGCTATCGAAGCGGTGTAGGTGCCCCTTCTCCACGAGGTGTTGGTGGGGATCGCGTGGCGATTGGCAGGTAGGTTCGCGTGGGAGGCGAGGCTTTTTCCTCGCCTCCCATATCGGACTCTGATTCCCTTTGCGTAGTCCAGTTTGGGATGTTATACTCAGTCCTGTTCACAACTCCTGTGGACGTGTTGAGAAGGGAGGCCTCACATGTCACTGGCCAGCTCAGTTGCTCTCATCGCAGTGCTCTCCATTGTAGTGGGGTCACTTCCCGGCATCGTTTTCGTGTTCACCTATGCGCCTTCCTTCGAGTGGCGCGCACTGAAAGCCATCAGGCGACAGGTGGCCGCTCGAAGCTCGATGCTCAACCGCCGTTAACTCTCCCCCACCCCAGAAAGCTAGGAGCCAACAATGTCCACCTACATCCCCGCCAGCCTCAAGGAATCTCACGACAGGTTCGAGACCGCTCAGCAGGAGTACTACGTCGCCTACGAGAAGGCGCACCCTAGCTTCGTGGCGGATCGGAGTTGGTTCAGGGACTTCCTCGAGCACGATGTTGTGGAGGCCATTGAGTCAGGGAACCCGCGTTTCTATGCGCAGGTCACGGTGGAATGTATGATCGCATTGAACACTCACACGAGCGCTGCGCGACTCCTTGGGCAGTGTGTTGACGCTGATCTCAACGAGGAGCCTATTGTGTCGTTTGGTGCTGCTGGACCTCTTCGCCGTGTTTCAGCTGCCCTGTATGGTGAGCTTCTGGTCCTCACGTGGACTTTCGATGACAAGCGCAACGAGGGTGAAGAGGTTGTTGCTGTTCTGCGCATTCCCGTGACACCTAGTGCTACAGAGGAGCAGCGATTCCGCACATCTATCGGTTTTGGCTGCTGTGGCGCAGAGTTCGAGTACTTCAAGCCTACCGACGAGGAAGGCGACAACTTCCTTGTGCCACTCGAGCTTGCTGCACTGGTCATCGCAGCGTCGCGTCCGATGCTTGCTGCCGTGCGCGACCTGAGCGAGCGCCTAGACCGTTGCGAGGGCTGGAAGCCTCGCGAGCGGTTCACGTTGAAGGAGCGTCTGTCTGAGTTTGGACTCGACTCCGGCGAGCATGAAGTGACAGTCATCTACAGTGCGGAGCCGTATGTTCTGGGCGCGTTTGGTGAGCGAGAGCCCATCCTCCCAAGCGTTGAGCGTGTTGAGGTTTCACCTGAGCTCGCAGAGGATGATCTGGAGCGTTTCCATGACGCTCTCACCAAGGGCGGCTACGAGTCCTGGATGCAGCTGCTCCACGATCTCGGCTACAAGGAAAAGGAGTACAAGTGGGGCTACAGCTACAAGCTCACGGCGTGCATCGGTGCTGATGGTTCCCTGATCGGCGACTGATCGCATACGACAGCGGCCCGGTGTTCCCCATGGTGGGGTGCCGGGCCGCTTCGTTGGTGTTGGACGCTATCTGCCGAGCGTGTAGATCACGGTGGCGGTGAGGCTGACGAGGAGGAGGACTTCGGCGTAGCCGGTGAACTCCCACCACCAGCGAGGTTTGGGGGCCTCGATGTGGAGCTTGCGGACGAAGGGGAGGGTGTTCCATCTGCTGTATTTGGTGATCCAGGATGCGAGCGCGAGAACTGCGATGAGGGCCAGGATGAAGCTCATGCGGGGGTGGAAGAGCCAGATGGGTTCGATGAGTACTCCTGCGGTGGGGCTGTAGCCTGCGCTGCCCGCGTGGGAGGAGACGAGCGCGGTGATGGTGCCGTCTGGGAGTGGGTTGGGGATGGTGGTGGTCGCGTCCTGTGGTGGGTGTGAGGCGAGTACAGCGTCGTTGATGCTGATGGCTCGGTTCATGTCCGCGAGTGCGAACGATGCCATGATGCCGCTGACGATCCCGACGATAGCGAGAAGGGGGCGGATGAGTCGGGCGAGACCGTGGAGGATGTTTCCTCGACGTGGCGTGCCGCGGTGCTTGCTGGAGCTCTTCTTGGTCATAGTTGGGTGCCTTTCTGGGGGTTAATGGCCCAAACGCTCTGGGTATTTGAGGTGATTGTAACGTCTCCGCGCCCGCCTGCGCGGTGCTTGATGATACGCACGCCGTAGTTCTGGGGGTGGAAGAAGATCCAATCAGGGATGAAGGAGGCCTCGGGACCGATGCGATGGCCGTGGAAGCCACAGACTTCGGAGAGGAGGAAGTCGGTAGCCGGCACTCGGGTTCCATCGACGGTGGCGGTGTTACCTTTCAAGGCGTAGCCGGTGATGAAGGTCTTGATGGGGTTCTTGGAGGCGCGCACTCGTTCTGTGAAGTCGCGTAGCTTCGCCACGTAGGCTTCCGCTCCGTCGGAGAAGTTGCGCAGGACAAGGGATACGCCTCCCTCCATGTCGGTGAACCAGAACAGGACTGTTTGGTGAAAGCCGTACCAATTGCTCGCGTAGTAGGGGCCTTTGTACCCGTACTGGTTGGAGTTTAGCTTGTGGAAGAGCTGGGCTTCGGGCCCGGTGATGCGCAGAGGCGAGTCGAAGCCTCGCGTCTGTAGGAGCGTGTAGGCGACAGCGTTGAGGAGGTCTTCGCGTCCTCGGATGTCGGGGATCGGAGGGAGCGGGTGTCCGTCTGCGACGACGTTGATGATGTCCTGGGGCGTGACCGTGGCGAGTGACGTTGGAGGGGTTTTGATGGTGGCGGTGAGCGTGAAGCCGGTGCCGTAGTAGCCGTTGCCGTCGTCGCCGCGGATGGTCGCGAGGGGAAGTTGGTGCGGGTTTCCGTCCACCATGACGAAGATGGTGTACACGGATCTGGCGGGCTCGTCTTCTGTCCTGTCCTCGCCGTAGGCGACGTAGGCGCTCATGATGCGGGCCTTGCGGGTGCCCTGCTTGAAGGTTTCTTCGAGCCAGTACCAGCCGCTCGAGCAGCCGCCGCATCCTTCGTTGCCGTGGATGTAGAGTTCCGTGCCGTCGTCGAGAGTGATGGTGCCGTCGTCGATGCTGGTGACGTAGCGGCCTCGGAGGAGTTGCGTGTAGAGGCCGTCGTCGCTGTTGTGGTTCAGCGTGATTTCCTGGGTGTTCATGCTGGTCCTTCCGTGGGCATGTCAGGATATGAGGTAGTTCGTGACGAGGGTGAACAGGCCAACAGCGATAAAAAACTTCCCGCCATATTCGGGGTTTTCGCGCTTCCGCTGAACTAGGAGCATCCCGGATCCAAGAGCGCACAGACTGATACCTACCGCGATAACGGCAGGCGTGTAGTTTTCAGCCAACGCTTGCTCGTTCATGAACGCGCGCGGGATTAGGGTCAGCGCGTAAAACGTTTGGAGGATGACTGCGGCGACCATTGCTCGCACACAGTACACCCTAATGCGCTGTTCTTTGTTCAGGCCCTTGCGTTTCTTCCACAGGGGAGGAAACGTGAGTAAGAAAAACCATAGGCTACCTGCAAGTAATCCGATGCTGATGGTGAGGAGGGCGAACTGGGGGTTCATGGTGGCGTCTTTCTATCGTTGGGGTCCGACGGTGGCGGCTATCGGCGTTGGCGCGCCACGTGTGCGCTTAGTTGCGACCACGGACACGCTTGCATATTGCCTCAGTGGCGATGTAGCCCAGGAGTGCTGATAGCGTAAATGTGGCGGCTGACATGGCGGTGTAGCGCCATGCGTGTGCAGGTGCGGTGGGCGCGTCGTTGTTGGCGACGGTTAGCGTTTCCTCAGTGTCGTTGGCGGTGGCACTGGGGGCACTGTCGGCGGTCTCGACGACGACGGAAGCGTCCTCAGTGTTGCATCTGGGTGAATACGGTTCTTCCGAGTCTTGCAGGTCGCGTAGCAGGCGGGTGCTTGCGTATAGGATTGCGGCGCTCACTTGTGATGCCTTTCTATCGTTGAGGTCCGATGGTGGTGGGGTCGATTCCTGTAAGGCGTTGGAAGCGTCCGTCAAGGTTCTGGCGCAGGCGTTCCTGATTGCGGCGTTCTTCTGCTACTTGGAGGCTCATCTTGCGTCGGGCTGCTTCGATAGCTGCCTGGACAGCTCGGGGGCGTTCCACGGGCTCGTCCTGGGCGTGCGTTTGGCCGGAGGGGAGCTGCGGGAGGTTGTTCATGGTCTCGCGGATGGTTGCGGCACTACCTTGAGGGAGCATGTACTTGTCCTTGGTGCGTGGTGACGGAAGCTCCTTCTTGGAGTCGGAGATGACGAAGTTACCCTTTTCGAGTGCTTGCGTCATCATGTCGAGCGCGTCGCCCCAGTGCTTTTCTGGGTTCTGCTCGAGGTAGGTTTTTGCACGCTCGAGTGCTTGTCTGCCGTGCTGGTCGGCTTTTGTGTCGCTCATGCCGCCGGCGATGCAGTTCATAAAGACGCGCTTGTAGATGAAACCTCGCGCTGGAGGCCCGTCGAACTCGATAGCGATTCTGTTGCGCTGTGTCCAGTCGTTGATGCGCTTCGAGCGGACGATCTTGATGGCCTTGTTGATGTCGGCTACGTCTACTTTTCCGTAGACTTCTGTGCCGCCGCTCATGCAGAGATGGAAGGCTTCGATGATGTCGTCATCGGTGGCGAAGGGGAGGAGGTATTCGGCCCACGCCGCGATTTGCTCGTCGGTGGTGCCGATCCCTCGGATGATCTTGCCTGCGTTGAGGGCAGTCTTGATTTGTCCGCTTAGGACGCTCATACGGTAGGCGGGCATTGCAAAATCCTTTCGTAGGACCTAGCGGGACTTAGAAGGCGTTGAGGATGGCTGCTTGTTCCGCGTACATCTTTTCCTCATCTTCACGGGCAATCTTCTCCTTAGCAGCCTCATGTTCCAGGTACTCCTCCATAGATGAGAAGCCCCACATGCGGATGGTGCGCATGAACGTAGAGGAAACAGCTGCACGGTTATCTGCGGCTTCTTCCGGTGACATGCGCGAACCGTACTGGCCGCTCCCGTAGCAGGTGCCAGCGGTTGAGTACTCGTCCTCCCAGCATCCCTGGTTGAGCCAGGTGGAGGGGTGCTTGGTGAAGCGCTCAGGTTCACCGGCGCGGTACTTGGCGTAGCGGGCTGCCCCAGCGGTGATCTCGTCGGCGGTTGCGCCGCTCTTGAGTGCGGTCTTCCACGCCTTGAAGGCTGACTTCTTCTCGATGCGGCGCGGGTAGGTGCGCCAGAAGTTCTCGAAGTCGTCGGTGTAGCCGCTGGACTTCTTGGCCTTCACGGGCACAGTGGGGGTGGCGATGGCGAGCTCCTGAGACACGGGAACGTCGATCAGCGCGTCCGAGGGGGTCTCATCTTCGACGATCTCCACGTCGATGATCTCAGCGTCGATCACGTCGTCGCCAGGATGGTCGCGGATGATGCGCTCAGCGCGCTCCTGGACGCTCTCTCCCGCTGCTGGAGTAGCGGGCACCGTGGACGTGTCCTCCACGTCGGCAGGGGTCCACGCTGAGCCGCCAGGGATGGTGGCGGCAGTAGGCCACAACGTGCCATATGCGCCTTGGTCTTCCGATCCATGCGTTGCCGCGGCCTTGTTGCCGGTTTCCTGCGTATTCGCTTCGTGCAGCATGTCGAAGAGATCGCCTTGGTTGTCGCTGACTGCGACGCACAGCTCCGGCTTTGGCTCTTCCTCTTCGCGCACAGGAAAGTTGTCCGGGCAGGGTATGAGGAAGCCGCTCAGGTCGTCGAAGTTGCCTAGTGGCAGCTTCCTACGTGTCAGCTTGCAGTCGATTTCCTGCCACTGGGACACGTCAGCGAACGTGACCATGGCGAGGATTTCCTCAGTGCTGGCAGTTCGCCCCACTTCGATAGTGTGACGGGTCGTGATCGGCGACTTGGGATCGGAGTCGAGCTGCGCGCAGCATTCGTCAGTGAAGATCCCAGGGAGGTCCAGGAAGAACACGACGTGGCGCGACCCGTCCTTGCGATCCAGGAACGAGCGTCGAATGAGGAGGCCTCGGTCCTCGAGGGACTTCATGGCGGTGAACATCGTGGAGCGCTTTGCGCCAACACACCGCTCGAGGAGGAGGTTGTAGGAGGGGCTGATGATCTTGCACTGCCAGAAGGTGAACAGCGCCATGAGTGTCAGAACTTCCCTGCGACTCAGGTCCACCTTGAGGTGCTTGCGGAAGTTGACGGCAGCGTGGAGTGCAGACACGTGCATTCCGTCAAAAAGCTGATACAATATAGCTATCTTTCTATGAGAGAGGGGGAGCCTCAAGGGGTTCCCCCTCTTGCTTTTACTTCTGCGTCCGGGCTTCTGCCCCGGCTTCGTCCTTCTTGGCCTGAGCCTCGAAAGCAAGACGTTTCTGCGTTCGGGTCTGGTTGCTTCCCTTCTCGCGCTGGGCTTGAAGCCACTTCATGTTGCGCGGATCGATCCACTCGTAGGTAGGAAGTGACGCTTCGATCTCTTCGAGGGTGACTGGTCGTGCGGGGTCAACCCACTCGGAGAATGAGTGGACACACCCATTGAAGCAGCCAGCCAGGTTCACAGCTTCGGGCACGAAGAGGTGGGAAGGCTCGAAGTACAGGAAGACCGCAACCTTTGTCTCGTCATCCTTTCGCTGCATGGCCTTCATGCGGATGATGTCGCGCGCGCACAGGTTGTAGAGCGTCATGTGCACTTCATCGCGCTTCAAGTTCGTTAGCTTCATGATCCCTTCAACGTCGTACTCGATGTAGGGATCGTTCCATCGCGTAAAGAACCAGACCATGAAGGCCCTCTCTTTGCGCGTGAGCTTGTGCTCTAGTAGCGGGTCGAAATGGATGACAGCGATGGCCGGGTGGGACACAGCTCCCATCCCGTACAGGGGGCTATCTTCCCCCGTGCGCTTGGGTGCTGCGAGTTGGGCGTTGCACTCTTCGAAGTTGGACATCGCTCATTCTCCCTTCTTGGATGAGCGCTTGTGCTGTTTCGGGTCTGGCTCCGGGGTGCAAGGCTCCTTGGGGCACCCCACAGACTCGAACGAGTGAGACTCGCCGTGAGCCTGAACGCCAAGACGCTTCATACCGTAAGCGTTGACGATCTTGGCCCAGTCCACGTAGTAGACGATGCTGCCGTCTTCGCGCTGGCGGAAACGTATCGCGTCGTCAGCGACGAGGTTGCGCCGTCCGACATACAGGACGGAGCGGTCGAGGCCAACGCGCTTAGAGGCGGCGGTAATGCTGAAGAGGAGATCTTCGCTTTCGTCAGTAGGCCATTCCCTCATGAGCTCTCGGAGGAAGCACTGGACAGAGTGCTTGATTCGGGCTCTTCCGGGGATCATGCACTCGCGCGTGGCGAGTACGCCTGCCTGGATAACGGGGTCGGTGGTAAGCATGTTGCTCCTTCCTTTCTGGTGATCGTCAGTCTACACACACCTCCCTTTGCGTGCAATCCAACTACGTGTGTCTCTCGCTCGCGTGCGCGAAGCGCGCGCCTGCTCAACCAGCCATGTGCTTTGGACAGCCTCGCTGTGAACGACTTGGGGGACTAGAGGGGGTAGTTCTTTATCTTCAATGGTTTCTATATACGTTTACGTCCAGAACTTGGACTACGGGGTCGTGCGAAACTTGGACTCCCCCCCCCCCCGAAAAAGTGACCTGCTTGGGTGGTGAACGTCATCCAAAACTTGGACTACCCCCCCTGCAATGATGTGACCTACCCTCCCTTATGCCTGTGGAACATTTATGGTTTCGGGGCGCTTTCACTGGGTATGGCCTGTCCAGTTCGTGCACGTCTGAGTTTGTGTGGCATGATGGGCACATGTCCACTCTTGGGTGCGCCGCTACACTCCTGGCGCTCCCCACGATGGATACTCGTAACCCAGAAGACCAAACCCAAGCCCCCACCGTGGGGATAGGAAGGAACCACTCATGTCGATCACCGTCTACTCCAAGCCCCGCTGCCCCCAGTGCGACGCAACCTACAGGAAGCTCAAGAAGATGGGAGTGGCACACGAGTCCGTTGATGTCACCCAGGATGAGGACTCCCTCAACCTCATCAAGGGACTCGGCTACCAGCAAGCGCCTGTCGTCGCAGTCCGAGGTGGGGACGGCGCTATTCTGGAGTCCTGGGGTGGCTTCCGCCCCGACCGCATCGAGAAGGCCGCGGCACTCGTCGCAGCCTAACCCAACCAAGAAGGACAAACCCATGCAGGTCTTTTTCACATTCGCAGCCTTGTTCCTCGGGGTAGCAGCGTGCTTCCTCATCGGCTTCTTCGCCGGTCGCGCTTTCGAGCGCAGCCGCATCCGCGCCGAAGGACGTGGCGACATCGCTACCGCTTCCGCTTCAGCTGGAGGTGGCTCCGACTGGTGACCCCAGTCCCCCACAGGCCGCACCCCCACCCCGATACGCCCCTCGCTGGGAACGCCACCTATTGCCACCAGGTGACACAACCAGCGGGACAAGCGCTCGATGGGTGGGGGTGCCCGTGTATTACGGGCACCATCCCGCCAGCACTAACACTCACACACTGAACACCTGCGACCACAACGGAAAGGTAGAGTCCTCGTGACCACCTACGACGACACGATCAAAGCCCTCGGAGGCCACTACATCACCGACGGCGACGGCACGGACTACGGGACATGGACCCCCAACACCGTCAAGACCCTCATCATCGCCAACGACGGTGTGTACGTTGAGCGCCACGGGAAGACGAAGGGTGAGCTCACGCGCGCCGCTGCGAAACCCGCCTCCACGTCGAAGTCACCCCTGCGGGCACTCTCCCACAAGCAGTTCGGCGCGCTCGAAGCCATCGTCGCCCCCGCCAGCATGTTCGAGGGAGTCAACGTCGAAGCCATGTTCAGTGAAGGCGTGCGCCTGGGCGGCTACTACCAGATCCCCGACGACATCATGCCGCCCATTGAGGAGATCGCGCGGAGCCTGCGCCTCGAACGCGAAGCCTACCTGTCGGGCCACCCCAACGTGAAAGCCGACCCACGCCCCCTCATCCCCGACGCTCCCGAAGGCGCGCGCCTCGCTCTGGCCACCGACTTCGCCGCCCACGGCCACTACACGCAACTACGCCCCTTCGCGCAGGTCGTCGAGTCCTACCAGCTCGCCCCCAACGTGTACACCTCCGACCAGATCGGCGACACCCTCGAGACCTACCTGTCCTCCCTCAAAGCACCCAAGCGCGAGCAGATGCGCGACGACACTGACACGGACGCGCCCTCCCGCATCCCCACGCCCGACGAGGACACCCCCGGCGACGACCTCGCCGACCGCCTGCGCGACTTCGAGGCCAGCCCCCACCACACCAAGATCCTGTCACTTCTCAAAGCCAGCCTCGAAAAAGGCGAACCCCACACGGCGGCTATGGCCTCCCAGTGCCGCGACCTCACCGGCCTCGACATGCAGCCAGGATGGTGGCCGACCCTCGCCAACCACAAGGCCCTCGCCTCCAAGGTCAACTCCAACAGCCGCGGCGTCCTCCTCGACGCAGCCAGCGACGAACGCTCAGCAGCCCTCTACCTCGCCTCCCTCCCCAAGGACACGCGCGCGGGTCTGGGGTTTGAGAAGATCACCCGCGACATCACCATCGACAAGGTGCTCGCAGCCCTCAACGGTGAAACCGACGGCGTACCCGAAGAAGCCATGACCTTCTACCAAGGCCAGATCGTCGCCCGCGCCGAAAGCATCCTCGACGAGTACGACCGCATCTTCAAGTCCGGCTACAGCGTCCTCCAACCCGCAGGTGTCCTCACCTGCGACGAAGACGGCCAGGGCAGACTCATGGCCCTCTCCTCCGATGGGCGCGCCTACCAGCGCACCCACAACCTCGTCCTCCTGCGCCTGTGGGAACAGGTCCAAGCAGCGCAGCACTTGACCCCCATGCCGACGAGAAACATCAACGAGATCGCCGAGATCCTGATTAACGGGAAGGACCGCCAGGGCAACACCTACCCCAACGGCACACGCTTCTACTTCCCTTACAAGATGCTCGAGTACGCTTTCGGGCGCGAGTCCAACGACGGCGCACAAGACCTCTACCCCCGCCACAGCGACGCATCCTCCTGGGACACCTACCGCGAGCGCGAAGTCAAGAAGAGCCTGCAAGCCATGCTCACCGCCGTCGTCCGCGCCCTCCTCAAGAGCGAAGCCGACAACGGCCTCGCCTACCACGACCCCTCCATGATGACCAAGGTCGTCGGCGCGCTCGAAAGCATCTACAAGGCCATGACGACGTGCGTCCTCGTTTCCGCATACGACAACTCCCCGAGCAATATCCCCGTCAAGGTCAAGGTCCGCGTCCTCACCCCCTACGAAGGCTTCAACGAGAGTGATAACGTCGTCGAACGCGCCATCGTCGAAGCCCTCGGCTTCGCAGGTGGCACCACAGCCCAGAACTACAAGCCCATTCACGACGGGAGCTTCTGGGAGTTCCGGCACGATATGGACAAGGTGCTCGCCACCGCCTCCCCCGTGTGGGCGGGCAAGATCCTCGACGCGATGCTACGCCAGGGACGCAAGCCCAGTGCCAGCAACATGATCCTCGGTATCGGCCTCGATGATGACGTAGTGACCACCGGCAAGGAGATCAAGCAGTTCAACGATCACACTAGCCACGGCATCTTCGCGGGCTCCCGATCCGGTAAGGGCCTGACCACGCAGCAGATCCTCGCGATGCACCTCATCGCCGGCATCGCCCCCGGCCTGGGGGACAACAAGCCTGACATGGCCTCTCTCCTCCTGTCGATCAACCCCGACGCTTTCGTCATCAACGGCTCGAACATCGCCAGCAACCCCGAAGAGGGCACGGACATGTTCATGCAGTACACGGCAGCGAAGGTCGCAGAACTTGAGGCCCGCGCCCACATCCCCGAGTACCTGAACAAGAACAACCTCGCGTGGGCCCCCGGCTACACGGGCACCCTCGGCACCGTCGTCTACCTGCGCTACATGATCCTCGCGCTCGGAATGCTCGCAGCCCGCACAATCAGCCCTGAAATCGCTGAACAACTTGGCGGAAAAGACGGTATTTGCATCGTTTTCGACGAGATCAGTAACACGAACCAGCAGATCCAGACGTTCTTCCAGTCCAACATGCAAGGCCACATGTGTTACACGAACTACGAGTCCGAGTGGGACGCTTGGCAGCAGTCCGGCGAAGACCCGAAGAAGAAGCCCAAGCAGGACGTGAACCCAGGCGAACTGTGGTTCACCAGCATGTACTTCATGATGCGCCGTTCCTTCGAGAAACTATCCCAACTGCGCAACGCAGGCTTCAACAATGCCGAAGCCAAACGTTCCCGCGTCTTCATGATCGGCCAGGATCCCGTCAACCCTGTCACTGACATCGGCCAGTTCTTCCCCGCAGGCAAACCGCTCAACGCCAGCACGAAGAACATCTCGATCCCCTTCAAGGAGGCCGACAACTTCATCTACAGCTACGCATCCATCGGCAAGACCGACGTGCTCATCGGCCATCACCCTGGACGCAACTACCTGAACCAGCTCACCCCCGGCTCCTACGCCTCCGACAAACTATCCTCCACCATGCGATGCTTCGCCTACCTCCCCGGATTCAGCGGCGACAACATCCACAAGATCATGAACGGTGACGAATCCGTCGCGCGCACCGCCACCTACCTGCGCCCCGGTCTCCTGTTCGCCGACGGCAGCGAAGACGGCTACTGCTGGAACAACAGCATCTCCTACATGAAGAGCGCAGGCGTAGACGTAGAAGCAGTCCGACGCGACGTATCCACCGACACCGGCGAGCTCGACCCATCCCTCGGCTTCGAGGGATACCTCGCGAAAGCCGGAGTCACCCGCGAGCAAGCCGCGGCCACCCTCCAGAAACTCTCCGACGCAGCGAACCTCACCGTCCGCAAACTCGGCTACGAGGGCACCTGGCAAGAATGGGTGTCCGACCTGCGCCCGCAGTGGATCGCCTCCGTCGAGGACATCTACAACGTCTTCCAGGGCTACGAGTACGACCCGCAGTCCGTCACCCTATTCCGTCACGTCTACCCCCAAGCCTTCGAGTCGGAAGACACCAACAGCGGCTTCGCGCTCGCGGGCAGCGACGCAGAAGAGTGGGACATGAGCGGCCTCACCGGCGACGACGATAAGCCAGCCGCCGAGCGCACCGCCAACGACACCCAAGACGCACACATGGCAGTCCCCCAGTCCCCGGTTCCTGCTGCACCCGCTGCGCCGATCCCACCTGTCCCCCCGCCACCCCCCATGCCCCCGGCCCCCACCGTCCCCGACATGGACGACACCACCGACCCCAACGCCGACCGCATGGCCATGCCCGACGAACCCGACGCTCCCGCACCCACATGGGACTACTCCACCAGCCCCGTGCGCCCCACCACCGGCGGCGGCTACGAGTTCAACACCAGCACCCCCCGCACCATCACCCCCACGGAGATGACCCCCGACGCAGTACAGGCAGCGCTCTACGCCGACATGAACGAATGGGCCGGCACCTGGGCTCGCGTCAAGCGCGTCGGAGTCGTCGGCGAAACCGTCATCATGAACGGAGTCGCCTACCGCACCCAGGTAACCGACGACTGGCGCAACAACCAGGTCATCCCCCCGTACATGACCGACGCGATCCGCTCCTCCAACATCGCGCCCATCATGAACTGGACCGTCCTACGCGAGATGCCCAACCTGCGCCGACTGTCCTTCGACTCCTGGGACTTCTACTGCTCCTACGTCTGCCCCGACCTCGGATATAAGCCCGACTCGTCAATCTCCCAGCTCTTCGCTGACATGCCGCTCCTTCAGCACATCAGCATCGAGGGCGAAGAGTTCGACCGCCAGACCTGGAGCACCATCAACGGCACCCCGTCAGGCGTGCGACGCTACGACGAAATGCAACGAGCCATGTCCGCCGCCACGCACATCCTCTCCTCCGGCCAACGCAACGCCAGCGAGTACACGCGCAAGACCTGGCAGCGCACCGACCTCGGAGGACTGAGCAAGACCTGGCGCATCACCGCAGGCCTCACCGGCACCCTCGCCATGGGAGCCGCCAACGTCGCATCCAGGGGCGTGCGCAGCCTCGCCTCCATGATCGGCGGCGGCATCGCTAACTACCGCCAGCAGATGAAGAACAAGGAACAAGCATGACACCCCGCCCCTCCCCCCATGACCTCAAGCTCCTCGGCGTGACCTCGACAGCGACCCTCGCCGACCTCAACCGAGCGTTCCGTGCCCGAGCTCGCACCCTCCACCCCGACAGGGGCGGCGACCCCCACGACTTCCAAGAACTCAACAACGCGCACAAGCGCCTCACGGAAGCCCTCGCCCGCCCCGTCCTCATCCACGACCGCCACCCCCTGCGCTACACCGTGCGCAATAGCTGAAAGGCCCCAGCCGTGTTCATCATCTTCACGCCGTTCCGCATGGCGTACAGAGCCCTCGGCATCGTCCAGTCGATCCTCTCCATCCTTCTACTCGCCCTCGTCATCTACCTCGTGACCCTCTGGCACCCGTGGACCAGCTCCTACGTGCCCGACGGCATCGTTGGCCTCGGCGAGTACACGGCCACCACCACACAGTGCATGGTCGAGAAATCATGGAGCGACCTCGACCCCGTAGCCATCTCCCAGATCCAAGACACCCACTCACTCGCCAACGTCGCACCCGACGACCTCGCGAAGATCTACTCCCACGCAACGGAGTGCTCACACTAGACTCCACCGCACCGACCAATCGGCCCCTCAGCTCATAACTGCGAGCGAGGGGCCGACCTTTATGCTCACACAGAGAAAGAAGTACACCTAGTGCCACATCCACGTAGCACTAGGCCCACATCCAGGTACATCCTCGCAGGCATCTAAGTGCACCCTCCCGACATCCAGGTTGCACCTACCTGGTTCTTGGTACCACTAGACCCCAGGTCCACACGCAAAATCGAAGATAAAGGTTGCACCTGACCTAGATCATGGTTACACCTATAGCGATAGAGGTTATACCTACGCAGATATAGGTTGCACCTAGACCTAGATCAGCACGAGAAAACGTAGATAGAGGTTGTACCTGTCGAGATACAGGTTAACCCTATCGACATCCAAGTTAACCCTGCGTAGATACAGGTGTAACTAGAGCTAGTTCTTGGTACTACCAGAGGCTAGTTCCACACGCAATATCGAAGATATAGGTTGCACCTAGCGACATCCAGGTTAACCATGCCTAGATCATGGTTGCACTAGACATAGTTCAGGGGTGTACTAGCGGACATATAGGTAGCACTAGAGCTAGTTCCCACCAAGAGAAGCAAGGATGCGCACGGCGCGATTATAGGTCCACACAGGCAAGGGGTATATCCCATCGACAAGTGCCCGGCAGTGGCACAACTGGACAAACCCCGACAAAATACCCTATTCCTAACTCTCGCTCAGCCGCGCCCGCAACCCCATCTAGCCGCCTCTGCTGCGTCCCCAACGCCCGACCTGTATCTCAATCTGCGACCCTCCGACCACTCAAAGCGATGAAAAATGTTGATCGTGAAATGATGGTTTCAGACATCGTTTTGAGTCCACGCGCACCTCCAAACCGGCGGTGAACCCCTCCAGGAGGCCCAAAACGCCGCCAGCAAAGGCGCGTGGACAAAAAACGATGGTTTTTCCCACATCGACGATCATCCCCTCAAACAGGGGTTAGAAGGAGAGCATCGTGGCGCGGTTCCCCACGCAACTAACGAGGCTTGTTTCAGAGGCGCGCACTTTGTCCGCCGACGCGCAAATCCTCATCGACCGCACCGTCGTCTACATCCGGGGCGCGTCCTATCGGCAAACTCGCCTCTATCCGCAGGCAATCCGGCTCCGCATCCCAGGCACCCCAGACGGGGCACTCGCCCACAAGGGCATGAGCTACGAGGAAATAGGCAAGCGCCTAGGTCGCAAAGAGACGACCGTGCGCCTCGAAATCGCAGCCGGACTCCGCGAAGTTGAAACCCGCCTCGGGAAGAACTTTCTCACCCTCATCGCTACCGACACCCCCGACTCCCTCGCCGCCGCAGCCCGCACCCTCGACCGAGCCGTCTCTCGCGACACCGGCACCGGGAGCCTCGAGGACTACTTCGACTCCGAGTTCGTTGCCCAGCTCAAAGCGGCGACCAACGGCACGACCCCCACGACCTCGCCAGACATTGAAGCGCTCCAGCAGATCCTCGCCTACGTCATGCAGTTCTCGAAGGTCCGCATCCACGACGAACTCCATGCTCTCGACGCGCCCACCCTCGCCTACGTCGCCGCACTCATCACCGGCACCGGCGGCAACTCGAACGACCAGTACATGTTCGCGCAGAAGCTCCGAAACGAGGCCAGCCGATGACGAACCCTCAGACCGTCGCCCGCCAGGCGCTCCCCTACAAGCAGCAGTGGGAGACCCTGCTCCACGACGAGAAGCGGCCCAACAAGCACGCCGCCCTCACCCGCGAGGGAGACACGACGACGATCACGGTCTCCACGGAGCCGAAGCTCACCGACGCGCAGACCGTCACCGCCTACATGAGCGGCCTCGCCCACTGGGCCCGCACCACCCCCACCCCGCGAGCACTCATCACGCCCCCGGTCGCGCACGTGAAGAACCGACGCATCTTCCAGCCGCTCGCGCTCCTCCTCTGGCAGCTCAACAACCCCGACATCGACATCGACACGACGAACGCGACCTACAGGGACATCGACTACGTGCTCTGGCAGGGAGTCACCCGCGAGCTCGACACGTTCCGTCCGGCCACCGTCGAAGAGAAACGCGCCGCCGCCTGGTTCACCACCGGCAGCATCGTCGTCGTCCACTCGCGCCTCTCCACCGCCTCAACGGCAGGCTCCTACCCGCGCCTCACTGGCTGCACCCTCGCCGTCGTCCGCAACGACCCCGCCACCAGCGACCAGCTTGACCTACAGGCCTGGCCAATCAACGGCACCATCGAAGACTCCATCACCGACCTGTGCAACATCCCCCTCGCCGACAGGTGGAAATACACCGACCTCATCACCCCACCCCAACCCCACGAGGCCTCCTACCATCTCGCCGACTGCACCATCGGCTACCTCGGCCACCAAGAGCCGTACATGATCGAACCCATCGACCAGACCAACACCGTGCCCACAGTCGTCACCCGCGACGGGCAGCTCATGCCCGCTATCCTGTCCGAGGTAGACCTCGCCTACTGGGCGCTCTCCCAGCACGGCATCGACTTCGACCGCGAGCGCTTTAAGCTCGAGAACGCCGAAGCCCTCAACGGCCAGCTGCCAGCCTGGGACACTCACGGCGAACTCCCCCCACCCGACCTCGTGCGACGAGTACAGCTCGAAGCGACACGACACCTATCCACTGAGGACAACGACGAATGAACCTCCGAGAGCTCATCAGCTCCACCCCGTACACGACGGTCCATGCCCCACACCGCGGCTACGTCGCCTACTCCACGCGCCGACGCGCCGGAGCAACCGTCGAACGAACGGCCCACATCGACCTGTGCGCCCACCCGTCTTTCACCCGCCTGCACACCCTCGCGCGCCTCGCCACCATCCCCCTGCCCATCTACAACCGGGAAGGTGCCCGCACCGTCAAGAAGGACGACTACGCCCTCCACTACGACGATGGCCATGTCCTCGCCGTCACCATCACCAGCCCCCTCTCCAGCAACGGCACCCGCGCTGCCGAAGCCACCCGAGGCCTGGCCTACGACGCGATCATCCTCGACGTAACCGCGCAGGAACTCCAGCAAAAACCCAACGGCTCCTACACGTGGGCCAACATGCCACCCACAGCGCGCCTCCACTTCAAAGACCTCAGCCCCCACGCCGCAGTCACCTCCTACCTCGAAAGCCTCAACGCCGCCCGCATCCCCGCCGCACTCCACCACCCCACCGACGGTTGGAGTACCAACCGCTCCTGGATGTGCAGCCTCTACCCCCATGTGCTCGACGAACTCGTGCACGCCGCAGCCCAGCGACGCGCAGCGCTCACCACCACGACGAAAGGCACCGACCAGTGAAGTATGCAGGCAAAGAACTCACGCTCGAGAACTACCGAGCGATCCTCACCGGCTACCCCCTCGACATCCTCGACGAGGTGCGCAGCGCCATCTTCGACGGCACCCCGATCATGCCCTACATCGACCGAGACCCAGACGACCTCCATCAGATCCGGCTCGCCATGCTCGAAACCATCCCCGAGCCATTCTTCGTACTCCCTGGCCCCATCCTGCGCATCGTCCGTAACCACGCCCACAACCAGGGCAACCTCAACAGCTTCCGCCCCTTCCTCAAGATGGGCCTCACCGTTCCCGTCCTCGCAGCAGTACTCGAATGGACCGCGCGCGGATACCCCACCGCAGGATGCGACTTCCGGTACATGAGGGAAACCCAGCTCTCCCTCTACGAGAGTGCCCTCGCGCAAGGCATGGACATCAAGCCCTACCTCAACGCGGGCATCTCATCCGACACGGCCCTACGTTCTCTCCTGAACCTCGCGCGCCCCAGCCTCGCGCGCGCAGGCCTCAACGAGGAACAACTCCACCAGATCAGCCGGGCCCCTGTCCTCGCTGACCTGCCCCTTACGCGGAACAGCCAGGCCGACACCCTCGAAGCACTCGCCGACATGTACGCCACGCGCATCCCCAATACGGTTCCCGGCCTCATGCAGCAGCTCTCCTCCCAGAACGAGGACGGTAGTTTCCAGTACTCCGGCACTCAGATAGCCCGCATCCAGGAAGGATGGGAGAAAGGAACCCTCACCCGAGAACTCCTTATGCCAGGCCTCAGCAATGCCACAGTCAACGCCCGAGCTCTCGAAGCGAACGTCGCTAATCAGCGACACAGACACGCCTAAACACACGTGTAGGCCATTTACCGATAAAATGGTCTAAACAGCGCAGAAAAATCGACAGAAAGGATGCGCAGTGAGTGAGCAGACCAAGACCAAGGTGCAGGCGCGCCTGGTCATCGACTTTGGCAACTCGGAAACCCGAGTTGCTGTCCTCGTGAACGGCAAGGCCAGCCCCATCACGATCCTCCCCAACGCCTTCGCGGCCATCGGTGACGACTACGTAATCCCAGAGCAGTACGTCGCCGACGAGGTGAACGGCAAGCCAAACGAGCTCCGCTCGATCATCTTCCGGGCACCCCAGGGCCTCACAGCCGGAGAACCAACACACCTGTATGCAGCCGGCCCTCTCGCTGACCGAGAGTTCTCCAAGTCCGCGACCCGTCCCAGCTCCGCCATTGCGACGAAGGCGCAGTCGGAGACAACCCTGTGGAGTTTCCACTACGCCGTCTTCATTGGCCGCGAGCTCGTTGCGAAGCTCCTGCGCAAGAAGCCGGAGTCTTTGGAGATCACCTGGAACGTGACTCTCCTCGCCCCACCAAGCGAGGCCGGTAAGGGCGACACCTTCAAGAAGATCTTCACGCTCGCGAAGAGCGTAGAGATCATCGCTCCCGAGCGGGTCAGTATCCCGATCAAGGTGAGCGACGTGTCTGTCCTCGCCGAGGGCCTGGCGGGCTTCATCGCCACCGTCTTCACCCCCCTAATGGGCACGGTCGCCGACTACGCCGACTGCGTGAATGAGCCAATCATTGTTCTCGACCTCGGAGCGGGCACAGCCGACGTGACGTTCATCAAGGATTTAAACCCAATCGCGTCCGCGAGCGCATCCTATCCGGTCGGTGGCAACACAATCGCCTCCCTCGTCACCAAGTACGTGCAACAGGAATACGGACGCACACTGCCTCGCGAGGCCGCTACAGAAGCGGTCCTCACCGGCACCATCCGATCAGGCGCGAAGCGTAAGGATGTGAGCGCCCAGGTCAACGCAGCTCGCAATGAAGTTGCTGGCACCATCACATCCCACCTGCGTGAGACGTTCGAGGCCAACCGATTCGCGCCCGACGAGTTCGCGTACCTCCTCGTCATCGGTGGCGGCGCGATCAATCCCGAAAAGACGGAGCCCATCGCCAAGTCGGTCGTGCGCCAGGTCCACTCCTTCGCCCCCGACATCGAACTCCTTCCCGTCAAGGACGGCATCAACCTGCGCACCCTCAACATCGAAGGTGCCATCAACTTCGCGCGTTTCGCCGACAAGAAGAAGTAATCCCACAAGCCCCTCCGCGCCCCCACGGTTCACTGGCCCCCTGCTCACCCAGTCGAACAGGTAGGGGCGCGGAGGCCCAACCACACAGGAAGGAGCCCAGCATGTTCAAGGCCTACTACTACGGCCTCCCCGCCTCCGCGGTGAAACTCGCACGCGAGGGCTTCGCTCAGATCTACGGGGCTGAGGATGTCGTCGAACTGTCAGAAGTGCCAGCCGCCAGCCTCAAGCTCCAGTCGCACAGGAGCGCTACGCGCAACGACGTGGTGGCCTTCATCGTCCCCGACGGGTACGCGGATAGCGGTCGCATCGCACCAAGCATCGTGAGCACCGACAAATACATCCCCTACTCAACTGACGCGCGCCTCGCTGAAGCCCTGAACGCTCGAGGTGCCTCTCTCGACGCTCCCACGGGAGAGCAGCCGCTAGACCCCGCCGCCTTCATGCAGGCGCTCGCCACGCTTGCAGCAGCGCAAGGCGCTAACACGACGGCTCCCCAGCAGACCACCCCAACTGTTGCACCTACCGCCACCTCCTCCAACGCCGACATGGCGCGCCTACAAGCCGAACTCGACGCAGCGAACCAGAAACTCGCGGAACAGGAAGCTCTCCTGAACACGCGCGCGTCCGAGAGCGACCGCATCGCTGCCCTCGAAGCCGACGCGACGCGCCTTGCCCGAGAAAAGGCTGACCTCGAAAAGCAGGTCATGCACGGTGGCAGCGACATGGAACTCCGCAAGCGCCTCGCCGCTTTTGAGCGATCCCCGTTCGCGCGCCTCGACGCATTCTCCAACGCAGACTCCATCCTGACGCTGAGCCTGCCGACGGTCGCGACGCTCTCGCAGACGGTCGTCAAGAACCTGCACGTGCTCTTCCCCGGCACCGGGGAAGCCGTCAAAACGACGTACAAGCTCATCCAGAAGTACGCCGCCGAACTCGCGTACAACGGCCCCGTCTGCATCATCGACCTGAATGTAGACAGTCTCATCGACTACCGCTTCGGCACCAACGATGTGACCGACGGGCGCACATGGCTTACCAAAGGCACCGGCCCGATCCCCTACACGGACACGAGCGTCAACCAGGTCAGCTTCATCACCATGGGAGCGCGCTCCTACATGAACGACCTCGCCTACCTGCTCGTGGACTGGGCGGCTCGCCTCGCGCAGGTCGCCCGCGACGGTAAGCAGATCATCCTCGTCGGTCCACCCGCCAACAACATGGTCGCGCGCGTCCTCTACATGGCGTTCGCAGCCCACACACTCCCCACCGTCATCATCGACGGCCTCATCCAGTCGCTACGCGCGACCCTCATCAACCTCGGAGGCCTGAATCCTCAGCCTCGAGCCCTCATCTACAACCCCTCATCAGTAGGACAGGCGCAACAGTTGATCCAGCACATCGCTAGGTCAGTTGCCACGAGTGTCGTCCGCGAGGGAGATAGGCTGACCGATGTCATCGGATAAGAAGTACACTCTGGTCGTCAAGGGCCTCCCGGAGGACATCTACGACGACGTGATCCGCCCGTTCACTCAGGAACGTAAGGCTTCCTCTCTCGTTAGTGCGCTGCTGACTGCTTACCGTGACAACGAGGAAGTACGGCGCATCATTGACGTGATGCTCGGCTATGAGGAGGACTTCGAGCGCGCTCAGCTCCAAACTGCCCTGGATGAAGCGCAGCAGGAGAACGAACGTCTCCAGTTCATGCTCGACTCGCTCACCATGCGCGCCCAGCAGGGGATGAGTTACTTCGAGCAGGTTGCGCCCGCGCAGCCGCAGGTTGTCGTACAGGCCCCACCGGCACAGCCTGAGCAGAATGACCGTATCGACAAGCTCGAATCACTCATCCAAGACCTACTCAGAACCCAGCAAAAACACCAAGAACCCCAAAAAGTTCAGGTGGAAACAAGCGGCTCTGACGACACAAGCCCGTGGGTGTTCCCCACCGGCGACAACGAGGACGACTTCGCGCCCCGCACCGACGACACCCACATGCTCCCCACCGTGGAAGATCCCGAGCCCGCCCCGGAGCCGGTGGACACGGCGAACGCTGAGACCTTCTTCGGCAACCTCATCGGCTAATCGGGAAAGGAGACAAGAGAATGGCTTCATGGGACACCAACATCCCCACCACCCCCACGCAGAACAACACACCCGCGCAAGGCGAGGCCTGGGACTCGTGGGGGTCAACCACCGCACCCGCAGCGCCAGCCAAGAAGAAGCGCGGAAAGAAGAAGCTCCTCAAGCGCACCCTCATCGCCCTAGTGCCCGTCGCGTTGATCGGCACCTACTTCGGTGTCATCGTCCCCCCTGCGAAGAGCCTCCCCGAGGCCGCTAAAGGCACCTCCACGTTCGTGCCCTACATGACGGCCCTCCATGACTTCGACACCGACGGCCTCAACGCAGTCATCGAGCAGTCCTGGGTCGCCCGCGAGTACGACTACCTCAACGGAAACGAGGCGCGCACCAACGCAGTGCGTGCCATCCTCGCCACCGTCACATACCAGCTCCCCGAAACCGGGCAGCTCACCTGGACAGGCCAGCCCCACCGCAACCCCTTCACCTGGAAACCCACCACCGCCCCCTCGACACTCAACAACGGCGAGAACGTGGACTTCCAGCTCGTAGACTACGGGGCGGTCACCCTCGACAAGACCGGAGTGAAGGACTCGCTCGCCAAAGCGAAGCTCACGTCGATCAGCGACGTGGAGTTCAGTCGCAAAGTCACCGATGCGTTCGCCACCTACATCGCGGCGAACGCCGCCAACCTCCCCACGACCACCGTCAGCCGCCCCCCCATCATGGACTGCACCGGCACCGGCCTCGGCTCCTCCTGCCGACTCTCCAGCGGTGAGGACGTGTATATGGACGACACCCTGTTCGCGTCCGACAGCTTCCGCAAGCTCCAAGACACGTTCAGCGAACTCGCCGTGGACGCGCTCGACCCCGAACACGCCACCGCCACCACGCGCGACGACTCCGACGACACCAAGACAGCCCGCAAGTATGCGGACAACTACTACACCGAACCCAACTGGATCGGCGCGCACGCCCTCACCAGCGCAGGACAAGACGGATCCCTCCCCGACACGAGCACACTCCCGAGAGTCGGAGACGGCACCTTCAACGCCCCCGCAGGCCTGAACACTCCCGTCGTCGTCAAGACCACCGACGGCACCGACACCCCCATCGAGGTCACCCTCAGCGTCTTCCTCACCGGCCCCGACGCATTCCGCGCCATGAGCCAAAAGTCCGCACAAAACCGAGGCTTCGTCGAGTCCAGCGAAGTACAGTACGCCTTCTACACGTTCAAGGTCCGCAACCTCGGCACCGAGACCATCACCCTCACCCCCGACGACACCCTCGTCGATGCCACACGCAACCCCTACACCCGGACAGGCACCGTGTACGGCCTCACCAACAGCATTACCCTCGCACCAGGCGAATCCGGGACGCTCGAGTCCTGGACCTCATCCACGCGACTCTCCGAGCTCTACCTCATCTGGGGAGCCTCCTACGACCGGGCCACCAACCCCATCTGGTTCCGAGTCCTCGCCGGCAACCCATCCAGCGGAAAGTGAACAGACCATGACCATCACCCCCATGACCGCCGTCCCCGCAGCCCACGCGCAGCAGCTAGGCCTCACCCCCGTCGAAACCCTCAACGGGAAAGCCGCACTCGACGGCATCATCAACGTGTGGCGCGCCTTCATCCGCGAAGGAGGCGACTACCGCACAGCAACCGGCATCGTCACCAACGGCCAGGGCGACTTCTGGGTTGCCGTCGCACCCCCACAGGACAACCCCACCTTCAACCTGTGGTCCTTCATCATGCCCAAGGTCGCCCCCCACTGGGCGGCACTTGCTAACGGTGGCCCGCGCCTCGTGTCCCCCAACCTATCGCCCGTGACGCTCAGCCAGATCGTCGAACCCGCGAACGGGCCACTCGCAGCCATCGGCACCCCCGACATGCTCGCAGCAGCCCTACGCGCATCAGTCAAGGACAAGACCATCCCCACCGTCGAGCACTCGGCAGTGGACGACCTCGAAGCCATGATGGCCCCCGCACCGCCACGCAAGTCCCTCTTCGACCGTGCGCCAGCGCCGCAGCCACCAGTTGCAGCCCCCGAACCCCCGCAGCCTGAAGCAGCGCTCCCTGAGCCGGTGGTCCCAGAGCCTCCGGCTCCACCCGCACCACCTGCCCCCATCGTCCAGGCACCCGCGCCCGCGCCAGTTATGCCGCCTCCAGCACCGGCCCCCGTCATTGAAGCCCCCGCACGCCCAACACCTGCACCCGTTGCCCCCGTGCCCGTCGCGCCTACGCCGGTAACGTCCGTCGAAACCAACGAGGACGACATGACCGGCTTCTTCGACGACGACGCAACCGCAGGCGCAACCTACAGCCTCCACAGTCTCACCACGGAGGAAACCTGGCCGATCCTCACCCGCCCCGTCGTCATCGGACGCTCCTCCACACGCAGCGAGATCAGCGTCAGCCGCGACAGCAGCCTCAGCCGCAGCCACGCACAGATCTACGAGCAGGACGGACAAGTCATCATCACCGACCTCGGCTCCAAGAACGGCACCCACATCGGCTCACACCGCCTCCAGCCCCACACGCCCACCATCGTCCCCGACGGCGCGCTCCTACGCCTCGGCCACGTCACCTTCAACGTAGTCAAGGAACAGGCATGACCACCATCCACACGATCACCCACCGCAACCAGCGACGCGAAAACCAGGACACCTACGCCTGGGCCACATTCACCGCTGACGGCAAGACCGGCATCCTCGCGCTCATCGCCGACGGCATGGGCGGAGTCGCCAACGGCGCACAGGCCTCCCAAAGCGCCGCCCGCACCTACATGGACGCAATCAAGGCCGGAGACATCACCGACGACACCCTCATCGAAGCCGTCACCACCGCCCACCAGCGTGTTGCCAGCACGCGAGGCGGCACAACCCTGACCCTCCTGCGCCTCTACGACGGCCAGTACTGGATCCTCCAGATCGGCGACTCCCGCGCCTACAAGATCCACGCAGGCACCCTCGAGGGCACCCAACTCACCGAGGACCACTCAGCCATCAACGACTTCAAGCGCCGCGGAGTCACCATCACCCCCGACATCGCCCGCACCTACGCCAGCCGCATCACCCGCGCACTCGGCAACCCCAAAGCCGACGGCCACGCCCCCGACACCTACACCGGCACCTACCAGCCCGGCGACATGTTCCTCCTGTGCTCAGACGGGTTTTGGCACGCTTACGAGGCCGTTGGTAACAAGCTCGACGCTCTCACAGAAGCAGGCCTCAACGACCTCGCAACGCGCGCACAAGCAGCGGGGGAGCAGGACAACATCACCGCTCTACTCGCCTCAACGGAAGGACTAGCATGACGAACCTGCGCGAAACGGGCTCAACCTTCGGCAAAGGGGACCGCTACGTCATCAGCTCCGTACTCCACAACGGCACATTCAGCCAGGTGTACGGAGTTTCCGACGCAAAGAACGGCAAGCTCGTCGTCCTCAAAGAGGTTGCAGCCCCCGTCCCAGATCCCAAAGGCCGCGGCAAAATCGCCGTCGATAGCCTCAAGCGCGAAACGCGCCTCATGCAGCCCCTCACCCACCCCGCCATCCCCCGCATCATCGACGTGCGCGACCGCACCGATAAGCCAGGCGGCAAATACTCCGTCCTCATGGACTACATCGGCGGATACGACCTCGCAGAAGCCGCTAAACACACCGACAGCGGGCGATTCAGTGAGCAGTTCGTCGTCTCCAAGATGATGCAGGTCGCCACCATCCTCCAGTATCTCCACACTCTCACCCCAGACATCCACCCTGGCCCCCTCGTCCACCGCGACATCAAGCCGAAGAACATCATGTACCAGAACGGCTCCATGGTGCTCATGGACTACGGCCTCGCCGAAGTCATCACCCCCGACAACCAGATCAACACCCACAACCTCGGCACCAAGGGATACGCGCCACCTGAGCAGATCACCAAAGGCACCCCGCTCGACATCCGAAGCGACATCTACAGCTTCGGAATGACGATGTACCAGCTCCTCGTCGGCAAACTCCCCGAGTCCGACCACAGGGGCATCCCCACAGGCCCCGTGGACGCGCACGCAGCCAACCCGGAAGTCAGTCACGCCCTCTCCGACGTGATCGCCAAATGCGTCGCCCTGCGCCCAGATGACCGCTACTCCTCCATGGTCGAAGTCATCGCTGCGCTCACTACCTACAAGACCGCCGATAGCCGCCACCGAGCCAAGCATCGCAGGCGCATCCGCACAGTCGGCGCGCTCGCAACAGCAGCCCTCATCATGGCCGTCGCGTCAGCAGGAACCTACACCTACGGAGCCAACGCCGACGCGAACTCCTACGCTGCACTCACGAGCGCCGCACAAAAAGCGGGCACCGTCGAAGCATGGGAACCCGTCATCAACGCACGCCCCTCCAACATCGACTCCTACTTCGACACGATCACCGCCATCAAGCAGGGAGACGGCAGATTCACCTCCGCTGAGGAAGCTGCCTTCATCCCCCTCGTGCGCGAGCACATCAAGGACATCCAGGACAACCCGCGCTACCCAGAGCTCGCTTACCAGATCGGTGAGCTCTACTGGTTTTTCTACACCAGCGACGCGAACGCTGACGGCCTCGCCCTATCCGCCCCATGGTTCAAGGACGCGATCAGCGGTAACTACAACGTCGAACAGGCGAGCGCCCTCTACAACATGGGATCGTTCAACCGCGACATCGCGTCCGCGATCCAAACCAGCAGCGACACCGGCATGTACCGCGCCTACTGGAACAACCTCACCAGCCTCAACACCGACAACTCCGGCGAGGTCGTCCAGTTGCAGCTCCTCAACTACATCGTGGACTGCATCAACAACTACACCTACAGGCTCCGCACCGACGGCGTACCCAAAGCCGACGTTGACGCGCAGCTCGAACGCGCGAAAGACTACCTCACCCAGCACCCCAACCCGACCCCAGGAAGGCCAGCTGAACTGTCAGCCCAGCTCTCCACGAAGCTCGACCAGTCCCGCACCCTCGTCGATGCTGTGTACGCAGCCGAAGGAGCCACCAAGTGATGACCGTATTCACCGCAACGGCAATCGGCCTCGCAGTCGCAGCCCTCATCCTGTTCTTCACTGCCCTCATCCTGTTCTTCCAGTGGGACATCCCAGCAGCACGCAGGGAACTCAAAGGACAGGCATTCACCGACACCGTTGAAACCCTCACCTCGACACTGAGCAGCGACGGATCCGTCGAAGCCTACCGCAAGATGTCCGCCCTATCCCTCGGCGAACACTCGCCCCTGAATGAAGCGACGAACAGCGACTCGTTCGACAGTGGCACACTCGCCGACGACACAAGCGGCCCACTTTCCGACGACCTCACCCCCGTTCCCACCCAACCAGCCGCCATAGTCACACCCGCGAGCGCGCCAACGCCAAAGCCCGCACCTGCGCCTGTACCCCTACAGGTCGCAGACACACCTACGCGAGCTACGCAGCCTCCCGCGCCAGCACTACTCGAGGCCTCCGCTAACGTCGGAGAAGACGACGACACCACGTTCTTCTCAGATACGAGCACGGAAACAACCGAAGAAGCAGACACCACCTTCTTTGAAGACACTGAGAATCCTGCCGCAAACCTCGCGCCACAACCATCCACGCAGTCAACCGACCCGCTCAGTCGCGTAACCTTGGTATCAGAAGCTCATAGTTGGCAGTAAACCCCATCATCGGAAAGGTTCAAGAATGACTCCCCGGAAGACGACCAAGACGACAGTGCGCATCGCTGCCCTCCTGGCATTCGCCACGGCCACCACCACCGTCGCGCCCGCAGCGCTCGCCACCAACGCTTTCGGCACCACCCAGCCCGCCGCCACTGTCGCGCCCGCAGCCGTCACCGCAGCGCCCTCCCCTACAGCGTCCGTTGACTTCGACCTCGGACGCTACAACCAGACCCGCAAGTGGCGGGGCACCGCCACCATCGCTCCACAGTCCGGCGCGACGATCACCAGCGTCGAAATGCGCCGCTACGACGCTTCCGGTACCCTCACCGCCGCAGGCCAGGGGACAGCGGGCGTGAACCAGCTCCCCACCGACATCACGGCCCCCACCCGCATCGTCTACATCGTCCACACCGACAAGGGCGTGTACGCTGCGGGCATCCTCGCCACCAACACTGGCGCAACCCCCATCACCATGACCGGAGTCATCCCCACCGACTCCGGCGCGCTCGCACTCGCGGACGGCTCCTACACTGTCGGCACCAGCCGTGTCCCAGCGTCCGGTACCCCCACTGTCACGTGGGACAGCACGACATTCACGCTCGGCGCACACACCACCGTCGGCGAACCGTCGATCACAGCCATGACGCTTGACCCCGCCACGGGCCCCGCCTGGGGCTTTTACACGACTCTCCCCGCACTCACGGCGACGATCAGCTCCGACACGCAGATCGTGTCCGCAACAACCGACGAGGGCTACCCGGTGAGCGTCAGCGGCACCACCGCCACCATCAACCTGTCCGGCAAGCCCAGCAAGGCCACGCTCCGCATCACCGACGAGTTTGGACGCACCGCCAGCCAGTCCATCAACGTCCCCTACGACGACGAAGGCCCACAATTCTCCAACCTCCGCGCAACCGGAGGCCAGGTCAACGCCTACGGCGACTACGCCACAGCAGGAACCGTGACCATCAGCGGTACCGCCACCGACAGCCCCTCGGGCGTGTACTCCGTGGAGCTCGTCAAGGACGGCACCGTCGTCGAAACCCTCAAGCGCCAGGGCGGCAACTTCACGTTCACGATCACCGAGGCAGGCACCTACAAGGTGCAAACCATGGACGAAGCAGGCCTCACCAACGAGGTCGGCCTCCACACCTTCACCGGCGGCGACACCGATGTGGTAGCAATCGACTCCACCATCCCCACCCTCACCGTCCCCGACGCGATCACCAACGCCAAGACCCTCGGCGACGGCCAGTACTGGCTCACCTCCGCACCCACAGAAGACCTGACGTTCACATTCAGCGACGACCAGGCCCTCTCCCCGCGCGGCATGAGCCTCATCTTCGACGGTCGCCCCATCGCCCCCACCCGCGAAGCCGACAACAAGTACACATTCACGATCCCCGCGTCCGAGTTCACCGACGGCACGCGCCACCAGATCGACTTCTACGGCGCAGACCGCGGCCTCCACCGCACCTCCTGGACCGGCACGATCTCCACATCCACCAGCCAGGCCACCATCAACGCCGCCGTCCGCAACCCCGGCGACATGAACGTCACCCCCTACGGCGTGTTCTCCCGCACCCCCATCCAGGTGCAGCTCACCCCCCAGGGCGGCGGTGGCCTCACGCAGACCTACACCGACCCCAGCGACGGCATGACCGTCTCCCCCGACGGCGTTGCCACCATCACCGGCAGCGTCAACGACCCCACCGTCACCGTCACCGACCCGCTAGGCCGCTCCCAGACGCTCCACGTCGCAACTGCGCTCGGCTGGCCATCCAAGCGCGCAGCCGTGGACACTCAGGCCCCCACCATGACCACCGACATAACGGCCACGGAAGGAACCTGGTTCTCCTCAACCAGCGGGGCGATCAACAGCTTCACCGCCCACGACGACAACGGCATCGCCACCATGACCGCCACCGTCAACGGCACCCAAGTCGCCACCGTCAACCCCAGCGATAAGGCCGGTGAAGCCGCCACTACTGGCACCCTCGACGTGGACTACACGAAAGCCGTCCGCGCGGAGGATGGCTCCTACCAGGTCACCATCACCATGACTGACCTCGCAGGCAATGTCAGCTCCCGCCAGTACACGTTCTACGTGGACGACCAGGCACCGACGATCACGAACTTCGTCGTCGTGAACCCGTCCTACGCGCCGGGCAAGACCATCAACGGCTCTGACCGTTACGGCCTGTTCGTCCAGGGAGCCACCCGCATCAAGGCTCAGGTCTCTGACCCCGCTCCGTCTTCGGGCCTGGGTAACGCTCTCATGACGTTCTACACGCCGTCCGGCACCGTCATCCGCACCGAGTCGGCCCCCATCAACTCCGGCGTGGCCGAGTTCGACATCCCCAGCGGCTTCAAGGGCTTCGTGTCCGCCACAGCCACCGACAAGGTGGGCAACATCAGCGACAGTCAGCGCCCCGACGGCCTCGTGTCTGAGGACTCGAACACGACGATCACCAGCACCGACATTTCTGTTGAACTCGGAGCCCCAGCAGCGACCAACAGCGCTGGCGTGCCCCTCTACAAGGACTCCGCATCCGGCACTCTCACCGCCGTCGCCACACACTCTGGTATCCGTACCCTCACCTGGGGATACGGTGACACAACCCTGGGTACTGCGACCGTCTCCCCCGACGGCCAGGTCGATAACCCCGCAGTCCAGGTGACCGCCACCGACAAGAACCTCGTCACCGGCGTATCCGTCCCCCTGACGCTCGCCGGTGAATACCCCGCTCAGGATGTGTGGATCCACGTCGCCGACAATGCTGGCTACGAGGCTGAAACGCGCCGCACCATCAGCGTGGACGCAACCGCCCCCGAGCTCACGGTCACGTTCGACCAGACCAACCAGTCCGGCTTCTACAACACCGACCGCCACGCCACGGTCACCGTCCGCGACAACAACTTCGACCCTGGTAGCCTCACCACCACCGGCCTCGTCGGCACGTGGGGCACATGGGTTCACTCCGGCGACACCTGGACGAACACCATCACGTTCTCCGACAACACGGACTACGACTTCACCCTGTCCGCAGCGGACATGGTGGGCCACCAGTCCAACACCTTCACATCGGGCCGCTTCACCGTAGACAAGGTAGCCCCCGTCGTCTCCGTCGCCTGGAACACCACCGACGTGCGCAACGGCAAGTACTACAACCAGGTACGCACAGCAACCATCACCGTCGTCGAAGAGCACTTCGACCCCACCCTCAACCAGCTCACCGGCACAGGCAGCATCAGCGGTTGGAGCAGCGTCGGAGCCACGCACACAGCGACCGTGACATTCCCCGAGGGAGTCCACACCTTCGGTTTCCGCACCACCGACCAGGCAGGCAACCCCAGCAACGAGGTCACCGAAGGCGAGTTCATCGTCGATACCACGAAGCCAGAAATCAGCATCAGTGGCCTCACGAAGGGCACCGCCTACTACCAGCTCCCCACCGTCGGCGTGACCTACACCGACACCAACGCAGACACGAGCAGCGTCACCGCCGTCCTCGTAGGCCGCAAGGGCAACGTCTTCAAGCCCGCAGTCAGCGGCGGCTACCTCGACCTCTCCGAGATCCCCGATGAAGCCAAGTACGACGACCTCTACACCCTCACCATCAAGGGCACCGACCTCGCAGGCAACGACCAGACCGCCAGCGTCGAGTTCATTCTCAACCGCTACGGCTCCAACGTGGACGTGACCGGCACCAACTACCAGGGCCGCTACCTCCAAGCCCCCGTGGACGTTGACCTCGAGGAGACCACCGTCGAAGCCCTCAACGAGGATAAGACCGACATCAAGGTCACCCTCGACGGCGCACCCTACTCCATCGCACCCGCGCTCCAGTCCACCACCCGCACGGGCGGAGACACCGGGGACTACGTGTACGCCTACCACATCGACAAGGCAGCATTCCAGAAGGAAGGCACCTACCTCATCCAGGTTGTCTCCCAGACTGAGGGAGGCCTCGACCAGGTGAGCCGCCTCAGCTACTCCTTCGTCGTGGACTCCACGAACCCTGAGCTCCAGGTGTCCGGCATCCGAACCGACGCAGCCTACCGCTCCGAAAGCCGCGACTTCACCGTCACCCCACGAGACATGACCACCGTGACTCTCGAGGCCCAGGTGGACGGAAAGACCATGCAGCTACTCTCCGACGAGAACGGGGTCTACACAGGCACCCTGCCCCAGTCCACGAGCGCGCATACGGTTGTCCTCAAGGCCACCGACATGGCAGGCAACGTCACGGAGACAACCATCAGCGACGTGTACGTCAACGCCTCGACCTTCGGGCAGGTCATCAACTGGATCCGCCACCACGTTCTCGCGACCAGCGCCGCAGGCAGCATCCTCGCAGCAGCCGCAGCGCTGATCGTGTGGGCGCGCCGACGTAAGAACGCGGACAACTGACCCGCGCTCACCGATAAGGAGGGGGAGGGGGACCAGTATCACGCTGGACAGCCCCTCCCCCTTCGACATACCTCAACACGAGCAGAAGATCAGCATGAGGAAAATGATAGGATTGTTCAGGAAACATCAGCCAGAAGGAGCAGATATGACCAGAAAGCCGTCCCGACTGCGGCGGGCAATTACTGCGCTCGCAGTTGCCGCCGTCGCAGCAGTTGGCCTCGTCGCCACTCCCACCATCCAACAGGCAGCGCACGCCGAAACCGTGCCCGCCTACAACACACCAACCTTCGCGCCCGACGTGTTCTACGTCTACGTGAAGAAGGGAGAGTACCTGTGGTACAACTTCCTCGGAAAGCAGCCAGAATACGTCCTCGATGAGGACGGGGCCGTCACCAATATGACGGCATGGCAGGGCGGCATGGCCTCCCACTACGCCAAGCACGATGGCATCTTCCAGGTGTACTACGTGCCCCACATCGACTCGAACAACCAGTACTCGGACAACCAGTACTTCTGGAACGTTCAGGCCGTTAGCCATGACGACAAAACGATCCCCGGTCGCGTGTGGGCCGACAAGGTATTTGTTGGTCAGCGGGAATCTTTCAACTGGGATAACCCCGCAACCCCGCAGCCGGGCTCTATCGGTGAGATCGGCCTCTTCGCCGTCTCCCCGACCGGCTACCGATACAGGTTCACAGCCCGCGAGTACGGCGGTATCCAGTCCGTCATTACAGCCACTTCGTCGGGCATTAACAAGCTCGTCACCAAGGACGGCCAGGACTACTGCGAACCCACCTACCAGTCCTACGACGACTGGGCGGTTCGTGACGGCTCCGGCTACGACGCATACGCCCCCAACGGGCAAACGGCTGGCTCGTGGGTGAACCACTACCGCACCAACTACAAGTGCGGCGAACGCTACAAGCTGTTCTTCGCCACCCCAGCCGAAGACCTGCCCGAGAGCATCCTGCCCACCCTCAAGCCGCTGGGTACCCCCACTGTCGAGCTGAAAGACCTCGGCAACCACAAGGCGCAGGCTGTCATCACCGGCCTCGACAAGTTTGCGGCCTACACGTTCACCGCAGCGGGCAAGGAAACCACTGTCCAGGGCAAGACCAGCGTCACCATCAACATTGACGCAGACAAGGCTGTGGACTGGACCCTCAAGGCCGCAGCGAGTAACGAGATGCACCTGATGTTCAGCGACGTTGAAATGCTCGGAGGTCTGACCATCAAGGCCCTCAACGGCCCCTCCGCAGGCGATGCAACTGTCTACTGGGACGACCGTAACCTCACGTCCTGCCGCTACGTTGAGAACACGAAAACCCCGTGGGAAGCGCTCGCGGGCGTGAACTCTGACACCCCCTCCGGTGTGCACGGCTGGAACGCGAATAATGTGAACCCGAAGCTCCATCCCGAGTGCCGTAGTCTCGAAATGGCTTCGCATGGTGATGGTCGCATCATCGACACGTGGGCGCGCTCTGGCGAAGCCCGCGAATGGAGCGGCACCTTCACCCCCGAAACCCCGTCCATCACTCTGACCAAGACCGTCACCGAAAAGACATACGGCGATACGGCCACAGAGCTCCACTGGACCTACACGGCCACTAACACCGGCAACGTCCCCCTGACGAACGTCCACATCATCGACGACACCTACGACGGCGGCTACACGGGCACCGACCCGAACACCGTCAACACCGTCACTGAAGCCTGTGCAACCGTCCAGCCTGGCAACACCTGCACATGGAAGGACATCACCAGCCCCCTCGTGGACTCCGACTTCCCCGACGCTGGCAAGACCATCACCAACACGGCGAAGGCCACTGGCGTGAGCCCCGCAGGCCTCCCCGTCACGTCCGACCCATCCTCGGACTCCTCGACCTACGTCCCTGCCAAGCCGGCAATCGAGATCGAGAAGACCGTGGACAAGCCCGAGTTCCACTCCGGCGACAAACTCACATGGACGTTCACCGTTCGCAACACCGGCGACATCAGCCTGCACGACGTGACCGTCGTCGAGGACTCCTACAACGGCCACAAGCCCCTGTCAGCAGTCACATGCCCCGGAACAACGCTCGACGCAGGCGCATCCATGACCTGCACGGCCACCTCCGACACGAATGACGACGACATCCGACAGGGCGATGTGACAAACACTGCCCACGCAACCGGCATCTCCGATGGCCGCAACCGCAACGTCGAGTCGGCACAGTCCACAGCCAAAACTGTGGGTAAACTGACTCCCGTCACCGTCATCCCACGCCTGCCCATGACCGGCGGCACCGGCATCCTCGCCATCGCCGGTATTGCCTTCGTCGCGCTCCTCGGAGTCGCAGGCATGACCGTTACATACAAGCGTCGCTCCAACAAGGGCGACGAGAACTGACCCCCACGGAAAGGAACCTGTCTTGAAGAAGACGACCACCCGATACGCAGTCGCATCCGCGACCGCAGCCCTCGCGCTCGTGAGCCTCATGGGCGCAGGCATCGCCAACGCGGCCCCCAGCCCCATCCTCGACGGTGGCCCCACCCAGGGCACCATCAAGATCCACAAGATCAAGGGAGTGGAGAGCGGCACCCGCGCCGACGGTACACCACTCTCCGACCAGGCCCGCCAGGCGCTCGGCGAACCACTCGCCAACGTCACCTTCGATCTGTATAAGATCGACGGCATTGACCTGCACTCCACCGCAGGCATGGCCATCGCAGAGAAGGCCGCGGACATCACCCTGACCCCTGAGATCGTCGCCTCCGGCAAGCTGTCCATCGACGGCCAGGACTACACCTTCACAAAGACGACGAGCGTCACCACCAACGCCACCGGCGACGCATCAGCGACCGTCGAGCTCGGTGTGTACGTCGTCAACGAGAACCTGACGAACTACCCCGGCGACGCATCCGCGATCACCCCGGCAGCGCCATTCCTGGCGATCATGCCGCAAACGAACCCCCGTAATCACTCGGACTGGATGTACGACATCGACATCTACCCGAAGAACACGGAGAACAGCATCGAGAAGACCGTCAAGGACGGCAACGTCGGCACCCAAAACCAGGACGGCTACAAGGTCGGCGAGAACCTGACCTACACGCTCGCCTCAACCGTCCTCGCAGGCGACAGCAACGGCGACGGCCAGGTCAACGGCGCGGACCTGGGCTACTACTACGTGCAGGACACCCTCCCCGAGGGCACCGAGTACGTGTCCAGCAAGGTCTCCGTCGGCGACACCGCACTCACCGAGGGCGCGGACTACGTGCTCTCCCAGACCGGCAACACGCTCGGCTGGTCCGTGACATCAGACGGCCTGAACAAGCTCGCCGCCAACACCGGCAAGAAGTTCACCGTCGAGATCGTCACCCGCGTGGCGGCGAACAACGTCACGGGTGAGCTGAAGAACCAGGCATGGTACATCCCGTCGAACAACTGGCTCATCAACAACGGAAACAAGCCAGGTGTTCCCGGCACCACACCTCCCGAGACCCCCAACAAGCCCCCGAAGTCGCCCGAGGTCGTCTCCAAGTACGGTGACATCGTGCTCAAGAAGACTGCAACCGACGGCACCGTGCTCGCGGGCGCAGAGTTCAAGGTCTACCGCGCCACGGGCGGTACCGTGTGTGACGCTGCCGCCGTCTCCGGCGAGCCCATCGCCACGTCAGCCCCCACCGACGCGCAGGGCTTCACGAAGGTCTCCGGCCTCCAGCTCTCCAACTGGTACAACGGTGCCGAGCAGACCGATCTGCACTCCTACTGCCTCGTCGAGTCCAAGGCCCCCGAGGGCTACAACCTACTGCCGTCGCCCGTCAAGTTCGACCTGACGGTCGCCGGTGAGGTCACCGACATGGCAGCAGCGTTCGCCGACACGCAGCGCGACGCAGACACCACGGACAATGCGGGCGGCTCCCGCACCATCGTGGACACAAAGAAACAGCTACTCCCCTTCACGGGTGGCGCAGGCATCGGCCTGATCGGCTCTGCCGCCACCGTCATGGCGGGCGCAGCCGGTTTCTTCGCCCTCCGTTCGCGCCGCAACAACCAGCAGGGCGAGACCGCCTGACCTGCAACCCCCTAAGCCCCGCGCTGACCGGCCACATGCTGCGAAGCGCGGGGCTTCCCCATGCCCCAAAACCGACTACATAACACGGGACAAACAGCAGTAATTCGTCTGGAAAACCCTAGACAGATCAACTACCGCGATGACGAGCGTCGCGGTTTGTCCCTGCCCGGCGGTAATGGGAGCCGATTAACGTCGGTTCCTCCCGCTTTTGTCACCCTTACGGGCTGGCGGAACATCATAGGGGTGGTTGATAGCACCCCGCCCAAGTCAGACCTTGTCCGACTGGGATTCAACTAGGCTCTGATACCCGAGCCGTTGAATATTCATCGCAGCCACACGATCATCATTAGACCTGTAACCACAGTTCGAGCAGTGGTATTCGTGCAACCGCTTATCCCTATTCGCCTTGCGTACTGTGCCGCATTTCGGGCAGGTCTGACTCGTATAACGCGGGTCAACCACGATGACGGAATGCCCGGCCTTCTTGGCCTTGTATTCGATCATCTGGCGGAGCTGGTAAAACGCCCAACTGACCTGCACATACCTGTCTTGTACGCGGACTTTTTCGGTTGCGTGACGAACACCCTCAAGGTTTTCCAACGCGAAGAGCGTGGGCTTGGACTGTCGGCTGACGAGTGCCTTAGAGACCTGATGATTCACGTCTCTCATCCAACGGTTTTCTCTCTTGCCGATGTTCCTAAGCCTGCGTCTTGCGCTGCGCGTCCCCCTCTTTTGTAGGGAGGCGCGTAGCCTCTTGTAATGCTCGCGCTTGCTTTTTACCTCCTTCCCGTCGTAAAAGTCGGTATGCCCGTCACCGTCGTAGCTGGTGGCGAGGAAACGGATACCCAAGTCCACTCCGACGACTTGCTGCGGTCGGGATGGTTCGGGTAGTTCCACGGTGCTGGGAATGAGCAGGAACCATTTCCTGTTCCGGTTCAACAGTCGGGCCGTACCGAACTTGCCGTGGCGGTATGGTTCGGGCATATGAGTCCAGTTAACGGGGACTTTGATTCGCCCTTCAAGAGTATTCACGCTCAATCGCCCGTCTTTAAGGATGCTGTAGTCCCTGTTCCATACGAGGTCGTAGCCGGGGGAATGGTATTCCGGTTGGCTGGTCGCCCACGGGCTTCCGTGCATGGCTTTGATGGTCCGATAGTTCCCGATGACGCGGATTATGGACGATTGCGCCATCTGCGCTCCCACGTGGTACTCGTCGCGGAGCCTACGGTAGACAAGCTGGTTGAGCGTTTTCTGACTGAGTGTCCTGTGCTCCCACGCTGTCTTGCTGACCATGTTGCAGCAGTCAAGGTAAGCGGAGCACGTGTCGGAGAGCGTCTTAGATTGGTCGGGAGTCGTTTCGACACGCACCGCGTAGGTGAGCGTATTAAGCATGTCGCCTCTCCCTTACCTGATATTAGTTTCAATGACTGTTATTATAGTAACAGGTTATTGAAAGAAAGGAGAGGCGATCCCCTCCCCACCCACACGAGGCGGGGTGTCCTCGCCAAAAATCATGAAGGCATTGACCATGCGACGCTTCGCAGCAGCACTCATGCTCGCCGTCGCACTCATGCTCGCCTACCCCACCGTAGGCACCATCTGGGAGAACCAGCAGGCCCGCGAAGCAGCAGCCCAGCAAGCTCAGCAAGCCGAAACCCTCAAGCGCCAGCAGCCCGAGAAAGTCGCACAAGCCCTCCTCGACGCGCACGCCTACAACCAATCCCTCGCAGGTGTCCCCCTCGCCGACCCTTACACCGCCCCGAGCGAACACGACGCAGCCGCCTACGACAACTACCTGCACCAGCTCGCCGACACCGACGTAATGGGGCGCATCCGAGTCCCCAACGTCAGCATCGACCTGCCCATCCACCACGGCACCAGCGACGAAGCCATGCGCACCGGCGCAGGCCACCTCTACGGCACAGCACTCCCCGTCGGAGACACAGGCGCGCGCCCTGTCCTCTCCACCCACACCGGCCTACGCAGCGCCACCCTCTTCGACCGCCTCAGCGACGTGAAGGTCGGAGACATTTTCTACGTGGACGTGTACGGCGAAACCCTCGCCTACGAAGTCACCAGCATTGATGTCATCACCCCCGACCAGATCGAAGCCCTCGCCCCCGTCCCCGGCAAAGACCTCGTGACCCTCATGACCTGCACCCCCTACGCAGTCAACTCCCACCGCCTCCTCGTCACCGGCGAACGCATCCCCTACAACCCCGCAACCGACCCCGCTACAACAACGACCACTCCCGGCCCCGTCGAGTTCATCCTCAACACGATCACCCCCCTGCCCTGGTACATGCGCCTCATGGGAGCTGCATCCCTCGGCGCTCTCATCATGGGCATCGTCATGACGATCCCCAAGAAGAAACGCCCACGACCACAGGGGGACGCATGAGCAGCATCGAAACCCTCGAAAAACGCACCGTGAGCGCCCTGTCCTACTTCGGGCTCTACAAGCTGCACCTCGCGAACCTCTACCTCGCCTACGCGCAAACCCAGCCGTGGACCCTCAACAAGCGCGAGCTGCACGACGTGGCGCGCTCCATCATCCCCACCCTCAGCTGGAAACTCGACGGCACACCCATCACTACCGCAGCCCACTACCGGGTCGCCTACTCCATCATCGAAGATGACCCCTTCATCGCCGACGACGACAAACAAGTCATCTACGACGCATGGCAAACCCTCCGCTGGCGCACACACCTCCTCGACCTGCACACCAACCAAGAAACACTCGACGCAGACAGCCGCCTCGAACGCCGCAAAACCAACGCCCCCAACTGCCGATGGATCCTAGAGGCCCGCACCTTCGGACAAGGAATGCCCACATTCCATACATGGTGGGAACACCCCGACGTGCAAGAACTCTTCCACAACACCATCGGCACCACCACACCCATGATCGAAGCCCTCGACGCTCTCCCCGCAGGCTTCGACATGTGGGTAGCCCTCGACGGCCAATTCTCCACCGGACAACACACGCCCCTCACAGACGCATCCCTCAACTGGATGCGCACCCACGACGGGCAACCCTGGCAGCAATGGGCATGGGAACACTTCGCAACCGACGAAGCCCCCCTACCGGCGCGCCTAGACGAGAATGAGTGGCGCTCACGGGGTGGATGGTGGACCATCGACCCCACCCTAGGGCGACAGATGGTCGCCTTCCCCGACGAGTACTCCACCCTCGAGCCCACCGACCTGTTCGCCCGCCCCCCATTCATCGACCTCGGACTCGCAGGCCCCCTCACCTACGGGGACAGCCTCGCCCTCCACCTCAACGGCGACACCATCAGCATCGATGACCCCGACCTCGCAGGACTCCCCTCATCCGTACCTCTCCCACCACTGGACCAAATCGCCATCGAGCACGCCGCCGAACCAGGAATTACGCACGCCACCCCCGGCCATGTCGTCACTTACACGATGACACCAAACGCTACCCTCGAGGAGTACAACAATGACCTCTACTAGCATCAGAAGCGCACTACGGATCTTCGTGCGACGCAACAAGTCCTTCACACTCCGCGGCCCCCAGAGCGTCCTCTCCGGCCCCATTGTCCCTACAGCCCCCATACCGCAGCCCCCAACAATGGGGCCAGCCGGGCCAGGCAGCACGCCAATCATCCCAACACCAGAAGCCGCTAAGGATCCCCGCAACCGCCCCTACGGGCACAACAACGCAGCCCTGCGCTCCGAGTTCTACTACGTCGCCTTCCAAGACCACGCACCCAGCCCCTTGAAGCACACGGCCCCCGACTCTCTCCTGCCAACACGCAACCCCGCCACCTGGTACGCGCCCGCCCTCAACATCCTCCACAATGCCCCCTACGCCTCCACCTACACGGACCTGTTCTCATGGGTGGACCTTATGGAACCGGCGCTCGCTATCGACGTTGACCTCCTCCAATGGGCCAAGCTCCCACCCCAGGGCAAACAGCAGGCACTCACCACCCACATGCGCCGCCTACGCGCCCTCATGGACGCTGGACTCCGCGTCGGAGCAGTACGCGAAACCCACGCAACAGGCACCGTGAACCTCAACCTGTCAGCCTACAAGCGCCAGGGCTACTCCTTCGCAGAATGGGCCGAGAACATGGCCTCCGGCAGCGCCCACATCCCCCTGCCCCTCATCGTCGCGATCCTCAACGCCCACCCCGACTTCACTACCCCCCAGCAGGTGATCCTCCACCTCCAAACACAGATGAGAGTGAGAGACCTATGATCGACGACTACACGACCCTATGGGTCGCCCCCATCAACGACGTAGGCCTCCCCGCTCGCGCCGCCGAACAAGAAGGCCCCCACGCCCTCACAGAGCTCGCAGAAGCCCGCGACATCCTCACCCCCGACCCCGCAATCAACCCGAAAGCCGTCCTACGCCAAATCGCATGGCGCAACTACGAACAGACGTGCAGGACCGCACGCCGCTACGGCCCCCTCAGAAAGGACACCACCAATGGACAACAGCAACGATGACTTCTGGGATCTCCCAGTCGCCGACGAGGACACCTACGAGACGACGGCGCTCCCCACCGCAGACGAGCCAGCTCCCGAAGTCGAGAAGAAGCGCAACGCGCGCACCGTGATTCTCGGCAGCATCACACTCGCCCTCGTGGTCCTCGTGGTCCTCGTGGCCGCTATCGGCATCAAAAACTGGCACAAGACCCCTGCCAGTGCAGGGACAGAGGCCTCTACGCCGCAAGCGACCATCGCGCCCACAATCCCCACGCCCGACACGACAGTGGCCCCGCAGCCTGCACCCTCCCAGCAGACACCCACGCAAGACCCCACGACGACAGCTCCAATCGCCCCTGCACAGCAGACACCAAGCGCAACCATCGACCCCAACAGCCTGACGTTCGCGCCACCACAGCAGGCCCGCGCCGTTGTCATCGGGAAAGACATCACCGCAGCCGACGGACAGCTGATCTTCACCCTGCGCATCAACATCCCCCAAGCCACACAGGGAGGAACCGTCGCATACGTCGTCACCAAGAGCCAATACGACTCCTACGAATCAGGCTCCCTCATCGACGTTCAGTACCGAGTCGATCAAGACGGTCGCATCGCCATCGTCCGCTAACGAGCGCCCTACACGCCACAACGCGATCTCATAGGGTTTAATGGAGATAAACACGCAGGAACGACCTCCGCACGAAAGGTATCACTCATGCCGACACCAATCACACCCCCGCGCATTGCCCGACCAAAGGGCATGACCAAACGCGACGTGCTCAAACACGTCGAAGACACCCCCACCGACCAGAACCTCAAGGCGCTCGCGGACGAGATCTACCTCGTCGGCCTCATCACCGACCCCTCCAAGGTGATCCCCGGCAAGAAGAACCCCGACGGAACACCACAGCGAGGCACAGTCGTCGGCTACAGGTTCCACACCAACGTCCCCCTACGCATCCCCGACTTCGGAACAGGAGACAAGTTCCGACGCGACGCTTACGCAGTCGAAGACCCCACACGCTACAAGAACGTCGAAGCGGATACGGACTTCGACCTCACACGAGGGGAACTCGCCGCCTTCGCAGGCAAGGTCGGTACGCGCATCACCGGCCAGAACCCAGACATCGACCAGGAGCAGGCCCTCATGATCGAGGCACGATGGGGACGCGGCTCCGGCCCCGACAGTCGCCCCAGCGCAGTCCTCCTACGCCCCGACACCCGCGCCATGGGTGCCAGAACCCTCATCGGCCTGTACCCTGAGATCCCCGTCCTCAACTACGTCCAGGCCGAAAGCTACGCGGAAGACGAGGGTTTTCAGTACTTCAAGGCCAAGGGCTATAGGGCACTGCGCCCAGAGTTCGAGGGGACCAAGTTCGCGCCCCTCGGCTACAACGCCGCCGACAATCCCCCTGCCCCCAAGAAGAGCCGAGAACAGAAGGCAGCTGAGGAATCAGCAAAGATGTCGAAGCTGTTCTCAGAGCTCTACCCCGACAAGGGCGAGTGACAGAGCAAGGCGCGCCCCCGCACGGTCGCCGACGCTCTCACCCCACACCCATCAACCGCAAGAAAGGAACGCCGTGAAACTCGCACCCGCGATCACCCGCGCCGCTCTGACGTGCGCACTCATCGTCGCGCCAGCCGCCACCGGAACAGCAGTCAACGTCGCCCTCGCCTCCCCCACGCAGGGAGTCGTCGCCGCCTACGACAGTGATGCGAACACCGGCACCCCCACCCCGCAGCCCACGCAAGCGCCCGGCACTGGCCAGCAGGGCACGCAGCAGACCCCCAACCAGTCGCCCACGCAGGGCTCCAGTGGGCCGTCCAAGCCTCAGATCGACGTGACCAACCCCGGTAATGATCCGCTGGTTAAGACCGACCACTCGAAGGACAAGGGCGGCTGGCTATCCGGCGGGTGGACCGACGATGAGAGCGTCAAGCAGGGCGCAGAGAGCGCCCGCCCACTCCTGGGCTTCCTGTCATTCGCTATCGGGTGGCTCCTCAGCATCATGATCGCGCTCGTCACGGTCAGCAACATGCTCGGCCTGTTCTACGTCGCCGTCAGCATCGGGTTCATCCGCACCATCCTCTCGGGCGGCATGTACGGCAACGGTACCGGAAGCCAGTCCGGCATGAACTCCATGGGCATGGGAATGGGCGGCAACCCCAACGGCGGCGCGAAAGCGCAGGGCGGCTGGCTCAAAGGCATTCGAGTCATCCCCGCCGCAGCTATCCAGGCTGTCGAAATGGCCGAGTCCGGCGAACGCGGAGGCCCCTCTGGCAACCAGATGGGCGCAATGATGCCCGGCAGCTTCGGTGGCGCTCCGCAGCAGGTTGGAGGTAGCGCGAAGCCCATCACGCCGATCCGCTACTACCTCCAGAAGCAGGCCCTAGAGCTCGTCGCCCTCGGCGTGGCGATCATCCTCCTGGTCCTGTCCAGCGTCCTCGTCGATACCGGCATCGCCTTCGGCAACGGCCTCAGCCAGGTTCTCTACTGGCTCCTGTCCCAGATCTTCTAATCCGCCAACGGGGCGACGCTACTCCACCAAACAGCAGTGGGGAGCGTCGCCCCTGCACCCGCCAGAAAGGAAGCCCATGAGCACCTTTAAGGAAGTGTTCAAGCAGCGCTTCATGCCCAACAGCCGCCGCCAGGCTACCGAAAGCGCGCGCGTCTCCGCATCCACAGCAGACGCACTCCTCACCATGCTCAAGGAGCACGTCCCCACTAACGGAGACGTGCTCGAGTTCGACATCATCCGCGCAGCAGAAGAAGCAGCTGTCATTCAGGCCATGTCCGACCCCAAGATCATGGCCACATACAACATCTGGCAGGACACGGAGGTGCGCACCAAGTACTACGCCTCCATCAAGACCCTGGAGTTCGCATGACCGTCAGAACACCACGCATCCGACAGGCAGCGGAAACCTGCCAGGTCAGCCACGCGCTCGCACACGAAGTCATCAGCAGATACGGCGAGTGGACAGCCAACCAGGCAACCAGCGCCACCCAGCCGACCACCGTCAGCTACCTCGGCATCATCGAGTTCTCCAACGGCACCCCCAGCTACGGCCTCAACGAGCGCCAGCCCCTCGAGGCCCAATACGCAGCCTTCGCATCCGACTACGGGTACGACATCGAACTCGCCCGAACCGTGCTCGCCGCATACGCGAACACCATCATCCGCGAGCTCGCAACGTCAGGGCGCGCAGTCCTCCGCGGCATCGGCGCACTACACGTCAGCGACACCGGGAAAGTCCGTTTTAACCGGGCAACCGCCGTCGCCAAGTGGGAAGGCACCGATACGACGTTCCGCACCTGCGTCAACCCCGCCTTCCGTCAGCGCTTCAACGACCTACAGGAGGCCACAGCCTAATGCAGGGAGCAACCCACCGCGCCGGAGGCGTAGCAGCGTGCATGATCGGCTACACAGCCCTCGCAGCGCACCACGCGCCACTCATCGAAGCGGCCCCCATCGCCTCACTGGTCGTCCTGTACCCGTTTGCCCTGTGGGGGTCAACGGCAAGCGACCTCGACCACCACCCCGGCAGTGTGTGGGACGAGGTGAAGCTCGTCGGCGAACGATCCGGCCACTCGATCCCCTCCCAGGATCCCGTATCCAGGACAATCAGCCACATCCTGCACCTCACAAGACCACTACGTGACATAGCGCCCCGCAAGTCACGAACAGCTCAGATACTCAGTATCCTTGACTGTAGGCATCGCTCGTGGCAAACCCACAGCGAGCTCCCGTTCCTGCTCCTCCTCGGAGCGCTCACCCAGCTCGACCCGCTCACGACCAACCTAGGGGAGGCGCTAACCCAGCTCGTACTCACCGGAATCATCCTGGGCCTCATCGCCCACCTCACCCTCGACCTCCTCACACCCGAGGGACTACCGTTCGCAACGGGACTCTTCATCAACCGAGTGATACTCAGGAAGAAGATCCTGCCTGAACGCATCAAGATCATCCCTCACGTCAAACCCCGACGAAAGGGCGAACCCGGCTTCTTCTCCACTGGTGGCACTTGGGAGACGAAGGTTGTGTTCAACATCCTGCACGCAGTCAACCTGGGACTCCTGGGCTGGCTGATCTACAGGTTCGGGATCGCCCCATATACGTCCTTCCAGCTCATCTGACACAGAAAGACACCAAGAATGAAAACCCCACGTCTAGGCATGGGCCGAGCGGCGCTTGCAACGCTGTTCCTGGCCGTCGCCCCAATCGTTGCCACCACCACCGCCGCAACAGCGGCACCCGTCACTGCACCCGCGAGCGCGTCGATCAGCGTCACAGCATCCACTGGCGTGCTCCCCGCAGCCGACGGCAACGGCGCTGGCAACGCCACGCAGGAGGCCGACAAGGCCCTGCGCACCACCGTCGCTAAGGATCTGGCTGGCAACACCTACCAGCTCAGCGGCGGCGGCACCGTCAACGGCTCGGACATCATTAAGCCCGAGGGCACGATCAACCAGGCCATCTACGAACAGCTCACGTCTTCCGCGCAGAGCCAGTTCGCCAATGACCTGATGGCCAAGACCGACAGCTACACGGAGCCGACCGCGCAGGACTACAGCCCGTCCCTCGCCAAGTCCTCTGGCGTGACCTCAGAGACGAAGCAGAACTGGTTCAAGGAGCTCCGCTCCAACTCGGGCCTCGGCTCCAAGCTCCTGACCTCGACGCTCGCTCGCGGCGTGTACGCCGACCTCGACGGTGGTGCGCGCTGGTTCGCGCCGTTCAGCGGCCCACTGTCCACAGCGCTGGGCTTCCTGGCCATCCTGATCCTCGCAGGTACGACGATCTCGGCAGTCATCGACCTGGCCTACATCACCATCCCCGCCTTCCAGGTGCTTTCCGATGCCGTTACTAACGGCGGTGGCAACGGTAATGGTGGCGGCGGTGGCCTGCGCCAGGCAAGCGCCAAGCTCGTGTCTACAGCGGCCCGAAAGGCTGTCGAAGCTGAGGAGAACGGCCAGAACGCCGTCTGGGTGTACTTCAAGAAGGCCGCAGGTAAGTACCTGGCCGTCGGTTTCACCCTGTGCTTCCTCGCCTACAACCTCCTCTGGAGCCTTGTCGGCACGGCCATGGACCTCGTGACCGGAAACTTCTTCTGATCCACTCGAGGGCAGGGGAGCACATGCCAGCTCCCCTGCCCTCATCGACATCCACAACACGCACACGCTCACGCAAAGGCAAACGACCCAATGACCCCCACGCAGACACTCGCAGGCCCCCGCAAGGCGCTCCTGACGCTCCTCGCTACCCTCGTCGCGCTCATCCTCTCTGTCGGGCCAGCCTTCGCGGACGACAACGTGCGCGCCACCACCTACATCGCCAAGAACGATGTCAACATCTCCGCCATCGTCACCGAAGCGAACCGGAGCCTCAAAAACTCCCCTGAGATCATGGCCTACGATGCCAAAGAAGGATCCGTCAGCTTCGACTTCACGACGTACAACAAGCTCGACAACAAGGACAAGCAGACCTACATGCAGGCCGCACTGTCGGCCACCAGCAAGAGCGGCCTCGGCGGACAGCGCAAGTCCAAGCTCTACTCCTTCATCAGCCAGCAGGACGGTAAGGTCTCAGCAGCAGTCAGCAACCTAACAACTGACGCATCCGCGAACTTTTACAGCGCCATGGCACTCCTCAAGCCCTTCACCGGCCCATTCAGCACCTTCCTGGGGCTCGTCGCAATCCTCATCATCGTTTTCGTGACGACGAGCCTCCTCATCGACCTGGCCTTCATCGCGATCCCCGTGTTCCAAGTCGGCGACGCAGACAAGGGCATCACCCGCAGGTTCATCTCCTCCGCAGCCCGACGAGCAGTGCGCGAAGAAATGGACAGCAACAAGAGCGCCGTGTGGATCTGGTTCAAGCGGAGAGTCTTCGTCATGGCTGGACTCGCCATCGTGCTGGTCTACCTAGTTAGCGGCAGCATCTATGAGATCATGGGGTGGTTCCTCCAGGTCGCCGGAGTGAACTAAGAAAGGTTAAGCAAATGAAGAAGATTCGCAGCGTTATGCGCTCGACCGTGCGCCGCATCAAGAAGGCAGCGCCCCGCGTCGTCATGTTCCTCATGGCCCTCGTCGTCACGAGCGGCGTTATCGTCGCCCCCGCAGCGTTCGCAGCCGACGAGAAAACCCCCACGGGCGGCAATGCCACGAGCCGCACCGCTGCGATCATCAACCTGGCGAAGAACCAGAAGCTCGCCGACACCAACGCCGGGAGCCTCAAGCCGGAAGAACTGCGGATCCTCGGCACCTTCGCATCCAACTTTTACGTGCCCTTCCAGAGCCAGTTCAACTACAACGGCTCGATCATGAAGAAGGACTCCGACGCTCGCGACGCGACACAGAAGTCCGTGTCCAGCGCCCTACAGTCCACCGTCGGCATGAGCGCCGACTCCGCCGACTCGGTTGCCGCCTACATCATCGGCAACGTCTGGCAGGGCGGCACCGACCTATCCTTCGCATACTCCGACGGCGACTACTGGGACCAGAACACCTCCTGGACAGTCAAGGACTCCTACCCGACCGACTGGCGCTCCTTCCTGCGCATGGTGTCCGGCGGTAGCCTCACCAACCCCAACTACACCTTCCTCAAGGAAGACGACCCGGCGATGAAAGCCAAGTGGAACGCCCTCGTCTACCAGGTGGACGGCAAGACTGTCCCCGCGTTCGTCTGGGATCCCACAGGCGTGAACCTCACCCCCTCCACCGTCGCCCTCTACCAGGCGCTCTCCATGGCCGACCTCGGCAACGGCTACGGCTCATCGCTGTTCGACCTCTCCACCGCCGACGCAGACCTCTCCAAGGGCGAAGCCGACGCATTCACCGACGGCGTGGACGCAACCGCAGCAGCCAAAGCCCTCGCCGACACCGCCCTCGACCAGTCCAGCTTCTCCGGCAAAATGGCGATCAGCCCCTTCGGCGACATCGTGTACCGCGGCCCCAACCACACGTGGGTCGCGATCCCCGCATCCATGAACCCCGGCACCTGGACCAAGGTGGACTCCTCCGGCACCAAGTACGGGCCCGCGAGCGCCTACAACACCGTGAGCTTCCAGAACCTCGTGCTCTCCAACATCGAGCAGCAACTCACAACCCCCTGGGAAACGTCGAGCGGCTACAACAACAACTACGCCACCACCAAGATCAGCGGCACCCTCGACGACGCGAACGGCTCCGGCTTCATGCCGATCTCTGGCTTCTACGGCAAGACACAGCCCGGCTCCGCGAGCAACACTACCGCCAACGACGGGTTCTTCACTGACTCCTGGACCACCACCAAGGAAAAGCTCGAAGAACAGCTCAAGGACAAGTACAAGACTGCTGGCGTGGCCTCCGACGATTACGTGCACAACATGTTCGGCAGCAACAACCAGAACGCCTTCGCCGTCATGCGTTCCGCGACACAGACCAACCAGTCCCGCTCCCCGTTCATCTACAAGGAATGGGTCGGCGCGCACGAAGGTCAGAGCTCTACGACCGTCTACACGACTAACAAGATGATCGTCCTCGACGACATCCAGGCATTCAAGGGCGACGTGCCCGAAGACGGCATGTACCAGGACGCGATCACCGCTCCCTCCGGCGAGGTCTTCGCCAAGGCAGGCAACCTCGACAAGAACACCACGTCGAACGCCTGGCAGAAAGCCCTCGACCCTGCGTCGAACCTCGCCCAGACCGCTGCATCAATGCCAAAGCCCACCGCCGTCAGCCTCTACGCCAGCTACGTCATGGCCGCGTTCGGTGACGACAAGGTGAATCAGAAGATGGGCTGGAAGTACAACGCCTCCCTCCCCGCCGTTAAGTCCGACGTGAAGCTCGAGGCCGACCCCGCGCAGGTGAAGAACGAGAAGGCCGACGCGATCACCAACTACCTGTACTTCTTCCTGTCTCCCAACTGGGAGCACACAAACTACGCAGCCCAGCTCATCACGAGCAAAATCTCCGGCCTGCTCATCCGCTGGCACGACGACATGACCGGCACCCAGGCCATCAGCATCGTCCAAGGCACCACCCGCTACACAGGCTTCGCAGGATACGTGTCCACCCCCAACCTGCACGATCTGTCTTGGACCGACACCCTCATCAAGGTCTACAACGACAACGCTGTGTACCTGCTCCTCATCATCCTCATCATCCTGTGCGTCTACACCGTCATGAGTATGATGAGCTGGAAGCAAGCACTCGGCTCCTTCGCCGTGTTCGTCGTCATCGCCCTGTCGATCTTCCCAGTCATCAACGGTGTCGTGGACACGACAAACCGCTTCAGCAACGCCGTCTACAGCCAAAAGTTTACGTACTGGGCCGTTATCACCCACCAGACGTACTCCACAGAGATCGACAAGGCCGCGGCAGGTGACGACTACTCGAACTACCTGCAAACCGTGTTCAACAACAGTGCCGACATGGGATCCTTCGTGTCCGACGGCACCGACGGTAAGGCCAACTCGATCAGCAACCGAGGCGGCGAAAACATCCTCCTCAAGTGGCAGTCCCCCAAGAAGCGCACCGCCGTCGAATACGGCAAAGACCTCGCCAACGCCACACAGAACAGCCCCAGCCTCTCCAAGCTCCTCAACAGTGCCACACAGCAGGCCTACGGTGGCGAAACCTACCTCGACGACCCCAACTCCACCTACCTGTACCGCTCCTACGTGGACATCTCCAACTCATCCCGCTACACCTACCTCGGTGTAGCGGCCCGAGGCGACGGCAAAGCCACCGTCAACACCGACCCCGCCACCGACAACTGGCCACAGGGACTCAAGGACAACTACAAGAACTACAAGGCTGACCTCGACACCTATATGGGGTCCGGCTTCGCCAACCGTCCCACCGGCGACTCCAACCCAGCCACCCTGGCCTACATCACGCCCGTCCTGTCCAGCAAGATCGTCGCCGACCACTTCGCCGACGTGAACAAGCTCGACAACCTGTCCTACAACGACCACGTGGGCATCCCCGGCGGCGCGTACCAGTTCAGCCTCGGCACCTACACGCAGGGAAAGTCCGCGCGTGAGCAGATCAAGACCGCCAACCCCGCTGGCTACAACCCCGACGACGAGTCCTACTCGGATGCCGACTACAACGGCCTGGGAGCCTTCGCTCTCGCATCCGAGTCCCCCTACTACCACTTCTCCTGGTACACCTACGACCACGGCCTCTCCGCAAAGAACAGCGCATCCGGCGGCTACAAGGACATGATCCTGAACCGACCCAACCAGGGCTTCTTCTACAACAACTCCGCCGGGGAGAACGAGGACGAGACCGCCGACAACGATGGCGAGCTCAAGGACTACCTGGGCATGAAGGAGCTGTTCACCTACACCATCCCCTACCTCAAGGCGGCTAACAACGTCGTCGTCGAGTACGACAAGCGCTACAGCCTTAAGACCTACCCGAACCTCCCGTTCGAGCCAGGCCACGACGCAGAGTTCCGCGACGACCCCGAGAACCGCCAGAAGTACTGGCAGAACGTCAACGTCGCCCAGCTCGCCAACATGCACTCCGCATGGGTCGATCAGCTCTACGACGCTTCCTACGCCAAGCAGCAGACGATCCGCCACAACGGCAAGACCTACACGATCACCGACCCCCTCGACCCGGCCTCATACCCAGAAGAGCGCCCCATGGTGTTCTCCCCCTCCGAGATGAACGCCTACGGCCTCACCAAGGCCGACCTGACGAGCGTTGAATCGCGCATCATGAGCGTCCTTGAGAACAGCCGCAAGCCGTTCAACGAGATGCTGAACTACTACAGCTTCCAGGACAGCGTGCTCAACAGTGCGACCTCGATGCTCACCACGTTCGAGTTCAACCGGGCGTTCTCCGACACGGAGTTCTTCGGCCTCAAGCAGGGCGTGCAGCTCTACCCGCAGTCCTACGAGCTCAAGAACTTCTCTTACGACTCCTACCTGCGCCTCATCCTGTCGAACAGCCTCCAGAAGGATGCCCTCGAGGCCGGCGACTACAACTTCTACAAGCAGGTCACGCAGGAGTCGTCCATGACGACCTCCGTCATGCTCATCATCACGGACTTCCTGAGCATCTACGTGGTGCCGCTCCTGAAGTACGGGACGCTCCTCGCAATCGCCGTGTGCGCCCTCGTGTTCCTCCTCGCCGCCGTCTTCCAAGCGACCGACGGGAAACTGCTCTCCAAGGCCTCCAAAGCGATCCTCCGGCCTCTGACCATGTTCCTCATCATCACGCTCAGCATGACGTGGATTATCAGCCTCCTCATGGGTGATCCCGTCGATGGAGTGACCGGGCAGCTCAGCTCATCCGTGCGCCTCGGTGATCCCGTGTTCGCACTCCTCGCGATCTGCGCGCTCAACGTCATCGTGTCCCTCCTGTACTTCCGCACCCTGCGGGGAGTGTTCAAGGACATGCGCCACTACGCCACGGCTGCGTACAACAGCGTCTCTGGCGTGTTCGGCAGTGCCCTCTCGAAGATCGCAGCAGTGGGCGGCATCGGCGCAGCGATGAAGCAGGGCTTCTCCAATGCAGTTGGCGGTACCGTCAACGCAGGCCAGCAGGTCATGCAGCGCCGACAGGACAAGAAGACGCAGGCGGCGCAGGACGAAGCAACTGCAACCAGCACGCGCCAGACGAAGATCCAGACAGCGCAGGCCGAAGCCGAGATGCAAGAAAAGCTCGGACGCTCCGACCTCGCCGACAAGATCCGACGTGACGCGCTCACCGATACACCCCAGTCGTCCAAGAAGCAAACCCAAAGCACTGCCTCCAGCATCAACTCCAAGATCAAGGCAGGCGCTAAGAAACTCGTGGGCGGCAAGGGCTCAGGGGGTGCGAAGAAGGGGGATGCGAAGTGATCCTCTCCTTCCTCCTCCTATGCCTGTCGATCTCCCTCAAGATCGTCGCCCTCACCGCTCGCGTCGGTCTCAACGCCGCCGTCGCCACAGCAGATGTCGCCTCCAAAGCCGCCCTCGAGGGGACAGCGAAGGCGACGGGTAGCGAAAACAGCGACACCACCAAGATCGTGCGCATTGCCCGACAGGCAACCCTCGGAGCAATCAAGTTCGCAGCCCGCGCCGTCGATGCACTCCTCAGCCTCGTCATGATGGGCTGGGTGACCGTCCTCGCGATCTTCGCTATCGTCGCCCTCGTCCTCGCAGGAGGCGGCTGGTTCTGGCTCACCAACCTGTCCGATAAGGTCTCCCCCGAAGTTATGGGCATCGGCAACAACGGGACAACCGTCAGCGCCGCATCCGCAGTCAACGCCTACGACGGCGGTAACGGTGTCCCCACAGTCGCCGCATCCCCCAGTCAAATCGGCCCCGCCATGCTCGCGAACGCTAAATACGCCATGGCGAACCTCCCCGCACAGGGCTACTACTCCTACGACTGGGGAGGCCGCGGCCCCACCGGCTACGACTGCTCCGGCTGGGTGAGCGCCCTCATCCTCATGGCCGGGTGGACCATGGACGACTCCGGCAACCCCGTACAGCTCGGAGCCGACCAAGACCGCATCGTCGTCGGACAGTCATCCTCCGCGCAGGTCACCAGCCTCCTATCAGCCAACAGCGCCTTCTTCGCCGCCCACGCCACCCCCTACAACGGCGACGAATCAGTCCTCACCCCCGGCGACATCATCACGGGCCCCGGCCACGTCGGCATCTACGTTGGTGACGGGTGGATCGTCCACGCTTCCGACTACGGCGCAACTGGCCTCAACGTCTCCCCTGATGAGTCCTCCGCAGCGACCCACGACGTTGGCTTCCAGAAGGGCTACCTCAACCAGTGGGTTACCGGATACGTCCATTTCGGGTAAACACGCACCCCACATACCAGTCTTTACCGTCAAAAACACAGTAAAATAGGGGCATGAGCACGAGAAACGACATGCGGCCACAGGTGGGAGACGAGTCCATCTCCATCCCCCTGACGCTCGACAAGCCGCAAGTGAACGGCAAAGAGCGGTGGCGCAATCGCCTCTACATGGCAGCAGGCGCGGGCGCAATCGCGTTCTTCCTGGACCTCGCATACCTGATCGGTTCAGGCGCGGGCCTCGGAGCCAGGCTGATCGTCTGCATCGTTCTCATTCCATCAATCGCGTCGCTCATCATCCGGCACCTCATCCTCGAGGAACGCGAGTTCCGAGCCGACCTCATGGAACAGCTCGCCAACGACTACCGGATGGCCCTCAGCAACATCTGGGGCATCTACCGCATCGAGAACACACCCCCCTACGTCTGCTACTTCAAGACCGGCGGACGCATGGGAATCTTCATCCACGCCAACAAAGGCTCCCGCGTCGGCAACGACACCGCTCAGGCCGTCTTCGACCACTACGAAGGCTACGCATACGCGATGCGCGAAGCCGGCAGGCGCGGCATCATGGTCGGCCACATCGACTACATGGGCAGCATCGGCAAAGACGAACGCATCGAAGGACTCAACGAAGACCTCGCCAACACGGAGAACCCCTCACTGCGCAACGACGTGCTACGCCCCACCTACGAAAACCTCGCAGCCCTCCAAGAACACGCCACCACCCCCGGCGACGTGTACCTTCTGGCCACCACCAAAGGCACCGGCAGTTACGAGGATCTGCACGAGGCGGCAATCGCCTTCAAGACTGCACTGTGCGAAGAGGCCAACTGGGCATCAGCCTCCTACATGCCCCCGCACGAGATCGGTGCCCTCGCGAAGAAGTACTTCGCTCTCCTGACGTTCTCCGCGTCCGACGCGATCCGCCAATCCACAGGCCAGGTCAGCTACAAGCGCTTCCTGCGCCCCACACGCATCATCCACGCCGACGGCACCACCACCCCCATCCAGTAACAGACGCTCGAAAGGTTATAAGAACATGAAAAAGGCTATGAGCATTGCGCTCATCGTTGAGAAGGCCTCCGCAGACGCACTCCTCCGCAGCGCACGCAACCAGGTTGACTCCAACGCATACGAGGTGTTCAACAGTGTCGTAGAGCTGAACGGACGCTACTCCAGCACTGACGCGAGCAGCATTGGCATCGACCGCCTCATCATCTTTGATAGCGATACCACGCTTGGTACCGGCAACCTCCTGGACACCAACCTCCAGATCCTCAACATGTTCCTCGGCAAGGCCGAGAAGATCGAGAGCATCGCCCTCGTGAAGAAGGCGCGCGAGGACCGTATCAACCAGTATCGAGCAAACGTCAACCACCCGCACAGCCTCGTCATTCCGCTGTCAGATAGACTTGAGGCTTCCTTCCTCGCGGATCTCCTCACGCTGTCGCTCAAGGACATCGCCGACACCTACACCGACACGCACATCACCTCTCCCACCCTGACCTCGCAGCCCATCAGCGACGACCGCACCTACAGCGCCGCCAGCGCAATCCCCGGTGACATCCTCAGCCTTGGCGCAGCAGGCGCAAGCCACGCAGACACCGGCTTCTTCGACGACGAAAACCTCACCGTCGAAGACCGCCTCGCAGCCTGCCCACCACCGCAGCTGCGAGACTTCCACCCGCTTAGCGCGCACGCCCCACAGCTCACCCCATCGGCGAACCCAGACATGCCGATCTTCCGCACCGGGGCCCGCGTCAACGCCGTCCTATCCGCTGACAGCCAGCAGACGGCCATCTACAGCGCTGCGCTCGCGGATGCCTACGCCCAGAGCGGCCACACCGTTCTCTACATCGACCTCCAGTCAGGTGAGCACCCGATCCTCGCGTTCCTGGAGAACGCCGACGGTTTCGCAGCCACCCGCCCATCCATGAAGGAGAGTTCCCCGTTCCTCGACGGCGGCATCTACTTCATGTCTAATGCAGAAAGAGTAGACAGTGACGGCAGAAAGGATCCAAGCACGAACCTCGACGACCTCGAGGCCGTCCTTCCATTCATCCCCTACTTCGACTACACGGTCGTTGACGTGCCCCTGGAGACGACGGGCAAGACGGAGGCATTCCTGACTGCCCTCAACGACGCGCACCCCACCCAGACGCACTTCCTCGCCCCCCAAGGATCGCCTGAAGGGTTCGCGGCCCTCCTGAACACGATCTACGACTCCGACCAGATCAGCAACAAGCTCTGCCGCCTCCTCTCCGAGACAGCATGGCTGCACCCCGGCGGCGCGAACCCGAGCACCCTCAACTTCCTCGCCAGCGTCGCCCCCCGCATCGTGTGGGACCGTGACCCGTTCATCCGACAGATCGAAGCCCTCACAGGACCGCAGCGATGAAAGCCCTCATCTCAACGACGATCCAGCCAGACAGGTTCCCTGACTGGCTCATCGCCGCATCCGTCAGAGACTTCCTCACGGCAGCGCCGAGCGCGCTGACCGTCGAAGCTGTCGTCATCCACGACACGGAAGAAGAAGCACCCGAAGCAATCGCCGCCCTCAAAGACCCGCGACTGCAAGACGCGCAGCTCATCTACGTCAACGACGAGCCAGACACGGCACTCGCCATGGCCATCACCGGCCTGAACGGCGCGATCTACACGGACTCCTACCTCCTCGAAAGCCCAGACCTCCTTGAGGGGATCCTGACAGCAGGAACCGACCTCGTGCTCGCCGACGACGTATCCGGCGACAAGGACATCCTGCTCGCCTTCCGTGAATCAGTCCGTGAGGGGAAGACTCTGCCGAGCGCAGCCCTTGCGCTCATTGCGGAGTCATCATCCAACGTCGTTGCCGCATACGAGCGCTCCGAGGAAGAGCGCCGTGAGCAAGCAGAGGTGTCCGTCGGGATCCTCAGCGACATGAACGACAGTCTCGCCACCCTGAAAGAGCACGCGCGCAGGTCCGAGGCAACACTCAAGGCCGCTCGCGCTCAGCTCCAGAGCGCTCACACGAGCGGAAACGGTGGCCCGCGCATCACAAACTTCCCCCCGGTTGACTACCAAGGCAACAAGCCCATCTACAGGGTCAAAGACCTCGGCCACATGAAGTACCTGACCAGCTTCATGCTCGGGCTCCGAGACTACCTCCAAGACCGCCTCAACATGCGGCCCCGCCTCATCTTCATCGAGTCCCCCTCCGCAGTGACCCGCACGCACTACCGAGAGTTCCCCTGGGTTGACGACTCCATGTCCAGCGACGACCCTGCGCTGCACGCCCCCGTAGTCTTCACGAGCAGACCCACCGCAGCGCTCCTGCACGACAAGCTCATCCAGGACAACAACTACAACGCCGTCATCTGCGTGGACCGCACAGTCCACAGCCACTCGCACATGGTGACCGGCTCCGCGTCTCGCACGGTGTACGCAGCGAACGGCCTCAGCTCCGTCGCAGGCTACACCAACTTCCCCCTGGAACGACTCATCACATCGCACACCCGCTACGCAGGCACCCTCACCTACGTGCCCATGTTCACCCAATACCCAGACAACGCCAACCGTCGCGTCAGCTCCTACGCTCAGCTGACCAGCCAGTACGAAGACCTCATGAAGGGCTTCGGTAGCCTAGCCGCCCGCTCATAAGGACACAACCATGGCAGCAACGAAAACGAAGAAGACCAACCCGCTCGTGCGTCTCCTTTTCGGAGGCCGCATCCATGAACCCGGACGACCCAAGAAGGTGGGCCGTTGGGATCTGATGAACCGCATCGCCTGGTACCACGTGTGGGCCGACGTGTTCACGACGAACACCCAGATGCGCGACTCGCGCACATTCCCCGAGCGCGGCTACAACCTCTACACGAACAACCGAGCGTCTTTCTCCGGCAAGGACAACCTCGTTGTCTTCCTGTCCTTCGACGGCTACAGCACCACGCTCCCCATGCGGTTCCGCGCCGAGATGCGCAAGCGCCTCCACCCCACGATGCGTATGTTCTTCACGGACTACAGCATCCCCACCGCAATCAACTGGGAAGACCCCAAACTCAAGGCACTCCTGAACAACTACAAGAACACTGCTAATGAAAACAAAGAACTCAGCGACAACGCCTTCGAGTACCAAAAGAACCGCAGCGACCTCGCACGCGACCAATGGCGCGAAGAAAGCATCGTCTACCTCTCCAACGCAACCAGCACCGACCGCCAACTCGAGTTCTTCGAGTACCGCTGCCACGCAATCGTCATGGGCATCCGCGGCGAAGACTTCGACGAATCACTCGAAAAAATCGAGCAATTCTGCACCCGCAACGGCATCACCGTCAACCGCGTCGTCCAACACCTCGCCGACTTCACCGCCGCGTTCTCCCCATTCAGCATGGACCACAGCCGCAAGGCTTTCGGTCGCGTCGGAAAGAACGTGCTCTCAGACGAGATCATCGCCCGCTTCACCGGCTACGACCAGGGCCGTATCGGCACACACGGCTCCTACATCGCCCGCGACGTAAACTCCGGCTATCCAATCCTCTACAAGTTCCGTGAGAACGACGTGGACGCGGAAAACTTCGTCGTCATCGCCGAAACGGGTGGCGGCAAGTCCTTCTTCGTGAAGAACCTCCTCAACGAGCTCATGAAGTACTCCCGAGTCCGACTCACCATCAACGACGTGGAAGGCGACGAGTACACGCCGCTCGTCAGCTTCTACGCCAACCACGACTCCTGCCTCATCCTCAACATGGCTGAAGGCCAGGGCAGCTACTTCGACCCCGTTGAGATCATGAGCTCCGGCGACCTCGCAATCGACGCTGAGAACGGCACCTACGGCCTGGGCGTGAACTACACGCTCTCCTACCTCAGCGCCCTCATGGGATCCCACCTCCACACCTACCAGTGGGCCGAAAGCATCCTCAAGAACGCCATCAGCGTCGTCTATCGTGACGCGGGCGTGCTCGGCGACGACGCGCACACCTGGAAGAACAGCAAGGGCCTCACCCTCTACAGCGTCTACCAGGTCATCAAGGACGGCCACGAAGCACTACGCGCCGGAGCCGCCATGGGCGACTACCGCGCCAGCGACGAGGACTACATCAAGTCCCTCACGTTCGTGCGCGCCCAGCTCGCCGAGTACTTCGAGCCCGACGGCTCTCGCGCCAGCGTCTTCTCCAACCGAGTCTCCACCGAAGACGTAGCCAACGCCCGCGTCGTCCTGTGCTCCTTCGGCATGAAGTCGAAGGCCACCGTCATGGTGGACGAGGTGCAGCTCCAGCTCTCCCAGCTGTCCGCAGCCTCGATCCACCACGTTCGTTCCCTGACCTGCAAGCGCGAGGGCAAGTTCAACGTCACCGTGTGGGAAGAGCTCCAGCGTTGGGCTGAGTTCCCCAGCGCCGCCGGCATTCTCGGTACCGCTATCACGGGTGGCCGCAAGATGGGCGACATTAACCTCATCATCAGCAACCAGCCATCGATGTTCATGGACGCAGGCTCGAAGCTCAAGATCTTCGAGAACGTTCAGTCGGTCGCTATCGGCGCGATCCGTGACGCGAACGTCCGCAACGAAATTGCCGACAAGCTCAGCATCGGCTACCTCAAGGACGAACTCACCATGCTCGCCACAGCAACCAGCAAAACGTCCGAAGACGGCGCAGAATCGCCCTATAAACGCGCGTTCGTTATCAAGCTGTCTACCGGAGAGGTTACCCTGGGGAAGGTGGCGCTCCCCGACGGTATCGCACAGTCCGAACTGTTCAAGACCGGCTCTGTCGAAGCAGTCGAGGACACCGCCATCGAGGAGACCTCGAGCGCAGCAACAGCGTTCCAGGATCCCGACGACCTCCAACGCGAGATCGACAACCTCCTCCAACAGGGGCCACCGCTACGCCGACGCTCACGACGCACACAACAAGCCACCGTCGAACCGCCAGCAGAAGCAGCGCCCGCCTCGGACGGCTGGGACTTCTCAGCCCTCAACTAACCAGCTAGACACTAGGGAGACAAAATGAAGGTTACGGCCTCCCCCTCCGGCCAGCAGCGCCCCACACAGCGCCCACAGGCCCCCACACCCGCCCCTCGACCCGCGCCCCGCTCTCAGCAGCCAGCAGTGGCCGACAACATGCGTGACGAGGAGGAAGACCTCACCGCTTCTGAGCGCGTCATCAAGTTCGTGCGCACCAAGTGGAAGATCATCCTCCCCGTCGTCCTCGTCCTCATCATCGCCGTGGTCTACTGGTTCTCGCACTCAGCGTCCTCCGCGCGCGCGAACGAAGAGAGAGTCCGCGCCCTCGCACAGTCCGGCTCCACCCCATCCGCGTCCGAGTCTGCGGGCCCCGACGGTGTTGACCAGCTCCTCATGAACCAGCAGCCCACCCTGCGCGAGAAGTACGGCACCCCGAAGTCTGGGTTCATCTGGGACGTGGACGGCACCCTCCTGTCCCTCGGTAACCCCGACACCCCGCCCGACGAGGTTGCCTACGCCTACCTGCGTGCCCTGAACACGCTCGACTTCACCACCGCCGAAGCGAACTCGCGTCGATCCTCCGTCACGACGACCTACGCGGACTTCTTCGACACCGACACGGCCTCCAGCACCGACTACAAGGATCAGTACCAGCGCGACCGCTACCGCCTCGGTCTCCTGTCCCTACAGGTCCAGTCCGTCACTCGAGGCGCGAACTTCTCCACAGACAAACAGGTCTACACGGTGCGCGCCAAGATGCTCGACTTCACCGACAAGACGTTCTGGACCAAGGACCGTGACACGATCTTCCAGAACCTCCGCGACTACAACAAGGGCGAAAGCGACGCAGGCAAGGGCGACCAATACGTCTACACGTACATCACGAACGCCTACCAGCAGGCCGTCGATCACCTCCAAACCACCGGCCCCCAAGACGGTGACGCTCCCATGCGTGACGTGACGTTCGACCTCACCGTCCAGCGCTACCCCGCACAGAACAGCGGGTGGCTCGTCTCCATCGACAAGGATCTGGACAACCTCCTGCGCAACACCGACGGCGTTGACGTGGCAACCTACATCCGCGAGCAGTACAAGGACGCGAACCGATGATCTGGTCAATCCTCACCATGTTGCTGATCCTCAGCAACGTCGGAGTCCACTCCCTCAAAGACCTCGACGAGAAGTACCGCAACGGCTTCCACGCGATCTCCTGCATCGTCGCAGCCGTCGCCCTCGTCATTGCTCTCATCACCGTCCGCTAACCTCACAGAAAGGCCTAACGGTTATGGCCCTCCCCACCAACGGCGACGACGCGCTCGCACGCTTCAACGCACGCAACCAGGAACCTGAGTTTGCGCCCGGAATGGGTGACGAGTCTATCTGGGGCATGGACTCCGGCCCCTCCAGCAGTTCCTTCGACGATCCCTTCGGTGGGCCGTCGCGCTCATCCTCGTTCGACAGTCCCTTCGGCGGCGGCAACAACGACCCCTTCGGTTCCTCCCGCTCCGGCTTCGGCTCCCCCTCCCCATCGCCCTTTGGAGGCCCGTCCTCTGACCCGTTCTCCCCTTCCTTCGGCCAGCAGGGCCCACCGCCCGCGTCCTTCGGCCAGCAGGGGCAGCAGCCGCAGACGGCATCCGAGGCGATCAGCCAGGCAGCACAGCAGGCAGCGTCGAAAGCAGGGCGCGGCTCCTACGAGTTCACAAAAGCCGCCGTTGTCGCAGCGAAGAGTCACACGGCAGCGTCCGTGAGCGGCATGGGTGCAGCCACCATGAAGACCAGCGGCGTTGTCTCAGTGACGGGCGCGGGCATGTGGCTCCTGTCGAACTTCCTCCCCGCGCTCGCAGTCGGCTACTACATCTTCGTCGGAGCAGCCGTCTCCGCCCTCATCGGCATCGCAACCTTCGCCGGCGGCTACCTCATCGACCAGAAAGACGACGTGCGCGAGCAGCTGCGCCGCCCAGAACCCGAGCCGGAACCGGAACCCGTCGTTGAGTCGCAGCCCCTCCCCGTATTCAACGAGCCGGAACCCGCGAGCGCCCCCGAGCCTGAGCCCGCGCAGGAGGAAACGGACAGCTGGGATTGGAACGACCTCATCCCCGACGAGGAACCCACTGAGGACGTGGACTACGACTCCCTCGAGTCCGACCTCGAGAACCTGCACATGCAGAAGGGCACCCAGACCCGCCACTTCATCTACGAGACCCTAACGAAGGGCCTACCGTCGATCAGCCCCAAGTTCGCAGACATGCGCAACCTCCGCGAAGGCAGCGCAGAATGGGCGATCTGGGCTGAGCTCATCCGCGACGCAGCCAAGCAAGTCGGCACCCGCGACGATCTCCTCCCGGACCTTAAGGGTGCCTCCGAGAACCCCTTCATGTTCAAGCTGACGATCAGCCGCACCCCACGCATGAAGACCCAGGCAATCGCCGATGAAGTCGTCAACATCTACAAGTACGACGACAACGGCAACCTCGAATACCCCAACGCCTACGCCACCAGCGCCGAGTCCGGGCCTCGCGCGTTCATCAGCATCTACAAGGGAGCCAAGATCAACATGATCTCCCTCGCTGACATGTACGCCTCATCCCCCGACGCACAGAAGTTCGTGCGCGACCCCAAGACCGAGATGCCCGTCGTCATCGGCACCACCGGCGACGGCAGCGTCAAGGCCGTGGACCTCCTCAAAGCCCCCGCCATCGTCGTCTCCGGCGAACCCCGAAGCGGTAAGTCGTGGATCGTCAAGCTCATCCTCAACCAGATGTGCGCCTACATGAGCCCCAACGACCTGCATCTGTATATCGGCGACCCGAAGAACCAGATCAGCGAGTACGCCAACTACAACCTGCCGCACGTGCGCCGCAAGGAGTACACCGTGGACTCGGTGATCGACATGCTCCGCTACCTCGTCAACACCGAAGCCCCCCGCCGCAAGAACATCATGCAGCAGTATGGGTACGTCAACGTCCTCGAGTTCCGACGCGACCACCCCGAAGTCACGTTCCCGTTCCTGTACGTCGTGCTCGACGAGATGATGTCCCTCGCCAACGCCATGGGCAAGGAAGACGCTCGCGAGTACCGTGAACTCATCGAGCGGTTCGTGTCCGAGTTCCCGGCCCTGGGTATGCGCGCCATCTTCATCCCCCACCGCGTGAAGAACGACGTGATCCCCAAGAGCGTGTCCGAGCTGATCTCTGTGCGCATTACTGCGAAGTCAGCCAGCGACGCGAGCGCCGCCGAAAACCTCGGCCTGAACTCAGCCAGCGAGTTCCCCTACAAGCTCTCCAACGCTGGCGACGTGGCAGCACGTATCGCCGACATCAACGACGGCGCACCCACGTACCTACGAGCAGCGGTCCTCGCGCCCGATACGAAGGGCATGGAACGTCTCGAAGCCTACATCGGACACTACTGGGACAAGCTCGACCCCGTTAACGAGGAGCCCGAAGCCCCGGCTCCCGAGTCGAGGCCAGCTCCAGTAGCGTTCAACAGGATCAGCGCCACGCGCGCGGACAGCTCGCCCTCAACGCCCGCCCCAGCAGAAGAGCCCGATGCTTTCTACCCCTTCGGCGACCAGGATGACACCGATGTGGCTCCCGCACGCGAGGAGACCCTGGCGGGTGACGACCCCTTCCAGTCGATGTTCCAGAGCGACGACACGAGCGACGAGCCGGAACCGCCAGCACTGACCAGCGAGGAAAGCGCCAACCTCGACCGTGAGTCCTTCTGGGACACCTTCTAGGAGACACGAACCATGATCCTGGACATCGACCCCGAAGTCGCACAGCAGCTCCAAGCCGCCCAAACCACCTACCACCAGAACCGGGTGATCGGCACCGGCGACTACGAAGCCCTCATGCAGAAGATGTTCGACGAGTTCGAGCAGACAGAACGAGAGCAAGGCTTCGCATTCCTCTCCCACCCCCGCCCCATCACTCCGGCCACCCGCTCGGAGTACATCGAGCCCCTACGACGGATCCAAGGCGAAGCACCCCTGACCGGCGATGCCCTCACGGCTCTCGTCAGTAGCTTCCCCGACTCTGAACTGGAGGCCATGAGTGCTGATCCTAACCATCAACGGCCAGCGCCAAGTGCTCCCGACCGGAAGGCCACCCGCAGCCGTGTCGCACAGACCAAGGCGACGGGCAGCAAGGACTCTCGTCGTGATGCTGATGGTGAGCGTCGCCGTCGCACTCAGCAAGCCCCACAGAGCGCCGCAGGGCGCACCAAAGGCCCAGCGGTAGCGCCAAAGCCTGTTCGTGCCGCACACGCGCCTACAGGGGCCGTCACGGAATCCGTGTACGAAGCGCCCGCCACCATCAGCGAGTTCCTACGCGCCCACCCCGGCGCAACCTTCGAGGACACCATCCGATACTTCCCACGCGCCGCCGTCGAAAAGCAGATCCGCGTCGGCAACATCGTCAGCAGACAAGGACGGCTCTACCTATGATGACACCCGAAATCACGCGCGTGAAGATCACCCACATCCCCGACGAAACAACACGCGGGTTCCTCTGCGAAGCAGCCGCCTACATCGGCGACTTCCTCGTTATCACAGACATGCGCCTCATCAGAGAACCAGACGCGACCTACAGTCTCCGAATGCCCTCGCAGTACAACGTCTCCAAAGGGCGACGCTACGAGGTTTACCACCCCATCAACCGAGACTTCTACGCCGCTCTACGTGACAGTATCGTCGCCGCATACGAAAGCATGAAAGGCGCTCGTCCATGACGCACTGGTTCACTAGCGACCTACATCTTGGTCACGAGAGCGTCGCCCTTGTGCATCGTGGCGCGCGCAGCGTCGAACAGCACGACCAGTTGATCGTCAGCAACCTCCTACGCTGCCTCCAATCCGGGGATGACCTCTACGTCCTCGGCGATCTCTCGCTCGGCAGAAAGCGCGACATTGACCATGCCGTCGCGCTCCTAGACCCCGTGTCCAGGCGTGTCGGCTACAAGCACATGCACCTCGTCCGCGGCAACCATGATCCGAAGGCCAAGTGGGCGACTCTGCGCCTCGCGGAAGTGTTTTCGACGATCACAGACTCGATGGTTCTCCAGGTAGTAGACATGCCGACGCTCATCCTGTCGCACTATCCGTCCAGGCAGGTCGCCAACATGGTCGCCCACACAGGTGTCCCCACCGGGTGTTCATCCAACGCCTTCGACCCGAAAGTCCTCTACGGTAACTCCCTCCCCCGCGACGAGACACACGTCCTCCTCTACGGGCACACCCACGACCAAACACCTACCCGCCCCGAATGGGGAAGTCTCGACATCAATGTCGGAGTAGACGCGTGGGCCTACCAGCCCGTCAGTCTCGACCACATCCGCGCCCACATCAACCCGAAAGGAACCCGCGCATGACCACCACCCTCACACCCCTTACTCCCAGCCGCCTTGCCCACATGAATGCCACAGCGAACCGCGCCTACGAGATCGCCAAGACCGTCTTCGGGAAGACGGAGGGCCAGGCGCGCGCACTCTACGTCCTGGGCCTTCTGCACGATGTTGGTTACGCCTTCGACCCTGACGATCATGCTCACGCGGGCGGTAGCATCCTCATCGGCCTGGGAGTTGCAGCAGATGCCGTCTACGATCACGGAGACCCGACCGTCGGTTTCATGGACGATGAGCTCCTGATTATCAATGCCGCCGACATGACGACCTCCCCGACCGGCGCGCCCATGCGCATGGAGGATCGCCTCAAGGACATCGGAGAACGCTACGGAGAGGACAATCCGCGCCTCATTCTTGCGCGTGAAGTCGCCGACCGCATCAAGTATGAACTCGCCAGGCGAGGCCTACCAACCTCCTGGCTCTAACCTCGCCACCCCTGCCGCATCTCACTCTGGGAACGGCAGGGGTTTTCCATACCCTGAAACATACTCACAACGGGTAGTTTCCCGTGGTTTTACCCCAAAATGCGATAAACTATGAGGGTAACGAAACCTCTCACAGGAAGGAGTGAGCCGGTGCCCCTCATCACCGAGGTCGCCAAACGCCTACGTAGCGTCGCCCCCAAGCTCGCATCAGCCCTCCCCACGCAGTGCCCACGATGCGAGTGGCCCCTCGCCTCCTCTATCGACCTCGCAGCGATCACCTGCGTCAACCCACGCTGCCCCGCAAAGATTGAGGACTACGCCTACCAGGCCATTCAGGGGATCGGCGTGACGACCGTCAGCCCTGACGATGCGCACAAGTATGTCGAACAGACAGGTACTCGCAACCCGCTCTCGATCCTCACCGTGCAGCCAGGGGAACTTCTCTACGAAGGCGCGGACCCTGCGCTCGCGGACGACATCAGCGAAGCGGTCGCAGCGGCAGACCTGACACCGGCTGAGTTCGTCGCCCTCCCGCGTCTCCCTCACATGGGCCGCGATGAAGCTGAAGCGCTATTCACTGATGACGCGCCGCTCAAGCGAGCCTACAAGCCCATCAAGGACGGTGGCGTGCCCTACGTGCAGGCCCGCCTCGCGATCCCCAACGACACGGTATCCCTACACGCCGGTCGCGTGTATGAAACCCTCCTCGAGTTCGAGGAAGACCTCACGACAACCTGGAAACAACTGGAGAAGAAGTGACCACCCCCCGTAAGACCCCTCGAAACCTCGTCAGCGTCTACACGAACGCTGCCGGGCACACGTGCGTTGCCCTGTTCATCAAGGGCGTTAAGGAACCCGTCTGGTGGCGCGCATACCGCCCCTCCGACGTGGAGAATGTCAGCCGCACCGGGGAACTCCTCGCGAAACTTAATCTCGCCCTCCCGGCGCTCGCGAAGAAAGTCCAGTACCCGGTCATCTTCCAGGTGCGCTCACCCATCATCGCGCGCATCCTCTGGGAAGGTCATCAGCCCGAGAAGTACAGGAACCTGATTCGGCCCCTCATGTGGCAAGGCATCGACCGTCTCCCCCAGCCCGTCGTCGAAGTCGCGATCAGAGCTAACCCGAAAGCGAAGGCCCTCCTCAACGCGCCACGAGAAGCCGAAGAGTACGTCAGCATCATGCCAGACGAACCCAACCAAACGGACAGCACAGAAAGACCACGCCCATGACAAAAAAGTACCCAGACCTCGACCCAGACGTTCAGGTCACCGACATCCCTATCCCACCCGCCCTCAAACGTGCCGGCTCCATCGTCAAGAACTTCTACACGCAAGCTCTTGATTTTGCTACGCCCATGAGCCGACGCGACTACTGGCCCACCGCAGGCTTCTACGCCGCCATAACCCTGATCGTGTGGTGGTGGTGGACAACCGGCCTCATCTACGTCGCTACCACCCGCGGCGACTTCTTCCATAACCGCCATGAAGCCATCGCTCGAGCGATCCCCCTCATTCTCGGGTTCTCGGTCTGGCTCATCGTCCAGACATTCCCGTTCCTCGCCGCCACAAGCCGCAGGCTCGTTGACGCGGGCTACCACTGGGCGCTATCGCTCCTGGCGGTTGTTCCCGGCGTGAACCTGTTCATCCTTGCTGCGTGCGCCCGCCCCACAGCCGCCAGTACCACTACGACAGTGGAGGACCGTCATGAACGCGACTGAACCCGCCGTGTGCGACTTGACCAAGCTCAAGGACTTCCTGCGCGAACAGCGCCTCAAGCAAGTCGCAAAGAAGGCAGCGTGAAGTACTTCCCCCGCGTGCGTCGCCCCAGCCACCACCAGGTCTGGGGCATCTTCGCTGACATCGACACCATCGCCAAGCATGTTGACGTTCCAACCGTCGAGATCATCACCAGCTTCCTCGCGAACCCCGACAAGGCAGTGAAGCTCAACGCCGCAGCCTACTCCCGCACCGTCGCAGTCAACGCCGGACACAGGCAACGCAGCATGTGGCAGCGCGACATCCCCCTCCTAGCCGATCACGCCAGCGACGGCAGCCCCCTCGCCGTTACCGCATACGGACTCACAGAACACGAGCTCATCAACCGTGCCCCCGAAGCGTACAAGCCTGACCGCCATTTCGGCATCGACGACGAGGATGCAGAACTCGCCCGAGAGATGCAGGCCCTCACCAAGCGGTACGAACGCGAAGGCGTGAACCTGACCGTCATGATCGAGAACGCCTCCACCCACCCGACAGCAGCGAGCAACCTCTGGGAGTTCATCACCCGACACCCCCAACACCGAGGCCTCATCACCCGCTACCTGGGAGCCGTCAACGCCCCGACAGAAAGAGACACACTATGAGCCCTAAGCGCATCCAACGCCAACGCACTCGCGGATGGAAAGCCCCCGCCGGGGCCGTCTACGTCGGCAGGGGAAGCATCTACGGCAACCCATGGAAGGTAGACCCCGCAGCAGCGCCACAGCCGGGGATCGTCGCCACCCACGAGGAGGCAGTCGCCCTGTTCACCAAATGGCTGCGCTCCACCCCAGACGGGCAGGCAGTCGCACGCCAGGCCCGCAAGCACCTCGCCGGACACGACCTCATGTGCTGGTGCCCAAGCAACAAGCCATGCCACGCCGACGTGCTCCTCACCGTCGCCAACCCACAAGCCGCCCAGCCTGCGGTCCACGTAGTGAACGCAGTTCGACGTGAAGATGCCGACTACACGGCCTTCTTCGTCACCGAAGCATCCATCGAAGAACTCGCGGAGAAGTACTACCAGTCGTTCACTCTAAACCGTGACCAGCATGGCTACTACCTGTCCCTCGGTCACAACACGGGCCTCGTTGCGCGCCCTGGCACCGTGATCGTAGAAGGCCCACACGGGTGGGGTGACTGGGAAGTCATGACCATGGACGAGTACGACGCTCAGTACGAGACGGTAGGAGCTGCGCAATGAGACTCCCCCGCAGCCCTTACAAGCGCGCAGAAGCCGCCATTGACTCCTGGGACTATGAGAGTGAAGAAGGGCAGGAGAAAGCCCGCACAGCCGCCGTGTTCACGATCCCTGTAGCCCTCATCCTCCTTGTCGTCGTCATCGTCGCTATCGTGATGCACTTGGCCGGAGCGTTCAACCCTGAGCGCGACGCATACCAGGAAGCCCAATCCCACGTCGAAGACATCACCCGCCGGTCAGAACGAGGCCTCGACAAGACCCGTACCGACAAGCCAGCCAACGGCGACACAACCGACTGGACGCTGTTCCCGTCCCTCCCCGACGGCGCAGCCTGGAACACCAGCAACGTCGCCTACCATGACACCTGTCTCTCACAGCGCACGCAGGTCCAAGACGCGCTCACCAGCCGCTACCAGTACCTCAAGACCGGCATCTACCCCGTCGCCTACGCGCCCACACTCACCGACACCCCCACTGACTGCCCCGCCAGCCTCGACGGATACGTGTTCCTCTCCGACGGTGCAACACCCGTCCTCTACGTCGCCCACATGAACGCCGGAACCCTCGACGCAGACAACGTGACGAACATGGTCACCGCCAACGCCTCCATGGCCACGTGGGAGGCCATGTTCCGTAGCCTCGACGCGGACAACCACCTCCAGGTCCGCAACCTCCCCGACGGGTGGGACATGACGGCCCTCGTCTACCCGTGGAGCCAGACCCCCGCCACGCCCGTTGCGTCCATGTTCGACCTCGCCACCCTCGGCGCAGCCCCGACCCTCTACGTCGCCGGTTACCGCACCCCCAGCCAGCCCGACGACAACTACCAGGCAGCATGGGCAGCAGCGACAGCCAGCAGCCCCGGCTCCAACCGCACGCCCCCGCCCGTGGTCGTCCTCGACGCAGTCCAGGCGAAGCCGCTCCTAAACGGCCAAACCACCTGGTTTACGACACTCCACAAGTAAACCAGCCAGAAAGGACACGCTCACATGCTGCGCAACATCATGATTGACACCAGCATCGGCCCCCTCGTCGGTGTCACCAACGGAAACGGTGCCATCTACGTCAACGGCTCCCCGCACGCGCTCACCATCTACGGGTACGACAAGCAGACCATCCTGTGCGTTATCCCGCCATCAGGCACCGTCGTCCGCGTCCCCGACGAATACCAGCCACTACCGGAAATGATCCCCGGCATCCCCGAGACACTGAACATCAACCACCCAGACCAGTGCGTCGGCCTCCCGAACCCGATTCCTGGCATGTTCATCATCGTGTCCCGCGTCGCCGCCGAAGCCCTCAAGATCTACCACCGCCCAGACATCCGAGTCCCCGGCGAACCCGTCCGCGACCGCAACGGCATCCAGATCGGGGCCGTCGGCATCTCCCACTACGCCTGAAAGACCACCATGTACCACGACCACATCCCCCACAATCGCCGCCCCCTCGAAGACCTCCTCAACGGCGAAATGCAGCTAGGCTACAGCCATCACCCCCAGCGGGCAGGCATCCGGTGGGCGGGCCACGACGCGCAACCCGAAACCGTCGTCCGCATCGCGGAAGTCTGCGACAGCTTCATCCTGACGTGGACAGAACTCTTCCAGATCGGCACCCCACGCGACCTCGGACTCACCGACCTCCTCGCCAACTACATCAAGCCCGGCAAGCAGTACGAGTACCGCATGGACTTCATGTACCCGGACTCTGTGTTCCTCATCGAAAAGGGCGGAGTCAACGCGCTCATGATTGACCTCGACGGCTCCGTCATCCACGCACCCGACACCCCCAAGGCCATCAAGAACGTTCACGTCATCACCAACTACCAGACGGAGTACGAGCCATTCCGATGGGCGGGCGGCATCGACGCTCAGGCGAACAACGCAACCCTCGTCTCCCCCAACGCACTACCCGTCTCGCACCTGCGCACACTCCTCACGGAGAACGTGTCTCTCACAGCTCTCCTCATCTCCCAGATCCGCGACTACCACCAGCTCCAGCTAGGCTACGACGACACCTCAGCCTGGCTCAGCCACTCCGGGAAACGCCCCCGCCCCCGCGCCACCCCCAGGGGCCTCTACCTACCCAGCAGGGCCCGCTCGAGCGCCCTCATCACGGTCGGCCCCAAAGGCAGCGGAGTCTGCCCCACGTACACAGGTGAGCACGGTCGCCCCACGTACTACGCAGAACGCATCCTCAAGGACGGCCTCGACCTGGCCGTCAACGGCCAATACGGAAACAGGTTCCCACTATGAGCAACAACGCCGACAACACCGAGATCCCCTACGTGGACGCAGCCGCACTCGCCCCCTACTGGCGCGAGAACACACCCATCTGGGAGGGTGACCCCACCAAGACCTACACCTGGTGGTGCATCAACGCCCACACGTTCAGGACCACAGCCGTGAACGCCTACAAGATCGTCCTCGAACGAGGTGGGCAACTCATGTGCCAGGCCTGCATCGACGGCCTCCCCGTCCCGCCCGCGTCGTTCACCTCCATGGGCTGCTGGTGAGCTGCTGTGGCTTTGGGTTGCTATTGTGCGTTATATTCGCCGACCAAGTATGAGAAGGGGTGAGCGTGGTGTTTGAGGCTGTCAAGGTCGCGCTTGACCCGACCCCCGCGCAGGAGCGGTTGTTGCTGTCTCATACTGGTGCGGCCAGGTTTGCGTTCAACGCGGGTCTCGCTCACGTGAAGGCCGGTATCGACGCGGGCGCGAAGCCGGAGTGGTCATACTATGCGCTGGTTCGCTGGTGGAACGCCAACAAGGATGCTCTGGCCGTGAACGCGGACGGCACCCCGTGGTGGGCCGAGAACTCGAAGGAAGCTGCGAACACTGGGCTTAGGTCGTTGGCTGCCGCCTTGTCGAACTGGTCGAAGAGTCGTCTGGGTGAGCGTCGTGGCCGCAAGGTCGGCTTCCCGAAGTTCAAGGCCAAGAGCAAGGCTGCACCGCGTTTCGCATATACGACCGGCGCATTTGGCCTCATTCAGGGTGATCCGAAGGCGCTGCGTCTGCCGAAGGTCGGTCGCGTGCACTGCATGGAGAACGTGGCCGAGCATGTGGGTGGAGCGCGGGTGCTGCGTATGACCGTCTCAAAGCGGGCGGGCCGCTGGTACGCCTCGCTCACCGTCGAACGTGACACCCCTGTGGCGGTGTGCGCCCCGAAGGGCGGGGCTGTCGGCGTGGACCTGGGCGTGAAAACGCTGGCAACGCTGTCGGACGGCACGGTCATCGAGAACCCGCGTTATCTGCGGAAGTCGGAGCGGCGGTTGAAGATGGCGCAGAAGGCCCTG
>QWCC01000012.1_pt1 | contig 113241 bp, 99 predicted proteins | sample 1972491 | NCBI WGS metagenome assembly QWCC01 (sample SAMN09866718, study PRJNA288562) | Human oral metagenome isolate term5_saliva, whole genome shotgun sequencing... | isolation source: mouth | host: Homo sapiens | place: USA: California
CAAGGATTTGTTGATGCAAAATAATGTCTGCAAGCCTCATAAAAACCATTATAAGGATAAGGAAACAGAGTTTACTATTAACTATTTTCTTGGATTTTCGGAAAACAAAAACGATGATATTATCGCAACATACAACGACTATGAGGGCAGAATACCAGAAGAATTGATGCCCATTGCAAATGTTGATGGGGGCGATTGGTTATGTATTAACAAGATAACAGGTAAGGTTTACTATTGGTTTCACGAAGAAAACGATTGGGGATTAGAGGGAAATAACAAATACCCAACACTGGTTTCGGAAAACCTTAACGACTTTATTGAAAAGCTAACCCCTACCCCTTTGCCAACAAAAGAGGAGATTAGGCGAGCAATTGCAAGCGGTAAGGTAACCATTACCCCTAAGTATGTTGAGCTGAGAAACGCTATGCGAGCAAAGGAAGGCCTACCTCCTCTCACCTTTGAAGAGTGGGATAGGCTGCTAAACGACCCTAATAGAGACGATATATAGCTTATTCTTTGAGAACAGAAGCTGGCATATTTATCAACAAAACTTTACTATTCACAAAGATATGGAATATATAATCCAACCTCTTATCGGTGTCAATGAATTTGTTTTCGGCGGATATCGGAAGGATATCTTAGCTAAAACAAGTTTGAAAATCAAGTCTACCAGAGAAGAAAACGACGGAGACAACAGTTTCATTATAGATGACTATGGCGATTTTCTGGCCTATTATAATCAGCACGACCAGCGATTATTCTTCCTCACCTTTGCTCCGTTGCCTAATGTAAAGCTCATTTTAGAAGATAAAAACCTATTCGAAATGAAGGCATCAGACATCTATCAACAGTTGTCTTCCCACGATAATATATTATTAGAAGAGGACTATGTTGGCTTCGCTTCTACTATTTTAGGCATTGATATTTACGCGCCGAACTTTGCAGACGACAAAGATTGCGCATGCGAAGGCATTAGTATAGCGGTTAAAGGCTACTTCGATACAATATACAAGGCAGAAAGTTGGGATATAGAAAGGTTGCTGTCGGAGGCTTTATGAATTTGTTTTTAAGACGCATTGCACAAGAAAGACAAACATTTTCGGTCAAGAACAAATTGCTTTCATCGTAGCAGTGAACGGCAATAACAGCAAAATTATAAGTATAAAGAACGAAATTATTGTGATATGAGAAGGATAAATCAACGCATGGCAATGCTTTTAGAGAAGTCGGTTCCTGCAAATAAGGAATTGATAAGCAAGGTTTGCGAGAGCATTTTAAGCAAAATAAAAGTCGCAGAATGTTGCATTTTATACGATGCAAACAACGATATTAACACTTCATTCATTAACAACATATCCGAACAAATAGAGAAACAAGGCGACAGGACTGGCTTGGAGATGTGGTATAACGAGATATATTTGTCGGCTTTCGAAGGCTTTTCGCTTAGTTGTATTCTGCCTTTTATAGAACAGTTTAAGCAGCGTTTAAATGCCGTTTACCCTCGTCCGTATTGCCTTATAGTGTATATTACCAATACACAAGATATTTATTTCCGCTTCCACGTGTTTAGAAAGGACGAAGGAATGTGGATAAACAGCGACATAGAAGCAGACGCTAACCCGCTATTATACGACTTAGAAGAGCGTCTGAACATTGATTCCATTATTCAAAGAATACAAGATTTCAAAGAAGAATACGTTGAATGTTTCGATCCTATCAGTGATGATGCGCTCCAACTTGCACAGGAAAACATTCCTTTTCAGCTACCAGCAGATTACATAAGACTGCTTCAGTTCTCGAATGGAATACTAATTTGTGGCGACGAAGTGCTTGGAATAAACCATAAACCTTTCGACCTTATCAAGGCATACAAGACTGAACACGAAGCAACACAGGTGCACATGCCCAGTCATATTGTTCCGTTTGCACCGGACGGCAGAGGCAATTACTACTGCTTCGATGCTCAACAAGGCAGCCAAATCGTGTTTTGGGTGGCAAATCATCAGTACTCTGAAGAAGATAAACCAGAAGTTGTGAACTCCGATTTCTGCGATTGGTTCAACGAAGTGATGATAGATTGGTGCATCGAACTCGAAGGACAAGACATCTTTAAATAGGTTTCAACATCGTAAAAGCAATATTTCATAATGAACATAGATAGCATTTTTCAAGAAAACAACCTCTCAGAAGCAAGGATTTTATCGGCATCTGACGAAATCGAAATACCCGAAATGTGGTCTTTCTTGCTGACTGAAGAAGATAAAGACAAAAAGAAATCCCTCGTTATAGAACGCTGGTCGGACTTCAGTAGCCTACTTCCTAAGACGCTACATTTATTGGAAGAGCTACTCGAAGATGTATTTTTGGTGGTTCATCAGCAACAAATTAAAATGGTTTACCTGCTGTTAGTCGACGAAGAATATGTGCTATATGTAGGCAATATGCCCACAACAGACAGCCATATCGCAATATTGCCCGACAAGTTGCAGCACTTTTACAAGCATTTACATAATGGTTGGTTCGAGAATATAAGCGGTGGTTTAGGATTACTTCCTATAGAAAAGGTTCGTTTCCTAAGCCAATCGGAATGGGGTTTGCCACAAGAGATATTGCAATCTACCGACTTAAACCAAACGTACTACGTGCTTCATAATGGCGGAAACGGCTATCTGTGCATCAACATAGAGGACAAAGAAAACCCCAAAGCACTGATTTGGTGGACCAACGATGCACCAAAGATGGACATAGACTTTTGGAGTTACCTTGATTCATGGATAGAAATTGGCATTTCCTACTAATGTTTTACAGCCACGTAGCACAACTTTAAACATACAAAAAGTGTCTGTGCAACAAGCACAAAAAAGGAACTTAACATTGTTCTTTGCTTGTTTGTATAAGAGATAAACTCTATATTTGCAATTGAAGTAAGTAAAAAACGAAAATGATAAACTATCAAATTACGAACAGTGCGCCGCCTATTACAGAGGCAGATATATTAGATTTAGAACACAAAATAGGCTTTTGCCTTCCTGCTGATATAAGAAACTTCTACTTAAAGCATAACGGCGGAAGGTGGAAGAAGGCGATAGAAGCGTTTACTTAGACGATTCGGAAAACGAATATACACTGAAATACATTGCACCCATCAAACATTCGCTTTCGCCTTCTCAATATACTATGGAGAAATTGTGGCACACTTTCATCGTAGAAAAAGAATTAATACAAAAGAAACATATTCCTTTTGCCATTGATGGTGGGGGATTTCCATACTGCTTCGACGCAGAAACAGGGCACATTTTCTTTGCAAATTTGGAGTATTACGATGATAAAGAGAATATGATGGAACCTGTTGCAAAGTCGTTAATCGACTTTATCAATGGTATGAAGACGGAAGATGAGGCATTTGAATAGGTCTATTTAAACGAGAGGAAAGGTACAAACCCAATATAAAATATAAGCGAAAGGAGTTATTCAATGAGTAAAATGTGCGAACCTATTGCCGCTTTAGTGCAGTCGTTACACCATTTAGGTTTTACAACCATCGAACAAAAGGTGTCCGATTATCACTTTTCTGAACTATATATCAAGATGAAGGGAAAGCATAACAACGAAATAGACACCATCAATATACCTCAAATTCAACGAAATAACGACTCTACTTTTACGTGTTCGTGCCATTGGTCTACCGTCGAACTATGCTATGAAGAGGAAGAAACAAGAGCAAATGCAAAATAAGACGGAACAAAACAGAAAACATAAACCTATAAAAGGACATGAAACATCTATATAAAAGCCTCATCACACTTCTTTTATTCGTAGCCAACACATGTGCGTACGCTGGACAAACTATAGGAACAAAGGACACAATCGTGATAGTTACAAACAACAACGACGACTCTTGCATGAGCCATTTAGTAATAAACAAAGGAGGTGTAAGAGATACATTGATAAGCATTTACTGTGCAGATGGCAGTGAAATAGAACCTTTAAAAGAAGTAAATAGCAAGAACAAGCAAACGCAAATAGAAGTATTCGCCATTTACAATGCCGCAGCTGACGGTAGCCAATATGTGTTTTACAACCATAAAAACCATAGAGCTTATATCACATTTGCCACCTTTGCCGACCTAAACCCCACAGTAGTAGACTTAAACGAAGCACAACAGTACGTATTATTGAGCAACAAAAACAGTACAAAAACTCCAACAAAGAATACCTTAAACACTGGAAACAAAGAAGAATACATAGCCAATGCAAGCAAGTTTAGACTAATAAAAGCTATGCTAAAACCCATAAAAACTAAATATTAACACTGTAAATAATTTTCGTAAGCATATTTCCTGCATAACATTCTAATTACCAATGCTTTGCAAAAACCATATTTTTGCGTTACAATAATATGGTTTTTGCAAGCCAAAAGTGGCACTTTTGGGCTTCAAAAAAGGCACTTTTGCAACGCAAAAACGTACTTATGTCTTTTCAATGAAATTATTTTTACAAAATCATTATGATAATCTTGTTTAGCCGTACAATATAATGAGTTATCCAAAAATTTGGCTATTACACTTTTAATAACTAATTTTGCCAATGTCATCAACCGCATTTAAACTTATGGTAACACATTCATTATGGTCGGAAGAATATTGGCCTATGCTTCTACAAATATATTTTAAGAAACCCATAGGCATAAAGCCAACTTACGCCCACCCCATTGTTGAGCTTAGTTTAGAGCTACATATCCCACCATACATACTATACGCAAAGATGGAAGAGTTTCATTTAAACAACCTTCCAAGTATACAAGCACTTTGGAAAGTATATGCCAACAATCCAAAAAAACTACAAAAAGATGCCAAACGCATAAGAAAGATGAAAGGATTTGGCAAACCTGAGGAGTTCTACGAGGGTGTAACAACAGAAGAAACCTTTGAAAAAGACTTTAAACTTATAGAAAGAGCCACCGACTTAACACCCATTGCACTAATAATAGTACTTAACCTGTATTTCCATCTCACACCTATAACGATGACAGAAGGGACTCCCGAAGTGAAAGAAGTAGCACGATTACTAAACATAACTCCTCGTCGTGTTGTGGAAATTATGGACGTTTATCGCTTCTGTGACCCCTATCTGAACCAAGACGACCTTATAATTTCGCCACTTCTACTGCCTTGCCAGAACGTTTGGGACCGATATGGCAACGCCGATACTAAGGAACTTTCGGCTTTAACAGAAGAATTATGCCACTATTACAGATGATTGTGTTTCTTTTTTCGTAATTTTGCAAACATAATTAGGTAAATATGGCACAAGAACAAGTACAAATACAAGAGCAGAAACAACAACAAGTGCAGCGACTTTCGCAGCAACAAATGCTTCAGGTAAAGTTGCTTGAGATGCCATTAACCGAATTAGAGGAAAGCATTAATGCCGAATTAGACGACAACCCAGCCTTAGAAAAAGGACGAGAAGACGGAGAACAGTTTGAAGAAACAAACGAAATAGAGAGCGATAACGACGATTTCGATGTTCAACAAGAACAACAAGAGCGACAAGATGCACTTGATACAGCACTCGAACGTATGGGAGGCGACGAAGAATTGCCCGTTTACGATGGACGACAACGCCACGATAATGCCGACTACGAGGAGATAGTGTATGGCGATACTACATCGTTTATAGACAAACTAAACGAGCAAGTGGGCGAAAGAGAGCTTACTGAAAGACAAAAAACTATATTAGAATATCTCATTGGGAGCCTCGACGACGACGGATTGCTACGAAAAGACTTAGATACAATAGCCGATGAGCTTGCTATTTACTACGGTATAGACTGTAGCGAAAAGGAAATTGCCGACACATTGAAACTGTTGCAAGACTTCGATCCTGCTGGTATTGGAGCACGTTCGCTGCAAGAATGTTTGTTATTGCAAATAGAACGCAAAATAACAGATGGCGAATGGGAACGCAATAGTAGTGTGTACAACCATCTAAAAACTATTTTCACCCACTATTTCGATGCATTTACAAAGAAGCATTGGGACAAAATACAAACTGCACTCTCGCTATCTGATCTCCAAATAAAGGCACTACAAGCCGAAATTCGTAAGCTAAATCCAAAACCAGGAGCCTCGATGGGAGAGACAATGGGTAGAAATGTACAGCAAATAACCCCCGACTTCATTATCGATACCGACGATAATGGAAACGTTAGTTTCTATTTAAACCATGGAGATCTACCCGAATTGCACGTTTCGCAAAGCTTCAACGATATGCTAATGGCATATAAAGACAACAAGAAAGGTATGAACCGTCAGGAAAAAGAGGCTCTGCTATATGCAAAAGGTAAAGTTGAGAAGGCACAAGGCTTTATAGAAGCAATTAAACAACGCCGAAACACACTGTACGTAACTATGAAAGCCATTATTGAAATACAGAAGAAGTTTTTTCAAGATGGTAACGAGGCAGATTTGAAACCTATGATATTGAAAGATATTGCAGAGAAAACGGGACTCGATATATCCACTATTTCGCGCGTAAGCAATATAAAATACGCTCAAACAAGATGGGGAACGTTCCCGCTTCGCTTCTTCTTTACTGACAGTTATACAACGGAAGACGGAGAAGAGATGTCTACAAGAAAGATAAAAGTGGCTTTGCGAGACATCATTAACAACGAAAATAAGCAGAAACCGCTTAGCGACGACGCACTGGCAAAGGTGATGAAAGAAAAGGGTTTTCCTATAGCAAGACGTACAGTAGCTAAATATAGAGAGCAATTAAACTTGCCTGTTGCACGTCTACGCAAAGAATAAGTAAGCCAGTAAGAGCAGTAAGATATGATAAGAATATGAACGAAAAAAACATTATACTAACTGCACGAATAGCAAGTATGCTACTTACGCCATTTTATTTGCCTGTATTGGGCATATTAGCTATATTCTTTTTCTCGGATCTAAGTATGTTTCCGTGGCAATTCAAGGTATCGCTAATAGTAATGGTCTACTTGTTTACGGTGTTCATTCCAACAATACTCATTCACCTTTATAGGCAATATCATGGCTGGACACTCTTACAATTAGGTCAAAAGGAACGTAGAATGGTACCGTATGTTATTTCTATACTTTGCTATTTTGGTTGTTTCTACCTTATGAACCTATCGCATCTGCCACATTTAATAACGTCTATACTGATAGTAGCATTAGTAATACAAATACTTTGTGCCATTATTAACGTATGGTGGAAGATTTCTACACACACAGCAGCCATTGGTGGCGTGCTGGGAGCACTATTAGCATTTTCATTTATACTCAATTTCAACTCTGTTTGGTGGCTATGTTTGGTAATAATAGCATCTGGAATAGTAGGTTCAAGTCGTATTATATTGCGACAGCATACCCTTACACAAGTAACAACAGGTTTCTTCTTGGGTATTATTAGCGCATTTTTTACAATTTTATTGATATAAATACAAAGAACAAAAATAAAGATATATGAAACCATTGGTTAGCATTATTATGGGTTCTACAAGCGACCTTCCAGTTATGGAAAAGGCTTGCAAGTGGTTAGAACAGTACGAAATACCATTTGAAGTGAACGCCCTTTCGGCTCATCGCACCCCTGCTGCAGTTGAAAAATTTGCCAAAGAAGCAAAAGAACGTGGCATTAAGGTGATTATTGCAGGTGCTGGTATGGCAGCAGCATTGCCTGGTGTAATTGCAGCTTCAACCTCTTTGCCTGTAATTGGCGTACCTATTAAGGGTATGTTGGACGGTTTAGATGCTATGCTTTCTATTATTCAGATGCCTCCTGGCATACCTGTTGCTACAGTAGGAGTGAATGGTGCACAGAACGCAGCTATATTAGCTGCTCAAATGATGGCACTTGGCAACGAAGAAATAGCAAAGAAAGTAGAAGCATGGAAGGCTACTTTAGGACAAAAAATAGAAAAAGCTAATAAAGATTTAGCTGAAATAAAAGACTATAAGTATAAGTGTTAAGAATACAGAACCAAAGTATTGTGGAACGAAAACTATGGTTTTCGATGGATAAAACACTCGAAAACCAACATAGTTCTGCCTAACTTAAAGTTTGAATGCTTAATGCTAAGAATATAAAATGATAGATTTATTCAATTACGAACGTAGAAAAAGTTCTGTTGCACACGTTGGTGCGTTAGATATGGGCGGTGATAATCCTGTTAGAATCCAATCAATGACAACCACAAACACTAACGATACAGAAGCGAGTGTGGCGCAAGCGAAACGTATTATCGCTGCAGGTGGAGAGCTTGTTAGACTTACTACGCAAGGAAAACGTGAGGCTGAAAACCTCAAAAATATCAATTCGCTACTACGCACAGAAGGTATTATGACACCACTCTGTGCCGATGTGCATTTCAATGCGAATGTTGCAGACGTAGCAGCACTATATGCAGAGAAGGTTCGCATTAATCCTGGTAACTATGTAGACCCTGGTCGTACGTTCAAAATACTAGAATATACAGACGAGGAATACGCTAAAGAACTTAAAAAGATAGAAGAACGCCTTACACCTTTTATTAATATATGTAAGGAAAACCATACAGCCGTACGCATAGGAGTAAACCACGGAAGTTTGTCAGACCGTATAATGTCGCGCTACGGTGATACTCCCGAAGGCATTGTTGAGAGTTGTATGGAGTTCTTACGTATCTTTAAGAAACAGGACTTCAACGATATTGTTATTTCTATCAAAGCTTCTAATACAGTAGTTATGGTGCGTTCGGTACGCCTTCTTGTAGCTGAAATGGAGAAAGAGGGTATGAACTATCCGCTTCATCTTGGTGTTACGGAAGCTGGAGAGGGAGAAGACGGTCGTATAAAAAGCGCTGTTGGCATAGGAGCACTACTAAACGATGGCATAGGAGATACTATTCGGGTATCGTTGAGCGAGGAACCAGAATGCGAAATACCTGTTGCAAAATACTTAGCACGCTATATTCGACAAAAGAAAGGACACATTATAATTCCTGCTGAGACTTTTAAAGGTTTCGATTATCTACGTCCTGAACGTAGAAAAACCAAAGCTGTAGAAAACATTGGTGGCGATAATGTGCCAATAGTAATAGCTACTCACAATGCAGCAGAACATAATGCAGACATTGTTTCAACCCTTCCAACACCCGATTACATCTACACAAAAGATGTATTACCAGCCAAATTGAAAAGCGGACAAAAGTATATCATCGACTATAACGCATATATAGACTTGGCTGCAAAGGGAGAACTTCCAACCGAAAACGTCTTCCCCATTTTCCCTACTCCTGCAATTCCATTTATTGGAACAGTGAAATCGAAAATTAAATTCTTAGTGGTAAAGTATGGAACACCGTCAGAAGAATTGCTTGCTTGCTTGAAATATCACCCCGAAGTAGTGGTGATTTGCGTAAGTTCACACCAAAACAAACTTGGCGAACAACGAGCATTGGTTCATCAAATGATGATTGCAGGTGTAGAAAATCCGGTTGTCTTTGCACAGATGTACCAATTTTCATCTGAAGAAAGCAATAAGAATACCAACGAGCCAAATGCCAAAGAACAGTTCCAGCTATCTGCTGCTGCCGATATGGGAGCACTAATGATAGACGGATTAACTGACGGTTTATGGCTCATGAACAATGGTAACATTCCACAAGACGATATAGAACAAACAGCTTTCGGCATACTTCAGGCTGGCAGATTACGTATGGTGAAAACCGAATATATCTCTTGTCCGGGATGCGGACGTACACTTTACGACCTCCGTTCTACTATTGCACGCATTAAAGAAGCCACAAAAGGTATGACAGGATTAAAGATTGGCATTATGGGTTGCATTGTAAATGGTCCTGGAGAAATGGCAGATGCCGACTACGGATATGTGGGTGCAGGTATGAAGAAAGTAAGTTTGTATCGCAAAAAGGTATGTGTAGAGAAAAATATACCTGAAGAAGAGGCGGTAGAACACTTACTTTCATTAATAAAGAATGACAAAAATTAAGACAATAATAAAGGGGATAAACCGTTCTAAATATATCATCTATTAAACAATCGCACTATGGGCATAAAAAAATTATTTAAGCAACAGCTACGTTCCGTTATAGAATGGAAAGAGCAAGATACTAATATTTTATTTCATCGCTTAGACACTTCTACTGACGAAATAAAGAATTCGAGTAAGTTAATTGTAGCTCCTGGACAAGGTTGTTTACTTGTTTACGATGGAAAAGTAAAAGCAACGCTAACAGAACCTGATACCTACGAATTACAAACAGATAACCACCCATTTATTACAACACTTCTTAATTTGGCACAAAGAATGGAAAGCGAACATAAAATGCGCTTCTATTTCTTCCGTACTGCCGAATTAGTAAATGTACTTTGGGGCACTGCAACTCCTGTGAAGTATATGGAACCTAATTATAAAATGCCTGTTGCAGTGGGTGCGTGTGGTAACTTTTCTGTGAAAATTGAAGATGCTGCTATAATGTTCAGCACACTTTTAGGTACTGTAAGCGATTATACTGCTACCGATGTTCGCCAACTTGTTGCATCGCGTATAGTTGCTCCACTAACTTCTTTCCTGGCAGAAAAAGCTTATCCATATACAGAAATAGATAAACATCTAATGGAAATGTCGGACGACTTACGCCTAAAAACAACCGAAGAACTACAACGTTTAGGCTTAATTCTTACCGATTTCCGTATAGACTCTGTTACATTCGACGATGAAACATTGGAGCGTATTAACAGAATTGCTGATATGACAGCCGAAAAATTGGCTGCAACAGAGGTTGATCTCGATTATGCTGGTGTACAAAAACTTGCTGCTTTACGAGATGCTGTACGTACAGAAGGTGGACTTGCTGGTGCTGGTATGCAAATTGGAGCAGGTGTTCAATTGGCAAAAGAATTTTTTAATACTCAAGATAACAATGTAAAGCCAAACGAAACCACTACTTCTACAACAACAGACACTACTGCTCGGTTAAAACAACTAAAACAATTGTTTGACGAAGAGCTTATTACTGAGGAAGAATATAAAAAGAAGAAGAACGAAATACTTGATACATTATGAAAAGAATAATTATTATTGCGCTCATCGCACTCATAACAAACCTTCTCGTAGGTTTAATTGTTACTGCATACTCTTCACTCAATTTGCTTTTTACAAGTGGGGCTATTGTTCTTAACGGACTATTACTGGCACTCGCTTTCTTAGGACGTGCTGAAAGTACACACCGTTTAAGTTTAGGTTTTATATACACTGCAATAGGTGCATTAGAGTTTCTAACTGGCTTCTTTGCACCAGAAAGATGGTCGAACAACTGGTGGTTAATAGGCGTGGTTATACTCACCTCCATACAATGTATATTGCTGTTCTTAGCAATCTATTATTCAAAAGAAGCTTAATCTCAACAGATGGCAACAAAAATTAAAGCGATAAAATGCCCACAATGTGGTAGCGAGAAGCATGAACAATTAGACGATAAAAGGTACAAATGCAAAAGTTGTGGTACCGAATTCTATATAGACGACGATGATATTAATATTAACGTAAACCATCGATACGAATATCAGTCGCCAAACTCATCGTCGTTAAACAGTTTTCTTAGCAACGGAATTAAAATAGGAATCATAGCTTTATTGGCTCCAATAGCCATTGTTGTAATTCTATTTTATAGTGCTATGCACAGTGGGTCTAGCAGTTCGCCATCTTTTTCGGGAACAACCAGAGATTCTATTGAGATTAGAGACAATTACAGACTATTTTTAATGAGTACCTATAATGGTAAACCGTGCTACTTTTATGTGCTTGAGCGCGACTACTCGTCTAACTATGGAGACGAAAATCCTAAATATGTAGACGGATATTACTGTGGTTTTAGAGACGCTACCACAGGAAATGTGCTAAAAGAACAGCTTCTTATTTCAGAAAAAGATACAAGAGAGCGTAATTCTATGTCGCCTTCCGACATGGTAGGTAGGTATTTCCATCAAGCACGAAAATGGTTCTTCATTATTTCAGACAAATTTATCTACGAATTAAATCCAAAAACATTAACCTTCAAAGATGTTTCTAAATTGCTTTTCAAAGGAAAAGAAGTTATGAACACAGGCATCTCATCGGTAAATTTTATAAACATCGACTCGGGAGAAGGCTTCGAAGTACACAATAATTTATCAGCAACTTACTATTATTTCCCCGCAACAAACAGACTTTATACTGAAAAGGCCTTTAATTATGCATGCACTTTGTCCCCCGATCAACTAAATGGAGAAGTAAGAGATACTACCTTCTTTAAACTTCGAAGCAAGAATATTAGCGAATCATCAAGTAAAGGTGGATATTTGTGTTTATGGAAAATACATGCTTTATTCCATAATGGCGACCCACAAGACTTTTCGTTCTACAATAGTATTTCAGGATCGTACACACCATCATCTGGCAACCGACTCATAAGTGCACAACCAGTTACCGATTGGTTCGTAGGTTTCGATGGACAAATAAAATACTACGATGCAAATTATATACTAATTACCTTCAAACCCACCATAGCCGACGATGCAAAGTCGGTGTTCCAATTACGCAACGCATACGGAAACATTTTATGGACACAAGCCGTAGAAAGGTTCACATATATAAGCGAAGCCGTAGTTTGTAATAATCGTTTTTGGATATACGGAAGAAGAGAAGGGCAAGAAGGAAAGAACGAAGAGAACATTTACAGCTTCGATTTAAAAGACGGCAAATGCACAACCTTCAATTCTATACACACCGAATACAAAATAAAGGCTAAATAATATGAAACAAATATTCGCACTTATACTACTTTTATTCGTATCTGTCGCACTAAAAGCACAAGAAAGATACAAAGAATATTATGACGATGGAAAGCTGAAAACAGCAGGATACATAAACAAAAATACTGGCGAACGACAAGGACATTGGGTTACCTACAGGCAAGACGGAACAAAGTTCGAAGAGTTCGACTATAAAAATGGAGAAAAAGAAGGCAAATACTACGTCTACGACAATAAAGGACGCATATATATTATGGAAACTTACCACAACGGAATGCTACACGGAACAATGTTGCAATACTACAATGAACCCGATAGAAAAGGACAATTGCCACTTTATGCACGAACAACCTACCAAAATGGAATGCCAGTAGGCACAAAATATACCTACGATAGAAATGGAGCAATCATAAAAAAACGCACATTCAGTAACGGAATAATGGCAACGGAAAACCAATACGAAGGAAATACTATATATAAAACATCAAGAAAAAACAATACCGATGCAGACAACTCAGACGACAAATACTATTATGAAACAATAGAAACCACACGGCAAACACATAATTATGCTCACCGAAACACAAACCACACAACAGCGCAAAGGCAGAAAATAGCAAAAAACAAACGCAACTCGATGGCTACAAACCATACAAAAAAGCCAAAAACAGCCAAGCAAAAAAATACACAAACCATACCAAGCTTCATAAAAATAGAAAATACACCCAAACCCGCAAAGAAAGGAAAACTAAAAGTAGGCAAAGATGGTGTCATAACGGTAGAATAAAAAACCGCAACCATCTTGCAGAAACAAATAAAACTACACAGAAACCCATACCTGTCAACAAAACCATTATAAACTTTTATTATACAAAAGTAAACTGCAACACCCACCTGCCAACATCATTCGTTGGCAGGAATCACCCACCACATACCATATTTTCATACCAAAATTGCACAGAAAAAACGTATTTTTTACTGAAAGCATAAATAGATAGTATTCAGGTATTTACGAAACTATTATTCTTTTCCAAAAAAACGTCCGTACTTTTTCCTGAAAACGTCCGTACTTTTTTACTGAAACGTCCGTACTTTTTCCTAAGAATGTACGGACGTTTTTTTTAAAAGTAGGCTGGAATAACCAGTTTACCAAATGTCTATTACGCCGAAAGAGATAATAATTTAGAAATAGTTTATAGTGTATACTTTTAATATTCTACCATTTGTAACCATGCCTGCAGAATATTATTGTCTAATTGTGGTACTGAAGACGGTATCTCAAAAGTAAGTGTGCGAGGTTTTTCTTTCTTTATTTTTTTCATTTCACTTTCCGAAATGATAGCTCTATCGGTAATAAACAAGTCCGACCATACATCTATTTGTTCGTCTGTATCTTCTCCCCTATAATGTGCCATAAAAGTTTGGTGCTTATGTGCCGAATATAAATCTTTTAATGTATAGGTTCCTGCATGTTCTACGTAAGTTTCTTGTTCATCAAATTGCGTCATACGTGCTATGATACCATACATTTTTAGTTGGTTCATTTCAATTTCATGGTTTTCTTGTCCCATCAAATTATCCATGTTAATGGTTATTCCAGTAGTTGCTATTTTTTGATTAGGAAACTTATGCTTTGAAATTGTACCGCATTTATCTGCCCATCGGTAAACGTCGCCATTGTTTCGGGTGGAATATTCTTCGCTTTTAATGCTTTCTATAAGAGGTGTAGACTCTAATGCAGGCATATTTATACGAACAAAAGTTTCGTCTCCATTAGCTTGTTTGGCTTTTCTGCGCCTTTCGCCAAGAAATTTTCGGTCTACGAAAGTTGTTTTTTTCGAAGTTGTATCTAATGGAACATACAATTCCATCATACCATCTACGAAATAGCTAAGCATAAAATTTGTAGACTGATATACACGGTAGTATCCTTTCAGCCTTATATATTGTTGTTCGTGCGATTGTGCTACAATGGTTGTAAGCAAGAAAGCAAGCAATATTCCTATTTGTTTCATTTTTCAAATGTTTCTATCGGTGCTTTTTGCGTGCCTTTACAGTTTTTCCTGCTTTTGTTTTTGTAGAAACCTTTTGCGAAACTTTTCTGCTTTTATCTTCATCTAAAGTAAAATCGAGTTGCTTTCGTTCTAAATTTGCATTTGCAACTTTTATGCGAATAGGATCTCCCAACTGATATTTATGATGATGGCGACGCCCAACAAGACAATAATTCTTCTCATCGAAGTCGTAATAATCGTCGTCAAGGTCGCGCATTGGTATCATTCCTTCACAATGATTTTCGTCAATTTCGGCATAAATTCCATAACTCTGAATACCACTTATGTGCGCATCATAACATTCGCCAAGATGTTCGCCCATAAATTCCACCATTTTATATTTAATAGAATCGCGTTCTGCATTTTGTGCCACTTGTTCCATATCCGAACTGTGTTCGCAAAGCTCTTCTATATGTTCTTTATTAGCCGAACGTCCTCCATTTTCATATCGAGTAAGTAAACGGTGCACAATAGTATCGGGATAACGACGTATAGGAGATGTAAAATGAGTATAATAATCGAAAGCAAGTCCAAAGTGTCCTATGTTATGTGTAGTATATTTTGCTTTCATCATAGAACGTAAAGCCACAGTTTGAATTACCTTTTGTTCGCTCTTTCCTTCTACCTCGTCCATTAAAGCGTTTAAAGCCCGTGCGGTTGCTCCTTTGGTACCAGACGATTTCAGTTTATATCCGAATTTTGCAGAGAACTGTCGGAGGTTTTCAAACTTTTGTGGGTCTGGATTGTCGTGAACACGATAAGGCAATGTTTTTGCTTTTTTGCCGCGTTCTACTTTTCCTACGTGTTCTGCAACATATTTATTGGCAAGCAACATAAACTCTTCTATAAGTTTGTTGGCATCTTTCGAACGTTTAAAGTAACAGCGAAGGGGTTTTCCATGCTCATCTATATCAAAATGCAGTTCTTCCGATTCAAACTTTACACTACCTTTCTTAATTCTTTCGGCACGAAGTTGTTTTGCCAAACGGTCGAGCATTATAAGTTTATCGGCAAATTCGCCTTTATATTCTTGTTTTTCTGGTGCAGGTTCACCAGTTCCGTCTATCACTCCATTATCTTCCAACAGTTGTTGCACCTCTTCGTAAGCATATCTACGATTACTTTTTATAACAGTATGTGCAATATGGAAATGTTTAACTTCGGCATTATCGTTTAATTGGAAAATTGCGCTGTATGCTAATTTTTCTTCGTCAGGGCGCAAGGAACAAACAAAATTACACAACCTTTCTGGCAGCATTGGAATAGTTCTGTCTACAAGATAAATAGATGTAGCGCGCTTTTGTGCTTCCTTATCAATTATATCGTTCTCTTTAACATAGTGGGAAACATCGGCAATATGTACGCCCACTTCCCATAAACCATTTTCCAACTTACGTATAGAAAGAGCATCGTCAAAGTCTTTTGCATCTTTAGGATCAATAGTACAAGTCCAAATATCTCGGAAATCTTCGCGTTCGGCAATATCTTGCGCTGTAATTTCGGCATTAATTTTATCTGCTGCCTCTTCTACTTTCTTCGGATATTTATAAGGCAAACCATATTGTGCAAGAATAGTATTCATTTCCACATCGTTATTGCCTGCTTGTCCTAATATATCAATCACTTCACCTACAAGGTTTTTATGGTCAGCATCTGGCCATTTTGTTATTTTCACCACAGCTCTATCGTCGGTTTTTCCACCATTCAAAGCTTTCTTTGGAATAAGAATATCGTGAACAAAAAGGTTTTCTTGCGTAATAAGGAATGCTATTTCGGGTTCTACTTGCAAACGTCCTACAAAAGTTTCCTTCTTTCGTTGCAAAATTTCTATAACCATTCCTTCTTTAATATGGTTACGACGGCGCGCAAAGTATTGCACTTTCACTCTATCTCCATTAAGAGCCGACATAGAATTACGTTCAGAAATAAAAATAGGAGTACCACCATCGTCGGGAAGGAAAGAGTTTTTTCCATTCGATTTTCTTACAAAAACACCTTCTTGCACCTGTCCTTTGGTGTTAAGTGTATAAGCATTTTCGCCAACTTTAGAAAGAAAATCGTCCCACGCCATTTCTTCCATCACATCAATAGCAAGCATTTTTAGTGGATGTGTGGATAGTTTTAATGCTCTAAATATTTGTTTTAGGCTAAAAGTATTGTCTGGTTGTGTTTGAAAGAAACCTGTAATCTTCTCAGCAAGTTCTACTTTGGTCAATCGTTTTTTATTATTTTTTTCCTTTCCCATTGTTATTTGCGCTTTGATTGTGTTTACAAAGTAACGAAAAAGTTCGTACCTTTGCAAGCGTTTCACAGTATTTTAATGAAAAAAAGAATATTAATAACAGGAGCTTCGGGCTTTATAGGCTCGTTCATCGTTGAGGAAGCATTGCGCAAAGATATGGAAGTTTGGGCGGCAATGCGTGCAACTTCGTCTAAAAAATACTTGCAAGACGAGCGTATTCACTTTATAGAACTCGACTTTTCGTCTGAAGAAAAACTTAAAAAGCAGCTACAATCTTACAGCTTTAATTATGTTGTTCATGCTGCGGGAGCCACAAAATGTACAAAAAGAGACGATTTTTTTCGCATAAACACACAAGGAACGCAACATTTTGTTAATGCACTTTTAGCGCTAAATATGCCTATAGAACGCTTTGTTTTTATATCGAGCCTCAGCGTTTATGGTGCTATTCACGAACAACTTCCTTATAAAAATATTGACGAAACCGATATTCCTCAACCAAACACAGCTTACGGAGAGAGTAAACTAAAGGCAGAAAAAGTTTTGGCAAATACTTCTTACAACGGAAAAACATTGCCTTATGTTATTCTTCGTCCTACGGGTGTGTACGGACCAAGAGAAAAAGACTACTTTCTTATGGCTAAATCTATAAAAGGGCATATAGACTTTTCGGTGGGTTTTCAGCGTCAAGACATTACTTTTATTTATGTAAAAGACCTTGTTCAGGCTGTTTTTCTTGCAATTGATAAGGCTAAAACTGGAAGAGCTTATTTTCTTACCGATGGAGAAGTATATCAAAGCACCACATTCAGCAATCTTATTCACACAGAATTGGGCAATCCTTGGTGGATAAGAATTAAAGCTCCTATTGCTTTGTTGCGTATTGTTACTTTCTTTGGCGATATTTTAGGACGCATAACAGGCAAACTTTCGCCACTAAACAACGATAAATATCAAATTTTGAAACAACGAAATTGGCGTTGTAACATACAACCCATTGTAAAAGAACTTGGCTATAAACCAGAATATAAATTAGAGCGAGGCGTAAAAGAAACAATGGATTGGTATAAAAATAATGGCTGGATTTAAAAATAAGGATAACTGATAGTAGAAATAAAATGGTAAAATTTGTACTCGATCTTTTTAAAATAGAAAAGAAACCTTTAAAAGGATTAATGGCAATAGAATGGGCTGCAGCAGCTTATATGCTTTTCACTTTTGTGTTAATAATGTTTTTTTACACAAAAATGACAGCTCCCGAAGCTATGATTTATGGACGGCTACGCATAATTGCTATGACGGCTGCTTTATGGTTGGTATACAGAATTTTTCCTTGTAAGTTTACACGTTTAGCAAGAGTATCTGCACAATTAGGATTACTTGCGTGGTGGTATCCCGATACTTACGAGTTTAATAGACTTTTACCTAACCTCGACCATGTATTTGCACAATGGGAACAAAATATATTTGGCTGTCAGCCAGCATTATTATTTTCTAAAGAATTACCAGATGCCTTTTTCAGCGAACTTTTCGATATGGGATATGCAGCTTATTATCCAATGATTGCACTCACTGTTTTCTACTATTTTATATGGCGCTACAAAGAGTTTGAACGGGTAAGTTTCATACTATTGGCTTCATTCTTTATTTATTATGTAGTGTTTATATTTGTTCCTGTGGCTGGTCCTACGTTTTATTATAAGGCTGTTGGTTTAAAAACTATTACATCAGGAGTATTCCCTAATATACACGACTATTTTAATTTACATAAAGATTGCTTGCCAAGCCCTGGTTTCACCAATGGTTTCTTTTATAATTTAGTAGAAGATGCTAAAGCTGCAGGAGAACGTCCTACAGCTGCCTTCCCAAGTTCGCATGTAGGAATAAGTACTATATGTATGTTTTTAGTATGGCATACACGAAATTACAAATTACTTATGGTGCTTGCCCCATTTTATTTTTTCCTTTGTTGTGCCACTGTTTATATTCAAGCACACTATCTTATAGATGCTATCGCAGGTGTTATTTCGGCTATTTTAGTTTACCTTACACTCTTCTATTTTTCAAAAAGAATGGTAAAAAAAGGACGATAAAAACACAGTGTCTTACTATGTTATATAGTAAAGCATTAATATCTATCAAGCACATTACAACCACCTATATTTTAGTTTATTTATAATAACACAAGTATGTATCACACAAGTTTGTGTGATACATACTTGTGTTATTACTTTTTTCTTATTATATTTGCACTTGTAAGATGAATTAAAACATCAAGTTATGTGCAAGAAATTTGTTTATGGAGTGGCTGTTTCCGACTATAATTTCATAGGAAGAGAACGAGAAACAAAGCGACTGTTAGATAATTTTAAAGGTGGAATAAACGTAATTCTAATGTCGCCAAGACGATTAGGAAAAACATCTTTAGTGAAACACGTATGTAATAAGCTCGACAATAAAGATATTATTACAGTTTATTTAGACATATTTGGTTGCAAAAGCGAATACGATTTCTACAATAAATTAACCGCAGAGGTATTAAAAAAAACTGCTTCTAAAAGCGAATTATGGTTTGAAGAAGCAAAAGAGTTTCTTTACCGTCTCACTCCTAAAATATCTTTTAGTCCTGAACCTAATTCTGATTTTTCCATTTCTTTAGGTATTACTCCAAAAACACACACGCCAGAAGAGGTTTTACAAATGGCTGAAACAATTGCTATAAAACGAAAAAAACGCATTGTTATATGCATAGACGAGTTTCAGCAAATAGGCGAAATGGCTAATAGTAAACAAATTCAGGCACGTTTAAGAACTGTTTGGCAACACCAAAAACACGTATCTTATTGTCTTTTTGGAAGTAAACACCACTTAATGAGCAGTATATTTCTCCATAGAAGTATGCCATTTTTCCAGTTTGGCGACACAATTTCGTTAAACAAAATAGCAACAGAAAATTGGGTTGAATATATTGTTTCGCATTTTGCCGATGGAAAAAGAACTATTAGCCGTGAATTGGCAGAAGAGATTTGCAAATTTACCGAAAACTATTCTGCCTACGTACAACAATTGGCTTGGTTGGTTTTTACATTAAAAGAAGAAGGAGAAACTGTAACTGAAAACGATGTAAAGCAAGCCGAAAACGACTTATTGGCTACAAACGATATTCTTTTTATGCAGATGATTGAACCATTATCTGAATTTCAATTAAATTTTCTTCGAGCTATAATTGTAGGAGTTACAAAAGATTTTGGACTTTCTGAAGTGCGCAAAGAATATAATTTAGGTAGCTATTCGAATATAACTCGACTGAAAACAGCTCTCTTAGAACGCGACTTAATAGAAAAACAAGAAACAGAATGGGTTATAACCGACCCTATTTTTGCAAAATGGCTAAAACAAAAAATAATGCTTTAAGCTAAATAAAGAAAACGTAATTATATCTTTGCAGAACATAATTACGTTTTTTTTGTTATAACCGTATCTGAAAGTATTATTTGCAATGAACTAATTTACGTTTATATTTATCTATAATCTGCCTTTTCCTCATTGTTAGCTCAATATATAAAGGTTAAAATATTATAAACTTAAGCAATGTTTTACGTTTTTTTATTTACTTTGTAGTCTATCTATAAATTTGCAAAACCTAAAATCAAATTAAAAGATTATGAAGACAAAAATTAATGAGATTAAAATTGTTGCTACCTATAAGTTTAGATAAGCCTTTTAAGGCTTATAATCTACAGATAATATCTAAGAACCCAAAAGCATTTGAATACCTTTCAGTTGAAATTCCTTACGAAAGGAATAAATATATGTTAAGGGATTAAATTAAATAACACATGAAAAAAATAATCTTCTTTTTTCTTTTATGGATTCCACAATTACTCTTCTCGCAAACACAAACAATACACATTATAGATGGTTGTGGGAAAGCTATACAATACGCTAATATTAATTTGTTCGACATAAAAGATTCTACAAAATTATATTCTACAGTTTCCGATTCGTTAGGTTCATTTCAACTTAATGGAAAGAAAGGTATATATAGACTGTCGGTGAAATGCTTAGGTTATGAAGATTATAATAGCCCAATATTGATAGATACACTTAAAACTATTAGGCTACAAGAGGCAAGTTTTAAATTAGGCGAAGTAGTTGTACATAAATCTACTTTAAATAGGGGCAACTCTTTACTAATTAATATAGAAAACTCCCATCTTTCGAAGTTGCTTAATTTATCGAAAATTTTACCATATATGCCTTTTGTAACACAATCTAATAACAATATAGAAGTTGTTGGACGTGGTACACCTATTTTCTTTCTTAATGGGCACGAAGCAAGAGATATAAACGAACTACTTAACATAAAAGGTAGCGATATAAAAAATATAGAAATAATTATTTCTCCAGGAAGCGAATATGATGCATCTGTACAATCTATTATTAAAATTACAACAAAAAGGAGAAAAGACGAAGGTTTAGGAGGAAACATAGACATTTCTCTATCCGATTTAGGGAACCAAATATCAGAAACTACAAGTAATTTATTGAATTATAGAAAAGGTTCTTACGATTTCTTTGCTAATATTAATATGCGAAATACAAGAATTTCTACTGTAGAAAACCAAATTTCTAAACTTCAATTGCAAAATAACAAAGAACGCAAACAACATTCAGACTTATTAAATAAGTGGTTAGGACTTGATGGGGCATTAGGGTTCGATTATATTGCTAACAAATTATCTTTTGGAGGAAAATATACCTATACTTGGACACCTAACTATGTGGATAATTATGATATTCAGGATACATATAAATTAAATTCTAATGCTATTTTTAAAATAAACTCGTCTAACTGCATAAATAGAAAGACTGGAATTTATAGCTTAGAATCTTTCGTTAATTACAACCTTACGAAATATTTAATTTTACAAGCAGATAACTACCTTGCAAGCAGTAAAGATAAGACAAAACAAAATATAAATAAAAATTCGAATAGTGGAAATACTAATTCTGGTATTAGCAATGGGAGTTATGACTATTTTATTTTTTGCCAAAAAATTCTTTCAGAATTGAATATTGGAAATAGTATTTTAAAATTTGGTTCAGAGGCAACAATTACTAACTATAACACAGAATTTTGTTCGTCTATCGCAAATGGAGTTATACCAACCTATACTAAATCTGAAAGAAAAGAGAGAACTGTTGCTACTTTTTGCGAATTTAATACACATACTTCGTTTATAGATTTAACTTTCGGACTTAGATATGAACATTCTTTGATAAGATATAAAGATGGTACAGACCATGAAAATAAAATAAAATGGAGCAATAACAATCTTTTTCCATCAATATCGCTCAAAAAAACGTTTGGTAATTTTTTCACTGGGCTAAATTATTCTGTGAAAATACGCAGACCTAATTATCAAGAACTTAGATCGAACGTAGAATATTATTCTCCATTAGAATATGCTTCTGGAAACACCTCTTTAAAACCATGCATAATTTATGATTTATCGCTACTTGCAACATATAAAAACTTTAATGCTATTTTATCTTTTGAACATAGAAAAAAAGCAATTATACAGACGGCAGAAAAACTTGTGGATATGGAATCTATTTTATATTCACCAAAAAATATTCCTAAGTATCAAAAACTCTCTTTCGCATTATCGTGGTCAAAGTCTATAGGAGAGTGGACTCCATTTATTAATACTTCTATACAAAAGCCTTTATTGGAATTTAATGGCAGAAACTATAATTCTATAATGTTTTCTTTGTCATTCAACAATATGTTATCTCTAAAAAATGGATACATATTTTATTTCGATACCTCGTTCTCAACAGGAGGACATATTATGCTATATCATTATAAGCCAAAAGGAGAGATAAGTTTAGGTATTTCAAAATCTTTTTTTAAAGAAAAACTTGATGTAGACCTTAGTTGGACCGATGTATTTAAAACAAATAAAGAAGAAAAACATCTGCAATTTGTAAATATCGATTTAATAAGAAATTCTTATCGCAAAGTAAACGGAATTATATTATCAGTTTCATATAAATTTAACTTACAGAAAAATAGATATAATGGAAGTAATGCTGGAGTGTCTGAACGGTCAAGACTGTAAAAATACAAAAAACTAACCATGTTATCAACTAACAAAAAATGCAGATTGATTTAATATGACCATATAATTATTGAACGGGATGGAAAAAGTTTATAAAACAAAAGTTGCAATTTGGCTAATATGTGCCATTATAGGATTCACTGTAATTCCTATAATACCCGTATTAGTATACGATTTTTCGTGGATTGTAGTGACAATTGTAGCATTAATTCTCTTTTTTGCTCTTTTCTCTCTTTTTGATATCCGCTATACTATCCATAATAACATCCTCTCTGTTAAATGCGGTATGTTATCAACCACCAATTATGATATAAATCAAATAAGAAAAATAAAAGACACAAATTCTATTCTTGCTGCACCGGCAGCCTCGCTAGATCGAATAGAAATATATTTCATCCAACAAAAAATACCTCTTATTATTTCACCAAAAGACAAAAATGGTTTCATAAGGAATCTACAATCTATAAATCCCAATATTGTATATAGTAACGATAAATGAAAATACGAATTACATTTCTATTAAAGGAAAAGTGTATACTCTTAGCATTACAATGATTGGGAATTTTTATATGTTTTAAAAAGACTGTAAAGTAACATGGAAGGAGCTTTAATGAGTGTTTCAGACAGACTTTTACTCAGAAAAAGAGCCATTATAAAAACGGTGAATGATGAACTTAAGAACATTGCACAAGTGGAACACTCATTTACGATGAGCCTTTTTACTCTTCTTTTCCTTCTCAGCTACGCCAGTTTTCGGGTTATATTCTAAGCCAAGTTTCTTAGCACGTTCGTAGTTTTGACGTTTTATTTTTTGTTTCTCGTCGGCTTTCTGTTTGGTTATCTTTGCCGGTTTCTGCAAATAAAGTGGAGTTTGGCGTGGATTCCACGTTATTCTCACATCGCGTTTGGCTTTACATTCTATTTCTTTTGTGTAATAGTAAACAGCTTCTGGCTGGCGAGTATTATAAAGTCCGGTGTCCCAAACGCCATTATCGTTCTCGTCTACTATTAATCGCAAATAGAATGTACCTGGTTTTACATAATAGAAAGTAGCTTCGTTGTTTTTTGCTACTACTTCTTTTATGGGTTTATCGCTTTCGTTGAGCAATTGCAGCAAACAGTTTTTGCCTTCCATTCGTTGAAGCGACACAATTAGCGTGCTAAATTCGTCGAGCGAACTCACTTTTATACTCTGTTTTACCTTTGGCGATGCCTTGCCATATATATCAATAAAGGTGGCAGAATCTAATTCGAGACTGTATTCGTGCCCTGGATTCCATGCACCCACAAGTTTATATTGTCGAGGAATACCAGGAACACTGCCAAACTGATATTTAGCACGTTGCCAAAGTGTATCTACCTTTTCGTAAAGATGTATTTTAGACGTGTCGCAAATAGCTACGGGCGATGGTAAAATAAAGGTTGGATTTTCGTCGGGTGCTATTTGTGTTCCGTTTTTTATTCTTACTTCTAAGGGTGTTGCTGGATATTCTGTTAGGTAAGGTTCGCCTTTCTTTTTACTCTTTTCTTGTTGCTTTTTCCATTTGTCGTATTCATCCTTTTGCTGTTTCAGACGTTTTTCGTAGGGAACTTTCGACAAAACTTCTAATGTATCTGTTTGTTTTACCAATTTTCCTAATGAATCGTTTGCTAAATAAGATAGCTGCATGCGCAATGTATCTTGATTTACGAGCATTGTATCGCGAAGCCAGTAGGTAATTGTATCTTGATTTAAACTGGGTTCTACTACAAAAGCATTTTTTTCGTTAAAGTTCAAACCTTTTATTTCGGGCAATTCGGCATTGCCATAACTATAAAACAAGGTGAAATGGTTGGGTTCTTTGCGTTCTGCTTTTAAGAAATATCGGTTGGTTTGTATTTGAGTAAAGGCAGAAAGCACTACATCGTCGGGCAAAAAGTGCGTATAAGGCACTTGTTTTATATCGCTAATATGGAGCGAATCTCTCCAAATAGTGTCTTGTCGTACATCTGGTTTAAACGAAGGCATTATTATTTCTGGTGTAAATGCTATTTTTTCTCCTGGCTGATTAAACTTGTAATTACCGTCCATATCTTGTAAAGCATAGATACGATAATCGCCTTTTGCTACACCTTTTATCACAAAATGTCCATTTCCATCGGTACGAGCAATGCGCATCATAGGTTCATGTTGGAAAGCTGTATCGCTAAGATTGCTGTAAAGTCCCACTAAAATACCTTTTATTGGCTCTAAGTTTTGTGCTTCTAACACATATCCTGCCACTTCCATTGTATCTATTCGGTTGCCTGTAGAGAACGAATAAGTATAGTTTCCTAATGGATTTCCCTCATTATTATCTGTAATGGCATCAGAAAAATCTATGGTGTAAGTAGTATTTGGCTTTAAAGTGTCTTGCAAAGCCACAGTAATTCGTTTTCCACTTACTTTAACTTCGGGTGCTTCTAATTGTGGTGGCGATACAACAACCTTTTCGGTTGGATTATCGAGCTTTACAAATTCATTAAACAGAATGGTAACTTTTTTACTATTTACATCGTCAGAACCATTTGCAGGCGATGTTCCAAGTATTTTTGGTGGTGTTTCGTCGTACCAACCACCGTCAGGACTCCCCATTCTTGCACACGAAAAAATAGTTAGTAAAAGTAAGTTGAATAAAATTATACTTCCTACTTTCCAACTTGTTTTCTTTATGCCTTGTTTGTTCATATTTGTTTAGTTTATATTCATTGCCAACATTTGGTCTATATTCTTCCTACTGTTCGATAGTCGTGGAATTTTGTGCTGACCACCAAGTTTACCTTTCAATTTTAACCAATCGTTAAACAAATTTTTCCGTGCAACTACCACTTCTAATTGTTGTAATGTTACATCGTGAAAGCGTTTTGCCTCGTAATCGGAATTAATTTCTTGCAATTTGCTATCTAATATGCGTTCAAAATCGCTTATACTATCGGGCATTTTTGTAAATTCTATTAGCCATTGATGGCGACATTTGGCATTTGAATCCATAAAAATTGGTGCTGCTGTATAATCAGAAATCTGCGCTCCAGTAGCTTTGCAGGCAGCTTCTATTCCTTTTTCGGCATTATCCATTATGAGTTCTTCGCCAAAAGCATTAATAAAATATTTTGTACGCCCTGTAATAACAAATTTATAAGGACGAACAGATGTAAACTGTATAGTATCGCCTATTTCGTAACGCCATAATCCACACACTGTACTAATAATAATGGCATAATTGCGCCCTATTTCTACACCTTCTAATGGAACTATATTTGGCTTTTCGCTTTCAAATTCGTCCATTGGTAAAAATTCGTAATATACACCATAATCTAACATTAGCGACATACTCTTATCGTTTGGATCGTCTTGTATTCCAAAAAATCCTTCCGATGCATTGTAAGTCTCCATATATTGCATATCTTGCTTTGAAATAAGCTGTTCGTATTGCTCACGATAAGGTGTAAAAGATATACCTCCATGGAAAAAAACTTCTAAATTTTGCCAAACTTCTTGCAAATGTTTCTTTCCAGACAGTTCCATTACACGTAACAAAACTGACAACATCCACGATGGAACACCCGAAATATTGGTTACATTTTGCGAAATTACTTCTTTAGCCATTCTATCTCGCTTTACTTCAAAATCGCTTAACAATGCAACTTCTTTAGAAGGTACACGAACAAGATTGGCTAATGGATTTATATTTTCTATAAGAATGGCACTTAAATCGCCAACAAGCGAATTTGAAAAATTATAGTTTGGCGAATGACTTCCACCAAGAATAAGTCCTTTTCCACTAAAAAGTTTACTATTAGGATTGTTGCTTAAATAGTAAGCCAGAACATCTTTTCCTCCTTGATAATGCACATTTTGTAAACCTTCGTGCGTAATTGGAATAAATTTACTTTTATCATTAGTAGTTCCCGACGATTTTGCATACCATTTTACTTGTCCTGGCCATAATATATTTCGTTCTCCATGCCTCATTCGGTCAATATATCCTTTTAATTCTTCGTAAGTATTAAGAGGTATATTCTGTGCAAAATCGTTATAATTGTTTATTGTAGAAAACAAATATTTTCTACCATATTCAGTATCTTTGCCACGCTTAACCAAGTATTGTAATATTTCGTGTTGCATTTCTTCGCCTTTATTAATATAACGTTCCAATTCTCGTCGGCGAGGTTGAAAGTACAACTTATTTACTATGCTTGTTAAATTCATTTCTTATCCTATTGTTTAAATTGCAAAATTACTGCAAAATTACTGAATATCCCTGTTTTTTAGCTATTTTATGTAAGTTATAGATATTCTCTCCGAAAAATATAATTATAATTTCAAAATTTGTAATTAAAAAATTATTTTTTTTAATAAGAAATTCCTCAACTTATAATTATTTTTTTTGTGTGAGAATTTAAATATTTTATATAAACTTAAAAATAAAGTTATAACAAACATATACAATTATATCGAAATATAGAGTATTATTAGGATATTCAGAAATAAAATCATACCTTTGCCATAGAAATAAAAAAATAACAAAAGGACAATGGGAAAACTTCTTGAGCAACTTAAAAATTATTTTGAGAATACTCCAGCAGATATTCTTGAGAAAGAGAGCAGAGAATGGGACTACCTCAATGAGATTGGTCCTGATGTTATAGAATATGCTAATATAATTAGAGGTTATATTGGTACAGAGATAGAATATAATTCTTCTGATGATTTCTTAAATGAAAATAATTATAGTTTCACTGTCTCTACTGATAATATAAATTCTAATGCACAATATGGTAAAGTAACATAACTATGAACAATGAAGTAGCATTTAAATTAGATGGCTATAAATTTACTAAGGCAATTTTAAATTTTGATATACCGCAAAATGGTGGGAGAAACCATATACAAATCTAAAGGATATGTAATTTGTCAAACATTATATGATGCGCATTCTCCTTTGCTTTATGACCTTTTAGGCGATTTAAAATCTTTTGATGAATTTGTTAGTCTCGCAGAAGAAATAAAAAAGAAAAATAAGAAAAAAAAAGTTAGTTTCTCTTTTGTTCTTCAATATTTAAAAAAGCTCCCTGATTTTAATTATAGCGCAATAAGAGTTTTGGCTGTACCTAATTCTTTTAATAGTACAACTATTTGTTTTCCAAAATCTGGAATTTATTTAGCACAAATAGGAAAAGTTCAAATTTGTTTTTTCGATAAAAGGTTATTAAAACAAAATTTTAGAGTGGTTGAGACACACCCATGTTCTATAAATATAACTATATAATAAGTATATTATAAGAACATACTAAATCTACATTTAAACTCAAATTAGTCATTAGTCAGAAAATAATACGATTAATTAAACAATTGATCCATTGTGATCTAATGACGATTTGGGTTAAAATCAATCTATCAGGATTATGAATAACTGTGTGGATAACTTTACTAATAACTCAAGAATAACTGTTAGTTTATGAACAATGCACAGAAGATAACAAAGATAATGGGTATAACTACTAAGTTATTAATAGACTTTTATAGAAGTTTTACACAGCTTTTACAATATAAAAGATATTAACTTATTATCTTTGCAAGATAGAGTGGAAATGTGGATAACTTTATTTATTAGTTGAATATCAATAAGAAAGCAAATTTTTATAGTGTGGATAACTTTTATTCACGGTTTAATAACTAAATATGCAAGAAATTGATTGAAAACTTATAAACACTATCCACAACACATCATACTACTCTTTTATTTTTTCTTTTTAAAAGAATAAATAAGAATATAATGTAACTAACAAGAAAAATGTGAATAAGATGAGAAAATTTAAATTTTATGTAGTGTCGCTTTTTTTATTGTTTTCTTTATCGATTTCGGCACAATGTTCTTTCCATAACACTGCTTTTAATAGTGGAGAATTTTTAAACTATAACCTTTATTTTAATTGGAAATTTGTTTGGGTAAAGGTTGGAACTGCTTCTTGGTATACAGTTTCGTCTACTTATAAAGGTATTCCTGCTTATCGGGCATCGTTAACAACGCGTGGTAATGGAAAATTGGATAACTATTTTATTATGCGCGACACATTACTTTGCTATAATACGAAAGATTTAGCACCACTTTATTATCGTAAAGGAGCTAAAGAAGGTAAAAGATATACGGTAGACGAGGTTTTTTATTCGTATCCTAATGGTAATATTAATATAAAGCAGCACAGAATAGATGCTGATGGAGAAAAACATTGGAAAAGCAGTTCGCCAAAAGAATGTGTTTACGATATGATGAGTATATTTCTTAGGGCACGTAGTTTTAATCCTACAAGTTGGAAGAAAGGATTTGTTGTGAATTTCCCATTAGTAAGTGGTAAAACTCTTGCTCCAGCACGTATAATTTATAATGGTAAAAAAACAATAAAGGCTGATAACGACAAGAAATATCGTTGCTTAGAACTTGCTTATTACGAAAAAGACGATGATAAGTGGCGTAATATAGCCAATTTTTTTGTTACAGACGATGAAAACCATATTCCTATTCGGTTAGATTTAAATTTGAAGTTTGGTTCTGCCAAAGCTTTTCTTACTTCAATGAAAGGTATTCGCCACAAAATAGAATCGCAAGTAAATTAAAATCTATTTTCGTCGAAAAAATAAATAAAGTGGTCGAAATATATTTTCGGCTACTTTATATTATATTTATCTTTGTGCAAAAATAAAATACAAAAACAATAATATGAAAAAAACATTACTTACATTTGCATTAATGTGGATAGCCACAATAATGAATGCACAAACAAACACCATTATAGGTGAATTGCTCGATTCTATTACACGTGAAAGCGAATCGTTTGCTACTATTCGTGTGTTTAAAAATGGGAAATTAGATAAACCTATTGCTATGTCTGTTACCGATGATAATGGTAAAATATTGCAAAAAGTAGAAGGAACAGGCAATTTTACACTTACAATAAGTTCTATTGGGCGTAAAATTATAACACGAAAAGTGCATATTAGTGCAGCAAACACTACTTTAAATCTTGGAACTATATTAATTCAAGACGATGAAAAAATGATGAAAGGTGTGGAAGTTGTAGCACAAAAGCCACTTGTAAAAATGGAAACCGACAAAATGACTTATGATATAGAGAACGATGTTGATTCTAAATCGAAAACTGTACTCGATATGTTGCGTAAAGTTCCATTGGTAACGGTAGACGGACAAGATAATATTACTGTAAACGGACAAGGTTCTTTTAAAGTTTATGTAGATGGCAAACCAAATGTAATGTTTTCTGCTAATCCTTCACAGATATTTAAATCGATGCCTGCATCTTCAGTTAAGTCAATTGAAGTTGTAACTAACCCTGGCGCAAAATATGATGCTGAAGGAGTTGGTGGTGTTTTAAACATTGTGATGAATAAAATAGGTGGAAAACAAAATAATATGAATGGTTACAATGGAAGTATTAGTGGTATGATTAATAACTTTGGTTGGAATGGTTCTGTATTTGTAAGCGGACAACAAGGAAAACTAACCTACAGTGCTAATGTAACGCACAACCATTCGCAAACAGGAAAAATGGAACTTACAACAGAACGTATTGCTTCTGATGGGTCGAAAATGAATTCGTTTCAAACAAGTAAAACAAAAGTGCCTTTCAATATGGCAAACTTTAGTTTAGGTTACGACATAGATTCGTTAAGCAATATAGGAGCTTCTATTGGTTTAATGAATTTCAACATAAAGAGTAACGGACATCCAACAACAATTTTCTCTGGTGGTATGTATGGCAGTGGGTTTTCGTATGGAAACTATATGATGACACAAAATAAAAACACTTCTTTTAATGGAAACATAGACTATCAACGCTTTTTAAACCACAATAAAACAAGCAACATTACCTTGAGTTATCTGTTCACTACAAACCCTACAACAACAGAAAGTAGAAACATTTACGACCCATTACCTGTGGGAATACCACTAACATTAAACGATTTACATTCTGATTCTGAAATGCGTGGTACAGAACATACATTTCAAGCTGACTATACAACACCTTTGTCTAAAATACAAACACTTAATATAGGTGCTAAATTTATAGGACGAAGAAATACTTCCGATTCTAAATATTACAATATAATAAGTGGAAACGAAGTTCTGAACGCCACTAACAGTGTAAACTACAAAAACAAACAAAGCATTTTAGCATCGTATATAGAATATAAATTAACTTTGGGTAAGTTTAGTTCTAAATTTGGTACACGTTATGAACATACATGGGAAAATGTAGAATTTATACTCGGACATGGTTCTAATTTTAAACGAAGCTACAATAATTTAGTACCTTCGGCAAGCTTCAGCTATAATATAGGGGCTACGCTAAATATTGGTATAAACTACAATATGCGCATTTCGCGTCCAGGAATTACATTCTTAAATCCATATATCGATCGTTCTATACCAACTGTACTTACATACGGTAATCCAGACCTTGATGTAGAAAAAAGCCACAACATAAGTGTTGTATTCAATGCTTTTACTCCAAAATTTATGATAAATCTTACTTTAGGCGAAGCATTTGCAAACAACCAAATAGAACAATATTCGTTTATGGATGCTAATGGTGTATTAAACAATACCTACGGAAACATTGTGCGTAGCCGTTGGACTAATTTAAACACATTCATAAACTATTCTATAACGCCAAATACACGTATTTTTCTTAATGGTGGATTAGATTATGGAGATATGCGTTCTAATAAACTTAATCAAAAAAAATATGCTTGGCAAGCTACTGCTTTTATAGGAATACAACAAACTTTGCCTTGGAATGTGAAAGCAAGTATATATACCGGAGGTATGACAAAACGATATACATTGCAAGGTTATAGTGAAGGATTTAATATGATAAATTTAGCTTTATCGAAAGATTTCTTTAACGAAAAGCTAAATGTAGCTTTAAACTATTTTACTCCATTCTCTGGAAAAATAAAACAAAACACTTATAGCGAAGGAACTGACTTTATGCAACGTGTAAATATAGTGATTCCTGTTCAGCAAATAGGATTAACACTTACTTGGAAATTTGGTAATACAAAAAGACAATTCCAAACAAATAAAACCAATATTTCTAACGATTTTCAAGAAAAGAAAAACGACAGTCAGGTTGGTGGAGTTGGTACAGGAATAGGAATGTAAATTTTTAATATTTATTTATTGGTAAGTTAGTATAGTAATAAAAAAATGACGCTATATCTTTTATAAATATAACGTCATTTTTTTTATTTATTTTGAGGAAGTTACTGATTGAAAATTTATAATAAGAAAACAGCAAAACTTTAATTATAATTTTTAATTTTGTAATTATGATTTTTATTTTTCTTATTATAAATTTCAAGCCATTTTATTATTATGCTTTCCGAATAGTTGTAAACAAATTATATTTTATTTTTTAAATTCGATTGGAGTATATTGCTAATATCCATTACACTTTTTATTTTATTACAGACTCATCTGTTTATTCCAGCCATAAGGGTCGTCTTTTAAGACTTTAAATATAGTATTATCTTCCTTTTTTAAAGTGAACCTATAGTAAACCTCATCTTCTTCAATATTTTCTAAAGGTTTGCCCATACAGATTTCAAATAACATACTATAATTACCTTTTTCAAAGCTATATTCATTTAATGTATTCAGCGGATAATAATTTCCCTTTTCCTTTTCTTGAATTATATCTTTGGTGGTATCTTTATATAATCTAACGGATTCCGAAACTGTATTTATACTAAAATCACAAACATTGGTTACCTCAAAAGGAATAATGGCAGCCCTAATAGAATCTTCGCAAGGTTGTAATATATCTTTTTCTTCTATAAAAAACCAACTTCCAAAAGATTCATCAACTAATGGGTCTAAAATTACATAGTTTTTATTCCACAATATTCCTCTTTCAAGAGTTTCTTCCGTCCATTTTTGAATGTCATTATTAAATGGAATAGAACGAACTATAATTTGATTGTGAGATACTAAAATGTTTTCTTTAATCATAATTATTTTTCTCAAAACAATACTATTTTTATCTGTACAATGATATTACAGATTTAACCTTTTGCTCTAAAGAAGTAAGGTCGATCATCAATTGTTCTTCAGAAAATTTTTCTCCATTTCCAAATGCCCTTATAAAAATAAGTTCGCTGAAATAGGGTATTAATTTTATAAAGTCAATTTCTTTATCATTTACTAAAGAAGACATTTCATCTGTATGCAATAACAGCCCATTAGCTCTTCTTGCAAAAGCTTTTTTCTTTATTTTATTTTTCAACTCATCGTTGCCATAATCTAAAGTTGCCAGAACTTTATTCTTTAATTCTAAATTATTAAAGTCATCAAGATACAGCTGTAGCATAATGGCTGCTTCTATCCAAGTCCATTTATTATAATCGCCATCAAAACTGTAATTAACTAAATCAGATAGAATTTCTTTCGTGTGTGTTATATCACCATCAAAGTAAAAACAATAAGCTGAAAACATTAGATATTTCAACTTTTGTTCTGAATTTATATTTACATCTCCAAGTTCTTTAAAAAGAGACTTAAAAGGCATTTTATTGGCTAAATTAGAAGTGATAACATTAAAGATAGTTTCCATATTTTATGAATCTGTTATTATTATTTCTACTGTTGTTTTCAACAAGCAAGTACAAATATAAACAATCTTTTTATTAAAGCATTAATTTGGAATGCAAAGTTTAATTTCTATTAGGATTGAACTTAATATTATTTATAATATTTATTAATTTTTTTTTATAATGTAACATTCTTCATATCTTTGCAAGATAGAAAAAATATAGAAATTATTAAACAAAACAACTTATAAAAATCAATATGTATTTTACGAAAAGAGATATAATAAAAATAGTTTTAAACCTATTATTGGCATATTTTGTTGTGCTTATTATGAGCTATACAGATACTGTTTCTTGGGGACTTTGGAAAAAAATTCCATTTCATCTTGGTATGCTCTTTATAGCAGTTTTTGATAGAATACAAAACAAAATGCTTTTCCCTGAAGAAGATAAAAAATAAAGCAAACGCTCCAATAGAACTATTTTTATTGAAGCGTTTGCTTTATTTTTATTTATTTCTTGTACTCAATTATTTTTTCGAACAATAATTCCTAAATAGCGATAAATAGCCCACGCTATAATGGAAGCAAAGGCATAAACAAGAAGGAAAGCGACAAGAACACGATAGTATTCGCCAGAATAACCCATACCGATGCGTTGCAATAAAGAAGAAACAATGAGTGGTATGCCACCAGAAAAGAAATAATAAACAATACTTCTACGTCCTGTCCATTCTAACCAAGTAACGCTTTCTAACTGTTTAGCTAAACTAACAAGGAATAAGGTGCAAATAAAGGTATCGAAAATAAATACATACCAATTGTTTACTTGTATAGGTTCTATAAGTAAACTTATGCCTTGCGTATGTTCATATACTTTTATAATTACTAAAAGTATAAATAAAAAGAAAGATGATGATAGGTTGTGGAAACGGTGGAAAACATTTTCCCATTTATGGTAAAAATAGCCAAAACAAAGGATAGGGAGCGCCATACAGGCATTTTCTATTTGCCAATAAAGGTTGGTATAATGAGTGGAAAGAAAATAACAAGCTACTGACGCTATCAGAGAAAGTGTTAATAATCCCCAAGTTTTACCTTTGCATGCCCATAACACTGTGGAAAAAACAATTTCTGCCACAATAAGAGCCGCTATAAACCACGATGCTTGTCCTGTAAGAACAGAGAATAAAGTTTCTGGAATATCAAATCCGTGTGCTAAAGCTTTAGGAATTGCAATAAAGGTTGTGAAGATAAAATAAGGCAATAATAAATATCGTGCAATGGCTTTAAGTTTCAGTTGCAGCGAAAACGGTGTATCTTTATAGAAAAGATAGCCTGAAAGAAAGAAAAAAGCGACTAACACATTGGCTACATAATAATTGTAGCCGATAATGTTGTCGCCTGTATAATATATTTCAGTATGGTCGAGCAATATAGCTACCATACAAAAACCTCGCAATAAGTCTATCCAATGTTTGCGTTTATTTTGTTTTAATTCACAATTGCTATTTTGCATACTGTTCCGTTATTACCTTCTTGGTCGGATGTTTGCACCATATAAACTCCAGATGCTACACGTTTTCCATTTAAATCGTTGCCGTCCCATATAAATGTACCACCATTACTTGTACCTTTTGCTACAAGTACGCCATTAGTGGTAACAATTTTTACATCGGAATTAAAAGCTAAACCAACAACTGTTATTAATCCTGTGTAATTTGGACGTACAGGATTAGGATAAGCGTAAGTTTCTTCTCCACCAGGATTATCAGATGGTTTTGTAGCATCACTCATATACGAGCATAATCCTTTATCGGTTCCAATGAAAACTTCGCCAGTTTTATCGTTAATGGCAATACTTTCTATATTGTTTGAAATAAGTTTGCTGTTGTCGCTTAGGAAGTGTTGCACCTGTTTCATATTGTCGGCACTAATAAGATAAACACCATTTCCGTTTGTACCAAACCATTTTCTGCCGCCACCATCAATAGCCATACACGAAATATCTACACCAGCCAATAAATAATCTGCAAGATTTGTTCCATCGTTGCGTGGTATTTTTATTTGTTCGAAAATAGCTTCAGAAGGATTTTTCATTTGTTCAGTAGTAAGACGTAATGGTCCTACATTTGTTCCAACCCAAATATTTTGATATGCATCTTCAACAACACAACGCATTTGAATAACCATAATAGATGAACCATCTTGATTTTTAAAGTTGTTATAAACATTTAGCTTATCGGTTTCTGGATTATAACAGAACAAACCAGGGGCTTCGTAATGACTATTTACAAACCATATTAAGCCACGACTATCAAGAATAGGACGACGCATAACGTGTAAACTAAATCCTTTATTCATAAGTTGAGGTTTAGAATAGTCTGTCATAGTTCCATCTGGCGATAACTTTAATAAAGATGTAGTTTTGGTACCACTATTTAATATCCATAAATTGTTTTTTCGGTCGAAAACTAATCCTTGTATTACCACATAATCGTTTCCAAGCTCAATTCCTTTATGAACCGAAGGACGTAAAAGGCTATTATCTTTATTGAAATATCGCTTAAGTTTTCCATTCAAAAATTCGTATAATCCAGCTCGTCCACCTGCAAATACATGTTCAGGATTCTTTGGATCTACTGCCAAACAGTTCATATCGTGATAGTAATATCCCGTTATTTTATCCAATTCGTCTTGATAGATATCCCATTCGCCATTCTTTAATACCTGTATTGTTCCTGGTTGATTTAGTCCTATTGCACCTGGTTCAAATGCTCCACCCGTTGTATAAAGACGATTATTAAGATATTGCATAAAGAAAAAACGATTATATTTAGGACCACCAGGTTGTAAACCTTTTACTTTTTCTAATAATTCGGGTGCAATAGTTTTATTTTGTGCTACATAGTTGCCTACCCATTGCCAATTATTTCTATCTAAAAGATTATCGGAAAGCAAAGCTCGAAAAAGTCCTTGTTCGTTACTTGCAGCATAAATATATTTTCCTTCTATATAAGTATAGTTTACATTGAAACCAAGATTGTAAGTATCGCTTATTTCTGCTTTACTAACATTTATTTTTAAAATACCAAATCCAGTTGAAACGTAGCAATATTGTCCTTCTATATATAGATTATTTATTTTTTTATTAGCTGTCATAGTTTTTCTGTAATAATCAGACAAGCTAATAATTTCTCCTTTTTGTGTGAGCAAATCTATATTTTGGTCAGAATAAGCAATAACTAAACATTTAGCAACATTGTTCCATGCTATAAATTCAATATCGGTATCGTTTAGTCCATTTACTTTATCGAATGTTTGAATACTATTGTCCTTTTCGTTATAAGAATATAGGTCGTTGGACGCAAGTACATAAAGCATATTACCACCTTTTTCTATCCATTGCACATTACTATATGCCATATAGTTTTTCCATGTACCTGTAGCATTGGCAAAACAACTTAATGGTAGTACGAAGAGTAAGCAAGTAAATATAAGTATGTATATTCTTTTTGTCATTTCCTTATAGAATTATAATGTAAAAAATAAAGAAGTTTATAGATATTAAACAAGAAAACACTGGGATTATTGCCTTTAAGATTGTGTTTTAATGGTTTATGCAAAAATTTATAAAGCCACACTCCTATCCAGCTAATGTGCATTTTTTGTAGCTTTCCAGTTATTTTTAATAAATTAGAATAGCCTTTTAACTCTGTTTGAAAGGTAGAAAGTGTACGTAAAGCCTCTTCGGTTTTGCAAAGAAATACTGCGTTAAGTTCAAAATCGTTGAATAGTACAGGATTATCAATATGGTTTATTTTTGCGTTTAATGCTTTGAAGCGTTTTCCAAGCAACACATCTTCGAAACCATATTGTTTTATATCTTCGTTATAAGGATTTTTTCCTATTAGTTTTCTGTGTGCAATGAAATTAGTACTAAGATGTTGATAAGGTGTTTTTCTGCGATTTTCGGCACTAATAGCTTCTTTTGAAGAATGTTCGTAACGGTATCTTAAATTGTTTCCCCATCTTTTTTCGTTTTCAACAATATTAATACCACCTACAATAACATCGCCTTCGGCTTTCAAATAGTTGTGTATAAATTTAGCATTGTTGAGCGAAAGGTCTCCATCAATAAACAAAATCCATTCCTTTGAAGACTGCGAAACAAGATAATTGCGTATAGCAGACCTACCAACATTTTGTTTTCTTTCTATATAACGAACGCCATCAAGGTTTGAAATGGTTCTGTTTTTTATAATAAACCGTTTGTCAGGAGATGCATCGTCGGCTACAATAATTTCGAAATTTGTCCCTTCTGCAACACACTGTCGTTGCAATTCACTGATAAGTGCAGTGCAATCACAATTGTAAGTGGGCAGCAGAATAGACAAACTTTTACTCATTATAATTGCTTTAGATATTCAGCGAGTTTACGAACGGCACGTGCTCTGTGCGAAATTTGGTTTTTAATATCTTCTCCAAGTTCTGCAAAACTCTTATCGTATCCCTCTGGAATAAATAAAGGATCGTAACCAAAACCTTCCGTTCCCGATTTTTTGGTAGCAATATATCCATCTACTCTACCTTCGAATTGATGTTCTTTACCATCAATAATTAGAGAAATTACTGTTCGGAAGTGCGCTTTTCTATTCGTTGTATCGCCCAATTTACGGAGCAATTTGCGCATATTTGCTTCGCTATCGTGGTCGGTATATTCGTCGTAACGTGCAGAATGTACACCAGGTTCACCGTTAAGTGCATCTACTTCAAGTCCTGTATCATCGGCAAAGCAATTAAAATGATAATTATTGTAGATATAATGCGACTTTATACTTGCGTTTCCTTCCAGCGTATCGGCAGTTTCTGGTATGTCTACGTTGCAGCCAATATCCTTTAACGAAACAATATTAAAGTCGTTTCCAAGAATATCTTTAATTTCGATAAGCTTGTGTTTATTGTTTGTTGCAAATACTATTTTCATTTTATTGTTCGTTGGTTATTTCCGTTTTGTTATTCGGATATACTTGCGAAAGAACTTTCTCAGCATTCTTTGTATTTACTTTTATTTTATCGAATCCTTCCCCATAGACACCAATTACAGAACTTTGACTGACAAAAGCTAATGGGTCTATAATCTTAACAATACGAAATATAGATTGGCTTTCTCTACGTTTAGCCATTAGGCAAATTACTTTAACATCTTTTCCAGTGTACCAACCATGTCCATCTAATATGGTTATTCCTCGATCGCGCTCTTGCATAATAGCATTAGCAATCTCTTCATACTTCTTAGAAAATATGAGAAATTGTACCGATTGGCGACTTAAATTCATTATATAATCGAGTACAGAACATTCGATAAACATTGTGCAAAGACCGAAAATAACTTTATAAAAACGCTGAATGTATGTTCCAAACTGTGGAAAAAGCATACAACTACCAATAATACAGATATCGACAGCCATTAGAACCTGTCCCAACGAAATGTTTTTATATTTGTTTATACAGGCTGCAACTATATCTGTACCACCCATACTACCACCATTTAGAAATACCATAGCCATTCCAGTACCTGTAATGCAACACCCCACAATGAGCGACATAAACTTTTGGTCTTCGCCTAATATCTTTACGAAGTGTCCGTTTGTATCTATTGGCATTAATTGTTGTGCAAACTTTAGCATAAAATATAACACAATAATAGCGTAGATGGTTTTCATCATAAACTTTAAACCCAATATCTTCAGTGCAGCACCCAATAATACTACATTGATAATCATATAAGTGTTTTCGAGTTTAAACTGTGTTGCATAGAAAATAATGGCTGATAAACCTGTAACACCACCTGTTACTATCTGATATGGCATAAGAAACACTGTGAATGCAGCCGCATACAGCGTTAAACCAAGAGTTAGTAAAATGTAATCTTTTATTTCGTCTCTAATTAATTGCTGATTAATTGTCATAGTTTAATAATGTGTTTTAGCACATTCGTAGCTGTGTTTCAAACCAACGAATGTGCTTTTATTCTATTTGCAAACGATGTTTACAATTTTCTTAGGTACTACTATTACTTTTACAATAGTTTTACCGTCTATGTATTTTTTACTTCTTTCATCGTTTAATGCTGCCGTTTCAACATCTTCTTTACTTGCATCAATAGGGAAAGTCATTTGGAAGCGTGCTTTCCCGTTGAAAGAAATGGTGAGTTGAACCTCGTTTTCTGTTAAATAAGCCTCGTTCCATGTTGGCCATTGTGCGTTACAAACGCTGTCTTTTTCACCAAGATGTTGCCAAAGTTCTTCGGCAATGTGTGGTGCAAACGGTGCTATTAATATAACTAAGTTGTGCAACAGACCACGATTATTACACTTTTGTTGTCCTAATTCGTTTACACAAATCATGAAAGCAGAAATAGCAGTATTGTAAGAGAACTGTTCTATATCGTTAGAAACCTTCTTAATAAGTTTATGAACACTCTTTACTGACTCTTTAGAAGGCTCGTTGTCGTTTAAGTCTTGCTGATACAGTTTCCAAAACTTTTTCAAGAATCGGAAACAACCATCTATACCGTTTGTATCCCATGGTTTACTTGTTTCAACTGGACCTAAGAACATTTCATACAAACGTAAAGTATCTGCGCCATATTGCTCAACAATGACATCGGGATTGACTACGTTGAACATAGACTTCGACATTTTTTCTACTGCCCAACCGCAAATATACTTACCATCTTCGAGTATAAACTCTGCATTTTCGTATTCTGGTCGCCATGCTTTGAAAGCATCAATATCCAATACATCGGCATGAACAATATTCACATCTACGTGGATTGGTGTTGTTTCGTATTTATCTTTCAGTCCGAAACTTACAAATACTGGAGCTTTAGAATGGTCGTCTGAATTGATGCGATATACAAAGTTAGAACGTCCTTGTATCATTCCTTGATTTACTAACTTCTCGTATGGTTCTTCTTTACAACTGTAACCGTAGTCGAAAAGGAACTTATTCCAGAAGCGACTGTATATTAAGTGTCCTGTTGCATGCTCTGTTCCTCCTACATAAAGGTCTACATTCTGCCAATATTCATCGGCTTCTTTTCCCACTAAAGCCTTGTTATTGTGTGGGTCCATATAGCGAAGATAATAAGCAGAGCTACCTGCGAAGCCCGGCATTGTATTCAATTCTAATGGGAATATAGTTTTATTGTCTATCAATTCTTTATCTACAATAGTCTTATTCTCTTCGTCCCAAGCCCATATTTTAGCTCGTCCCAATGGTGGTTCGCCTGTTTCGGTAGGTTCAAATTTGTCTATTGCTGGTAATTCGAGTGGTAAACATTCTTCTGGAACCATATAAGGCATACCATCTTTATAATAAACTGGGAATGGTTCGCCCCAATAGCGTTGGCGTGAGAAGATAGCATCGCGTAAACGATAGTTCACTTTCACTTTGCCTAATCCTCTCTCTGTAACATACTTCTTAGTTGCTGCTATTGCTTCTTTCACTGTAAGTCCGTTCAAAGAGAAACTTCCTTCAACTGGTTTTATTGGACTATTGATGACGATACCTTCTTTTGCGTCGAAGCTTTCTTCTGAAACATCAGCACCTTCAATAAGCGGACGTATTGGAAGACCGAAGTGTTTGGCAAATGCATAATCGCGACTGTCGTGTGCTGGTACAGCCATAATAGCACCTGTACCATAGCCTGAGAGTACGTATTCTGATATATAGATAGGTAATTTCTCGTCTGTTAACGGATTAATACCATACGAACCTGTGAAAACACCTGTAACTTTACGGTCGGTCATACGGTCGCGCTCTGTTCGTTTCTTTACGTATGCTAAATATTCTTCAACCTCTGACTTTTGTTTGGCTGTTGTAAGCTCTGGAACTAATTCGCTTTCTGGAGCAAGCACCATAAAAGTTACGCCAAACATTGTATCGGCACGGGTTGTAAAGATAGTAATGTCGTGTTCTATTTCCTCATTATCGGCTGTGGGTGTAATGCTCTTAAATACCACTTCCGTACCTTCCGAACGCCCAATCCAGTTGCGTTGTGTCTCTTTCATAGAGTCTGTCCAGTTTACATTTTCTAAACCGTCTAACAACCGTTGTGCGTATGCAGAAACACGTAAACACCATTGTTTCATTTTCTTTTGTACAACCGGATAACCTCCGCGTTCGCTTACACCATCTACAACTTCGTCGTTTGCCAACACTGTTCCTAAACCAGGACACCAGTTCACCATAGTTTCGCCAAGATATGCTATACGATAGTTCATAAGTGTTTCCTGCTGTTCTCTTTCGCTCATACTTATCCAATTGCGAGCAGAGAATGTTTTTTCTTCGCCTTGCGCTACGTTGAGATTGAGTGTTCCCTCTTCTTCAAAATGGAGAACGAGGTCGGAAATAGGTTTTGCTTTGCCATCATTATAGTCGTAGTATGAATCAAACATACGTTGGAATGCCCATTGTGTCCAATGGTAGTATTCAGGATCGCAGGTACGTACTTCACGCTCCCAATCGAAACTGAAACCTATCTTGTCTAACTGTTCCCTATAACGGGCTATATTTTTTTCGGTTGTAATAGATGGGTGTTGTCCTGTTTGAATGGCATACTGCTCGGCAGGCAGTCCGTAAGCATCATATCCCATTGGATTTAACACGTTGAAACCTTTTAAACGCTTATAGCGTGCGTAAATGTCGCTGGCTATATAGCCGAGTGGGTGTCCTACGTGCAGACCTGCTCCCGATGGGTATGGAAACATATTAAGCACATAGAACTTTTGCTTGTTCTTATCTTCAACAACCTTATAGGTTTTGTTCTCAACCCATTTCTTCTGCCATTTCTTCTCAATCTCTGTGAAGTTGTATTCCATTCTTATGTTTGTTTTATTTTGATGTCGTTGTTTACGAACCATAATACTGGTAAGGCGAAGACGCTTCCCCTACCCTATCGTTTAGTTCATTATATGACAATGCGTTACTATCCAAGTTGCAAAATTACGAATTTTAATAGGTATAACAAGTCTTTTACCAAATTAATTTGGTGTAGAACAGGAAAGAACTAACAGTTAAAGATTATTGGTTAGAGAATTTTTGGTTAGTTATAATTTGACGCATTTATTGTTTTAGATTTGTACAGAATATGAGGCGTTTACCAAAAACAATTGTTTTGCAATGCAAAAGCATAACTTTTATAGTATAAAAAAGTTTGTTGTAAGAAATAAGAAAATATATACTTAGTATTCTTAAGCATTATAGAAAATAGGTAGAAAATGAGTAGATATTTTATGAGCAGCATCTACTGTCTGTCCACATACACCCACAAGTCGAATGGAATATCACAAATGCTTAGAAAAATCAGATAGATATTAGATACTTTTGTTTCAGATATCTATTGCGTTCGTCACAGATATCTGTCGTGTTCGTTACAGATATCTGTCGTGTTCCTTTCAGACGTCTGTCAGTTGCGAATTAGATATCATAAAAAACTACCACCCTTATAACTCTACATTATCGTATCTAAAAGTTAATTATTTAGCTGAAGATTACGAATTATTTAATCCAAATCTGTTATTAGAGCCTAAGCATATTTTGTTTTATTGTTTAGTAGATTGTCTGTCTTAACAATGTAGGCGTAGCGGGTTATGTTAAGTTAGAAAGACAGACAAGATACCGATAAGAAAATAAACAATGTTAGGAAACAATACCGCAGTAATAAGAACTATGCATATTGTGGTTAATGAGTTATTTGGTTTTAATTCTGCAATATTTTACTTTAGGTGTTATTATAGTATCTCGGAAACCAATATGTTGTTCACCAATGTGTTATATAAAAGTAGCGTTCGTAACGCTATATCTTTTTTCCAAAGAGCCCTATCAGCCTTTCTGTTGAGCCATTGTTAGAGTAGAAAAAGTTTGTATTTGAAAGACGAAAAAATCTAGAATTCCTATGGATAAATAGGAATTCTAGACGGCGAATGCACTGTTTTTAAAAGTGTTTTTTGCTTATAAAGTAACCTTATTCGTTATATTCTTTCCCCTTCGACCGTATGATAGCCCACATACCCAGTGCTATGAGCGGCACACTAAGTATTTGTCCCATATCAATAGGTAAGCTCGATTCGAATGAAACCTGTACTTCTTTTGTAAATTCAATGAGGAAACGGAAAGTGAATATAAGCGTAAGGCAAAGCCCAAAGTAAAGACCAGTACCAGCCTTTTTAGGATATTTCCTGTAAATGAGAAATATAATCCAGAAGAAAACAAAGTAAGCAATTGCCTCATAGAGTTGTCCGGGGTGTCGCGGATAGGTATCAACATCGTAAAAAATAAACGCCCAAGGCACATCGGTAACTCTACCTATAATCTCCGAATTCATAAGATTTCCTAAACGAATGAATACCGATGTAATGGTAGAACAGATACCCATAAAGTCGAGAACTAACCATGGGTTCAGCTTAGTGCGTTTTATGTAGAGATAAAGCGCTATAAGCAGTCCTACAACTCCACCGTGCGATGCCAATCCTTGATAGCCAACAAACTTCCAGCCACCGCTAGCAAGAAACTTAATAGGTAGGAATATTTCAACAAAATGCTGCCAAGAGTCGAAAAATTCTTTTGGTTCGTAAAAGAAACAATGTCCTAAGCGTGCTCCTATAAATGCACCAAGAAAAACATACATAAACATTGGTTCGAACTTCTCGTTAGCTATTTTGTGTTGTTTAAAAAGCCATTGCATAAGCAAATAGGCTATAGCAAACCCTACCAGCCAACACATTCCATACCAACGTATGCCTGCTGAGCCAATGCGCACAAGGTATTCGTTGGGTTGCCAGGCTATATAAAGCAAGTTATTCAGCATACTTTATTCCTCCATAAACTATACATTGAAACGGAAGTGCATAATGTCTCCGTCTTGCACAATATACTCTTTACCTTCTACGCCGAGTTTTCCTGCTTCTCTAACAGCGGCTTCTGAACCATATTTCAGATAGTCGTCGTACTTAATAACCTCTGCTCTGATGAATCCCTTTTCGAAGTCAGTGTGTATAACTCCAGCACATTGTGGAGCCTTCCAACCTTTATGGAACGTCCATGCCTTTACCTCCATTTCTCCAGCAGTAATGAATGTTTGAAGATTTAAGAGATGATAAGCCTTCTTTATCAGTCGGTTTACGCCACTTTGTTCTAACCCAAGTTCGTCGAGAAAGAGTTTCTTGTCTTCGTAACTATCCAACGATGCAATGTCTTCTTCGGTCTTTGCAGCAATAATCATAGCTTCGGCACCCTCTTCAGCAGCAATCTTCTCAACCTGCTTGCTATATTCGTTACCCTCTTTCGCACTGTTTTCATCTACGTTGCAAACGTAAAGAACGGGCTTTGTGGTAAGAAGAAAAAGGTCGTGAGCCGCCAGTTGTTCTTCTTTAGTTTCGAATTGCACACTGCGCGCGTTCTTTCCTTGCTCTAAAACAGTTTTGTAAGCTTCGAGAACTGCAACCATAGTCTTCGCATCTTTGTTGCCTGCTGCAGCCACTTTTTGCTGTTTAGCAAGCTGCGATTCTATAGTTTCAAGGTCTTTTAGCTGGAGTTCGGTATCTATAATTTCCTTGTCTTCAATCGGATTAACTGCAGCCCCACCTTCACGAACTATATTATCGTCTTCAAAACAACGAATTACATGAATGATAGCATCGCATTCGCGAATATTACCAAGAAACTTATTACCCAATCCTTCGCCTTTGCTGGCTCCCTTAACAAGACCAGCAATGTCTACTATTTCGCAAGTTGCAGGTACAATTCTCCCCGGGTGAACAATCTCAGCGAGTTTGTTCAAACGCTCGTCAGGAACAGTAATAACACCCAAGTTGGGTTCTATTGTACAAAACGGGAAATTGGCTGCCTGAGCTTTGGCACTGCTCAAACAATTGAAAAGTGTAGATTTACCAACGTTAGGCAAACCTACTATACCACATTTTAATGCCATATTCTAAATAACATTTATATTCTTTTAGTGCAAAAATACGGCTTTATTCTGATACTAAAAGCTTTGAAAAGCACTATTTTATATTCTTATTGTAAATTGCAAAGCTATTTTGCACTGCTTTATATAGCTATTATTATTCGAAAGCCTCTGCTTCTGCTTTAGCAATAATGTTTTCTTTCTCATCTGCCACCATACCAGAAAAGCAATCTTCTCTTTCTATGTTGGTAAATGTATTAGATTCATCATCTGCGTCATCTTTCAGAGGCAAAACAGATACATTATCTTCTGTTGTTTCAATAACACTAAGGTCTTCTGGTTGTTCTAAAGCTATACGCTTTTGTTTAGCTTTGAATATTTTATCAGCGAACTTTGTGTTCTTTCGAATGTATTGAAGTGTAACTTTAGCCGCTTCTTGCTGACTTTCTTTCTTGGAGTAACCGCTTCCTTCGCCACAAGCAATACCTTCCAATACTACCTGGAATGAAAAAGTGGGACTGCCTTCCTTGTCTTTACCAAACGAAAGAGGTTTAAACTCAAGGCAAATTTTGTGTTTCTGTGTCCATTCTATGAGTTTCGACTTAAAGTTTACCTCCTTATATGCCACCTTATCAATGTTTATAAGTTCGCCTAATATTTGTTTCTTCATAAACTTCATACAGGCTGTGTATCCATGGTCGAGATATAATGCACCCACTAAAGCCTCGAATGCATTGCCACCAAGGTAACTATTGTGCGACTGAGAATGTCCACTCGACAAAATTAAACGCGTTATTCCTAAATCGTTAGCCAACTTATTTAGTGTTTCGCGCTGTACTATTTTCGAACGAGTATTAGTGAGAAAACCTTCTCGTTTACCAGGAAAGTGTTCGTAAACAATGTCTCCTACAATAGCATCGAGAATTGCATCTCCCAAAAACTCTAAGCGTTCGTTGTTTACGGGTTTGCCTTTGTCGTTCCTTCGTGCCACACTTTTGTGTAAGAGGGCTGTTTTGTAAAAGGAAAGATTATGCGGAAGCACACCTATTATATTATATAATGACAAATAAAGCTCCTTTTCCTTGCGGAAAGGGAGCTTTATTCTATCAATAATTTTATTCAGCATATTTCTTGAATATTACGCAAGCATTGTGGCCGCCAAAGCCAAATGTATTGCTAAGTGCTGCACGCACTTCGCGTTTTTCTGCTTTATTAAACGTAAAATTCAGGTTGTAATCAATTTCTTCGTCCTTATCCTCTTCATTATGATTAATTGTTGGGGGAACAATATCGTTCTGAATTGAAAGTACACAAGCCATTGCCTCAACAGCTCCAGCTGCTCCTAGCAAGTGTCCAGTCATACTTTTGGTAGACGAAATATTGAGTTTGTAGGCTGCATCGCCGAATAATTGCGTAATAGCCTTTATTTCTGAAACATCGCCAACGGGGGTTGATGTGCCATGAACATTTATATAGTCTATGTCTTCAGGCTTTAATCCTGCATCGTTGAGGGCTGCTTGCATTACTAAATTTGCTCCCAAACCATCTGGGTGAGATGCTGTGATGTGATATGCATCGGCAGATTCGCCTTCACCAACTAGTTCTGCATATATCTTAGCACCGCGAGCTTTTGCGTGTTCTAGTTCTTCGAGAATTAAGCAACCAGCTCCTTCGCCCATAACGAAGCCATCGCGACTTGCAGAAAATGGACGAGATGCGTGTTCTGGGTCGTCGTTACGAGTAGAGAGAGCGTGCATTGCATTGAAACCGCCTACTCCTGATTCGGTAATAGCTGCTTCTGCTCCACCGCTAACAATCATATCGGCTTTACCCAAACGTATTAAATTGAATGCTTGACTGATTGCATTGGTAGACGATGCACAAGCTGATGTGGTTGTAAAGTTTGGTCCATGGAAGCCGAAACGTATGCTAATGTGTCCAGAAGCAATGTCGGCAATCATTTTAGGAATGAAGAATGGATTGAATTTTGGACCTGCTTCTTTATGCAAAGCATAATAACTAATTTCTTCTTCAAAAGTCTTTATACCGCCAATACCTACTCCGTAGACTACACCGATGCGATTCTTGTTTACTTTGTCCAAATCGATGCCACAATCTTCTACACCTTGAATGGCACTAATGAGTGCTAATTGTGTATAACGGTCGAGCTTACGTGCTTCTTTACGGTCGATATAATCGTTTATATTTAGCCCTTTTACTTCGCAAGCGAATTTTGTTTTAAAATTAGTTGTATCGAAATAAGTAATAGGAGCTGCGCCACTCTTACCTTCGAGCATTGCTTTCCAAGTTTCTTCAGGGTTGTTTCCCAATGGAGTAACTGCACCAAGTCCTGTTACTACTACTCTTTTTAATTCCATTAATTTATTAGTTTAAATTCTGTCATCGTGATAGTACGAGACGCATAAGGCTCTCTTTTCAGATATAAAATTAAGGAGTTAAGCAATTAGTTCTACATACATTTAGAAACATAAGTAAAACGATTGGCTTAACTCCTTAATTCTTATTCTTGTCTTAGACTCTGAATGAACGAACCCTAAGTAAGAAATAAGTGAATGTAAAGATAAAAATTAGCTGGAAGCCGAAGCTCCCAACCTTAATTTATGTATCTTCTTACTTTGCGTTCTCTTGGATATAAGCAATGGCATCGCCTACAGTAACAATCTTTTCTGCCTTATCGTCTGGAATTGAAATACCAAATTCTTTCTCAAACTCCATAATAAGTTCTACTGTATCCAAAGAATCAGCACCAAGATCGTTTGTAAAACTTGCTTCTGGCTTTACTTCTGCTTCGTCAACACCGAGCTTATCCACGATAATTGCTTTTACCTTTGATTCAATTTCTGACATAATTGTTAAGTTTTAAAATTATTATTATTAACTTTCTAAATTATAAAATTCGGCTGCAAAGGAAAGATAAATTTTCGATACACGCAAATTTTTTATTCAAAAATGCATACTACTTTGCACAGAACATATATAATTGTGCAATAAAAATGATACTTTTTGCTATTATATTGCGCTAAATCAAGACATTATGCTGTATGATTAGAACCTTACTTCTACTATTTTCTAATTCAGCCAATGCATTATTTTTAAAGTCTTAGTTGCTAAATGAAATTAATTTAATGTCTTTTGTGTTGGAATTAGCATTATAGATTTTTAGTAATGGTTTTGCCGAAATAGATAAATGAGAGCATATAGTTGTTGTTTTTTATGATGCCTAATTCGTAACTGATAGATATCTGAGACAAACACGACAGATATCTGAGACGAACGTGACAGATATCTAAAACAAGAGCAACTAAATTCTGACGATTTTTTATAGATATCTGAGCTATCTATCCGAATGGTGGATGCCTGTGAACACTGCTTATAGTTTTCCTAACTTTTCTCAGCCACGCCTTTCGTAGATGGCTAAATACTCTTATGAAACTATCTTATTTCTATTATTCGTGTTGTGTTTAAGCATTTTAAATCTCTACATTCTGTATGCATTGTATGCGTTATTAAATACTTTCGCTTACGGTTTAACAGGCACTTTAATACATTAATTAAACCTATATTTTGTTTCAATAACGGCTATACTGGTAAAATGCCGTGTTTTTATTTTGTGTATGTGATTTATTTGAACTATATTTGCAGAAAAATTAAAAGAACAAAAAATATGTCATTCACAGACCATTGTAATGAGATTTTTAATCAGGCAATCCGCGATTACCATATCACGGATAATGTAGACACACCTATAAATAATCCATACGAGAGAGATTCAATTGAGAATAGATTGTATTTGAAGTGCTGGATTGATACGGTGCAGTGGCATTTTGAGGATCTTATCCGCGATCCGCACATCGCTCCAGAAGATGGAATGAGTTTAAAGCGTCGTATAGACCGTTCTAATCAGGACAGGACAGATTTAGTAGAGCAAATTGATTCGTACTTTCGACAGCTCTATTCTGACGTGAAAATACAAGAAGGTGCAACTATCAATACCGAAAGTCCAGCTTGGGCAGTAGACCGCTTGTCTATATTGGCACTGAAAATCTATCACATGCGCGAACAAGCAGAGCGCACAGATGCTTCGGAAGAACATATAAAGAGATGTAAGAATAAGCTAAACGTGTTACTCGAGCAGCAAGTTGATCTGGGAACGGCTATCGACCAGTTACTCGATGACATTCAAGCAGGGCGTAAATTTATGAAAGTTTATCGCCAAATGAAGATGTATAACGACCCTGCAACCAATCCTGTACTCTACAAAAAGTAAGAGGTGAAGACTGACCACATTATTATAATGCGCTTCTCTGCAATGGGCGATGTAGCTATGACTGTACCTGTGGTCTATTCGCTTGCAAAGCAATATCCTGAGTTGCGCATTAGTGTTCTCTCCCGTCCGTTTGCCAAAGCTTTTTTCACAGGGTTGTCAAAGAATGTAGATTTTATTGCAGCCGACTTAAAAAGCGAATATAAGGGTATTAAAGGACTAAACCAACTATACGGTAGGCTGAAGGCAAAACAGCCTACAGCCATTGCCGATTTTCACGATGTGTTGCGTACAAAATACATAAGAACACGCTTTTTGTTGTCTGGATACAAAGTGGCACACATTAACAAGCATAAGAGTGGTAAGCGTAAACTATGCCGAAAAACACATAAAGTAATGGAACAACAGCCCACATCGTTCCATAACTATGCCGAAGTATTAAGTAAATTGGGCTATCCTATAAATATTTCTTTTACCTCATTGTTTGCAAATGGTGGCAACCAGCTGTCGCAACTCCCTAATATAATAGGTGAAAAACCTGATGGTGAGCGCTGGATAGGTATAGCCCCGTTTGCTGCCCACGGTGGAAAGATGTATCCAAAAGATAAAATGGAAGAGGTTGTGAATACTCTTTCTGCCAATTATACAAGTCTGCGCATATTCTTTTTTGGTGGCGGAAAAGAAGAAAAACAAGTACTAAATATGTGGGCAACAAAATATAAGCATTGCATTTGTGCGTCTGAAGTGCTACACGGACTACACGACGAACTTGTATTAATGAGTCATTTAGATGTTATGATATCGATGGATAGTGCCAATATGCACCTTGCATCGCTCGTAGGAACACGTGTTGTAAGCATTTGGGGGGCTACACATCCTTACTGTGGGTTCCTTGGTTGGAATCAGAAAACAGAAGATGCCGTGCAAAACACTAAATTAGAATGTCGTCCTTGTTCTGTATTTGGTAACAAACCATGCTATCGTGCCGACTTCGAATGTATGCAAAGCATCGCACCAAATACCATTATCGAAAGAATTAACTTATAATTTAGTTTATTTTATACTATAATTAAAACTAAATAGCGATACAGTATTGTAGTTCTGAAAACTATAGATACTGAGCGTTCTATTAGTTTTTACTGTTTGGAAGCACTATTCGTTTAATCTCATTAAGTTTGTTTAGAGCCTCAACAGGAGTAAGGTTGTTAATATCTAATCCTATAATCTCGTCGCGTATCTGTGTTAGTACAGGGTCGTCGAGTTGGAAAAAGGATAGCTGAACCCCTTCCCTGCTCTTCTCAAGCTTCTCTGCTGATGGTTTTCCAACACTTCCCACTTGTGCGTTGTCGGCTTCTAACTCTTTTAGAACAATGTTTGCACGTTTCACAATCGACTTTGGCATACCCGCAATATCAGCCACATGTATACCGAAAGAATGTTCACTGCCACCTCGCTCTAACTTTCTTAGGAAGATAATTTTACCATTTACTTCTTTCACCGACACATTAAAGTTCTTTATTCTGTGGAAGTTTTTCGCCATTTCGTTTAGTTCATGGTAGTGCGTAGCGAAGAGAGTGCGTGCCGTTGCGCGTGGTTGTTCGTGCAAATATTCTACTATAGCCCACGCTATACTTATTCCATCGTAGGTGCTTGTACCGCGCCCTAATTCGTCGAAGAGTACTAAAGAACGTGGCGTTACACTATTTAGAATATTTGCAGCTTCGGTCATTTCAACCATAAATGTAGACTCTCCAAGCGAAATATTATCAGAAGCGCCAACTCTTGTAAATACTTTGTCTACTAAACCAATACGTGCACTCTCTGCAGGAACAAAGCAACCCACCTGCGCTAAGAGTACTATGAGTGCCGTTTGACGCAACAATGCCGATTTACCAGCCATATTTGGACCAGTTATCATCATAATTTGCTGTTGTTCGTTGTCAAGATATACATCGTTCGGAATGTATTGTTCACCAAGTGGGAGTTGGGTTTCTATTACGGGGTGGCGACCTTTCTTTATATCAATCACCATACTATCGTCAACCATAGGGCGCACATACTTGTTTTCTTCCGCTATGTTTGCGAATGCCAACAGGCAGTCGAGGCGTGCCAAAAGATTGGCATTTATTTGTATTTGTGGAATATACTCTTGCATATCTTGTACTAATTCGTTGAAGAGACGTGCTTCGAGAGCGAGTATTTTCTCATCGGCACCAAGTATTTTGGCTTCGTATTCCTTCAGTTCGGGGGTGATGTAGCGTTCTGCCTGCGCAAGGGTCTGCTTGCGAATCCAGTCGGCAGGCACCTTGTCTTTAAATGTATTGCGCACTTCAAGATAGTATCCAAAGATGTTGTTGAAGCCTATTTTCAACGAATTAATACCTGTTTTAGCAGCTTCTTTCTCTTGAATGTCTAACAAAACTTGCTTTCCATTCTCTCGAATAGAACGCAATTCGTCTAATTCGGCATTGAAACCATGTGCAATAACTCCTCCTTTTGCAACCAACTGTGGTGGATCGGGCATTATTTCTTGTTCTATTCGGTCGCGAATAGACTCGCAAAGGTTCAGCTGTTCCCCCACTCTTTTCAACGCTTCGTTACTAGAATATAAGCAAGCAGACTTTATTGGCTGTATGGCAGATAGGGCATTCTTTAGTTGAACAACTTCTCTGGGCGATACTCTGCCTGCTGCTACTCTCGAAATAATACGTTCTAAGTCGCCCATACGGTGTAGTTGGTCGTCTAAACAATGACGAAAATCAGGTTCGCGGAAGTAGTATTCCACAATGTCTAAACGTTCGTTAATGGGCTTTACGTCCTTTAATGGAAACACAAGCCAGCGGTGTAACATTCTACCACCCATAGGAGTTATGGTTCTATCTACCACTCCAAGCAGCGATAAACCATCTTCTTGCATAGGCGCAACAAGCTCTAAAGAGCGAATAGTGAAACGGTCGAGTCGCACATACTTCTCTTCTTCTATGCGAGCGAGCGACGTTATATGGCTAATATGCGTATGTTGCGTTTGTTCTAAGTATTGCATAATAGCTCCAGCAGCTATTACTCCGTTGTTCAGATGGTCTACACCGAAACCCTTCAGGTTCTTTGTTCCAAAATGTTTCAGCAGCTTTTGTCGTGCTGAAAGGTCGGTAAACACCCAGTCTTCCATTTCGTACACACACATTCGTGTACCAAAATAGCGGTCAAAGTCGGCTTTTCGTGAACGTTCGTATAATACTTCTTTCGGCGAGAAGTTGCCAATAAGCTTTTCAACATAGTCGAAAGTACCCTCACCAACAAGAAATTCGCCTGTAGAAATGTCGAGAAAGCTTACGCCACACGCCCCTTTTCCAAAATGAACAGCTGCTAAAAAGTTGTTTTCTTTATAGTTTAGCACGTTGTCGCCCATAGCAATACCAGGTGTAACTAGTTCTGTTATACCCCGTTTCACCATCTTGTCTTCGGCAGACAAGCCTCGTTGTCCCTTTAAAGCCTCTCGTTTCTTCTTCGGGTCTTCAAGTTGGTCGCATATTGCTACACGTTTCCCGGCACGAATAAGCTTTGGTAAGAAGGTATCAAGTGCATGATGAGGGAACCCAGCCATCTCATCGCCAGCTGCAGCACCATTATTTCGTCGTGTCAAAGTAATACCAAGAATTTTAGAAGCCTCTATGGCATCGTCGCAATACGTTTCGTAGAAGTCGCCACACCTAAAGAGCATTAACGCATCGGGGTGCTTTTCTTTCATCGAAAAGAATTGTCGCATCATCGGAGTAAGTCCTTTGTTGTCTTTTGCCATATTGCTTTTACCTTTCTTACCTATTACTATATAAATTCGTGGAATGCAAAAATACGAATTTTCGTTTTACTTTCCAAACGATAACTTATTTATTTAGATATGCCCAAACTACCTATTTTATTCCTTTTACATTCTGTAACCATATAGCGGTAATTACTATACTGCATCTTAAAAGTGTGGTTTTTATAATGCAAAAACCATACTTTTACGTTGTAAAAACCATACTTTTAGACGATGAAAATATGGCTTTTGTAAGTCTCAAACACAGAGATAGTTATGCTGTAGCTATTTTTCTGAATGCTAATAACATTTTTATAGTCAAATGGTACTGCTTTTTTACGATTAGACGATTAGTTACAATTTTTCGAGAGATATGCCGTTAAGAGAGTAAGGCGGTTATAAAGACTGCCAGTTTTAGTAAAAAAAGATACGATTATGATTATTACAACAACACCAAACATTGAAGGTTATAAGATTTTAGAGTACAAAGGACTTGTAACGGGCGAGGCTATTATTGGTGCAAACATAGTGAAAGACTTCTTTGCAGGTATTAGAGACATTGTAGGCGGACGCAGCAAGTCGTACGAAAGTGTATTGCTGGAAGGTAAAAATACGTGTATTAAGGAGATGATGGAACGTGCACAAGAATTGGGTGCGAACGCTATTGTAGGCATAGATATTGATTATGAAACAGTGGGGCAGGGTGGTTCTATGCTTATGGTGGCTTGTTCGGGCACCGCAGTGCGCATATAATAGTTCTACGAAACACATATAATAAAAAGTATAAAAGCGTAAAACGGAGTTAAGAGGGCGAAAGAATCCCTGATAAACTCCGCTTTACGCTTTTATGTTCCGTTGGCTATTCAGCCCTATTTATCTAATTTCCACGTTACACCATCTTTGGTATCTTTCACTTGGAAACCAGCTTCGGCAAGAGCGTCGCGTATCTGGTCGCTCACAGCCCAATCTTTATTGGCTTTTGCTTTCGCACGTAAGTCGAGCACCATATCAACTACTTTGCCGTAAGCAGCCTCTCGTGCATCGTTATTAGCGCCACGTTCGTTTACTAAACCAAGTATATCGAAGGCAAAAAGATGCATAGTTTCGCTGAGTTCCTTTAAGTCTTCTTCGCTAATTTGCGCCTTATGGTCTATAAGAAGGTTCACTATGTGGCACGCTTCAAATAGGTTTGAGATAACGGCAGGTGTCATAAGGTCGTCGTTCATTGCATCGTAACACTTCTGGCGTAGGGTAGAAACAAACTGTTTTGTATTCTCGTCGCTTGTTTTAGCGGTTTGAATGTGTTTCAAATCCTCTATACCATTCATTAGTTTTTCGTATCCTTTCTGTGCAGCTTGTAGAGCTTCGTTAGAGAAATCTACAGTTCCGCGATAGTGAGCAGATAGGATAAAGAAACGAATGGTCATAGGCGAGTAAGCCTGTTGCAAGGTTTCGTGGTTGCCAGTAAAGAACTGTTCCAACGTAATGAAGTTGTTTAGCGACTTGCCCATCTTCTGTCCGTTGATGGTAATCATATTGTTGTGCATCCAATACTTCACCATTTGTTCGCCTTGGGCTGCCACTGCCTGTGCAATTTCGCACTCGTGGTGAGGGAAAACCAAGTCCATTCCGCCACCATGTATATCGAAATGCTTGCCAAGATACTTTCTTCCCATTGCAGTACACTCGCAATGCCAGCCCGGGAAGCCGTCGCTCCAAGGCGAGGGCCATCTCATTATGTGCTCAGGCATAGCTCGTTTCCACAAAGCAAAGTCTGTTTGGTTTCGCTTTTCGCCCACGCCGTTAAGCTCACGCGAGTTGTTTATCATGTCGTTAAGGTTTCGTCCAGACAGAATACCGTACTTATGGTCCTTGTCATACTTAGCAACATCAAAGTAAATGCTACCATTGCTCTCGTAAGCGTAGCCATTTGCCATTATCTCTTTCACGAGTTCCTCTTGCTCAATGATGTGTCCTGTAGCGCAAGGCTCTATAGATGGTGGCAGAACGTTAAGCGCATGCATAGCATCGTGGTATCTATTGGCATAAAATTGAGCTATTTCCATAGGCTCAAGCTGTTCCAATCGTGCTTTCTTTTCTATCTTGTCGTCGCCTTCATCGGCATCGTGTTCTAAGTGTCCTACGTCGGTTATGTTGCGAACATAGCGCACTTTGTAGCCAATATGCTGTAGATAGCGAAACAAAATGTCGAAGGTTATGGCTGGACGTGCATGTCCCAAGTGTGGATCACCGTACACTGTAGGTCCACAAACATACATTCCAACGTGTGGTGCGGCTATTGGTTGGAAGCGTTCCTTCTGCCGATGCAACGTATTATATATAACTAAGTTTTGCATTGTTGATGTTCTTTAAACATTAAAATTAGGTGCAAATATACAAAATAAATAAGAGTTAGCCTACTTATCCATTAAGTTTTATTATCTTTGCACGGGATAAAGCCTTAACAATGAGGCAGATTTTAGAAAAGAATATGCAACAAATAATTCAACATTTTACCGATAACGATGCCTATACATTTAGTTGTCAGTATTACATAATGCAGACTTATCCTCGTGCCGAAGTGGAATATACCTTCTTTGATCGTAACGAAACTATCTATCCAAAGGGGTTTGCCGAGCTGCTAAACGAACAATTGGGGTGTATGCCTCGTGTTATTATTACGGAAGAAGAGATTGCTTTTATGAAGAAACGTATGTATTATCTGCCCGAATGGTACTTTACTTTTCTTCGTGGATATCGTTTCAATCCACACGAACTTACAGTTTCGCAAGATGAAGAAGGACATTTAGATATTCGAGTGCGTGGAAAATGGTTCTCTACCATTATGTGGGAGATGCCCATTTTGAGTATTGTTTCGGAGTTAATGCACAATCTTCAAGGCGATATAGAAACCTATAACCCTAAGCACGAGTATGAACGTTGTGTGGAAAAAACACGCAAAATACTTTCAAATGGACTTATTTTAAGCGATATGGGTACGCGTCGTCGTATGTCGTTCGACCATCAAAATATGGTTATTCGTACTATGAAGGAGGTATACGAACAGGGTGGCTATACCGATAACGATGGTTTTCACCCATGGACGGGACGCTTTGCAGGAACAAGCAACGTTTATCTTGCGATGCAATACGACCTTGTTGCTATTGGAACAATGAGCCATCAGATTATAGAATTCGAGGAATGTGTAAGCGGAATATTTGAGTGTAACTTCAATGTAATGCGCAAATTCAGCGATGTTTACGATGGCGATAATGGTATTTATCTATACGATTGCTTTGGCGATAAGGTGTTTTTCAGTAACCTTTCTAAGCGTATGGCAATGATGTTTAATGGACTACGTGTAGACAGTGGGGTAGAAGAGGAACAGGTTGAGAAGATTATTGCAAAGTATAAACAGCTTGGAATAGACCCCGCTACAAAGCAAGTGGTGTTTAGCAATGGCTTAAACATAGACCGGGCTATAGATATTCACAACTATGTAGATGGTAGGGTGAAAGACAGTTATGGTATGGGTACTTTCTTAACTTGCGATGTTGAGAACGTGAAACCAATGAATATTGTTGTGAAACTTACCCGAATGCGCATAACAGAGAACCGTGAATGGCACGACTGTGTGAAGCTTTCGTGCGACAAGGGTAAGACTCTTGGTAATCCAGAGAAGTGTGCTTACTTGCAAATGATGATAGGGTAGGGCAGCAATTGTTTTGTTTTTAGGCTGCCTAAACGCTTATAACAACAATGCACGGGCAAATTCCCACACTACAATGCCTGCTGTAACGCTTACGTTTAGAGAGTGTTTCGTGCCGAATTGTGGTATTTCAAGGCAGCCATTGCTTAAGTCTACAATCGATTGATGCACACCTTTAACTTCGTTTCCTAATACTACGGCGTAGTGCTTCTGAGCATCTGCGCCGTTTGTTATGGGCGATATTTGTTCGGAAAGAGTTTGTAATGGCGTTGAGCCTTCTACTTGCTCCACACTGTAAACGTAGTAATTGTTTTGTTTTAGCTGCATTACGGCATCTTCGGCACTGCTGAAATACTGCCAATCAACAGAGTTTTCAGCCCCTAAAGCCGTCTTGTGTATTTCTGCATTTGGTGGTGTTGCCGTTATTCCACACAGGTAAATAGCCTCGATACGGAAGGCATCGCACGAGCGGAACACACTTCCTACGTTGTAAAGCGACCGAACATCGTCGAGCACAACCACGACTGGGAGCTTCCTACTCTGCTTAAATTCCTCGAGCGAGAGGCGATTCATTTCTATAGTACGTAACTTTCTCATCTACTATTTACAGTATTTCTATCTATAGATGTAGCTTTTTCTATCCATAGATGTAACTTTCTCTATCCATAGATATAGCGTTTTCTATCCATAGATGTAACTTTCTCTATCCATAGATAGCGGTTATTCTATCTATAGATGTAGCTTTTCTATTCGTTTTTTATGCTATATGCCAATGCGTAAGCCTTTATTTTTTTAACCATAGATAGCAGTCCGTTGCTGCGTGTAGGCGACAAGTGCTGACGTAAACCTATGCGGTCAATGAAATAAAGGTCGGCATCTATAATATCTTTTGGTGTATGTCCGCTTACAACTCTTATGAGAAGTGCAATAATTCCTTTGGTTATTAGTGCATCAGAATCGGCTGTAAACACTAGTTTGCCATCTTTAATATCGCATTGTAGCCATACGCGGCTTTGGCAACCGTCTATTAAGTTCTGTTCTGTTTTATATTCTGCACCAAGTCCTTCAAGTTCGTTTCCAAGATCGATAAGCATTTGATACTTATCCATCCATTCGGTAAACTCATCAAACTCTTCTATTACTTCGTCCTGAATTTCGTTTATTGTCATTTCTATAGTATGTTTTTTATTTATCTAATCATCTGAATGCGCTCTCTCCTATTATATCTATTGCCAAACAGATTGTCTACTTCCCATATTCCTCTACCACACGATAGGATAGCGAAAGCTGCTGCTGAAGCGGTGAAAGCTGAATAATCTAATGGAGCTTTAAAGCCCATAGACGTTGCCATAGCAATAGCAAAGGTAAGAATCATTAGTCCTGTGAGCGATGCAGACCACTTTAACTTTAGCCCAATAAGTAGACAAATAGACAATAAAATCTCTAATATAGTGGCTATCCAAGCCAATACCGGAATAGCATTTGCAGGTATATAGGGTATTAACGATTGAGTATAAGCAACAAATTTGTTCATATTGCCCCACATACATACATCTTTTGGCCATATACCGAAGCGGTCGGCAACTGCCGAAAGCATAGATGCAGCTACAGTAAGGCGTAGAAACAGTTTGGCTATTTGGCGTAGTTCTATCATAATTGCTATTCTTTTGTGCTGTATTTTTACTCTATATTAGTTTTTAAAAGCTTATATACTTTGTCGTTTGGGCGTACTTTCTCTGGCACGGGGATAGACACTCGCCACCCTTTTTCTGCTCTTTCAACAGGTTTTAAGTCGTATCTAATCTCGCTTGCATCAAACTTTAGAATGCCTGTAGTGGTGCCAGTAATGAGCATTTTCTCTCCTTTCTCAATCTCAGAAGCCTCTACAGCTATTTCAGCAACGCCGAGTTTGGAGAAGTATTTCATTACTTTGCCCACCAAAACCTTCTTTTCTGTAGCCTTGTTACCATAGTTTTTGGTCCATTCACCCAAGCGTTGTCCTTGATAATAGCCGTCCCAGAAACCACGATTGAATACAGTTGATAGGCGTTCGTCCCATTTATTCTTCTTCTCTTCGGTGTAATTGCCGTCCAGTACGCTCTGTATTGCCTCCTTATAGCACGTTACAACCTCGTAAACATACTCTGGTCCGCGTGCTCGTCCTTCTATTTTAAAGACCCTAACGCCTGCTTTCATCATTTTATCTATAAAGCGAACGGTCTTCAAATCCTTAGGACTCATAATGTATTTATTGTCTATTTCGAGCTGATTGCCCGTCTCGTTGTCGGTAACGGTATACGAACGGCGGCAAATTTGCGTGCATTGTCCACGATTGGCAGAACGGTTTGAGTCGTGCAAACTCATATAGCATTTGCCCGAAATAGCCATACAGAAAGCTCCATGGCAGAACATTTCTATGCGAACAAGCTCGCCACGAGGTCCACGAATGTCCTGTTCTTCAATCTGTCGGTATATTTCTGCAACCTGATCCATATTCAGTTCGCGTGCCAAAACAGCAACATCGGCAAACTGTGCATAGAATTTAAGCGCCTCTATATTCGATATGTTGAGCTGTGTAGATAGGTGTACTTCCATTCCAACTTGGCGACAATACACCATAACAGCTACATCGCTGACAATGACAGCGGTGATATTGGCAGCCTTTGCAGCGTCTACTATCTCGTGCATAGTACTAATATCTTCGCCATAAATAACAGTATTAACAGTGAGATAGGTCTTAATGCCACGTTCGTTGCATGTTTCTGCAATCTCTTTCAGGTCTTCTATGGTGAAGTGATTGGCAGAATGCGAGCGCATATTCAGCTTTCCAATGCCGAAATAGATAGAGCCTGCGCCTGCCTGAATGGCTGCTGCGAGACTTTCGCGAGAGCCTACGGGAGCCATTATTTCATATTCTTGTATATCCATACTTATCTTTTAGGCAGGCAAAGTTACTACAAATTACTGAGAATAATTATAGTTTAAGAGTGAAACCAGTAAATTTAAGCTTTATGCCTTTGGAGTTTTCTGCTGCAATAATAGCTAAATGTTGCCGCCATATAAGCTTAGCACCTATGCTTTAACTACGTTACACTATGGTTGTAGCAACGTGTATTTATTGTTATACTAGTATAGAAGTATGGATATGCTAACGTTGTTGAAGTTGCACAACATTGCTATTGTTTGTTTATATTTCTTGTTCTGTAAGCATTTAGTGTGCTTCTAACCAATTTTCTCCCCAACCTGCATCGGCTATTAAGGGGACATTCAGTGCATAAGCCTGTTGCATTTCTTCTATAACAATGCGTTCTACACGCTCTTTTTCATCGGGAAATACCGAGAAATTAAGTTCGTCGTGCACCTGCAAAATCATTTTAGAGCGAATGTTTTCACGCTTAAATCGTTGCCAAATGCGTACCATTGCCACCTTTATAATATCGGCTTCCGACCCTTGAATAGGTGCATTAATAGCATTTCGTTCGGCATATCCTCTTACAGTAGCGTTTTTACTGTTAATGTCGGCAAGGTATCGGCGGCGGTGGAATATGGTTTCGGCATATCCTTTTTGCCTTGCTTCTTCTATAGAAAGGTCCATATAGGCTTTCACTTTTGGGAAAGTCTTAAAGTAATCGGCTATTAATTCCTTCGCTTCGTTGTTTGTTATGTCCATACGTTGTGCCAAACCAAAGGTTGTGATGCCGTAAATTATACCAAAGTTGGCTTGTTTTGCTTTCTTTCGCTGTATGTCGGAAACATCGTTTAGGTCTTCGTGCCATATCTTAGCAGCCGTTGCACGATGAATATCTACCCCTTCGCGGAATGCTTCCATCATGTTTTCGTCTTGGGAAAGATGCGCCATAATGCGCAATTCAATCTGACTGTAGTCGGCAGAGAAGAACTTGCAGCCTGGTTCTGGTATGAAACATTTGCGTATTTCTTTGCCATCGTCTGTGCGTACGGGTATATTTTGCAAATTCGGATCGCTCGAAGAGAGTCGTCCTGTTGCGGTTAATGCCTGATTGAACGATGTATGTATATGCCCAGTTTGGGGTTTTATGAGTTTTGGAAGTGCATCTATGTAAGTGCTTAAGAGCTTTTTAATACCCCTGTATTCCAGTATTTTGTGTACAATGGGGTGCTTATTTTCTAAGCTAACCATTACCTCTTCGCTTGTAACATATTGTCCTGTTTTTGTTTTCTTAGGCTTTTCCATAATCTGGAGTTTGCCAAACAAGATATCGCCAACCTGTTTCGGACTTGAAATATTGAAACTTTCGCCTGCTAGTTCGTATATTTCCTGTTCGTATTGCTTCATACGTTGTGTAAAAATATGCGATGTTTCTTCTAATGCAGCTGTGTCTAAACGCACGCCATGTAGTTCCATATCGGCAAGAACGGGCACGAGTGGCATTTCTATTTCCCAGAATAATTTCTCGGCATCTACACTTTTTAGTTTTGGTTCTAGCACGTTTTTCAGTTGCAATGTTATATCTGCGTCTTCGCAAGCATACTCGTAAATCTCATTCGGAAGTAGGTCGCGCATATTCTTTTGGTGCTTTCCTTTTGGACCGATGAGGCTTTCTATTGGAATAGTTTTATAGTTTAAGAGGGTCTCTGCCATATAATCCATATTGTGGCGAAGCTCAGGTTGAATTAGATAATGTGCAATCATGGTGTCGAATAGTTTGCCTTTTAACGTAACACCATATTTATGCAGCACCTCGTAATCGTACTTAATGTTTTGCCCAATTTTAAGAATTGACTCGTCTTCGTATAGAGGTTTAAATATATTTACTATTTTTTGAGCTTCTTCACGATTAGCTGAGATGGGCACATAAAATGCCTCTTGTTCGGCAACAGAAAAGCTTAAACCTACCAATTCTGCGTCTATTGCATCTGTAGAAGTGGTTTCCGTGTCTAGACTGAGATATTGCTTTGTAAACAAATAATCACAAATATCCTGCGCTTCTGCCTCATTCTCAATAAGTTTATAGTTGTGGTGTACTTCTGAAATGCCGCGAGAAGGGGCTTTTTTGGGCTCGTCTGCACCAACGGGCGTATTTTCTGCAAATAAATTAAGCTGTAAATTGTCGGTTTTTTGCACTTCTTTATTACCTTTAATAAATTTGTTAAGAAGTGTTTTAAACTCCAATTCGGTGAAGATTTCGCGTAGCTTGTCCTCATCGGACTGTTCTATCTTCAGTTCGTCCCAGTTCAGTTCTATTGGAACATCGGTGCGAATGGTAGCCAAGAACTTCGACATTTTAATATCGTCTACGGCAGCTTCCACTTTCTCTCTTAGCTTTCCTTTTATCTGGTTGGTATGTTCGAGCATATTATCTATAGACCCAAACTGGTTGATAAGCTTTGCTGCAGTTTTTTCTCCTACGCCTGGACAGCCAGGAAAATTGTCGGCTGTATCGCCCATAAGTGCCAATAGGTCTATTACTTGAGCTGGGGTGGGAATGCCATATTTGGCTTCCACCTCTTGCGTACCTATAATATCGTATCCTCCACCGTGTCGTGGGCGATACATATATACATTTTCTTGAATGAGCTGACCATAATCCTTGTCGGGTGTAAGCATATATGTGCTGATACCCTTTTTGCCAGCTTGAGTTGCAATAGTGCCTATAACATCATCGGCTTCGAAGCCATCTACCTGTAAGATAGGTATATGCATAGCTTCAAGAATTTGTTTTATGTAGGGAACAGACAGCTTTATGTCTTCTGGTGTTTCCTCTCTTTGCGCCTTGTATTCGGGATATGCCTCGTGGCGAAAAGTGAGTCCGTGGTCGAAAGCCACTGCAATGTGTGTTGGATTTTCTTTTGTCAAAACTTCGTTTAGTGTATTGCAAAAACCCATAATTGCCGATGTATTCAATCCTTTTGATGTGATACGAGGGTTACGAATAAGGGCATAGTACGACCGAAAGATGAGTGCGTACGCATCGATGAGAAACAATTTGTCCATTGTATAAATCTTATTTATGGGTAAAATTACTAAAAAAATACCATAATTACCGATATAATTCATTATTTTTGTATCAAAATAGTTTTCCAATGGATTATCTGTCGATTATAAAAAAACCAATTAGTCAGGAATTAAACGAATTTATCTCACTGTTTAACAAGTCGTTAACGCACAGCGATGGCTTACTTGCACGTGTGTTAGAACATATTCGTAACAGGGGAGGGAAGCGTATGCGACCTATATTAACACTACTAATAGCGAAGAATTTTGGTACAGTAACGTTTGTTGCGCAACATGCTGCAGTAGGGTTAGAACTTCTTCATACAGCCAGTTTAGTACACGATGACGTTGTGGACGAGAGTGGAGAACGCAGAGGACAGGCATCTGTGAATGCCATATATAACAATAAGGTATCGGTATTGGTAGGCGATTATATTCTTTCGACGGCACTATTGAATGTGGCTTATACAAAATCTGATGAAATTGTAGGCGACCTTGCAGAATTGGGACGTACACTTTCGAATGGAGAAATATTGCAGTTGACTAATATTTCGAACCAAAAGATATCGGAAGAGGTGTATTACGAGGTGATAAAACAGAAGACTGCTGCCTTGTTTGAAGCCTGTGCAGAGATTGGAGCAAAGGCTGGAGGAGCATCAAATGAGGCTATTAAGGCTGCAAAACAGTTCGGTCAGCATATCGGAATAATATTCCAAATACGCGATGATATATTCGATTATTACGATTCAACCGAGATAGGAAAACCCACAGGCAACGATATGTTGGAAGGAAAACTGACTCTACCCATTATTTATGCATTGAAATCTACTGGTAATAAAGATATGCTTAACTTGGCTATGAAGGTGAAAGAAGGAACAGTAAGTGCCGATGAAATAGCCCAATTGGTAGCTTTTGCAAAAGAAAGTGGAGGGATAGAATATGCAGAAAAGAAGATGTTGGAATTGCACAACGAGGCTTTACAATTTATTTCTGACTATGTCTGCAACGAAGAAATATCAGATGCGTTGAAAGCTTACTTGGATTTTGTGATTCAACGAAAGAGTTAAGTCTGTGCCATAGCTGTTTACTATTTTGTGAGAAATATGCTTTAATTTTGTAAATATTATTTATACAGAAACGGTAGATACCATTTGGCGTTGCAAAAGTGGGTGTTTTGGAGCACAAAATACCCACTTTTGCTGTGTAAAAACCATACTTTTGGAATGCAAAATAGTGCTTTTTACAATGCGTTGATAGCTAGACTGTTATACGAATATTATGTTTGTGAAAGATTTTTACAACATTTATGATGTTTTCTATAAGTAATCCTCTTACAGCAATCGTAGCAAGATACTATACAGATGAACTTATTATGTATTGCAATAACACCAAAAGATAGCCTTCAAAGAATAAGAGAAAGATACGCAAAAACGGTGTTAGGACTATGAAAATATTTAGATTCTATTCTTCAAATCGTAATATTCTACTTATCTTTGTCCTTAAGATTTTAATATAATACTAATTAGTTATAATTTAAAAAAACAAAAATGAAATTAGCAAAACTCTTATTTGGCAGTATGTTTATGCTTTCTACTTTATTCTTTGCTTCATGTAATAAGAAAGGAGAATTTGATAGCCACCCTCCAGCAGTAAATAAAGAGGATTTTAAATTATCTACTTCACAGTCGGGCAAAGATACTCTCTATGTTACGAATAAAGAAGATTTTAAGTTGCATGCTGTAGAATTGCTAAATAAGGCAGACAGGAAACTGCTTTGCAGAGTAAATCTTAATGACGTAAAAAACACTAAGTTAGAGGCTGAAGGTGTAACTTATGGTGAAGTAAAATATACAGGAGGTGAAGCTTCTATAATAAAGATTAATAATTGGGGAACCATCGAAAAAACTACTATTGCACGCCACAAAAAAGCTTATGCTATGGCTTATATTGGCAAAAGACCCTCGGATATAGAATTAACTCTCTTTGTTGTAGGAGTGAATGGTGGCACAGTTGTAACGGTAAAATAACCCTTTATGGTATATACCAGCAATTGTAGAAAGATGTAAATCGTACATTTTGCAAGTGAAAATAATATTGGTAGGAGGTAGACGTCTATGATAGATGTTTACTTCCTATCTTTTTAAATATTTAATAGTGTTCAGTTGATTGTATTGAAACTATTATGGTAAGAGAGATTGCTGTATTTTTGGTTTTATGAAATCCCAATAAGATCAATTGCGATGTTATGGTTTCTTCTGCTAAATGTATATATAAAGCAATGCTGTTCTATTGAATTTAAGAAATAAAAAATCCTGATTTCTGCGTTGAAATCAGGATTTTCGTATTGTTTGAACGGCGGTTTAGAAGAACTTAACCTCTTTGCCTTCAATGTCGCTGAGCAGCAAATTGGTGAGACGACTGGTACCAAGACGGAACCAATAGTTGGTGAGCCACTTCTCGCCGAGAACTTCTTTGTAGATGGTATAGAAGATAACGGCATCTATAACGGTGTTTATGCCTCCTGCAGGCTTTAGTCCTACCTGTACGCCAGTTCTGTCGTAGAACTCCTTAATAGCCGTACACATAATGTAAACAGCCTCTGGGGTTGCGCTAATTTTCTCTTTACCCGTGCTTGTTTTGATATAGTTAGCACCTGAAAACATAGAGAGTAGGGCAGCTGCCTTTATGTTGCGAGCATTTTTTAAGTCGCCAGTTTCGAGTATAACCTTCATTGGGACATCGCCACAAGTCTGCTTCAATTCACTAATTTGGTCGTAAACATCTTCATAATCGCCCGAAAGGAATTTGCCAACGGGTAATACAATATCAATCTGTGTGGCACCGTCCTTGATGGCAAGTGCCGTTTCGATGGTCTTAACTTCGAGGAATGTTTGAGAAGATGGGAAGTTTCCTGTTACGTTTGTTATGTCTACACCATCTATTTCTAAGCTATCGGCAATCAGTTTTGTGAAGCACGGATAAGCACAAACAGCTCCAACGTGTGGAAGAGTAGGGTATTCCTGTGCAAATTTGTTCACTTTCTCGACCATTGCGAGCACTTCTTCTTCTGTGTCTGTGGTCTTGAGAGTAGTTAATTCTACACTTCCGAGGAGGAATTTCTTGACCTCTACGTTATTGTTTTCTGCAACTTTCTCTTCAATAATCTTCTTTACTGCTGCTTTTACTTCCTCGTCTGTTATGTCGAGGTTGTATTGTTTCAGCATCTCATCGTACTTACTTGTGTATCCAATATTACTATTATTGTTCTGCATAGCACTGTGTAATTTAATTTATTTTGTGTAAAATACTTAATCTTAAACGTGTTGTTATTTCCTGCTTTCTAATGTAACGACTTGTTTTTTATGTGTTTTCAGTTTGTGTTAGCTTCTCGTTTTGCTTGTGTCTGTCTTTGTCTCGTCTTGTTTTTTTGTCGAAACTTTTTTGCAATTCCTCTGTTAGATCTACACCAGTTTGATTGGCTAAACATATTAAAACCCATAAAATATCTGCCATTTCTTCTCCAATATTGTGTTTTTCACCCTGTTTAAAGCTTTGGTCGCCGTATGTACGAGCCATTATACGTGCCAGTTCGCCCACCTCTTCGGTAAGACATGCCATATTGGTAAGCTCGCTAAAATAACGTACACCATACTTATGAATCCAGTCATCTACAAGTTTTTGTGCTTCTTTTATGCTTATTTGGTTGTCCATTCTGTTACTCTTTGTTCTTTGTATCCATACATATTGTTACAGGACCATCGTTCAATAGTTCTACTTTCATATCTGCACCAAACTCCCCTTCGCCCACATTTTTCCTCATTGCACGGCTTAATTCTTGGCAGAAAAACTTGTAGAGTGGTATTGAGATTTCGTGTTTGGCAGCGTGAATGTAGCTTGGACGATTTCCCTTTTTATAGCTTGCCATAAGCGTAAACTGCGATACAACAAGAGCTTCGCCGCCTATATCCATCACACTTTTATTCATAACGCCTTGCTCATCGTCGAAAATTCTCAGACCTATAACCTTGTTTACAAGCCATTTAACATCGTTTTCGTCATCGTCTTCACCAATTCCAAGTAATATAAGTAAACCTTTCTGAATGGCTGATTTTATATTTCCATCAATTGTTACCGATGCGTGCTTTACACGTTGAATTACAATTCTCATATCGCAAATGTACTTATTTTATTTTAATTATTCTGTTTTAGGGTGTAGATAATTATATAAAAGCGTTGCTCTTGCGTTTCCAATAACCTTTGTAAGTTCTTGAATGTCAGCAGATTTTATATTTTTCATAATCTTAAATTGTTGTAAAAGCAGCTCTTTAGTCTTGATTCCTATTCCATTTATATCGTCTAACTCGCTGTGTAACTGATGTTTTGAGCGTTTATCTCTGTGAAATGTAATGGCAAAACGATGCACTTCGTCTTGTATTTGTGTAAGAACTTTGAAGAGTTCAGACTTGGTTGGAATACCAATTGTTTGTGGTGGGAACCCATAAAGTAGTTCGTTGGTTCTGTGATGGTCGTCTTTTGCCAATCCTGCAATTGGTATTTCGAGCTTCAGTTCGTCCTCTATAACCTTGCGAACAACTTCCATTTGCCCTTTTCCACCATCGGTTACAATAAGATTGGGTAGGGGAGCATCTTCTTCTACCATTCGTTTGTAGCGTCGTCTCACTACTTCTTGCATTGATGCATAGTCATCTGGACCAACAACAGTCTTTATATTGTATTTGCGATAGTCCTTTTTTGATGGCTTTAACCCTTTAAAAACTACGCAGGCTGCAACTGCATCGGTACCAGAAATATTTGAATTGTCGAAACATTCAATCTGGTATGGCAGCTTAGGAAGTCTTAAACGGTCTTGTAACTCCTTCATTAACCGAGTTTGTTTCTGCTCTGGATTAAGTTTTTCGGCTTGTTTTAGACGGTCGAATTTGTGTTGTTTAGCATTCATTTCCGATAGTTCAAGTAAGCGTTTCTTATCGCCTCGCTGTGGAATAAGGAAGATTGCGTCTTTTATATGGAAGTCTAATTCGAAAGGAACAATAATCTCTTTTGCCGTACTTTTAAATCTTTCACGAATTTCTGGTATGGCTTCGTTGAGCAGTTCAGCATCAGTTTCGTCTAATTTTCGTTTATATTCGAATGTGAAGCTTTGGTTTATAGCACCATTTGTAACGTGCAAATAGCTTATAAAAGCATTCTTCTTGCTATCATCATTTACTATGGAGAAAACATCAACATCGGCAATAGAATAGCTTACAATCTCGTTTTTTGCAGCGAAATTCTCTAATGCCATATAGCGTTGCTTGTACACTTCGGCTTCTTCAAAGCGCAAATCAGCAGCGCATTCTTCCATCTTCTCCTTCATTAAACGTTGTACTTCTCGTGTATTACCCCTTAAAATTTGTCGTGCGAGTATCATATTTTGTTGATAATCCTCGTACGATTGTTTGCCAATACATGGTGCCCCGCAGTTGCCAAGATGGTATTCTAAGCAGGGTTTATATTTCTTTTGTTCTATGCCTTCCTTAGTAATAGGGTAGCGACACGTGCGTGGTTTATATAGTTTCTTTAGTATTTCTAATATAGCATGCATACTTCCAACGTGGCTATACGGGCCATAAAAACTACCATAGCGTTTGTTTATGTTGCGAGTACTAAAGATTCTTGGGAAGTATTCGTTCGTTATACAAATGCTGGGGTAAGTTTTGCCATCTTTTAATAATACATTGTAGCGCGGTTGGTACTGTTTTATGAGCTGATTTTCTATTAATAACGCATCTTCTTCGCTTTTTACAACGGTGTAAGTAATATCGTATATTTTCGAAACCAATACTTTTGTTTTGAAACGGTCAGTTTCTTTATGGAAGTAAGATGATACTCTATTTTTTAAGTTCTTTGCTTTTCCAACGTAAATGATAGTATGCTCCTTATCATAGTATTGATATGTACCCGGCTTGTTGGGCAAATTCGATACTATATTTTTGAGATATGCTAATCGTTTCTCGTTTTCTTCTTTTGTCATTCTCTAACTTCCTTATTCTAAGATAACTTATATGCTTCTTGTTTCACGTGGAACAAAGAACTTTTTCTTATATCCTTTTCTCCTATTTGTTCTTATTTATAAATAGCAATATCATTGTTTTCTATGTAAAAATATCTTTTTTGTTTTCTTGTTGGCGTCTTATTTATCCTTCAAAATTATTTTTATTCGTTACAATATTCTTTCTGCAATAAAATAATCAGCCAACAATAAAACAATATCAATATGTTTTTTCGCGACGATATGGTTAAAACTGTAGTAGCGATGATATTTCAATATCCTTATCAAATGTATTGCGACTCTTCGGAAACTCTGTTTTAAGTTCTATAATAAAGTTGCAATAAATCTTTTTAGGCTTAAACTTCTTTACAAGATTACATGCTGCACGCATTGTTCCTCCTGTTGCAAGTAGATCATCGTGTAGTAAAACGATATCATTTTCGTTGATTGCATCTTTATGTATCTCTATTGTGTCGATACCATATTCCTTTGCATAACTTTCTTGAATGGTTTCACAAGGTAGTTTTCCTGGTTTACGACAGAGTACAATACCTGCTCCGAGTCGTAAAGCAAGTGCAGATGACATAACAAAACCACGACTTTCTATTCCAACAATCTTAGTAATCCCCTTGTCTTTGTATATTTCATACATTTCGTCTATAATCTCTTTAAGTGCTTCGGGCGACTTAAATAAGGTAGTTACATCACGAAAGTTTACGCCTTTTATAGGCCAATCGGGAATACATCTTAAATTTTCGAGTAGTATCTTATTATTCATTATCAATTAGTTATATATTATATTATTTATTATTTGTTACACGTGAAACATGTTGTGTCTATCTTTTCATTAATACTAATAAAACATTTATGTCGCTGGGACTAACTCCTGGTATTCTGCTTGCTTGTGCCAAAGTTTCTGGTTGTATATGTTCTAACTTCTGACGACATTCTGTAGATAGATCGTGTATATTGCTATAATCAAAATGTCCCTTTATCTTAATATTTTCAAGACGATGCATCTTTTCTGCAAAAATACGCTCTCTTTCTATATAACCTTTATATTTCATTTTTATTTCAGCAGCTTCAGTAATTTCATCTTTTCTGTTTGGTAATAATGATAATACTTCTTTAAGTTGCGGAATATAATTTGATAAGTCGTATAAACTTATTCCTGGACGAGCTATAAGTCCTGAAATTTTAATTGAACCTTGTATTGCAGAACTACCAATACTATCCAAATAGCCATTAATTTCATTGGGTTTTATCGCAGTTTCATCGCAATAATTAATGATTCTTTCTATCTGTTCTTTCTTTTTTATCCACCAATTATAGCGTTTACTAGTAGCTAAACCAAGTTTAAATGCTTCTTCTGTTAAACGAGCATCGGCATCGTCTTGACGGAGTAATATTCTATATTCTGCTCTTGAAGTAAACATTCTATAAGGTTCGTCCACCCCCTTTGTTGTTAAATCGTCGATTAATACGCCAATATAACTTTCATCGCGTTTCATAGAAAATGTTTTCTTTCCGCTACATAATAGAGCAGCATTAATTCCTGCAACTATTCCTTGTCCGCCAGCTTCTTCATAACCAGTGGTTCCATTTACCTGTCCAGCAAAGAATAAACCTTCAATAATCTTCGATTCCAACGTTGGTTTCAATTGTGTTGGGTCGAAATAATCATATTCTATAGCATATCCAGGGCGATAAATCTTAGCATCTCGTAATGCTGGAATTTTTCGTAATGCTTCTAATTGTATTTCCCACGGCATCGAAGATGAAAATCCGTTTAAATACATTTCGTTTGTATCAACTCCTTCTGGCTCTAGAAATAGGGGGTGCGATGTTTTATCAGCGAAAGTAACAAGCTTTGTTTCTATTGATGGGCAATATCGTGGTCCAATACTTTCTATTTGTCCGTTGAAAAGGGGAGAATCTGGAATACCTTTACGTAATATATTATGTGCATCTTCATTTGTATTGCACAACCAACATGGTAGTTGTGGAAGGTTTCTGTAAGGACCTATAAATGAAAATTGGTGATAATCGTTTTCTCCTGGTTGTGCTTCCATTTCATCGAAGTGAACCGACCTTTTATCTATACGAACTGGAGTTCCTGTTTTCATACGATTCTTGCGAATTCCCCAGCGTGTAATACTTTCTGTTAAATTATGCACAGCAGGTTCCGAGCATCTTCCTCCTTCTACTTTACGTTTACCAATGTGCATAAGACCATTTAAGAATGTTCCTGCTGTTATTACAACTGTACGTGCAAAAAGTTCTATTCCCCATATTGTGCGAACACCTATAGCGTGTCCGTCTTTTACAATAAGTTCTTCTACTTGGTCTTGGAAGATATCTAAATTTTCTGTTCCGTCAAGTATTCTTTTCCATTCTGTTATGAACTTTTCTCTATCGCATTGTGCTCTTGGGCTCCAAACAGCAGGTCCTTTTGACCGATTGAGCATACGAAATTGTATAGCAGTAGCATCAGTAACAAGTCCCATTTGCCCTCCTAAAGCATCAATTTCTCTAACAATTTGTCCTTTTGCAATGCCTCCTACGGCAGGATTACAGCTCATTTGGGCAATTTTGTTCATATCCATTGTTATTAAACAAACTTTTGCACCAATATTTGCTGCTGCTGTTGCTGCTTCGCACCCAGCATGTCCGCCACCAATTACTAATACATCATATTTAAAAGTAATGCTCATTCTTCGTTTATTTTTCGGCAAAAGTAAGAAATTTAATTGAATTATGTAGTACAACTCCATCATATTACTACATTCATTATAACTATCATTCATCTATTTTTTGCCTCTATAATTTAATAATATTTCAATGTAATATATTGTATGTTAGATGTTTACTTCTTAACACTTAATAATTCTCTCTCTAAACAATATTGTTTAACAATGGTATATTCTCAAATTTCATTCATTTCTGTTCGAATAACATTTTATTTAAAAATTCCATATTCTTTAATAAATAATGCGTAATTTTATAGCCTGAAAACCAACTAATATATAATGGAACTCTAAAAAATGGCACGAATTTACGATAATATCGAAACGAAATTCACAGAAGGGCTTCAAGGAATAATTACCAATGTTGGAGTAAAACGAGTAGACTTCTGTGTAGGATATTTTAATTTACGTGGTTGGAATATAGTTGTAGATCAGGTAGATACACTTACTGGCGACTTTGTTTACGAAGATGATAAAAGAATTTTTCGTAAATGTCGGTTATTAATTGGTATGCATCAGCCTTCCGATGAACTAATACGCCAGCTATATACCGAGCAACAATTACCCGATGCAAATTATGTTAGCCAATGCAAATTGGCTATTGCGCACGATTTCAGACGACAGTTACAATTAGGTTTTCCAACAAAGCAAGACGAATTTACACTTCGTCGTCTTTCTGCACAGATGAAAGACGAAAAAGTATGTGTAAAATTGTATCTTCGCGAACCACTTCATGCCAAATTATACCTAGCTCATCGTCCAGATGATAATTTCAATAAAATACAAGCTATTATGGGTAGTAGCAATCTTACCTATTCCGGACTAACAAAGCAAGGAGAACTAAATGCAGAATTTGGCGATAGCGACAGCGCCGAAAAATTAGCTTCTTGGTTTGATGACCGTTGGGAAGATAAATTTTGTCTTGATATTACCAAAGAGTTAATAGAAATTATAGACAATAGTTGGGCAGGCGACAAAGAAATACCACCTTATTATATATATCTAAAAACAGCTTATCATCTTAGCGAAGAAGCACGCTCGGGAATTAAAGAATTTTCTATTCCTACAGAATTTAGAGGTGCACTTTTCGACTTTCAACAGACTGCTGTAAAGATAGCAGCACGCCATCTTAATAATGAGAAACGTGGCGGAGCAATGATAGGCGATGTTGTAGGATTAGGAAAAACCATCACAGCTTGTGCCATTGCTAAGATGTACGAAAACACTTTTGGCAGCAATACATTGATTATCTGTCCTGCCAATTTGCAAGATATGTGGGCAAAGTATCGAAAGCAATACGATATGAAGGCAGATATTATGTCAATGTCAAAACCTATTGACGTTGATAATGCCCGCTATTACAAACTTATTATTGTAGACGAAAGTCATAACTTACGTAATAGTCAAGGCATTCGTTATCGCAATATTCGCGATCTTATTCAAAAACAAGATTGTAAGGTTTTATTATTAACAGCAACACCTTACAACAAGCAATATAAAGACCTTAGTAGCCAACTTCGACTTTTTATAGATGACGATATGGATTTAGGAATTCGTCCTGAAGCATATATTCGTGCAATTGGCGGAGAACGGAAATTTGCCGAAAAGCATGAAGATTTTATTAGAAGTATCAAAGCCTTTGAACGAAGCGAATGTCAAGAAGACTGGCAAGAACTAATGAAACTTTTCCTTATCCGAAGAACACGCACCTTTATTAAAGAGAATTATGCAAAGACCGATCCTAAAAACAAACGTAAATATTTGGAGTTCAAAGATGGGCATAAATCTTATTTTCCAGATCGTATCCCTAAAGCCGTGAAGTTTAATACTGTTGAGGGCGACCAATATAGCCGACTCTATTCAAAAGAAATGATAGATTTTATGGAGTCACTTAAGTTGCCTCGTTATGGATTGACACATTATTTAGATGAAAAGAAAGCCGAAGCTGCGTCAAAGTATGAAAGTAATTTGATAGATAATCTTTCGCGTGCTGGAGCACAAATGATGGGTTTCTGTAAAAGTACATTCTTTAAGCGTATAGATAGTAGTGGCTATGCATTTCTGCTCACATTATATCGCCACATATTGCGCAATGCTGTGTATATCTATGCTATTGACAATAAGTTGAAATTGCCAGTTAGCGATGAAAATACATTCCCTGAGGACTTTTTAGAAGATGCCGACATCAACGATGCAAATGCAGATTCAGAAAATAGTCAAGAATTTTTTTCTAACAGCAATCTTCTGACAATTCCTAAAGATATGAAAGCTTATATGGAAAAAGCAGAAACATATTACAATGGACTGATAGGAAAGAATAATGTACAATGGATTGATTCTAAATATTTCAAACGTACACTGAAACAGGGGTTAAAAAAAGATTGCGAACAACTTCTCGCTATGATAAATCTTTGTGAAGCATGGAATCCGCAGACCGACCAAAAACTCAACGAATTAGAAAAGCTATTGAACAACACTCATAAAGATGAAAAGGTTGTCGTTTTCACACAATATTCTGATACTGCCAACTATATTTACAAACAGTTAGAAAAGCGAGGAATTAAATATATCGAGAAAGTAACTGGTGCAACAAAAAATTCAACATCTATTGTAGAACGCTTTTCGCCCATAAGTAATAAAGCAGATATAGAAAAAGAAAACCAACTGCGCATATTAATAGCAACCGATGTATTAAGTGAAGGACAAAATTTACAAGATGCTCATATCATTGTTAATTATGACTTACCTTGGGCTATTATCCGACTAATTCAGCGTGCAGGACGTGTAGATCGTATCGACCAAAGTTCAGAAAAAATCTATTGTTATTCATTTTTCCCAGCCGATGAGGTGGAAAAAATCATTAGTTTGCGTACGCGCCTTAACGAACGTATCAACGAAAATGCAGGAATTGTGGGTAGCGACGAAGTGTTTTTTGAAGGAAACGAACAGAACCTTCGTGATATGTATAATGAAAAGAGTGGAAGTTTAGACGGCGACGACGATGATGTAGATGTAGACTTAGGTTCTTTTGCATATCAGATATGGAAAAACGCTACCGATGCCAATCCAAAACTGAAAAATATAATTCCAGCTATACCAAATATAGCCTATTCTACAAAAGCTGCAACCAATATCAGCGAAAATGGCGTTATTACATACGCTCGCACATATAACGATTTCGATGTTCTTACTTGGTACAACTCAGAAGGAAAAATAGTTAGCCAGTCGCAAAATCGTATTCTTCAGGCAATGGCATGTACAATAAACGAACCTTGCCTACCAGCACAGGAAAATCATCTTGCATTGGTAGAAAAAGCTGTTAAAGGAATTAAGAACGAAAATACTAATGTTGGAGGAATTCTCGGAAGTCGATTTAGTACCAAACGTAAAATCTATGAATTGTTGAATCATTATTACGAACAACCACTTACTCTTTTTAATACGCAAGAAAAGAAAGAGTTGCTGAAATTTGCTATCGACCAAATCTACAATAATCCATTATTGGAGAATTCTAAATTTATCCTTGGAAGAATGATGCGTACAGGAAATACGCACGACGATATTGTAGATACTGTTATCGAAATGTACGAAAACGCAAATCTTTGTCGGGTAGACGAAGACAAAACAAAACATAAAGACCCTGTAATTATTTGTTCAATGGGATTAAAAGCCTAAAAGAAATGAAAAAGAATTTATTTAATCAGTATATCTCTATAGCCAATTTTAAAGAATTGTTTATAAGCGAAATGCTTTGGAACAATCCAACAGGTGCAACACAATTGCCAGAAATAACCATAGACGATACAACTTACCATATAGAGCAGATTGCAGAACGAAAAGGTTTTCAAATTCTGCATTGTAAAGTGCAGAGCATACCAACGTCGGCTGTATGTAAAAAGATAGACCAAAAAATTAGAAAGAATGCAGAAAACTATATTTGTATTTTTTTCTTACCCGAAAAGCTACATCATCTTTGGATAGCTCCAGTAAAGAAAGTAGAAAAAAGAGATGTTGTTTTGATTGAATACGACACTATTGAAAAGGATGCATTCTTGTTTGAAAAAATGGAAAAACTATCCTTTTCACTCGAAGACGAACCTAACATTCTCGATATTATAGAAAAAGTTCAGGCTGCTTTCCTTGTAAATTCTGAGAAAATAACAAAAGACTTCTATTCTGGCTTTAAAAAAGAACACAGCAACTTTGCTAAATTTATTACTGGAATAGACGACCATATTACCGAAAAGGAAAATAAAAACAAACAATGGTATGCATCGGTTATGCTAAACCGACTAATGTTTTGTTATTTCATTCAGAAAAAAGGTTTCTTAGATGGCGATATCGATTATTTACGCAACAAATTAGAATGGACACGCCAACAAGAAGGCGAAAATAGGTTCTTTAATAAGTTTTATAAAGGCTTCCTCGTTAATCTTTTTCACGATGGACTAAACGCACCACAACATAATGTTGAGTTTGAAAATATTTATGGTCGTATTCCTTATTTAAATGGTGGTATGTTCGACATACATCAAATAGAACGCAATTATGCTGAATTAGATATTGCAGATGAGGCTTTTTGTAGTTTATTTGACTTTTTCGATAAATGGCATTGGCATCTCGACGACCGTATCACTGCTTCTGGTTGCGATATTAACCCAGATGTGTTAGGATATATATTCGAACAATATATTAACGACCGTGCACAAATGGGAGCTTATTACACAAAAGAAGATATTACCGAATATATTGGTAGAAACACCATTTTGCCTTATTTAATGGATGCCGTAAAACGCAAAGACGAAAAATGTTTCCGCCCCAAAAGCAAATTATGGCAATACTTGCAAGAAAGCAACGATAAGTATATTTACAATGCAATGAAGAAAGGTTGCAACGAACCTCTTCCCGAATATATAGCAGAAGGAATAGACACTGCAAAGCCAAATTTGTTAGAACGTCGTAAACATTGGAACGAACGAACACCCGAAACTTTCGCTTTGCCTACCGAAATTTGGCGAGAAACTATAGAACGTCGCCAACGTTATAGCAACATTAAACAGAAAATAGTGAATGGCGAAATAACCGCTATAAACGATTTTATAACCTATAACCTTGATATTCGGCAATTTGTAGCCGACTATCTTGCCGATACTCCCGACCATTTGTTTATAAAACATTTTTATTCTGCCTTACAACACATTACGATTCTCGACCCAACTTGTGGTTCTGGTGCTTTTCTTTTTGCAGCACTCAACATTCTTGAACCGCTTTACGAGGTTTGTATTAACAGAATGAAGGAATTTAACACGCAAAACCCACTTTTGTTTAAACAAGAGTTGCAAGAAATAACACACAAATATCGCTCCAACATTCAATACTTTGTTTATAAAAGCATTATTCTGCGCAATCTCTATGGTGTAGATATAATGGTTGAAGCTACCGAAATTGCAAAACTACGTTTGTTCTTAAAGATGGTGGCAGTAGTTGAAGTAGATAAACGCGACCCAAATTTAGGACTCGACCCTTTGCCCGATATAGATTTTAATATTCGTTGTGGAAATACACTTGTAGGTTATGCCACACAAGCCGAATTAAAACGCGATTTGGCAGAAGGAAATATGTTTGACAGGGAAGAATTTGAGGCAAAAATTAATGGGGAAATGGAGAAAATTTCTAAAGCTTATCAGCGTTTTAAAGAAATTCAGCTCCAACAATCGGAGAAGATGGTAGACTTTAAACAAGCCAAATACGCCTTAAACGAACGTCTTTCTGCATTAAACCACCTGTTAAACAATAAAATGTATGGCGCAGTAGAAACGAATATCAGTTACGAAAAGTGGCTTCTTACACATCAACCTTTCCATTGGCTTGCCGAATTTTACGAAATTATTAACGAATATGGAGGATTTGACGTGATTATTGGTAATCCGCCGTATGTAGAGTATAACAAGAAAATACAAGGAATAGCTATTTCTGACCTTTATAAATTAGTTGGATACAAAACAATATCATGTGGAAACTTGTATGCTTATATACTTGAACGTTCAAAAAAAATAATGAAACAAGAAAGCTTTATAAGTATGATAGTTCCTTTGAGTGGACATAGTACAGAAAGAATGGCTCCACTTGTAACGAATTTCTATGAGAAATTCGGTTTGCATCTGCACTTAAACTTAAGTGCAGATGCAAACCCTCAAAAACTTTTTGAGGGTGTGAAATTCCGTTTGGGAATTTTCATCGCTACTGATACAGGAAAAGGAAGATATTCTACAAAATATACACGTTGGTTGGCTGATGAACGCAAAATTCTTTTTAATGCCTTAGTACGTTATAACAGCATTGAAGATTATACTTATCAGAATATTATTCCAAAAATAGCAAGTCCATTGTTTGTTAGTATCGCAAAGAAAATAAATACAGAAAAGACACAATATTTTATAGGTGTAGGAAATCTGCAATGCTTGTATCATAATGCACCTGTAAACTGGATTCGTTCACATACTTTTGTACCCTACTTTTGCAGTGAAAGAGATGGCGAAGGTATAACAACTCAATTAAAATCTGTATCATTTGATAATGGAAAACAAGTAAAAGTAGGAAGTTGTATTTTGAATAGTTCATTATTCTTTATATGGTGGATTACTAATTCTGATTGCTATCATCTCAACAAACCAGAAATTGTTAATTTTAAGTATCAATATGATAAAGGTGTTGAGAAAGAAATATGTTCCGTTGCTGATAGATTAGCAAAAGATATGAAGAAGAAAAGTATTCGACGTGTATATAATTATAAAACAACAGGACGCGTTGAATATGATGAGTTTTATATGAAACTCTCCAAGCCTATTATTGACGAAATAGATAAAGTTCTTGCCCGTCATTATGGTTTTACAGAAGAAGAATTAGACTTTATTATCAACTACGACATAAAATATCGTATGGGCGATGAATTAAACGAAGAGTAGAATTATGCACGCAAGCAACGACGACAATATGCTCATCTATCAGTCGGCAGATGGGAAAATAAAGATAGATGTTAGGTTTGAAAAAGAAACTGTATGGCTAACACAAGCGCAAATGTGTGTGCTTTTTGGTCGCGAACGTAGTGTTATCACCAAACATATAAAAAATATATTTGCAGAAAACGAACTTAATGAAAATAGCAATGTGCAAAATTTGCACATTGCAAATTCTGATAAACCAGTAAAGTTCTATAATCTCGATGTTATTATTTCGGTTGGTTATCGTGTAAAGTCGCAACAAGGTACACAGTTTCGTATTTGGGCTACACAGCGTTTAAGAGAATATATTATTAAAGGATTTGCATTAAACGATGAACGTTTCAAAACAGGTTCTTCCTACAATTATTTTAAAGAACTTTTAAATCGTATTCGAGAGATACGTATTTCCGAAAAAGTGTTCTATCAGCAAATTAAAGATATATATGCAACGAGTATAGATTATAATCCATCGGCAGAAATGACATTGGCTTTCTTTAAAGAAGTACAAAATAAACTGTTGTGGGCTGTTAGTGGAAAGACAGCTGCCGAACTTGTTTATTATCGTGCCAATGCTTTGCAGCCAATGATGGGACTTACTTCTACAGAACAAGAGGGAAAAGTTACCAAAAACGATACACTGATAGGTAAGAACTATCTGAACGAGAAAGAAATTGGGCAGTTAAAACTTATTGTAGAACAATTTCTTGCTTATGCAGAGGCACAAGCTTTAGCAGAAAAACCAATGTATATGCGCGATTGGTTGCAGAAACTACGCCTTATTCTTACCTTGAACGAAAAGAATATTCTTGAACATACTGGTGCAATATCGCATAAATTGGCTGTTGAAAAAGCTTCGAAAGAATACATTACTTATAAAGAACAACAGCGAAGCGTAGAACATTTTGAGAGTATAAAACAGCTCGACCAAGATTTAAAACGTATTGCACTATGCAAAGAAAATAAAGACGATAAGGAGAAAGGTTACAGCGAATAGAAAAAATAGATAGCGTGGGCTATGATAACCAATGTGGAATATCTTGGCAATAAAGACTTGTTACGGCTGAAAAAGGTAGCCTTTTTAGCATCGAATACAATTTCTTCGGGAACAGTGCTGAAAGTTTACGATTGGGCTACCGATATGCGTAATAGGGGAGAGTGCGTTGTTAGCGGATTTTGTAGTAAGTTAGAAAAAGATGTTCTTCATTTTTTGCTGAAAGGCAGTCAGCCCATCATACTTGTTTTGGCACGAAGAATGTATAAAGTTATTCCAGCAGATTTGGAAACTGCCTTAGAGCAAAACCATTTACTAATTATTTCAGCCAGTAATTCTGTTCGACAATCGAAAGAAACAGCATTGGCAAGAAATAAATATATTTGTGATATTGCCGATAAAATTCTGTTTATGGGAGTAACCGAAGAAAGTAGCCTTTATGCTCTCCAACAAAATAGCAGTAACAAGCAGAAACTTCTTACCTTGTAAAAAAATATATACCCTTATTCTAATAATTAATGAGTATATTTTTTTGTGGCATTTTGCACTATTTTTCACCCACTTATATTTATGCTCAATTGTTTAACATAAATAGCTACGCGAATTTTAATGAAAGTTAGTAGAGTTTCTTATAAGAAAAATATTTTTTTTAATTACATTTTTAAATTTTATAATTATATTTTTTCAAGTCCATATAATAAACTGATTATAAGAATGTTATGAAAGCAGTTTTTTGTTGTTTTTTTTATTTTTTACGTATATACAATATCGTTTTAAAATTTAGAAGAGATAGTTTTTTGCAGACAGAAAAATGCCTATTATTAATGCAAAACGCTATAGCAAACAGTTTTATAGCTATAAAACGAAAGCTAAAAAGACAATTTATTAAATTTACATTCAATAGCTCTGTGTAAAAATTAAGTAGCATTTTGTTTTTTGTGCTTGTTTAGACTTTGTCAATATTACGTATTTATGGTTGTTTTTATGGTCTTTTTCTCCTAAAAAAATTCGTTCTGTCATTATTTTATAGTATTTTTGCAGCGAATATACGTGCATAAATACCAACATTTGGGTATCTGTTATATAAGTATGCTTTTAATGGTATGCCTTTTTGTTTATACGCTCGTTTTCGTTTTGCAAATTAATTCTAACAGTTTAAATATTAAAAACAAAACAATTTATGTGGTTAATCAATTCTTCTATTGGTAGAAAGGTTGTAATGTCGGTAACAGGCATTGCACTTATTCTATTTCTGACATTCCACATGTCAATGAATATTGTAGCTCTTTTTTCTGAAAAGGCTTACAATATGATTTGTGCCTTTCTTGGTTCGAATTGGTATGCGGTAGTAGCAACAATAGCCTTAGGTGCGCTAACAGTTGCCCATATCGTTTACGCATTTATTCTTACGGCTCAGAATCGTAGTGCACGTGGTAACGAACGTTATGCTGTAAACGGTTCAAGTCCTAAAGTAGAATGGGCATCAAAAAACATGTTGGTATTGGGAATTATTGTTCTTTTGGGCATCTTGCTCCATTTGTTCAACTTCTGGTATAATATGATGTTTGCCGAAATTGTGGGTTTTGAAGGCAAGTATAGTCCAACAGATGGCTATTCTTACATTGTGGAAACTTTTAAGAATCCAGTATTTGTAGTGCTTTACATAGTTTGGCTTTGTGCAATTTGGTATCATCTTTCACATGGTTTTTGGTCGGCTATGCAAACACTTGGTATAAATGGCAAAATTTGGTTTAAGCGTTGGAAGATGATAGGCTTAGTTTACACTACACTTCTAATGTTAGGTTTCCTAATTGTAGTGCTAGCTTTTACATTTGGTTGTGCACCAAGCCTTCATAGTGCTTGTTGTTTAATTCACTAATTCTAATAGAACGATACAAGATTATGGCTAAAATATTAGATTCAAAGATTCCAGAAGGACCAGTAGCAGAAAAGTGGACCAATTTTAAGGCTCACCAGCGTTTGGTTAATCCTAAAAATAAACTAAAACTCGATGTAATTGTAGTAGGAACAGGCTTAGCAGGCGCTAGTGCAGCAGCATCTCTTGGCGAAATGGGCTTTACAGTTTACAATTTCTGTATTCAAGATTCTCCACGTCGTGCCCATTCTATAGCAGCACAAGGTGGTATAAATGCTGCAAAGAACTATCAAAACGATGGCGACTCAGTTTATCGTTTGTTTTACGATACAGTAAAAGGAGGCGATTATCGTGCTCGCGAAGCAAATGTTTATCGTTTGGCAGAAGTTTCAAATAGCATTATCGACCAATGTGTGGCACAAGGCGTTCCTTTTGCACGCGAATATGGCGGAATGTTAGCAAATCGTTCTTTTGGTGGAGCACAAGTTTCTCGTACTTTTTATGCAAAAGGGCAAACAGGACAACAACTTCTTCTTGGAGCTTACTCTGCATTAAGCAAACAAGTACACGATGGTCGTGTAAAACTTTACACACGTTACGAGATGGAAGACGTTGTAATTGTAGACGAACATGCACGTGGAATTATTGCGAAAAACTTAGTTACAGGTAAATTGGAACGTTTTTCTGCCAATGCTGTAGTAATAGCTACAGGTGGTTATGGTAATGCTTACTTCCTTTCTACCAATGCAATGGGCTGTAATTGTACTGCAGCTATACAATGTTATCGTAAAGGAGCATATTTTGCAAATCCTGCTTACGTTCAAATTCACCCAACTTGTATTCCAGTTCACGGTGATAAACAGTCGAAACTAACATTGATGTCAGAATCTTTGCGTAACGATGGACGTATTTGGGTACCAAAGAAAATAGAAGATGCAAAGGCATTACAGGCAGGAACAAAGAAAGGTTCTGATATTCCAGAAGAAGATCGCGACTATTATTTGGAACGTCGTTATCCAGCTTTTGGTAATTTAGTGCCACGTGATGTTGCTTCTCGTGCAGCTAAAGAACGTTGCGACCACGGTTTTGGTGTAAACAACACAGGTTTGGCAGTGTTCCTCGACTTCTCTGAAAGTATAAACCGACTTGGTTTAGATGTAATTCGCCAACGTTATGGTAACCTTTTCGATATGTACGAAGAGATAACCGATGTAAATCCGGGCGAATTGGCAAAAGAAATTAACGGTGTTAAGTATTATAATCCAATGATGATTTACCCAGCTATCCACTATACAATGGGTGGAATATGGGTAGACTACGAATTACAAACCACAATTAAAGGACTTTTTGCCATTGGCGAATGTAATTTCTCAGACCACGGAGCCAATCGTCTTGGTGCTTCTGCGTTGATGCAAGGTTTAGCAGATGGATATTTTGTATTACCTTACACCATACAAAACTACTTAGCCGACCAAGCTTTGTGGGCAAAAATTCCTACCGATCACCCTGAATTTGAAAAAGCAGAGAAAGGAGTTCAGGCAGAAATAGACCGACTTATGAATATTAAGGGTAAACGAAGTGTAGATTCTTTGCATAAAGAGTTCGGTCGTATTATGTGGGAATATGCAGGAATGGGTCGTACTGCAGAAGGTTTAAAAACAGGTTTGAAGAAAATGAAGGAAATAAGAAAAGAATTCGATACAAATCTGTTTATTCCTGGAAGTAAAGACGGATTAAATATAGAGCTTGATAAAGCAATTCACCTTCGCGACTTTATTTTAGTAGGCGAACTTGTTGCTTACGATGCATTATCGCGCAATGAAAGTTGTGGTGGACACTTCCGCGAAGAATATCAAACAGAGGAAGGAGAAGCAAAACGCGACGACGAACATTATTTCTATGTAGGTTGTTGGGAATATAAAGGTAGCGACGATGCAGAACCAGAACTTATAAAAGAACCACTCGAATACGAGGCTATTAAGGTTCAAACACGTAACTACAAGAACTAATTTTGCAGAAGTTGCTTACAACACATTAAAAAGAAATCAACGTAATGGAAAAGATAATAAGTTTTACGCTTAAAGTATGGCGTCAGAACGGACCAACTGCACAAGGTCATTTTGATACATTCGATATGAAAGATATTCCTGGAGATACATCTTTCCTCGAAATGTTGGATATTCTTGTTTTCGACCACGACTGTCGTGAAGGAATATGCGGAATGTGTTCACTTTATATAAACGGACACCCACACGGACCAGCAACTGGTGCTACAACTTGCCAACTTTATATGCGTCGTTTCAACGATGGAGATGTAATAACAGTTGAACCATGGCGTTCTGCCGCATTCCCTGTAATTAAAGATTGTATGGTTGACCGTGGAGCTTTCGATAAAATTATACAAGCTGGTGGATATACAAGCATTCGTACAGGTCAGCCACAAGATGCAAATGCTATTCTTATATCAAAAGAAGCTGCTGATGAGGCTATGGATTGTGCAACTTGTATTGGTTGTGGAGCTTGCGTTGCAGCATGTAAGAACGGTTCTGCAATGTTGTTCCTCTCATCTAAAGTTAGTCAGTTGGCATTATTACCACAAGGAAAAATAGAATCGGCTAAACGTGCAAAGGCAATGATTATGAAAATGGAAGAACTTGGCTTTGGTAACTGTACAAACACACGTGCGTGCGAGGCAGAATGTCCAAAGAACGAGTCTATTGCTAATATTGCTCGTCTGAACCGTGAATTTATAAAGGCTAAGCTTGCCGACTAATTTTTTTGTAGCAAATATTTAAAAAAGGCTTTTTGCCTTTCTGAAACTAATAGAAAGAATCTTGCAACACTAAAATGTTGTGAGATTCTTTTTTTATATCCGTGTTTCTGCAATACCTTTTAAAAGCATTGTATTTCGTGAAGATAGTAAGTCTGATTTTTTTTAATTATATTCTCCTAAATTTTATATTAAAATTTTATTTTTTGTAATTACAAAATTTTATTTTCTAATTATATTTTTCCTACCTCTTATAACATTCTGATTTTATTAAATTTAATTGCATGCATTTTTTATAGCGTAAATGCAAATAGTAAATAGACATTTACAGACTTTTTAGACAAAACAACCGCTATTATGACCTAATTACTACGAAAGGCAAATGTTTTTGTTTGCCACATTTTTACATTTACGCAGTGTGATACTATTAAATAGAGTAGGAGTTAATATTTAAAATTATCATAAACAGAGTAGTCTTTTATATAGTTTTTAACTATAATATAGGTATCAAATTATATTTTTTTGCACAAGCGATGCGTAAAGTATAAAAACTATAAAAAACTTTTTTTTTTACCTTTTATTTTTGTTGATATTATAATTTTTAGTACTTTTGACACCGAGAATAACGCATTAGCTAAGAACTGAGACCAGATTTACGAGAGAACAATCTAAAAATAGAGAAAAGTATTTTTTTGGTCTGTTCGTATCGAGAATAACGATATCATCACATTTTAAAATTTTAAATGTATTATTATGAATAAAAAAATTATCTATCTGTTAACTGCAGCAGCTTTTTTAGGTTTAAGCAGTTGTTCTAATGTAGACGATGTAATCGATGTAGGTCAACAATCGACAAATGGTCCTACAAGTGGTATTATTAAAGAGCAATCTAAGATTCAGGCTTATTTAGGAACACTAAAAGTTCCAGGTGCTCCTCTTGAAACACGTGCAGAAGCAACGCCAGAAGGGTCTGAAGTTTCAACAGAAAATGTACCTGGTTACAATGACGGTGTACCTGGATATTGGGTTGTTACAAAGAAACGTTATAAAGCTTCTCACATATTCGATGAAGCAATAGTGTTCGATCCTAATGCAGAGATTCTTTATCCTGGTTGTGTTTTACGTGGTAGTTCTATCGAAGATGGAACATTTACTCCTATAACACAGGCAGAAGTAGGTGATATTACATTCTCTATCAGCAAAGTTGTAGATCGTGATACACCATCTGGTACTATTAGAAGAACTGTTTTCAATCCTCGTTTGAGCGATTACCGTGAGATTTTCAACGATTGGGGAAAAGCAAACTATCTGCCAAATGCTGTAACATCTACACATAGTGTAGAACTAGTTACTTCTAAAGAAGAAGCAATGGCTAAAATTGGCGTTTCATTTGCTAATGAATATGTTGATATAGCTGCTAACTTGGGCTTCGATTTCGAGAAAGAACAAAACCATATTTTGGCAAAGTTCATTCAGAAACAATACACTGTTACTACCGATTTCCCAAAAACTCCAACAATTTTCACATCTGTTGATCCTCAAATCATCAACGATTATCAGCCAGTTTATGTAAGCAACCTTACATACGGTCGTATGATTTTCTTGAGTGTAGATACAAAACACTCACTTGCAGAAGTACAAGCAGCATTCAAATTGGCTGTTAATGCTATTAATCTGAATACAGAACTAGAAGCAAAATACAAGAAAGTGTTCGATGAAAGTAAGATTAGTATGACAATTATCGGTGGTGGTTCAACACAACAGAGCCTTGTTCTTGCTGATGGTTGGGAAGGATTTAAACAATATATGACTGCAGACATCTCTATGTCAGAGTCTACACCTATTAGTTTCTCTTTGCGTTATGCTAAAGATAATTCTATCTGCCGTGTAGTATCACGTGGCGAATACGATATAGTTAGTCGTACTTTCGTTCCTGAATTTAAGAAGATGTTCATTGAAATGAGTCTTTCAGGGCTTAGAGGTTCAGAAAGTAGCTATAAGTACGAAAAAGGTGACGAGTATGAAATGTACGGCGATGCGTGGATGACATTCAACGATCAGAAAGTTGGTGATATCTTTAATATTAATCGTCAAAACTACATTTTTGTAAAGAAGGGAAATGATTTTACAAACGTCGATGGTAAGAGATGTATATTATCAATAGAAAAGCCAGATGGTATTAGTTTCCAAGACTTTATGCGTAGCCGTGTACGTGTTTACACTCACTTGTACGATAATGATGAGCCATCAAAAGATAAGGACTACGGCGAAACATATCAAGAATTCTATGTTTCTGATATCTTAGCTACCCATAAGAACGGTGAACATAAGTTCTCTGTTGTAGGTCATGGTAAAGGTATAGCTACAGAAACACAATTCAAAATATCAGATATATACTTTAAATAATCAATAGTAGGTGAAGCATAGTTGCAAGCTTCGTGTTGTAACTATGCTTTTCTAATTGCAAAAAGATTATTTTTTTACACTATAAAAATTTTACTATGAATAAAATTCTGAAAAAACTATTCAAGGTTGCAATGGCTGTCTTTGGATTTGCTTTTTTCTTCTCATGTTCTGACCAAGTAGATAATCCTGCAGAACCAGTTTCTGATGCAAATGTCTATGTAAGTCAAGATGAAGCTATTGAAATTGCAAAACGATTTATTAAGAATAATGGTCCAGAATCAGCAGTAACACGTGCAGCAAGTGGTGGAAATTTAAAAGTTGTTCTTACTGATATAAAAGCTGGTACACGTGCTGAAGCAAATGCACACCCATCTTATTATGTTATTAATTTAGATTCTACAGCTTACGTTGTAGTTTCAGGTTCGAAAGTTACATATCCAGTACTCGGATTCTCTTTCGACAACCCTTTCATTACTACAAGTATTCCAGACGGTGTACAGTATATGTTTGATAACTATACCGTAGAGGTTAAAGATGCAAACACTAAAATTAAACCTTCTACTGCTATAGAAGATTTACGTAATGCTTATTTAGAGTCTACTCCAACACGTGCTGAAGCTATAGTAGGTCCATTATTGGGTAGAATAAAATGGAACCAACAGCCATATTATAATACTTATTGTCCAAGAGGAACTCCTGTTGGTTGTGTTGCAACTGCAACTTCTCAAATTATGCGTCTTTATAAGTATCCGAAACGTGGTACAGGTTCGCACAGTTATTCTTCATCGTATGGTACATTATCGTTCAATTACGACTACAATATTGATTGGGACGCAATGCCAGAATCAGTATTACGACAGAGAAATGACGAAGTTGCTCGTTTCTGTTATGGTGTTGCTGTGGCTCTTGATATGGGTTTTAGTCCTTATGGTAGTGGAACATGGCAACAATATGTGCCAGCTGCTTTGAAGAAATACTATAAGTATCCATCAAATGTACAAAGTGCAGAACGTTCTAGCTATAGTTATAACCAATGGATAGCATTAGTAAAGCGCGAACTTGATGCTGGTCGTCCCGTACAATATTGTGGTGGTGGCACAGGTGGTGCACATTCTTTCGTGTGTGATGGATATACTAGCAACAATTATTTCCACTTTAATTGGGGTTGGGGAGGAATGTCTGACGGTTATTTCCAACTTCATGCACTTAATCCTGGTTCATTAGGAACAGGTGGTGGTTCAGGTGGTGGTTTTAATAATAACCAATCTATCGTTATTAACTTTGCTCCTCCTGGAGGTGTAGAGCCAAATCCAGATCCGAAACCAAATCCAGATCCAAAACCAAATCCAGAACCAGACGATCACTCTGATTATGGCAAAGCTTGGGGGCAACGTTGTGCAACTACATATATTAAAAATGTGCAAATAGGTAATGAAGGAAATGTAACAGGAAGTTCAGGTACAGGTTATGCACACTATTCACAAGATCCGATATTGTTGTATCCTGGTTCAACTTATTATTTGACACTCACTCCAGGTTTCACCGGAACTACTTATACAGAGTATTGGACAGCATGGATAGACTATAATGGCGATAAGGTATTTGATGACGACGAAATGATTGCCAAAGGAACAACATACGGTAATACTAGTCTGAATAAAAGTTTTAGAGTTCCTACAAATGCAACAAATGAAAAAATACGTATGCGTGTTTGTATGAGCTGGGGAAGCTATGCAAAATCAGTAGGTAGCTTTACTTCTGGTGAGGTAGAAGATTACGATATCTATATCTCTAATAAGGAATACCCAAAACCAAATCCAAAACCAGATCCGAAACCAGATCCAAATCCTGGTCCTACAGAATATTGTAAGAGTGCAGCAACAAGTCCTTGTACAGCCTATATTCGTTTTGTAGAATTAGGTGGTATGAACAACTATTCAACTTGTAATTCAGCAGGTTATTCTAACTTTACAAGTAAGTATGGTATGGGTTATTCTGGATATAATGTACGTTACACATTAAGTCCTGATGGTCGTCGTGGTACAAACTACTGGCGTGTATGGATTGATTTTAATAACGACAAGGAGTTTGACAGTTCTGAGTTAGTTGTTCAAAAGGCAAGTACAGGTACAGTTTATGGCTATTTCACACTACCACGCAACTTATCAAAAGGATTCCATCGTGTACGTGTTTCTATGAAACAAGGTAGTTATGCTGATTCTTGTGATAAGTTTGATGTTGGAGAGGTAGAAGACTACTTACTTTATGTAAGATATTAAGTAAGTATTTTATATAGAATACGTACTTAATATAATCTATCTCATCATTTTATAACCCAATGTTCGGAATTACAACGCCTTACATTGGGTTTTTCATTATTTATTCTTATATTTGCAGGCTAAATAGTATTTATGTTTTATTAGATATAAGGAATGAGAAAACAATTTTTGTATTCATATATAGCAAAAGGTGCGCAAACCTTACTTTTTCGTAATATTATGATGTTGCTTTGTGTATTCTTATCGTCTTTCATCGTCTCATGTAGTAAAGAAGATGAACCTGACGATGAGGATTATACAAAAGAAAAAACGATTTTTGTTTATATGCCTTGGACAGGTTCTGCTGTGAATTTGTATAAATACTTCGTAATTAATATCAAAGATATGAAGAAGGCTATAATAGAGCAAAAAGGATTGAAACAAACCAATATGTTAGTCCTAATTGCCAATGACCCTAATAAAAGTCATCTCATAAAGATTACATATCGCAACGGAAAATGTTACGACGATACGCTTAAAACTTATAACGACGGTGCAATGAATACACCTTCAAAGATGTCGAGCTTATTGAACGAAGTAGTAAAAATAGCACCTGCTCCTATCTATTCTATGATGATAGGTTCGCATGGAGTAGGGTGGATATATACAGGAAGTACATCTCGTTCAATGTTACAAAGTATAGAAGCAGACAGAGCAAGAAACAAAATGTTAGGTTTACCCATAACACGACAAACTCGTTATTTTGGTGGTTCAGATATTCAAATGAATATTGATGATTTGGCAGAAGGAATCAGAAATTCAAATATGCACCATTTGCAATTCCTTCTTTTCGATGATTGTTATATGGCAAATATAGAAACAGCTTACGAGTTGAGAAATGTTACCGATTATCTTATAGGTTGTCCAACAGAAATAATGGGACATGGAATGCCTTATTATGAAATGTGGAAAAATCTTGCATCTATACAACCCGATTATGGAAAAGCAGTAGATGGTTTCTACAATTTCTATTCTAATTATGAAATTGGCAATGTGAAATACCATTATGGAACCATCTCAGTAACCGATTGTAGAAAAGTAGATAATATGATGCAAGTGCTAACTGCCATTAATAGCAGATATAGAATAGGTAGAAATGTTGATTCTAATTTGCAAGTCTTAGATGGATACAGACCTGCAGCATTCTTTGATTTTGCTGATTATATTCACCGCTTATGTAATAACAATACTGTTTTAAAAGGACAGTTCGATAAAGCTTTAGCCGAACTCGTTCCATACGAACGTCATACAGCGATGTATTTCTCTTCATTAACGGAGGCTGGAGAACATATAATAAACACTTGTTGTGGATTAACTATCTCGGCATCATCTACAAATGCGATGGTAATAAACAGCAAACCACGAAGTAATTTCTATGCTTCTTTACGCTAATAAAGCATTAAGATATATCGATGAAATCGATGTTTTATCATATTGTGAGCTTAATTACAAAGTTATAAAAGAGAACTAAAAAAGAATATGGAGAATTGCACTGATAATAAAAATCGAATTGGTTTATTCGTAGGAAGTTTCGATCCTTTTACCATAGGACACGACTCTATTGTACGCAGAGCATTGCCCTTATTCGATAAAATTGTAATAGGCATAGGCATAAACGAACGCAAACAATATATGCAAACTGCCGAACAACGTATGTTGGCTATACAACAACTTTATGCAGAAATTCCACAAATAGAGGTAAAAAGCTATTCAGACCTTACAATAGATTTCGCAAAACGAGAACAAGCTACCTTTTTTATAAAAGGTGTACGAAGCATAAAAGACTTTGAATACGAACGAGAACAAGCAGATATAAATCATTTTTTAAGTGGAATGGATACACTTTTTTTAGTAGCCGAACCACAATTTGCCAGTATCAGCTCTACTCTTGTACGCGAACTTAAACATTTTGGCAGAGATGTAACCGAATTTTTGCCACAGAAACGATAAATAAAACAAAGAATGATAACATACAATGTAGAGGACGTAAAACTCCCCACAATAAAAAAACGCGAAACTACACGTTGGATAAAAAAAGTTGCAGCAACCTACGGGCGTAAAGTAGGCGAAATAGGCTATATGTTCGTAAACGATGAAAAGATTTTAGAAGTAAACAACGAATATCTTGGCCACGATTATTATACCGATGTTATTACTTTCGACTATTGCGAAGGCGATATTCTAAATGGCGACATTGTAATATCGCTCGATACAGTACGAACCAATGCCGAAAAGTTTGGAAAAACTTACGAAGAAGAACTTTATCGTGTTATAATTCACGGCATACTCCACCTTTGTGGTATCAACGATAAAGGTCCTGGAGAACGAGAAATAATGGAAGAAAACGAAAATAAAGCCTTAGCACTTCGTTAAGGCTCTATTTTGTTTTATATTAAAATAAGGTAGTTTATTCTATTGATACCCATTTAATGGTAATAGATTTTGTTTGTAACAATATAAAAAGTCTATAAACACATAAAAAGAAAAAATGCTAGTCTTTGAATTCTAATAAATAGTATGGACCACTTGTTTTCTATTTATAAAAATTTATCGCTTCACAACCTTTTTTCCATTTATAATATAAATACCCTGTGCAGAATGTTCAGGTATATTGTTTAAGCGTGTACCTTGTAAAGTGTAGATACTTCTATGCAACCTTTTATTTTCTATTCCTTGAAACTCTATTCCAGAAGGTTTTTTCCTTGTAAAATAGCCGGTTGTTGGATTTGCCATTTCTATATCAATTTTGTTTTCATCGTAAACCACATTGCCATTTTCTCCTCCTTTCAGCTGTTTACAATCTTGAAACATACAAATAGATGCTTCGCAATCCCAAACACTGTTGCAATATATTGTAGTTAACAATTCGCAGTTATGAAACATATCGCTCATATCAGTAACAAGTTGTGTATTAAAGTTTGACACATCAATTGTTTCCAGAGCTTTACACCCATAAAACATAAAACTCATATTGGTTACGCTTTTGGTATCAAAATTAGAAACATCAATAATTTTCAGCAATTCGCAACCATCAAACATATAATCCATATAAATTACATTCTGAGTTTTAAAATCAGACACATCAAGTGTGGTTAGAAGTTTACAACCAGAAAACATTCCACCCATATTAGTTACATTGTCTGTATTAAGGTTTTTTATTCCTTCAATAGTAGTAAGCTTTTCAAAGCCATCAAACCACAATCTTGTAGAGCCAGGATAGTAGTCTTTCATCGAACTATCGAAAATTGCAGTTGTAATCTCCTTTCTTTTATATTCTAAGCACCATTCCGGATAGTCTGTAGTAGAATTTGGCAAAGTATAAACAATGTCTTTAGTGTACAAATCTTTATTAGAATTGTAAAAGAACGACAACCTTTTTGCAGTGGTATCCATCACGGCGTATGCTTCTTTTGTTTGTGCTTTTATAGTTATTGAGAATAATAACATTACAGTGAATGCTGCGATAGCAACAAACGTTCTGTTTATTAGTTGTTTTTTCATAATTTCTATACTGTTATGTTTGTGTATGTGATAGTCTTTTCTGTATATTCTTTTTAAATTTTAGGTGTTACTTATATGCTTTATACATAGAGTTCAGTTCTAAATCTTCCCAAGTTTTACAAAATGTATATATGCTTTGTAAACAATAAAAGATAAACCAACGATGTGTATTAAAGAGGAATATGGATAACAAATAAATACTATTACTCTTTTTCTACAATTATCTAATTACTGTTGAACAGGTCGTATGCTGAAACCATAATAACGGTTGCTCACATTTGAGGCATTTGCTTTATCGTCATTAAAAAATAGATGGACAGCTAATTTATTTTCAAAAGAAACATTTTCCGATGTCCAATAATATCCATAGAATTCTACAGCATAAGGCTCATTCCCATTTATACAACCTGCAGCTGGTAAAAATATACGATTGCCATTAGGACCAGTTATCCAATAGCCACAATATCCACTTTTTTCGTCTTCGAACCATTTCCATGTGCATTTTTTTACTAGTTCTTCCATTTCTGCCGATGTTGGAATTCGCCATTTATTTCCTAACAAAATAGTAGCAACATCATCATTTGCCTCTAATATAGTCATCTTGTCGGAAGCATTATATTTTGTAATCTTCTTAGATATTGGTTCGTAATATTTATATCCGTTCCAATTATAGTTTTCTTTTGTATTAACTTCACCCCAAGCATAATAATTTCCATAAGCTTCTGGCGTTTCTGCACCAATATTACAAGAGCCCCATTTTACACTTAATCCTAAGTCTATACAAGTAATATGCTGTGTAGTATTGGGAAAAGTAATGCTATCTATTTGTTCAATAATGTCGGCTTTTCCTCCTTTCCATATCTTAACACTTATTTGCTGCTGAGCAAATACTACTGATGCTATGATTAAGAAAAGAAGAGATAAAATATATTTCTTCGTCATAATATATACTCTTATTTATGTACTGGTCTAACAGGTATACCATAATTACGTGCAATACGATCGTCTGCTTGATATTTATCAGATTGGAAAGAAAATCCCTGCGCATACATCTTAATATAAGCCTCGTCTCCTTCGCGTAACGTATTAGATAAGTAGTAACCGTACTTTCCACCATAATAAGGATTCTTATCAAACATTACACCTGCTGCTGGAAGGAAGATAGAATTGCCATTTTTACCAGTTACTTTGTATCCATTAACATTATTAACGGTGGTCCATTCCCACGTACATTTCTCTACTAATTCTTTAATTTCTGCAGGAGTAGGCATACGCCAGCCTTCATTCATATTAGCTATGGCTGCATCGTCTTCAGAATCGAGAGTTGTTTTTCCATCTTTCACGTTGTATTTCTCTAAATTATTACGATCTGTTCCGTATTTATAGGTGTTCCAATCGTAACTCTCTTTTGTTTTAATGTCTCCCCACTGATAGAAGTTACCAAAATCTTCAGGATTTTTTGCACCAATATTACAAGTTCCCCATTTTACACTTAGTCCTAAATCTATATAAGTTGCTTTTTCTTCTGATTTAATAAATGTAATACTATCAACAGCTTGAATAGTTTCCGACTTTGTTCCGTGCCATACTATTATATCATGAGTATTTTGTGCACTTGCTCCTAAAACGAGCATTATAGTAAAAATAATAGATAAAACCTTTTTCATATTGCTTATTTATATTTATTTGATAATAATAGAATGTGTAAAACCTATAGAGTAAATTTAAAAGAAATGCCAGACTTTGTTCGTGCAATATAAATACCATTAGATGTTTTTAAAGATAAGTTTAAAGTTTCATTATCTTTGGTCGAAATGGCTGTTGTAATCAATCGTCCTGTAGTATCATATATGCTAACACGCTCCCCTTTTGATAAACCAAATACGCTTAAACTATTAGAGTTTATGCGAAATATTACATCACTATTTACATTATCTTTGGCAGACGATATACTATTGGGTTGAACTTCTCCCCAATATACTCGCTTTACTTCATTGTAATCATAACTAACAACCGTTTTCTTAGCACGAATTTCTAATGCAGATCCAATTAACATTGTAGGTTTATCAGAAAAGGCGAAACCAGCAATTGAACCATTCTTTAGTTGTAATAATACACCTTCCTCGCCCATAACTCCTAAAGTTATAAACAAGACAATTGAAAGAATTAAAAACCTTAGCTTTTTCATATTGCGAATTTTATTAACATTGATTTCGCAAAATAAGATATTTCTCTGCAAGAAAACAAAAAATGAATATAGACATAATATAGACAATGTATTGAATAAGTGTTAAAAAATAAGATGTAGTATATAGATTTCTGTATCTTTGTGGCAAAAAGGTATTACCATGAGTTTTTCTCGAATACATCGCATAGATATAGTAACAATTTTTTTTCTGTTGGCAACCACATTTATAAATATAGGTTGTTCTTCTTTTGTGCATACCAAAGAAAAAGTGTATGCCGATAGTTTGCTAAATAATTCGTATTTAGATATTATAAATTATTCTTTTGTAAAGGCATATAGAGATATCTCAAAGGCACAAACTTTCTATGAAAAAACTAATAATCAAGAAAAACAAGCAATATGCCAAATTCATCTTGCCTTATTATATGAGGGTATTGGTTTATGGGAAGAGGCTCACGAAAATCTTATAAAAGCGCGTAGTGCACTGAAGCAACTTTCTCCAATAGTGAAATATAGATACTATTATGCAAACGTAGTATATTTGTTAGAACACTGTAAAAATTATGCAGACGCAGGGCGAGTAATGAAATATGCTATTGCAAACGACCATAGCATAAATAACAAAGTTTTTCTTCAAACCGACTTAAGTAACTTAGCAGAAATATATATTAAACAAGGAAAGATAAAAGAAGCCTCAAAAATTCTTAATAGTTTAGATAAGCAAGATAACAAATTCTTTCACACCCAACTGTTATATTGTAGTTTGCTTATAGCAAAACAACACAGCCGTCCAGATTCTGTTTATAATATTGCGCAAAAATGCCTTAAACAGAGTGTACGTTTTAGGCAATTAAATATTCAAGTGGAGGCACTACAAGCAATAATTCATATAGATTCTATACGTCAGGATTATCGTTCTTTTATCAATCATTTTACACAGTATTACAATATGCGCGATTCTTTGAATGGTGCAATGGCGACTTCTAAAATTAAACAAATACAAGAGAAGGCTAAAATAGAGAGCGAAAAACTTAAAGTATACGAAGAAGTAAAAAGACAACGTATGCTATTACCACTTATAGTTGTAGTAGCTTTATTCGTAGTATGTGTAGCTCTTCTTATTTATTATCGCACCAAACAACGTAAACGAATAGTAGAACTTGAAGCAAAAGAACTATCCGATAAGCTTAGATATACTGAATTAGAAAGAGAACTATCAAAACTTAAAATGCAGATAGAAAAAGAGAAGTTAATTAAATCGCAACAAGAAAATATATCAATGTCGTTACAGTTAGCAATGCTCAGCGATCCAAAGGAGAAGAAAAGAATGCAGTTCTTTAACGAACAGTTTCAATTTATGGATAATGATTTTTGTAAGCGTTTAGAAAAGCAATATCCAACTATTACCAAAGCCGAAAAAAGATTAGTGTATCTTATAAAGATTGGACTCGACGGACATAAAATTATGACTATACTTAATATATCTGGTTCAGGTTTTTACAAACTCCGTTATAGACTAAGAAAGCGATTAGGACTCAACAATGAAGATTTAGAGAAATACATTCAGCATTTAGAGTAATATTTTTTTATAGCTATAAGTGGACATTTTTTTATAACCTTAATTCCGCAGCATAAATTCTTGTGAGAACTCCAAGTGTCTGAGAAACAAAGTTCTCGAAACACTTGGATATGTCAGAAATTTCACCTATCTTGGTGCTGCAAACATAACAAGTAAGCAAGGCAGAGAATTTATCCCTGCATTTATGCCTGATATTTAATAATCTTTTGAAAATCAAGTGATTATTTTGACAACTCCCGTTTTGGAGCATTACCATTTCTCCCAAATATTATCACTATTTACATAAGTAATTCCATCCACTTTAATCTTATTACCATTGACTAGAATAGTTTTCCTTTTTCCGTTTTTATAAATTAGAACGACTTTAACATTAGGAATAAAAATACGGAATTCTCTCTTACTAGAATTTATAGTGTAAATAATTTTATTTATTTTCTCTCTACATGTTATTTTATATATTTGATCAGAATCTAATTTTTCTATGTATACTTCTATAGCATTAGCATCTACTATATGTTTTTGACATCCTGTCATACATATTAGTATAAATATTATTACCTTTACTTTCAACGACATAATTTTACTTTTATAGCATAAAGAAACTTATGTGTCTCAAATGAAAGACACCTATGCTTTTATTTGTCTCCTTAACTCCGCAGCATAAATTCTTGTAAGAACTCCAAGTGTCTGAGAAACAAAGTCTTCAAAATACTTGGATATGTTAGAAATTTCATCTATCTTGGTGCTGCAAACATAACAAGTAAGCAAAAAACTGACACAGCAAAGGTAGCAATTAAATACGGGAATATCACTTCTTACGGTAGAATTTATCACATTATGGACGTTTTCTCAAAGTTGGGCTTTGAAAAACTTACCGAATCTGTATTGGGCAAACGTAGAAGTAGCGGCAAAGCATTCTGTTATGGAAGTATTTTTTGTGGTTTTTTATACTTCCCCATTGGTTTGGGTGGGGGATTTTATGCTTATGCAAGAACCAAGAACCCCAGAAAATCCCCATATCAATGGATAAATCCAAAAATGTCACTTCAATATACAAAAGTACCTCACAAGGAATAATGCTGTGGAATTGAGGTATAACTATATTTCATCAAGGAATCACTAAATTTTCAATGGTACTGTTTCCATGAAACTCTTAAATATATCAGTATACCTTATTCTTTTTTCCCCCTTAAAGTGTCCTTTGTAGTCTATAAAATAGCTAATTTTAGATATTGGAATAACCTCCAAGGAATCTTCATTAAGTAGAGATGTATACGAGATAATTTCTTCTTGAACAGAAATTATATTCTTATTAAATAAATATGTTATAATGATTTTCCCTGTTTCACCATAAATATTAATTGTTGCTTTGGTCGCAATTCTATTTTTGTATGTAACAATAGCCTCCGTTCCTTCCGAACTAATATTTTCTAAATCATACGAAATTATAGTATCTTTCATTAAAGCCGCATCACTAGTGTTACTTATACTTTGCTCCTTGTTGCTGCATGACAGACAAGAGAGAATAATTAATGTGGTAAAAAATAGCGTTTTGTATAACATTTTCATCCTTTTAGTTTTATTTATTCAATTCTGATAGTTGCTTTACTTTTGTGAAGAAATCTATGTGGCGGAATATGAAAGTTTCATTAGTCATAGAACTGTGTTATGTATGTTACACGCCAATTGATAGTTATATGCCCTTAATTCCGCAGCATAAATTCTTGTGAGAACTCCAAGTGTCTGAGAAACAAAGTTCTCAAAACACTTGAATATGTCAGAAATTTCACCTATCTTGGTGCTGTAAACATAAAAAATAGACAAAATCTAACATGACAAAAGTAGCAATTAAAAACGAGAATATCACTTCTTTCGGTGGAATTTATCACATTATGGACGTTTTCTCAAAGTTGGGCTTTGAAAAAACTTACCGAATCTGTATTGGGCAAACGTGGAAGTAGCGGCAAAGCATTCTGTTATGAAAGTATTTTTTGTGGTTTTTCATACTTCCCCATTGGTTTGGGTGGGGGATTTCATGATTATGCAAGAATCAAGAACCCCAGAAAATCCCCATATCAATGGATAAATCCCCAAAATGTCACTTCAATATATAAAAGTACCTCACAAGGAATAATGCTACGGAATTGAGGTATCTAAGGCATAAGCCAACCATCGTAAGCAACTTTTCTTACCGATAAATATTCGCATTTCATCTACTTCGTAGGTTCTGCCTACAGCGATAGGTGGTTGTTTGATTTTGCTTGCTATCTGTAAAATCCTTTTGAGCAAGGTGGTAACTGAAATTCCTAATACTCGTGCCGTACTACGAATGCCTAATCCCTCTTTGGTCAGTTGGGTTATTTTGGAATCGGTATCAGGAAGATAGGCTTTGTAGGTGTAGTCGGTAATAAAACGCTTGTGGCAATATTTTCATTGGTAACGTTGTTTGCTATTGCAATTCTTCCCACTTTTGACGATTGACTCAGATTGACAATAGGGACATAAAAAATTAACTCCCAATCTGGAGCATAAAGTTCCAAAACTATCTTGTTGCTTCATTTACTTATGCTATAATTGCGAAAATAATGCGAAGGCAAAGCGCTAATTCCTGCCTTCGCATTTTTAACTTATCAGATAGTCCTGATAATCAAGACCCTATTTTCACAACTCCCAATCTGGAGCATTACCAATCACTATCATTAAGAAAAGAAAAACTGAACCAGTTATATTGAAAAGTACCATTAATAATTGGGACGGTAATACTAATTGCTTTATCTTGATAGATAATTATTTTAGGAATTTCTTGCCAATTATGTTTTTCTAATCGATACGCTTTTCCGCATACGTAATATATGGGAATATTTTCGTCGTTAACTCTTGAAGTAAACAACCAAGTCAGAGGACAATCATATAAGGATTGTTCAAGACTCCTGTCTATTTCTTGTATTTCGTTTCGGGATGGTATCAACTCATATCCTCTAGTTTTATCATCTGAAATAAATTTGTAATAGATAATTGAGTGAGTACTGGTGGTAAAAACATCACAATGATTCGTGATTAAGTTAATCTTTAATCTTTCACAGTCGATGAGATATAATTTGTCCTGGACAAGAATAACAAAACAAGATTCAATGGCATACGATATAGGAATCGCCCCCTCTATCTCCATACCATTTAGCTTAATTTTCTTTTCAAAAAGAATATTCATTTTCTTTCCCATAATTGTTAATAGCATCTCTTCTGCTTCGTAATCTATTCGACTCACCATTAAATAATCCCTATTCCGACTTTGAGCTAGGTTCACAATGGGTAAATTCTGCTTTGAATGCCAATAAATATATTTTGCATTTTGAGGAACATGCCAAAGTATAATATTCCTACCTTTTGCATATATCAGTGCAGAGTCCGAGATCTTTAAGCAATTCGAGGTCATGGTTGAATCGATACAATAACTGTGGTTGCGGTAATTCCTTATATCCAGTCTTTGCAGTTTCCTTTCAATCGCTTCCGTATCATCGCTATTTTGACAATAAACCAAATATTTACCTATTGTACAAACAAAATCTCCGTGAATGCACAAAGTATCCTTATTCTGTGAATAAATAGGTAATCCTATATAGCAATACAATATAATTATGCTTAAAAAACATGCCCTATATTTTTTCATCGCTTTTGAGTTGCAATATGAATATGATTATTATTATTATGCCCAGAGATCCTCTTAGTTTTCCTCTCTTTTTCTTGTATACCTTAATTCCGCAGCATAAATTCTTGTGAGAACTCCAAGTGTCTGAGAAACAAAGTTCTCAAAAAAACTTGGATATGTCAGAAATTTCACCTATCTTGGTGCTGCAAACATAACAAGTAAGCAAAAAGCTGACATGACAAAAGTAGCAATTAAAAACGAGAATATCACTTCTTTCGGTGGAATTTATCATATTATGGACGTTTTCTCAAAGTTGAGCTTTGAAAAACTTACCGAATCTGTATTGGGTAAACGTGGAAGTAGCGGCAAAGCATTCTGTTATGGAAGTATTTTTTGTGGTTTTTCAAACTTCCCCATTGGTTTGGGTGGGGGATTTTATGATTATGCAAGAACCAAGAACCCCAGAAAATCCCCATATCAATGGATAAATCCAAAAATGTCACTTCAATATACAAAAGTACCTCACAAGGAATAATGCTGCGGAATTGAGGTATAATAAAAAACGAGAGAGTTTTACATTATATTTTTTGAAATTATAATTAAAAAATAAAATTTTATAATAAGAAAAATAGAGAGTTTATTGTAAAGCAATATTTGTACCTTGTTTTATATTTTCAAAATTGTGTTTTAAAGCTATATAATATGGCGTGTTTTGTTATGGTAATACGGATAATCTTATTTTTATGTTAGAAAATATTATTGAATTTAGACGAATTTATAAAAAACATTATTATCTTTGTAGCGTGTCCTTCTTTTTAGTTATGAACTCTTACTGGGGTGGGACTGTAGAGAGAAAGCATAAAAAGAAGAGTTCTAATTTATTTCCTAAACGATGTATTATGAAAATTAAATTTTTATTGTTTGCTGTCTTAATTTCTTTTCCTGCAGTATTGTCTGCACAGACAATAAAAGGCGATGTGTTGGTAAGTGGTAATGGTGCTCCTGTTGATTACAAAATTCCTGAAGGAATACGAGAAATTGCTCCAAATGCCTTTGCAACTTCGTCTGTTAGAAGTGTAGAATGTCCTGCTTCGCTCGAAGTTATTGGGCAATGTGCATTCTTTTATGCCAACAGTTTAAAGACGGTTACATTTGCACCAAATAGTAAATTGAAGGTTATTGGCGAACAAGCTTTCAGCGATTGTGCAAGTCTTGAAACAATAGAACTTCCAAATTCGGTTGATTCTATTGGAACAAATGCCTTTGTGCTATGCGAAAATCTGAAGAAGATAGCTATTCCTACAGGACTTAAGAAACTTTCGCGTAGTACGTTTATGTCGTGTTCTAACCTTATGAAGGTGAAGTTTCCCGAAACGTTGAAAGAGATAGACGAAACTTGTTTTGCCAACTGTGTGTCGCTTACTTCTATAACACTAACTGGAGTAGAAACTATTGGCGAACGAGCTTTTTATAACTGTAAAGTATTAACTAACATAAAGTTAAACGAAGGGTTGAAAGAGATAAAAGCGAATGCTTTTCAGCGTTGCATTGCTTTAGAAACGCTCGAACTTCCTGCAACGGTAGAGAAAACTGGTGCAAAACTGTTCTTACAATGTCCAGAGTTTGGTGGTTTTACGGTTGTTGCTGCAAGTAAATATATGACGGCTGTTGGCGGAGTGCTTTATTCTAAGGATAAAACTACGCTTTATGAATGTCCACAAGTTATAGCAACCGATAATTTTGTTGTTCCAGCTGAAACAAAAGTTATTCGTTCTATGGCGTTTTTTGAGTGTCAGGATATAAAGGCAATTACACTTCCTGCTAATATTGAGAAAATTGGCACGGGTGCATTGGCAAATAATGGTATGACGAAGTTTAATTTTGCCACGAACAATAACTTTGTTTACGCAGACGATGCACTTTATTACAGAAGTCCAAGTGGCAATGGGCTCTATTTGATGGCAGTTCCTTGTAAAGGTAATAGAACCGATTTTGTTCTTCAGTCAAAAACTTCTTATATTGCCGATTATGCATTTGCTTATAACAATAATGTGCAGAAAGTTTATATTCCCGATTTGGTAATAGGCATTGCAAATCGTGCTTTTTATGCTTGCCATGACTTAAAAGATATTTATAGTTATAGAGAAACAGCTCCAGAACTTGGAGAAGAAGTTTTTGGCGATGTAGAATTTAATAAAGTATATTTACACGTTAAGAAAGGTTCAGAGAAATCGTATACAGACAATGGTTGGATGTTCTTGTGGGGCGACAATATTGAAGGCGATTATCCAAACATTGCAGATGGAATAGGCAATGTCGCAACAGAGAATATGAAATGCTCTGTAGTTAGATTGAATGCAAACGAAGCTTGTTTAACAGCCAATGTAAATATCAGTTCTGTGGAATTGTACAATGCAGCAGGCTCTTTGGTTAGCGAAGTTAGACAGTTTAACAGTAACAAAGTGTTGATTACTTTGCCTTATCATGGTTTTTATATTGCAAAACTGAAGTTTAATGATGGCAGTGTAAAGGTTGTGAAAATCTAATTATTATCACATCTTTATCACATTAATAAATCTATATATAGATTATCAACATTAAGAATAAATAAAATGATTACTTTAAAAAAAACAGAAAGAATGAAAAATGATAAATAAAGATTTCAAAGACAATGTTATCCTTATTAATGTTATTCCCCTTATAATAATTCCTATAGGCAAAGATTATAGTAAAATTATGTTTTTTATAGGTTTATCAATATTGTTAGTATGCACAATATTAGAAATTGGTATGCTGTATAAAATAGGAAAGGAAAATAAAAAGAACATAAAAAAAGAAGAAGAACTAATAGTTTTGAGCATATTAGATTCTCTTATGTTATTGCAATATCAACCATTTTTATAATGCCTGGCATATCGGGAGTAGTTAATTAGAATTATGTTTTTTATTGGTTTCTTGGAAATAGGCTTATATGACAAAAAACCAAATTAGAATATAAAAGCGAACAATCTGCTATGGTGCAAATTGCTCGCTTTTATATTTATTGTTGTGTTCAATTACTTCTTATCAGCATCTATTACTTCGAGTGCTTTTTTCACAATGTCGCTTTGTTCGTTCCATATTTGGAAATACTCAGTCATATCCCATAAGTCGCGAGCAACAAGCGATTTTAGTTGATAGCGCATATAATCTAATGTCTTTTTAAGTTCATCGGAATCTTTTGGTTCTATCTTTTCTTTCTTTGCTTCGGCAATAATCTGGTTGGTAATAGAAATAGGAACTTCGTATTGTTTTTTAAACGATTCGAAAGTCTTATAATCCTTCTTTAGTTCTTTACGGTTGTTGTCTACGTACTTTAAGAAAGTGTCCATAATAATATTTTTCGCCATAAGTTTACGATGGAAAGCAGTAAACTTAGTTGTATCTAATGGTACAAAATAATCGGGCATAACACCTCCACCACCATAAACAAGACGGTGTTTTCGTACAGTATAATACTTTAAAGAGTCTGTGAAATGAATGCTGTCTGGATTAGTAAGTTCTCCGTTTTTAAGTCGGTTTTCCAAATCCATATCGTAATCATCTTTATCTCCTTTCTTATAAGGCTTTTGAATGCAACGTCCACTTGGTATATAATAATGTGCAACGGTAAGTCTTATCATACTTCCATCGGGCAATTCAAATGGTCTTTGAACTAATCCTTTTCCAAAAGTGCGACGTCCTATAAGAGTTCCTCGGTCGTTATCCATAATAGCTCCCGAAACAATTTCGGCAGCCGATGCACTTAGTTCGTTAACCAAAACATAAACAGGCATATCTTTTAGTTGTCCATTACCTCTAGCTTTGTAGTTTTGGCGTGGTACGCGTCGTCCTTCTGTGTAAACAATCATATCGTTGTTTTGTAAAAATTCGTTTGCAATACGAACTGCAGCCTCAAGAAATCCACCACCATTGTCTTGTAAATCTAGAATAAGCTGTTTCATACCTTGTTTTCTTAGTTTTTCAACAGCTTCCATAAATTCTTCGTGTGTTTTCATTCCGAAGCTTTCTAAACGTATGTAACCTATCCCAGGACGAATTATATAAGCAGCATTAACTGTGTGAACTGGTATTTTATCTCGTGTAACAATAAAGTTAAGCATACCCTTTACACCACGACGCACAATGCTTAACTTAACTTTTGTACCTTTTTTACCCCGTAAACGCTTCATAATATCGGCACGATTCATTTTTACGCCCGCTATTAACGTATCGTCTACCATAACAATGCGGTCGCCTGCAATAATACCAACTTTTTCTGAGGGACCATTTACAACAGGTTGAATTACCACTAAAGTGTCTTCAATCATATTGAATTGTACACCGATACCTTCAAAATCGCCTTGCAAAGGTTCGTTCATAGCTTTTGTTTCCTTTGCATCGGTATAAGTAGAGTGTGGATCAAGTCCTTTTAGCATACCACGAATAGCATCTTCCACTACCTTTTGCTCGTCAACATCATCTACATAGAAATTTGAAATAGCAATTTCTGCCATTTGCATTTTTCGCATTGGCGAATCGCTACCAAAGTTAAGATTGATTTGTGCAGCAGCAAAAGTGCAGAACAATAAAAGTGTTATTGATAAAAGAAAGCTTCTCTTCATAATCGTTATTCTTAATTTCAAATGTGGTAAATATACTATCTTAAGACTATTACAATAGTGCTGTGTATGAATTATTCTGTTGGAATATCGTCTACTAAATCCTCCTCAATTACCAAGTTTTCGATGATAAAGTTTTGACGTTCCATAGTATTCTTACCCATATAATATTCCAATAGATTTTTTACTTGGTCGTTTTTGTGCAGTGTAACCTGCTCTAAACGCATATCAGGACCAATAAAATGAGCAAATTCATCGGGCGAAATTTCTCCTAAACCTTTGAATCGTGTAATTTCAGGGTCAGGTCCGAGAGCCTCAATTGCATTTATTCTTTCCTCTTCGGTATAGCAATAAATCGTTATAAGGTCGTTTTTCTTTTCACCCTTCAGTTTCTTTGCATCTTGTTCCTCTATTATTTTTTTATTTTTAATCTTAGTTCGTTTATTGCGTACACGAAATAAAGGTGTTTGAAGAACATATACGTGTCCTTTTTTTATTAGTTCTGGGAAGAATTGAAGGAAGAATGTTATAATGAGTAGACGTATATGCATACCATCAACATCAGCATCGGTAGCAACAATTACCTTATTATAACGTAATGAATCTAATCCATCTTCAATATCGAGTGCAGCTTGCAAAAGATTAAATTCTTCATTTTCGTATACCACTTTTTTTGTTAATCCAAAGCAATTTAGTGGTTTTCCACGTAACGAAAATACAGCTTGTGTATTTACATCTCTACTTTTTGTAATGCTTCCGCTGGCAGAATCACCTTCAGTAATAAATATAGAGCTTTCTTCTTTCTGTTCGTTCTTAGCATCGCTGAAGTGCACACGGCAATCACGAAGCTTTCTATTGTGCAGATTTGCTTTCTTTGCGCGTTCGCGAGCCAACTTTGTTACGCCTGCCATAGCCTTGCGTTCACGTTCGGTTTCTTTTATTTTGTTTTCTAAAATATCGGTAAAATCTTCTTTATGAATGTGCATAAAGTTATCGACATTTGTCTTTATGAAATCGCCAACAAACTTATTTATAGTATCTCCTCCCGGTGCCATTACTGTAGAGCCTAATTTTATTTTGGTCTGAGACTCAAAAACAGGTTCTTCTACATTGATAGCGATGGCCGCAACCATACCATTTCTGATGTCGCCATACTCATATTTGCCGAAGAATTCCTTGATAGTCTTTGCTATATGTTCCTTAAATGCACTTTGATGTGTACCTCCTTGTGTGGTATGTTGCCCGTTTACAAACGAATAATACTCCTCGCCATATTGGTTTGTATGTGTGAAAGCAATCTCTATATCATCACCTTTCATGTGAACAATAGGGTAAAGAGGGTCTACCGTCATATTGTCTGTGAGTAAATCTTTCAGACCATGTCTACTCAAAATACGATGTCCATTATACATAATGGTGAGTCCTGTATTCAAGTAGGTATAGTTCCGAAGCATAGTAACTACAATATCGTCTTGGAAACAGTAGTTTTTAAAGAGAGTGTTATCTGGCTCAAAATAGATATAAGTGCCCTGTTCATCGTTAGATTTTGTGGTTTTATCGGTCTTTTTAATACCTTTTTCGAATGTAAGTGAACGTACTTTGCCCTCTCGAAAGCTTCTTACTTCGAATTTTGAACTAAGCGCATTCACCGCTTTAATGCCCACACCATTTAATCCAACGCTCTTTTTAAATGCTTTCGAGTCGTATTTACCACCTGTATTCAGCACCGATACAGCTTCAACAAGCTTTCCTTGTGGAATTCCACGCCCATAATCGCGCACCGAAACTCGAAGATTATCTTCTATTTCAATTTCTATGCGTGTGCCTTCATTCATCTTAAACTCGTCGATAGAATTGTCTATAACTTCTTTCAACAGTACGTATATACCGTCTTCAGGTAGTTTTCCATCGCCTAATCTACCAATATACATACCTGGACGGGTACGTACGTGTTCCATATCAGATAGATGGCGAATATTATCGTCGGTGTATGCTACTGATGTTTTATTTTCTTCGACCATATTTTTGTTTAAGTGGTGTTTTGTTTTCTGGATTTATAAGTTCTTCTTATAGCAACGGCGGCGTTTGTGATTTATGGTCTCAAACATATCCCATTGGCTTTGTACGCCTCCATTTGTTTCCATTTCTACTTGACTTTCGCCCCATTTAATGCCGTATTTAATGTATCGTGGTATTAAATCGTAGAATAACAAAGCGTTTGCTCCCTTTGCTCGATATTCAGGAAGAATGCCTAATAGTAACAAGTCTACACCTTCTGTTTTCGTAAACTTTATAACTTTCATTAGATGCCACCACCCAAAAGGAAGGAGTCGTCCTTTCTTACATTTCTGTAAGGCACGACTAAGCGATGGTAATGTTATGCCCATACCAGCAATTTGGTTGTCTTTGTTGGCATCTTCTATCACTGTGATAAAATCTAAATTGGCAAATGGAAAGTATTGTGCTATATATTGGTCAATCTGTTTATCGGTTAATTCCGAAAAACCATATAAATCTTTGTATGTGCTATTGATGAGTTCGAATATCTTTCTACCATAACCGCCTTCGAAAACATCTTTCTTTGTGAGTTTCTTAATACGTAGATTATATCGTTTCTGAATCATTTCAGAAAGCTTTATAAGTTTTTCAGGGACGGCATCAGGTACATTTATTTTGTATTCGAGGTAGTCTACATCTTTTTCCCAGCCTCCCATTGCTTCTAAGTGCATAGGATAATAACTGTAGTTGTAAGCTGTAGCTATTGTTCCCAGCTGATCAAAGCCCATTGTTAGCATTCCTTCGGGATCCATATCGGTAAATCCTAATGGTCCAGCAATGGTTTTCATATTTTTTGAACGTCCGTAATCGGCTACAGCGTTAAGCAAGGCTTCCGAAACTTCAATATCATCAATGAAGTCTATCCAGCCAAATCGAACATCTTTTCTATTCCATTTTTCGTTGGCTTTATGATTGATAATTGCAGCAACACGCCCTACTATTTTTCCATCTTTAAATGCTAAAAAGTATTCGGCTTCACAGAATTCGAAAGCTGCATTCTTATCTTTTGAGAGTGTGTTCCATTCGTCGTCATAAAGATTAGGCACGTCGTAAGGACTTCCTGCATAGAGCTCGTAGTGCAAATCTATAAATTTCTTTAGGTCATTCTTGCTCGTAACCTTCTTAATTTGAATTGATGACATGTTTAAAAAATCTTTCGTAACTTTACTTTTCAACTTGCAAAAGTACGCATTTTAGATAATATTGCCAAATTTACACCTCTTTTTTGCTTATTATTAGTATATGTTCTTTCTCTCCATACGTTGTTGCGAAAATATAATTATCGCCTCCATCGTGTAACTTTAGTCGTTTTCTAAGAGCATCTACTCCTATTGGAAAATTTCTTACAGCAATATTTGCTCGTGTTATGTTTGTTAGAGTATGGCGTATTTCTTTCTTGTTTAATGTGCAAATGTCCATAATTCGGAACCTCCTTCCTGGAAAGTTTGATAGCAGAACTGGAGAAACAAATAGATGAGAATTATTACTCAGTGCTGCCACATTATATGTTTTACTTAACAAAGCAAAGCAACCAGCCTTCATAATAGATGCATTCGGCTCATATAAGTAGAGTGTTGATAAGGCGTTTTTATTTATTTTCGATAGTTGGAGAGTGTTTTCTTCACTACTGTTTACTTCTTCCTCGTAATAAAAAATATCATTGTTGTTTACGCAAAATATCTTTATAGAGTTTTCTTTTAGTTCCTGTTTCTCTTTTTTATGGTTTGCTAGTACCATTAATAGCTCTTTACACTCGTTTTTTACCGATATAATGTGCACTTCAATTACATATTTTAGTTGTTCTACAGCATTATGCCAATCAAGCATAGGAGAGAGCTTTATTATTGTGAAATCGCATTTTTCTACAAGTTCATCGCATAATTCAAGCACATTCGGCTCACAATCAGCAATCGAAATAACTTTTTTTCCATTGCTATTGCGACGTGCGGGGTCTAAGAAAATAATAGAAGCATTGTTTAGTTTATGTAAAACATCGATGGAATCTTTATTTTCTGCACTTATGTTATGGAGTTTTAAACATTCGAAGTTATGTGTTGCAATGTTGTAGAGTTGCTTGTTTCGTTCTACATAAACAGCCTTATTAAAAGGTATAGACATATAAGAGAAATCTACACCAAAACCACCTGTTAAGTCAATTAGTGTTGCATTATTTTTCGTTTGAAGTTTTTGCAGCAATCGTCTTACTATATTTTGCTTATATAAAGCTGTTTGTTCGCTGGAACATTGTTCCATATTCAGATGTGGTGGATAAACAATACCTTCTGTACTAGTCCACGTTGGTAGTTTTGTACGTGCCAATTGGTGTCCCCTAATCTGATCGAGTGCATAGGGTAAATCTACTTTAGGAAAATGTTTTCCCATAAGTGCGAGTGTTCGAATGTCGTCGTTGATGTGCTGGCGTATAAATTCAGATGTTTCCAAATGCTATATATAATAAGGTGGGATATCTATTTTATTACTTTTAAATGTGCCTTTGCCCACGCACGTGTGCAAAGATTAAAGTGCCACCACTCTGTTCTTAGTGGTTGGAAACCTGCAAAAGTCATTACATGGCGTAGCAATTTGCGGTTCTCTAAGGTTTCTTTAGTAAGTGCGCCTTGCATTAATAGTTGTTGTTCTTTGTCTATATGACTTTTATTTCCCATATAATCTACTTTCGTTCCCATTGGAATGGTGTCTATTTTACATACTGTTGTGCCATCGCGCCATTGCTTTTCGTTCCATGAACTTTTACAAAGGCTAATATCTACAGCCATTCCATAGTTGTGCATACCTCCTCCGTTAGCAGGATTAGATACATAGAAGCTATGGTTGGTATTCTTTACAGCATTCCACATAGTTTGCTGTACGCTCATTGGACGTGTTGCATCGAAAATGATGAGGCTTAAATCTGGTCTGATTTGTCTCAATTCTGCTTGTGCTTTCTTTAATGCTGCAGCACATTGGGGAAGCATATAAGCTTTACGCAGACTTTTATAAAGTTGCTTATGGCAAAAATTGTCGGTTCGAGAATACATTAATGCCACCTTAATAGTCGGGTCTATACTTTTTATATCTACCAATCCTTGTTGTTCCATCTGCTGTTCAGAATTAGTCCCTTGTATCTGCTTACTAGTTGTTGGCAATGGTTTGGGGACATCTGTTTTCCAAAAATTTTGTACCATAAAGCTCGAAACAGCGAACCAAAGCACCATAAACAGCCATTCTTTCTTCATTGTTCTATATGTTTTATTACCACAAAGTTACAATATTATCTTGTTAGTAACAAGCCTATTGCATAGAAACTAATAAGGGCATATACACATCACTCATTGTACAATGGTATTAGAACCATTTTGCAAGTAATAGTTTTATTTTGTAAAGGCAATCTTAATCCAGATCAGTCATTAGCTAATAATAGCATTATATATAGTATTTATGTTATTATTTCCTTTCATCTTTTATATCTTATCTGCCTCTTATTTAGCTTTATAACCTAACTTAGTTCATTCAGTTATGCTATAAAGCCAGATAATATTATTAGCAATAAAACTACAAGTGAAGCTTAGCTAGTAACCTATTAGTATTCAACGCAAAACAGAAACCACCATTTTGTGTTGCAAAAACCATAGTTTTGCACTCCAAAACAGGCACTTTTGTTTTACGAAAATACGGTTTTTACAATCCTACTTGTTGGCTTGCTTCATACGTATGCTTAATTGGAAGAGCGCAGGAACGAGAATACAGAAAGAGAAAAGTAGTCCTAAATACATAGAACGTTCGCTACCGTGGAAGTAATCTATAAGCTTACCATCAGCCATGTGAGGCATTAAGTTAAACATTAAATATGCTATAGTGTTGTTTACCCAATGCAACACAATACCAGGGAGTACGCTTTTGGTGCGCATATACATCCAACCTAGAGCTAAACCTATTATAAAGGCATGCACACCTTGTGCTATATTACCATGTATGAATGCAAAAATTAAAGCTGTTAAAGCAATGGCTATCCATCTGCCTTTATGCTCAAAGGTGTTGAGTAGGACTCGTAATATAGCACCACGAAATATCAATTCTTCTGCAATAGGAGCCAGAATGCCCACGACAAGGTAGCCAAGAGGTTGTCGCATAATGCCCTCAAAGAGTTGAGTCATATTGTCGGACATCGTAATTTGCAATTTTTCGTAAACAAACTGTGCTGGAAGAATAATACCAATCGACAACATAGCAGCCCAGAATAACACTCCCCACGGTTTTGTTTGAAGGTAAGTACGAGAGATAGGTGCCCATTTCATCTTAATATAAATAAGAATTGCGGCAACACTCGAAAGCAAATTGGCTGCTATTAGCACATCGCTATATTTACCCGATTGCATACTTTGGGCTACATTAAATAGGTCCAATCCTTTTAAATATGCGTAAATAGCGATAGTTCCGAACTCGAAAACAGCATGAATAACGATGAAAAGCGCAACGAAAAGTGCGGCGTATAGCAGATTCTTTAAAACGTTATTTTGTACGTTTATAGTTTTTTTCATTATCAGTTCTTATTGTTTTTTAAAATTGTTCTTATCTGTTTTGCATCTAATTTCATTTGATTTGCAAGCGCATCTATACTCGAAAACTTTTGTGTAGAACGTATACGAGTAATGAAACTTACCTCTATAATACGTCCATACAAGTCGTCCGAGAAATCGAATATATTTACTTCAACCGATATATTCCTACCATTAAAGGTAGGACGAGTACCAATATTAAGCATTCCATCGTACTTTTTAGAGTCGTCTAATATGCTAACACGTACCGCATAAACTCCCATTTCTGGAAGAAGTTTTTCGGTTTTGCTAATATCGATATTAGCAGTTGGGAAACCCAATTTATGTCCATTTTGATAGCCGTGTACCACCTCTCCGCGTAACGAATAAGGCACACCCAGGCAACGTGTAGCTTTCTCCATATCGCCAGATTCTATAAACTGCCGTATAATAGATGAGCTTATATTGAAATTATCTATAGAGAGTACTGTGTTTCGGCATACTTCAATTCCTATTTCTTTGCCAAAATGTACGTAATCATCGAAGGATTCTGTTCTGTTATGACCAAAACGGTTATCATATCCCATAACCAATTTACAGACATTTAATTGTCTTTGCAGCACATTTTGCATAAATTGCTTCGATGTTAATTGTGCCAAAGCTGTGTCAAAGTGGAGCACTACAACATAGCTGACGGCTGTTTGTGCAAACTTTTCTAACTTTTCATCTAGCGTAGACAACATTTTAGGCTTATAATTGCACTGCAAAACTTGTCGGGGGGGACGGTCGAAGGTTATTACCATCGATTTTAATCCATCTCTTTCAGCCATTTCAGCCATTCGACTAATAAGAAACTGATGCCCAAGATGTACCCCATCGAAAAAGCCAATTGTAGCAACCACTGGAGTTTCTACTGCCAATTCGTTAGTATTTAAATCTTTAAGAAATATTGTTTTCATTATATATCTTCGTCTACCTACCTTGTTTCTATGGTTGTCAAGCTGCAAGTTTATTGTTATTGAAGCTAAATGCAATAGTTATAGCAACCTTTTTCCCATACGGTATCCATTCTTTAAAATGCAGTGCAAATATACATCAAATAGACCTAACAATCGTTTTAAAGCACGCAAAATGTGTTAAAACACGAAAAAAATCTCATTATTATTCACGTTTTTCCAATTTATTCATTACCTTTGCAGCCGTATTTACGAATACTGGACTTGTAGCTCAGTTGGTTAGAGCAACAGACTCATAATCTGGAGGTCCCTGGTTCAAGCCCAGGCTGGTCCACAAATAGGTTTCAAAAGGACGTCAA
>QWCC01000006.1_pt1 | contig 99347 bp, 144 predicted proteins | sample 1972491 | NCBI WGS metagenome assembly QWCC01 (sample SAMN09866718, study PRJNA288562) | Human oral metagenome isolate term5_saliva, whole genome shotgun sequencing... | isolation source: mouth | host: Homo sapiens | place: USA: California
ACATATAGATATACTAGAAGCCTTTGAAACCGAAATAGGCGTTATTAATCAAGTTGAGAAGCCTCTCACAACTGATTCTATATTTTGGTTAAATTAGGCTGTAGATAAGTTCGTAAAATTAAGGTTTAATACAGACTAGGTTCATAAAACTTCATACGAACAGAATGAGAAACGTAGGAATGATTTAATTAATCTATACAAAACAGTTAAATATACAGACTTTGTTATTAATGATAGTAATCCACAATATGATAAATATATAGTCGAAAACTATCCAGATGATTTTCTATTCTCTTTAAATGAAGATGCGATTATAACAAACAATAATGGAGGTAATCCATATAGTACTAGTATATTTGAATGCACTTCAGATAGTTTTATGTATAGAGTAACTAACAGTCTTACAGATTTTCATTATAAGTATGGAGAAGCTAGACCTTTAAGAGTTTGTACTGACAAAGGTTGTTATCTATTAACAGATAAGAACTACAAAATAAAAGAGTATGTACTAGGATATTTACGTACTCCTGAAAAAATAAATATTAGAACTCCGTTTGAAGAATATACGGATTTCGACGACATAACAATCCCAGAGATAATTAAAATAGCAGCATAGATGTATCTTGAGAATACTGGTAATCCTCGCTATAAGACTATAACTCAGGAAGTTATGACACAAGAATAATTTTAACGTGGAAAGCCTTTGCTATTAAATTAGCGTGTGAGGTGAGTAGAAAAAATTAATAAAAATATAAAATATGATTACATTTGTAAATGACGTTTTCGTAAGTAACGAAGCAAGCGTATTGTATTCTGGTGAGATCAGTGATCTTGCAAAGGATAAGAAGTCTGATATTACTAATGTTGGTAACATTGTAATTGTTGACATGGCTAAGCCAGGTACTGCTGTATCTGCAGTTCCTGCTGCTGCAACAGCTATTAAGATTGGTAAGATTACTAGCGCTGTATCAACTATTGTTGAGCGTGATGGTAGCGTTAAGTATATTCCAGTTATCGACTGGTCTAATCCTATCCAGAAGAGCGCAGTTAAGAGTGTAGAATTTACTGATCACAAGGCTGATACGCCAGAGAAGATTGATGTAGACTTTACTAGTATTTCTACACCAATTAAGACTAAGATCGCTGCTGGTGGTCACAGTGTTGTATTCCGTATTATCTACAAGGATATGAATACACGTTTCCGTAAGTGGACTGAGTCTTACGAGTACGTAACAAAAGCAGGTGATACAGAAACTCAAGTAGCTGAAGGTATCGCAGCTCTTATTAAGAAGGATTATAAGAGGGCTAGAGTTAGCGTTAAGGTAACTGGTGCTAAGATTACATTGGAAGCAATGCCTTACGATGACGACGATTCAGTTCCGTCATTGAGCCCAGCAGCTACTGTACGTTTTGCAGTTTCAGCTTGGATTTCTTTCAACGATGAAGTTGGTATTGTAAATATTGGTTATAGTCATAAGTTCCCTATTGCTGGTATTTCTATCGTTAAGACTCCAGGCGAAGTTTATACAGCTTCTCCTAAGTATGTACGTGATCGTGAAGAGTCAGCTATGGGTTACAACGGTATTGTAAATCGTGGTTTTGAAGAGTATCGTGAGCTTGGCTTGCCAGCACTTGATACTAAGCTTGATGGCGAATATGATGCTGTTACAATTCAATTCGAGAATATGTACCGCACTGCTGATGACTTGCATCGTCTTACTAAGCAGTCAATCGAAATTTATCCTAAGAAGGGCCAGGGTGCAGCTTTGAAGACTGCATTCGGTACATTCTTCGCATGATAAATAGTAATTAAGTTACAACTAAGCTGGGGTTGGGCATACAGCCCTATCTCAGCTTTTTATTTATATATATGAAACAAGTAGTATTAGGTACAGATGTACGTCTATAGTTTACTTTAGATGAGTTATCAGATTATGATATAACTTCGATAAAGTAGCTTAGATGTTATGTTATTAGAAAAGAAGATATACAATATATAGATCTTGATAACTATGGCTATCCATAGTATTATAGTCCTACTGATTATGATTTAGCTTATACAAGCTGTATGAGATATAATTGGTTACCATATAATCAAGAAGTATATACTGGTGGTATGTTTGGACCTATTGATGACTATAGATATTTCCCAGCTTATAATGGCTTTGGTGTAAGATCTAAACAGTTTAAGATAGTTCCAGATAAATATTTAGCAGCATCTAGAGTTCTTAGCGATCAGAGAAAGATAGAAATGTATTTCCCTGCTCAAGATTAGAGAAACTTTGGTCAATATATAGTATTAATTGTAGTTACTTTATACGAACCTGGATGGGGAACAAATAATCTTAGAACTTTTACCATCAATAAAGGTGTACAATTTGAATTGACTGATGCATTACCAGATAGTTCTGACAGTAATGTAGTCCTTACATATGATGGATATACATTTGAAGATGAAAGAGTGTTAAAATTATACAAGTCTAATAATCTATTAGGTACATGTAAAATTATAGATATTGCTAAAAAGAAAGATGGTACTCAAACTGTTAAGAATGTTAGCATTTCTAGTGAATAGACGCATGTTTTTAAACAAAATGATTATGGTAATGCTAATTCATTCTCAATATATAAAGGTTCTGAAGATATAACTAGTAGCGCTATCAGTATGGGTCAAGATGTATTTAATCTCGATATTGATAATCACTTTGATTATAAAATTATATACAGTTTAATTTCTTAATAATCGTATTATGAAACTAGAACTAAAGCGTATCGCTTTACGTGATACGTACACAATAGGAAATCTTTATATTGATGGTGTTTATTTTTGTGATACCATTGAAGATAAAGTTAGAGATTTAAACAAAAATGGCGTTTTTGATAACGGAGAGTTTAAAGTAAAAGGTGAAACTGCAATTCCATATGGCACATATGAAGTTGTATGGGCTTATTCTCCGAGGTTTAAAAGATATACACCTAGGTTGTTGAATGTTAAATCATTTGCTGGCGTGTTAATTCATGGTGGTAATACTGCAAGAGATACTGAAGGTTGTATCATACTTGGATAGAATAAGGTTAAAGGAAAAGTTATTAATTCAAAAGAATTTGTTAATAAATTATACCCGATTATAAAAAATGCTTGTCAAAAAGGTAAAGTAACAATAGAAGTAGTATGACAAAGCATAGTAAAGATCTAGTACAGTACGTGACGGCTAGTATATCCATTATCAGTGGTATATCTCTGGCTTTTTTATCGTTCTTCCTCAATAAGCACAATATTGAGGATAGTATTTTGTGGTATATTGCACAAACTTTCGTTTATGCTGGAAGTATTTTCGGTGTGTCTGCATACATGAATTCTAAATTCGGCGAAATACGTACAATATTAACAGGAAATAAGTTGATGACAGATGAATAGTGCGATGATATTAAGTTGGCTAGTAAGCCACAAGAAGATCGCGATTAAGGCACTTTTAAGCCTCTTGGTGGGCCTTTTAGTTGTGTTTAGTATAAATATATACAAACAGAATAAAAGGCTCTCTAAGAGCTTAGAAATAGCTCAAAACAACATTGAAGCCTATTAGGGTATATTGAACGGATCCTAGTAGGCTAATAATGTTTTAAAGCTAGATATGTCTTAGCTGCGAAATACAAATGATAGTCTTATACAGAAGATAGATAGTGTAAGATAGTAGTTAAAGATAAAACCTAAGGTCATAAAGACAACCGCAACTCAAACACAAACAATCTACGTTACAGCTAATAAGGGGGTAAGGGGGTAGGATATAATTAAAACTATCTAGAGAGATACAGTATATAAAGATACTATACAAATAAACCCTCTAACAAAAGTAAACTATACTATAGGTAAAGATACAGTAAGTATTAACTTAGATATTAAGAATCAATAGTTCTTGTATGTTTATAAACATAGATAGTATAAGAATAAGAAAAGCTTTATTAAACGTCTATTTACTCTAGATTTTAAGAAGATAGATATATATAAATATCAGATAGTAAACACTAATGATATTATAAAAACTTCAGATGTTAGAGTAATAGAAGCAATAGATAAGTAATATGACATATATAACATTAAAACAGTTTGTTGACGATATATTACTTCTAGTACGTAATAATAATATAAGTGAGAGTGAAGATTTATCTAGAGAATAGATAAGAAACTGGGTAAAAGAATATAAGAAATATTTTACTAAGTAGAGACTAGATAAACTTAAAGCTCAATCAGAAACTATAGATGATCTTATATGGGCTTCTGATGATGTTTATAAGAAAGAAACAGGTCCTTTAGAATTAGAGGATGTAGAATCTTTAGATAAATATCCTATATTTACAAAGAGGACTAAAGAAAAGCTAGAAGGTATATACGATAACAATGAAGATAGTATATTAGCTGTACATGATTAGATGGGAGAGAATATACAATATATGAATAATATTCGTAGGCATTATCATTATTTTCGTAAATATACAGGACACGAATTAACAGCTTATTATGAAGATGGATATATATTCGTGCAAGGAGATCAAGATTTAAACAAACTTAGAAATATATGGGTCTTGGCTATTTATGAAGATGAGAATGATGATGATTGGAATAAACCAAGCGAAGATGATATTAAATTACCAGCATGGATGTTACCTCCGATAAAGGAGATGATAATGTCAAAAGAACTTCCATTCATGTTAGGCAGACCTAGTGATGATAGTAACAACTCTACATTAGCTAGTGTTAAACCACACGGTCCACAGGATGAGGAGGAATAAGAAATCTATAACATTCGTAGACATGTATAAAGAAATGCCCATAGAGGTGTCATACGTTGCGTATAAGCGCATATTAGACTCTATGTGTAGAATTATACTAAAACATGTATTAGACGGCTCAGATGGCTTTAAAATGCCTTTTGGGCTAGGTTATATACAAGTAGGAAAATATAAACCTAAATCATATACAAATAGGTCATTATCTATAGACTTTAAAACGAGTAATGAATTAGGTAAACGTATATATCATTTAAATGAACATTCTGACGGGTATAAGTTTAGACTACACTGGTCTAGAATACCTCAGACTTTTCCAGATAGATACAAATATTAGTTATGTTTAGTTAGAGCTAATAAAAGAAGACTAGCTAAATTAATTTTTAATAAAACAGATTATATAAATATAAATGATATACAAGTATACAAAATGTGAATCAGTCATAGCTAAAATAATGGCTGATTTAGATTCTTCTGAAACAAGGTAGAGGACTAGCGATATTAGAGAATGGATCTTTGAAGCCATAGATAAGATTGGTGCACCTATGTAGTATATCAGTAGACAGTCTGGAGTTGACGGAGTACCTGTATTTAAGATACAGGATTACTAGATACCGTTACCTTCAGACTTAGTGCATTTAGATGGTGTAGCGTACTCTAATTCAAAAGACGGAGTATGGGTTCCATGCAGTACACAGACATCTATATTTAAATCACCAAGCAAACACAACAACGAACATAGTGTTGTTGTTCTTGATGATAGTTAGTCTAATATGACTATAGATGAATAGCAATAGGATTAGATACCATAGATGTAGTACAAATACCCAACAGTGTAGTCATAGATAAATAGACCGCACACAAATGGTTTCTCTGATCTATTATATATAAAAGATTATCAAGACAAGCCAGAATATTTTATAAAGCCTGGCTGGGTTGTATTTAATAGAAAAGATGGATTTGTTAAACTATCTTATAAAGCTATAGCTACAGATGAAAGGGGTTATCCTTTAATACCAGACTTAACTTCATATCAAGAAGCAATATATTGGTATGTTAATATGAAACTTAGCTTTCCTAAGTTTATGAAAGGATAGCTTGGTGGTAAGCTAAAAAGCGCTAATATCACTATATATAATTACATACAGAATCAGTGGAACTTCTATAGAAATTAGGCTTATGCCGAAGCCATGATGCCTACAGCTGATGATATGTAGAATATTAAAAACGATTGGAATAAGCTAATACCAGATTGGGATGGAGATGATACATTCTTTAAATATACTGGTAAAGAGCAATTAACTTATAATGATTATTACAATGGATTCTGAAAATAAAAACATACAAATAAACACATTCTCTGGTGGAATGAATTCAGACTTTTCAGATTCCACAATTCCATCAGATCAATATAGATAGGCTTGTAATCTTAGATATATTAACAATTCGACGTCTGGGGTTGGACAATTAGAATCAATAGAAGGGTTTGGTAAAAAGCTAGAATTAGAAGAAGGAGAGACAGTAATAGAGACCAGTTACGCAGATAAATATGGGATTGTATTTATAAGAGGTAAGTATAATGTAATTAATGTATATAGGTTTGAATTAGATCCACTTGGAAGAATAATTAATAAAACACAAATATTTGGACCTTGCGCTGATTGGAATATAAAAGGAAGGCTTAGTATTGTTAGTAGGGTTGAGAATACAGATAATATTAAATTATATATAGCAGATGGTGATCATTAGATAATGATAATGAATGTGTTGCCAGATGGTGATATACCAACATCTATTAATCAGCTTATAACAAATAAGTACGAAAATCTATTACCACCAAGAATATCTAATATAATTTATGGTTCTTTAAAATCTGGTAAGAATCAATATAGTTATTAGCTGTTCTTAAAATATGGTCAAGCTTCATAGATTTCTCCAGCTTCAAAGATGATTCCAATAGCTAATAAACAATCAGATGGATCTTATATTGGTGCTAAAGAAGGAGATACAACTAACACTGGTGTAAAAGTATTATTTGAAATACCTAAAAGAACAGTATATGATTTAATAAGAATATATAGAATACATTACGATAAGAATGCATCAACACCATATGTAGATATTATATATGAAGGTAGTTTTAAAGAAAATGATTCTACAAATGGACAAACATCCGACTCATATTATTTTATGAGTTTTAATGATGTATAGCAAACATCAATCAGTAAAGTTACAGTTCAAGAATACAACTCATAGGCAGGAATACAGATAATACCAAAAGTGTTAGAATCTAAAAATGATTATTTGTTTGCAGGATAGATTAGAGAACTAGCTGGTAATTCTAAGTTATTTGATGATATAAATACAGTATCATTATCATACGATACTAATGGTTTAACAACTATACTTGATGTTGGTGATGATAAGGATGATCACTAGTTTAATCATGTTTTAGATGATCTTAGAGCAAAAGATTGGAAGTTATATGATTAGCTAACTAAAGAAAAGGATTGTATAAATAGATACTAGGATTCGTCAGATCATACTACAGAAAACAACTATTTCGCATAGTATTTTACAAAATCAGAAACTTATGATAATAAACCAATTAAATACTATGGTGGTACTGGTAAGAATATAGATTGGAAATTTATAACATTAGCAGTATTTGCTGATTCTAGTTATACAGATGGGACAAAAGGCGGATCTGATCTTCACTGCATAAAATAGGATGTAGGTAATAACTATAATTATGCAATACAAAAATATTATATAAAAGATGACGGTAGTCTTATAAATTGTGGGCATTATGATTTCGATAAGACAACTGGAAGATCTTATTCAAATCCTATTATAGCTAGTAGATTTCCATCTTTAAGAAGAGGCGAAATATATAGATTTGGTATAATATTTAAGAGTATTACAGGAGAATCAAGTCCAGTTAAATGGATAGCTGATATTAGAGTTCCGGATATATGTATATCTGGATTTGAAGCGTTCATGAATGGAATGAATAATACAGATATGGCAGCATTGCCAATAGGTGTAGAATTTACTTTGCATGATATAACAAATCCAAATGTATATTCATATGAAATAGTAAGATGTGATAGATCGTCAAATGACGTTAGAATTGTATCACAAGGAGTACTATCTAGACCAGTTGTAAAGAAATTCTTAGATAAAAAAGTAAACAAGCCGCAAGTATATACTCCAAGTGGTATTATATCTACAAACAAACTAAATATAGAACCTAATGTTTTAAACGGCGGAGAAGATCCTGGCTATAGAGTTGATAATCTTGATAACCATGACTTATATCAATACATATCACCAGACGTATCTTATTTGAGAGAATCTAGCAAACTAATAGTTGATAAGACAAATCTGCATATAAATCCAGTTAAATATATATTTGGAATGAGTGCAGATAGAGCAAGTTTTAATATAATTAGTGATATCGATAGGCGTGATGATAATCTCTATTTAAGTCACTCAACAATGTTTAGAGGCGGTATAATTACTGTTAAAGATGGAAAAGGATTTGTTATAAGTAACAAAATATCCAAAGTATCGTATAATTCTGGATTTATTTCATCTATGGCATTTTTAGGTTATGACGATCCAAATCTTACTCCAACTGCAGATTATAGATATAACGCGTATATTTGTAATTCAATAAGTATAATAAACGCCATCCATAATACACTTGGTTCAAATGATGATTTATCTATAAATGTTGCTAGTGGACATCTTAATGATGATTGTAATTTTAAAGTTCCTAATATTAGTGGAAATATTGTAAACACAGAATCACCAGTAGAAGCTATGAAATATAATTTTAATTACTTTAAATTATATTGTCAAAGTAACTACATATTGGTTAATAATCATGATAGAAATAATCCTAATAAGGCGTATGAAAATGGTCATGGTTATGTAGTTATAAAAAGAAATGTTTACAATCAGTGCAATATAACTAATTATAAGTTTGTAGATTCTTTAAAATGGGATTCATTAGCTATAGTTAAAGACGGAAAAGCTTCAGAAACATATTCAGACAAAATTACAAATATTGATAAGTATAACTTCTGTAATATGGTATGTTGGTATGGTTATAACGAATTATTTGTAGCAGAAAATAAAGATAATATATATTTAAAAAAATGGTCTCCATATGCTACTGGTGGTTCATGTATGTTAATAACTATAGACAACGAATGGTCTAATATAATTAAAGACAAGTTTTACAATAACTATATATTATCAGATACTATAGGAACTGATTAGATTGATGTTCCAATACAGAATGGTGACAATTTTGATAAATTAGAATATTAGGCAGATAAGACTAACGCTGGCATAAATATAGAATATATTGGTGAAAATAAAGATGTACGTAGTTATATTTATAACAGCACATTAGGTACATTTATATGTAATATAACTAGAGATGCTATTCCTTATGGTGGGTTTAGTAAATATGCAAAACAAAGTAGTTTGTATTATAGTTATGCCGATATAAAATTGTATAATAGTGGAGAAAATAAAATAGATGTATTTAATGGAGATACGTATATAAATCCATTTGAATATACAGCTGCTCATAAAATATCAAATAATGCTGCTGGTGTAGTTTGGACATTTACAAACATATATGCTATACCGTTAGAGTCATCTATAAATACCGCACTAGATAGTGGTTATACTGTGTCTAGAAATTATAAAGATAATAATGTTACATGGATTCAAGAAGATCCAGCAAACGTAGATAATATCTATATACAATCTACACCATAGTATGTGTATAATACAGCTTATAGTATATCTAGAGGAATTGATATAAAAACATCAAAACAATAGTACTTAACTAAGTAGGATCAATATTATAACTATAGATGTAGATTTTCAAATAAGAAAGAGAATGGTGAAATAAATGATTCTTGGTAGACATTCTTAGCCGCCAATTATATAGATTTAGATCCAGCATATGGAAAGTTAACTGGTTTAAAGACATTTAATAATAGTTTAGTATTCTTTTAGGAGAAAGCTTTTGGTTTATTACAAGTAAATGAAAGGACTACTATAACTGATAATAATAGTCATTAGTTATTACTAGGATCTGGCGGAGTGTTAGATAGATACGATTATATATCTACAAATAATGGAATGCGTGATGACATGTTTGCACATGTAACAACACCTATGGCATTATATTGGATAGATGCTGACAGATCTGAATTATGTTAGTATTTTGGATAGAATAAATATGATATAATATCTAAATCAAAAAATATCAATTCATATGTAAAAAGTGTATTTTCTAAAGATTATCATAAACAAAAAGTTGTGTACGATGATAAATATAATGAAGTTTTATTTGGTATGAGTGTCGGAACTTCTATTTCTTTTAGCGAAACACAACAAAGATTTTATTCTATATATGATCGAAACGTGGATGTTGATGGTATTTATATTCGTAATTTTGCATTATTTAATATGGATGACACAGTAGCTGTATGGAATGGCGGCAATTATAAAGATTCAGTAAGAGATGTCAATTTGAAATTTGTTGTAAACAATCAATATAGAACTGTTAAAGTATTTGATAATATGATATTTGGATCGGATTAGGATACTGTTAATAGCATTATCGTATCATTTAGGAACGATCACATGTCTAGTAATTATATTACGAAAAATGAAATATCAAATAGATATTTTGATTATAGATTTGCAATACCAAGAGGGGCAGATAGTCTCGGAAACGGATTATTTGGTAACAGAATGCGTGGTAAATATGTTGAATGTGATATACATATTAACCCTAGCGAAGGGATAAATAAAGCCACACTATAGTACTTTATGACTAAATATAGAGCAATATGGAGTTAAAATATAGAAGAACAATGAGAATGCTTATAAACTATTTGCCTGGATTTGTTACAGGTACTGATGGTATGGCGCCACCACCAAGCGATTATGTAAATCTTCTTGAAAATGGTTAGCTGGCTAGAAGGTTTGGATTATATGGAAATGTGCAAGCACCAACAGGTTTAGAAAAATATAGACAACCAATATATAATAGTAATAGCGGAACTAACTGGAGCAATATCAAAAGCGGTGCTATGAGTAATGCTAGTAATATAATATCATCTGGACTTGAATTTGGTAAAGATCTTTCTGATGCATTTCATTATAATAAATCTGTTGGTAATATACTAAATGAACAAGGTTATCATTTTGCTGGTAATGATAATTTCGGTTATTAGAAGATAAACGATGTAGACTTTAATAGAGAGATGTCTGAAGTTCGTAGAGATAATAATGCTAACACATTTAAAACAGCAGCTTCTGGTGTAAAAGCAGGCGCCGCTATAGGATCTGTTGCAGGACCAGTTGGAACTGCTATAGGTTCTGTTATTGGTGGTATTGGTGGTTTTATCGGAGGTTTGTTTGGTGGTGCAAAAAGAAGAAGAGAAGCTGCTAGAAGGTTAGAGCAAGCTAGAGTTAAAGGTATTAATACTAATGCTTATAATATGTCTTCAGCTCAATCAGATTACCTTACTAATGATTATTACAATACAAACGGTACTACATAGGATGATTTGCTATACGCTAAACGAGGAAAGGATTCTGGTTATAAAGGCAGTTATAATATAAATAATAGCAACGTATTAACATCTGTTGGTAAAGTTAATGCTAAGCCAAATGCTAGAGTAGCAGCAGGTGAGAGTATTATAGATAACATAGACGATGTTAGTAAAACTACAGGACATGTAGTTAAAACTGGAAAAGTAGGAAAGGATACTAACTTAGCTAATCTGAATGATAATACAATAGTTCTTGGTTAGGATGTAGACTGGAGAAATGGTTCTACATTTAGAGATTAGTCTTTACCTTATACATTAGCTCTAGAGAAGATAAATAAGAAGTATGAAAATAGAACTAATGATAAACTAAATAAATTTAGAGGAAAGTTAGGTTAGGATAGTGATAAATTCTAGTAGGAATAGGTTAACAAGATTAAACAACCGATTGTAGATAAGCTAAAAGATCTATCTGATCAGCAGGCTCTACAACATCAACAATAGGAATAGATGTATACACAACAAGGTTTACCAGGCTTTACAGATGGTAAGAATAAAAACAGATAGATTGATTATGGATATATAGAGCGTCCATCATGGCTTAGCAATGCTATACCTATGGGGATCGGAGCTTTAACTAGTATTGGATAGTATCTACAAGCTAGGAATCAATCAATACATACACCAGATATATATGCTGGTAATCCATATGAAAGAGCAGCTTTACAAGAACAAGCTAAGCTTCGTGTTAATCCATACGAGGCTATAAAAAGAGTTTACGATCAAGATAGAGTAAACAGATACGAAATAAATAGAGCTGGTGGATTAAGTGGTGCTTAGAAATATTTAGCAAATGTAGCATTAGGTCTTGGTACACAGCAAAATATAGCTGATACAATATAGAAGGCTCAAGAGATAAATAATTAGTATAGGGGCAAATGGGCTGAATCTGCAGCTAACTTAGGTAATTCTTTAGCTCAACGTAGACAACAAGCTAATCAATATAATACAGAATACGCAGCATCTGCTCATGCTGCTAGGCAACAAGGTATGCAAATGGGTCTTAGAAACTTTATGGACTATATACAGCAATATGCAGCTAATGAGTATAAGCGTAAGACTGGTAATGGAATGTTAAGTTTATACCAATAGAAAGTTGATATGGATAGAGAAAATATGAGAAACTATTATAATAAAGATAATAGAAACGCTAGTGATCTAATAGTTCCAACTGAGCCAATTTCTGGTAAAATTGTATATCCGAATATTACTAATGGTGTATATAATATTTCAAATCCTGGAACTATAAAATTACGTAATAATCAATAGCTTAGTAATGTAGTAAGAAAATATGGGTATCCTACAGTAAATGTAGATCAATATAGTTATCCACAAACAAATAATAATCTTGTTACTAACTTTTCACAAATGCCTCTACCAAGTTATTGGCAGAATAATATAATTAGATAATTATGGTATATTCAAGAGATTAGTGGATTCAATTACCAGTTAGAGATCTATATGATTCTTAGATAATGTTAGCATCTATTAATGCTGCAAAAGATATGTATCAGCAAGGGATTAACGAATTTAAAGAATACCAAAAGAATTATAACGATTTCTATAGTCCAATATCAAGAGATATGGATTGGTATAATAAAAATGTTATAGGTTCTACTTAGGATCTTATAAAGGATTTATACGATAGAGGTATAGATCCTTTAAGATCTCCAGAAGGTAGAGCTATGTTACAGAGGCATATAAATAATATTCCAACACAACAGATAGGGAAATTAAAATCTTCTGCTATTCAAGCTTAGAAGTATCTAGATAGTATAAGTGATCTTGCCGCTAAGGGATTATATAATGAAGATTACGAGAGATTTAATAATCCATATTCTCCAGATGACTGGGATACTATGAAGAATGGCGTATGGAATAGGTCAAGCGCAATGTCTTATAAAAACCTACAACAATATGTACACCCTACATTTGAGGGTATAAAACCTCACCTTCTAACAAAAGAAGAAGTAGAATCAAGAGGTATGAAATATGACCCAAATTATGAATATTAGGGTATAAGCGAGAAAGATATGCGTGATAGTTTATAGAATTGGATGCCTGGACTAAAAGGAGATCCATTATATATTTATCATAGAAATTAGGCTAAATTAGATTTGCAAAGAGCTGGAATACAAAATCCTACAGAAGATTAGATAGATCGTAGATTTATGGATAATGCTATAATTGCAGATCATTAGGTAGCTACGCCATTAGCTAGAGAAGCTGATAAATTTGCGCTTAAGAGGCAAGATTTTAATAATGATATGGCACTTGCTAAAGCTAAAGCGGCTATGGATTTACAGAAAGATATGGTTATTGAAAATCTTAGAAACTAGCACGAAACTGCAAGAATGCGTCTTAAAGCTTATTATGATGGAATTAAAAATTAGAACAAAGATACTAAGACAGATATATTCTATGATGCAAGAACGCATGGTAATACGTTTATTGGGTATTAGCCAAAGGATAGTTATAACTTAAAAATAGATCCAGTAACTGATGGCCTTAAGGCTAATGTTACAAAGAATGGTAATTTCGTATACAGCGTTCCAGCATCAAAAGCTGGAGAAGTATTCTTCTCACACAAAGATATATACAACGGCGGAAAGAGAGTATATGTAGTTCCAAGAAATAAGAAAAATCTTATGTTTGCGCCATCTGGAGAGATACATGCTGTAAATCACGGAAAAGAAAAAGGTATAAAATATTACATATCTGGTTATTTATATAATGGAGATCAGTATAAAAACGATAAAGGTAATATAAAGACTGATTATAAGTAGAACAAGTCTGGTGATGGATTATATATGATAGAAGTAAAAGAAAGGCCAAGCGCGTACAAGGATAATAGATACGGTAAAAAATAATAATTATGGAGAATTCTTTAACACAAGGTAAGGGCGTGCCATTTAGGTAGCCAAATATATTTTAGAAAAGAATATTACAACCATTTTATGAATTAAAATAGTTTGTTAAAAATATCCCATCAAATCAAAGCTTTCTTTTGAATAAACAAAACGTTAATACAGCTGTTAATAACACTATTAGAAAAAACGTTTATAATATGAATAGAGTTTATGCTGAAAGAAAAGCTAAACTTGATGACAAAAAGTTTTGGGAGGATAAAAATAGAAAAGAATACGAAAAGAGTCAGGCTGTTTTACGTAAATAGGAAGCTGAAAGAGATTAGGCTAGTAGTGAATATTTTAGCAAATTAGGTGATCTTTATAACAAAATAGCAAATTCAGATAATTCTACTATTCTTGATAAAATCTCCGCACCAGCTGCTGTTGTTAATAAATTTATTTTAGATACAGCATCAAGATTCTTTGGAAATGCTATAGACGGTAATGCTAAAGAAAAGATGTCTAAAGCATCGTTTAATAATGATAAAATTAGAATGGCAGAAGCCCATAATAAGGTTAAAGAATATGATAGAATGCTTTAGTATATAAATCGCCAAAGATCTATGTATTCCAAATTATTAAATGATCCAAATTCTAATAAATAGATTGTAAATAAATATCTTCAACAGTTAAATGCAGATTCTTAGGATATCTTTAATAAAAAGAAAGAAGCTGAACAACTTGATAATATATATAAGACTAATTATGTAAATGATAACAAAGGCTTCTTAAATTATGTCTTAGATGCTACAGCAGATGCGCTTAGTTCATTTACACTTCCTGGACAAAAAAGCCAAGATGCAAGAGCAAAAGAATTAGCTGATAGAAGAAATAAATTAAACTTACAGCAATATAATAAAATTGTAAAAGATAATTTTGGAACTGATGATAATGCTACTAAAGCTTATATAAATGATCTAAAGACTCAAAACAAAGAGTATCTTGATGATTATAATAGAGACATGAAGGCTAAGGATTTCATGCAATCTAACAGATTAACACCATCAAAAGAATATGTTAAAGCCGAAGATGCGTTCTAGTCTGCATCTCTATTTGATCCAAGATATTATCTATTTACAATGCCTGGAATGGAAGGTAGTTCAAACTCTTCCTTAAACTAGATTACTGCAAACACAATAAGATATGGTTCAACAATAGCTGGTTTAACTTTGTCTCCATTAACAGAAGGAGCTTCTAATATAGCATAGCCTATTGGAACTGCTATATCTTCATACTGGCAAGTAAAAGGTGGTCTTGATGAAAACTATGTTGAAACAGGAGATAAAAGACTTGATACAACAATGGGTATTATTAGATCTAAGATTGCATCTGGTGATAAACATTATAAAGATATTGTAAACGATTTAAAGAATCAGAGTATAAAATATTGGAAGTCTGAAGGTAGAAGTAAAGAATGGATAGATTCAAGATATAACCAAAATAATGATGAGTCTCTTAGAAATGTATTACAAGACTTCTATGTTGGTTTAACTCATAATAATAGTCCTCAGATGTATAAGATGGTCTTAGACGCTTCAAAAGGACTACAGGCTTAGTTCTATACAGATAACATGAGAACTATGGCTGAAATGCCAGTACAGTTAGGTGTACAGTTTGCTACACCAGTAAAACCATTAGCAAAAGGAACGTGGACTACTATCAAAGATGGTGTTAAAGCTGGAAAGAGAGCTATATATAAGAATCTATTAGGTAAAACTATAGTTGATGATGCTGGTAATTTGGCTGTAAGATCAGCTGAAGAAAGCGCAGAATCTGCTGCTGTCAACGCTGCTCGTCAAGTAGAAAAGTATTCTAATGGTTATGCTAAAAGTAGATCTTTAAAAGAAGCTTTTAAGAAAGGATATGGTGCTGGTTCTACAATTGGTGAGTCTGCTGGTTTTGGTTATGGAGGAAGCGTTGTTGGAGGGTCTGTACTTGGTTCTGCAAACGCTGCTATATATTTAGCAAAGAAAGCTCTTCCAGAAAACCTTAGGCATGCTATTGATGATATAGGTGAAAGAGCTATGTATAAATTCCAGCATATATATGATAAGGTAGCTCCAAAACAATGGTAGAAGTTAGCATTAGCTTATATTGGAAATACACTTGCAAGAGGTTTTGCTTCAGCTATGTCAGAAGGCGCTGAGGAGGGTGTTCAGTATTTGAATTCTAAAGAAGACTTTGCTAAGAAATATGGATGGAACGCACCGTCTATAGGTGATATTATAGCTAATGATTTTATTCAAGGCTCAAGAGTTGCTAAGGCGTATTTGTCAGTATTAGGTTTAGCTAATTCTGAGTTAAAAGACGATCAAGAATTCTGGTCAAATGTAAAAGGTGGTTTCTCTATGGGCTTTATGAATCCCATGGGAGTTGTATTACTAGGAAACATTAGAGGAGTTTATAGACAGTATAAAGCTAATGATTTTATTACGTAGAATGCTGTAATGGATAGAGAGTTTAGCAATATAGAGCGTAATAATAATGCTGATATTGTTAAACATATAACAAGTGGCAGATTTAAGTTATCTAGGAATACTAAAACACAAGAGTTAATATAGGCTTTATAGGACGCTAAACAGAATGATTCAAGAAGAGAGTCTCCTATGTATACTGCAGAATAGTACGATGAGTAGATTCAACATATTAATCAACTTGAAGCTACAGTTAACAACAAAAATGTTAGAGCTACTCTTGAAGCTAAAGGTATTAAATACGGAACAGAAAGATATGCTCACGCTGTTGCTGACTTAAGTAATTTATATGATCAGCAAAAAGAAAATGCAGAACAGAGCGAATCTATAAACAAGTCTATAAATGATGAGTACAACTCAAATGAGTTTAAGAAGAGCATTTAGGATATAGCCGATAGATATTTGAATGACGTTAGCAATCAGATGGAAATATCCAGAAGGAATGTTGACGCTGGACATGAAGCTGTAAAAACAGAATTAGAAAAGGCTAAAAAAGCTGGAATAGATACTGAAACAGAAGAGTTTAAAGAACATCTTAAAAATATAAAACAAGACGCTTAGGATGCCAATGATAAAAGAAGTAAAGAAGCCGTAACTGAATACATAGAAGAGAAAACAAAAGCAGTTAATACTTTAAAAGCTGCATTAACATTAAAAGCTCAACTTAATACTATAGAGGATTACTTTAAATTTGCATCTGAAAAGTTAGGTCTTAAAACAAATAGAGCTGACGCTAAACTTATATATGGTCATGTATAGAAGTTTATTGACAATGCTAAAGAGCGTTTGAAAAAGTTTGATGTTGATTTAGGTTCTACAGATAAAGAAGCATTAGACGCTCTTGAATAGATAGATGATGTATCTAAGCATAGTAGCGATGGTCTACAACACTCTATTATAGGTAGCATTATGCTATCTGCTGACAAGGCTGTAACAGATGGCTATTTAAGCCAGTTTAATTACGGTATGGTGAAGAATAAGGATGGAAAGGTAGTATATAACCCAACAGCCTTTAGAGCCCGTCAGAAGCGCTCTAATAAGCTCACAAGCGCTATTCTTAGTGGTGATAAAGAAGCCATAGAGAAAGAGATGCAAAACTCTGAAGTTGAAGATGCTGTTTAGGATGATGAGGCCATTTCAAAAGATAGTTATGCAAAGAGAGTTGATGCTATAATTGATACTAAATATAGACAAGATACAACTAACTGGTTAGCTGAAGAGGTTGTTGAAGGAGATGCTCCTGTAAGACTTTACGAGCAGTATAGAGACGAACTACGTAAACAAGCTGAAGAAGACGCTAAGGAAGATCATTAGGCTGCACAAGAGTCATCTGTAGATAACTTAGATGAAACTTCAAATAAAGAAAGCGTAGATGATACTAAATAGCAAAGACAAGAAAGGCTGAACTCTAAGTTAGCTGAAAACAAGAGAAAGTATCAGTAGAGAAAAGAAAGAGCTAAGAGAGATTTCCAAAGAAGAAAGAATAGATATAATAAATTCAAGAAAGGAAATCTAAATTCTACTATATTACCATTCCAAGATAGACTTGTTAATATAGGAAACGACTTAATCAGATTATCAGAACAAGGTGCTTATAAAATATCTCAATTTGTGAGCGATATTAAAGATATAATGGGCGATAAGTGGTCTGAAGATTATATGCCATTACTTAGAAATATCTATGTAAAACAATCAAGTAAAATGCTTTTCAATGGCGTTAGCGAAGACAACTTGTCAAACATTGATGATGTTATGAAGTATGGATTAGAAGGTGTAAAGATTGATCCAAGACAACAAGCAAGCCAAAGAGATATTAATGAGATTGTAAAAGTAAAACAGTCTTAGGTTATAAGTGAGTTGTCAAGTTTTGCTGGAACGATAGCAAAAATAAATGGCGGCATATAGATATATCCTAACAAAGATATGTATATAAGCTAGTCTATACTTAATAGCTATATTGATAGACTTAAAGAAGAAATAGACAACGAAGGAAAATTTATAGAGTTATGCAAATAGTTAGGCCTTGGTGAAAATTCAGAACTATTCTCTGCATATAGAGAATATCCAGGAATGATAGATCATATAGCTAAAACTATAATTTCTAATACAAATGAATCTGAAGGTTTGTTCTACGGAAAAATGTTTAGACAACTTGTTAGAGATATAATGTTTGGCAATCCTATAAGTATTGATGGAGAATATGCTAAAAACGAATAGATTATTAAGATTGTATAGAACTTAGCAGAATTTAAGAATAAGTTAATTGCATCTGGATTTGAAATATTAGACTTAGGAGATAATGTTTTCGGTAAGCTTGATAATAATAGTAATGCATCATCTGAAGTTGATGTTATACTAAAAGATCTTAATGGAAATATTACAGTAATAGATGTAAGGACTGGTTATAGAAAAATATCAGATAAGTTTGATTCTCCTATAAGAATGTATGGAGGCCCAACGTTTAGAGAAGCTCAAAATGAACATTTATAGGATATACAATAGATTCTACAAAACTCATATGGTCTTAATGTTGTTAGAGTAACAACTCTACCAATAGTAGCAGATAGAGGCGTATTCCAATTAGAAGGTAAAGATGGTTCTGTATTGCTTAAAGATGGAGATCTTCGCCTTAATGAACAAGATAAGCAGAATAAGCTAAAAGAAAACAAGGAGAAAGCTAAACAACTTATAGATGAGTATAATAGTATAAATGACCAGCTTAATTCAAAATCTGAATACTTACAATTACAACAGTTTAATGATCTATAGTTAAGCGAAAACTATATTAAGTAGTTGCAACGGGCTCTTGATAATATTAAAGAGTTATTAAAACAACAAGAACAAAAGCAGAGTGTAGATAAACAGAATAGAGAAAGTGAAGAGTAGGCTATAATAGATAGTATGGACTTTGACTATCTTTAGGAAGCTCAAGAAAGTCAGGATGCTCTTTATCAATAGATGGAAGACAATTGTCATCAACTTGATAGAATATTAAGTATCGTGCCAAGTTTAAAGCCGTCTAATATACAAGAGATTGAGAATATAAATAGACTTTATTAGGCTATAGCTGAAGCTCAATTATCTATAAATTATGTTTTATTAAATGATAAAACTGGATAGGTAGATGTTACAGCTGAATAGCAACTTGTTACTTCTGCAATTGACTTTGTTATATCAAATCAAAAATCTTTTGGTAAGAAGTCTTTATTCATACCTAAGTGGTGGCTTACTCAGTTTGATAAACCAACATCAGATAGTAATACTCCTGTATCTTTACAGTATTTCAATTAGATTAAAACGTGGATAGATACTTTAGAAGAACATGTATTAGAAGACATATCAAATGATGAAACTTTAATTTAGTTCTATAGTAGTGCATTTACTAATCACTTTAAAGTATTACTTGATAATGCTGCTAATTAGATAGAATAGATATAGGAAGAACCTTTGAAAGTTCTATTAAGCAAAGTAGTATAGAAAGGTAACAAGCTCTACGAAGATTTCTATTACAAGTATAGTGTTGAACCAGATGAGAAGTATGACACTGCTGCAATAACAGAAGCTGAGAGGATTCAAAGAATGCCAGTTAGACATATTGATAGATATGGTGGCTCTACAAATGTTTCTCCATCTTTTAAAGATATGAGAAGTAATGGTCATTATTACGCTATGTCAACACAAGGTGATTTTCTTGACGGTTACAAGACCAACGAAGAGGTTACTGATGATAACAAGCATACGATCTTTAATCTGTATACTAAGAACGGTCAAGTTATGCTTAGTGTTAACTACTGGAGTAAAAAGGAAAACAAGAGAAGATTCTGCGAATTATCATTTACTGACAACTTAAGCGATTTCCCAAATGCTGATGAAAGAGATCTTGAAATTCTTTCTGGTATAAACGAAGGAAGAAAGAGATTTTAGAAAAAGTACTTAGCTATGGCTGATTACATTAAAAGGAATCCAGATAAGAAAATAGCTTTTGATGTAACAACAAATAAAGGTTCTGTTATATATTCAGCTCCTGGTAGTTAGATAAATATAAAAGACAGCTTTGTGTTTGATAATGATCAAAATAAGCATGATTTATACACTATAAAACTATCAGCAAAAGATGGTATTGGTGTTACTACGTTTGTAACAAACGATAAGACTGGTATTGTAATGTACAACGTATCAACTGGAGATAATCTTGATTATACTCTTGGTAGGTTTGATGACAAGTTTACTAAGCAAGTACTCAAGACTGGTAGCGGTATGATTGTGTACTATTATAAAATTGGCAATGATAAGATAGGAGTTACATTCAACGCTCAAACAATAGGTGATAGTAGAGCTAAGAATGTTGTAGAGTTGTTATAGAAGTATTACAATGGACAAAACAACATAGATGGATTTGATACACTGTCAATGATAAAGCAAATGCTTTACGTATTTGATAGCAAGAAGAAGCTTTCTAAGTATAACAATATAAACAATATGGTTGTACTTGGTGAAGGTGGAAATATTCAAATAGGACAAAATACATACAATGTGTTTAAAGACGCTCCAATTTTACAGAGTATAATATCAAAACAACAATTACATTTTGATGCTACACTTCTTAATCAAAACCTATCTTCTTCTGACAATGTGCTGTTTAGATAGATCTCAAATGCTTTCAGCAACGACAAACAGTATATAACGCTTCCTAATGGATTATCATTTAATAGAGATGATATTACTCATAAGAATGATGATGGTACTATTGGTTCTACATACTTAGGTTATTTGATTAGAAATGGTATAATATATACAAGAGCTAAGTCTTTAGGTTATAGATAGATAAATATAAGTAATCTTAGACTTGAAGATAAGGTTAAGCCAAGTGTTGATTCTAAAGAAAACTTTAAGCCAAGTCAAACTGTTCAAGATAGAAGACGTGGTAGAGTTGTAAATACTATAGAGCAAATTCAAAAAATATCGTCTGAAAGAAATGGTAGACTGTTTGAAATAAGCGACATTCTTAATATTTCTAATGATAGAAACACAGTTCAACAAGCTGCTTACATGAGTGGCGTTTAGAACTACTTTGATAAAGTATTAGGTTCAAATGGTAGAGTTGAATTTACTAAAGAACATGAAAAGTATCTTGAATAGATTACTTAGGATTAGGCTGCTATAGGTGTTTGTACCACAGAGCTTATAAAGTTATCAAGATACGCTCCAATGTCTACTGCTTATCATGAAGCATTCCATAAGGTTTTAGAGTTATGTGTAGATGATAAACTAAGACAGTCTTTGTACGACTCTTATAGATCTTACAATGGAAAATCTTTATCTGATAGAGATGTTGCTGAAGGTTTAGCAGATCAGTTTGTAGACTATATGTCTAATTGGTAGAGTTTTAAAGAAAGTAAAGGGTTCTCTAAGATAAAGCCATTATTTAAGACTATAGGATTCTATATTGGCGTTGGTAGGAATTATGGATTTAAGACTCTTCGTAACTTATTTTAGTTATATAGAGATACAAATAAAGGTAAGTATGCTAATGCTAAGATAAGTAAGGAAAAGAAGGATAGATTCAATAAGTTGTTTGGTGATACACTTTACTACAAGGTTACAAATAATGATACTAAGAAGTCTGCCGAATTTGAATATCTGAACAACTCTTCTGATGTTAATGAGATGGTAAAGGCTCTTGCTTTTAATATCCTTGGAAATAAGAATCTTGAGTTTGGTTCAAGAGATAGAATTGTTATAGATAATAATACTCTTAGAAACTTACCACAAAAAACTATTGACAGACTTAGCGGATATGATTTATAGCCAGGTGTTGAACCTGATTATATAAACATGGCGTTTAGAGAGATATTTACAGCTGAAACTCACACTAAAGAAGTAGAACATACAAAATACGGTGTTACTACTTTAAAGACAGAGAAAGTTGTAGTATATCCTAAATTTGCTGCGATCCAAAACTTAGTTGCAGATTACTGTAATGAGATAGTTGGAGATGTTAGAAGTAGATTAAATGAGAATCCAGAAGATAACAACGATGTTGACGATATTATACAGAAAGCTAATATTGATAAGTTCGATAGAGCTTCATATGAGTTCGATAAGTTAGACTCTGTATCAAAGAGCGTAAAGTTTGTGTTATCTACTCTTGTATATTCAAATGTACAGACCGATAAGAAAGGTAAAAAATACTTAGTATACGATCTTGATTTGAATGAGTTCTGTGAGCCTACATTTATGCCTTTGAAGCAAGTATATAATACAATTGTTGACGACTTAGGTGATATTGATAATATATACGATTTAGTAAGAGGTATCGACGCTAAAGCTTCAGAATATAATCCTATGTATATGTAGCTTAGTGCTAAACTGCATAAAATCATAGATGGAATGTATAAGTACGACGAAAAAGGCAATGTTACAGAGGTTAACTACGATAAAGAATCTTTTGCAATATAGCTATTGCAGGCTATTTAGAGTCAGTAGATAGACTATATATTTGCTAAATCTATATCTCAAGATAGTGGTAAATAGATAGACATCAAGGCATCTTCTATGGAAAGAGACCAAATGGTTATACCAAGATCTTGGAACACATTCTTAGTAAACGGACAGGTAGGTGTATTTAATAGAGTTAAAGTAAATGATAACCTTTAGTTTAATGAAGGATTTGGCGGTACTAATGGAAATGATATATTCTCAAAGACTGCTAACTTTATAAATGAACTTAGAGAAAAGTCTGGCCTTGATAATGGATAGATAGAGCTTGAAGGTAATACATATACATTTAACGATCCATCTGACTTTAAGATTATAAAGCAATACTTTATAAAAGCATTGAACAATATCGGTATCATGTTTAATGAAGCTGATTTAGATTACATGTTATCTAAGAAGTATGGATCAGTATACAATGAAGCATTATTCCAACTGCTTAATAGTAGGGGTTTGAACTCTATAGACTCTTTTATAAATACATTAAGTTCTATTGTTGATAAAAACGGTAATATTGATCAGAAGCTTGTATTGAATATGTATCCTACAAACGGATTTATATCAATGCTTGCTAAGTATAAGAGTATGAGAAATAGAAATGTTGTTAGTAAACAAGCATTATCATTTGATGGTAAGAAGCTATTTACTATATCACAAAACAACGCTATATCTCATATAACACAATCTCTTAATTCAAATGATCCAGAAGATCCAACATTGAAAATTACATTAGGATTTGATTATAATGTAGTTAATAGTGATGGAATAAACAGAGGATCTATTATATTAAAGAAGATTCTAAATCAAAAAGACTTAGAGTTAAAGCTACATACATATATTGGATTTAAGACAGATAACTTTAATGATAATGGTAGTGCTTATAATGATCAAACTACTGTTTAGGATTATATGGCTAAGCTATCAATGTTACAGTAGAATTATTTTGTATTCCCTACATTGTCAGATAAGAGTACATACGTAGTAATGAGTGGTTTAAAACTGCCAGGAATGTAGTTTTCTACAGGTAATGATGAAAACGGAAATAAAATAGTATAGGCTTCTAACTATGGAAGTATGATGAAAGTTGGCGATTAGTACTTTATTAGACCATCTGACGACTTAATACAATAGATGCTTGAGTATGCTGATACTGAACGTTTAGGAATACAACAAGTAATGGAGTAGCTTGGATATGAAGATATTCCAGGTTATGAAAAGCAAGGTTTGCATGTACTTACAGATTCAGAAAAGATTGTTAACTATCATACTTAGAAAGGCAATGTCGAACCAAACGGAACAAGATTCTTATCATTAAAATCAATATACAAATAGACTGAAAATGGATTAGAAATGGTTTACATAAATGATCCAAATAAGTCTTCTGTAGAAAACTTAAGAATAGCTAATCAAGAGTTCTTTGATTTACCACTTTAGGAAAGAAAGAATAGAATGGCTTTAACTTTAGCTGTATAGACAAGACACGCTATAGAGAATGCTGAAAGATTAGGTATTGTAAAAAGGGTTGATTTATCTGACGCTTAGACTGGATAGATAAAAGTAAGTAAAGAAAATAAGAATTCTATATTTAATTTAGATTCTGATATTCTTGATGAAAACTAGATAGCTGCTTTATAGTCTATTATGTATCAATAGAACTGGCCAGAAACACCTGGATAGAAAATAAATCCTTATCAGAAGGCTTTAAGAATGTAGGCTTCAAGAAGTTTGGCTATAGCCATGATATTATCAGATATTACAAATAAATCTATAGTATGTTCAGAAGAGTGTTACAGATGCTATTCTGGTCATCCTGCTCTATTTAAAGTAGCGTATGACTTTAAGAACGGAAGAATTAAGGATAGTACATTCGACTTGCAAAAGCGTCTTGGTGGTATGGTTTCTACTGGTGATGATAATATCAATTAGTTGCCAGGTGTTGGGGATGAATATACTTGTGCAGAATGTAAGGACTATGAAGTATCATCAAAAGCTGATGTTATAAGTAGTCTTGATGATAAGTTCAAGAACTCTCTGTTAAGAGATATATATTCAAACTATACTGGCGATTACGAAACAGCCTATGATGAAACAAGTGATAAGTATAAAGAAAATCCAGAATATCTTATAGAAGCTGCTTAGAATTTTGATTTTGATAAAATAGAAGATAATAATTACAAAAGTAATGAAGAATTAGTAAAATTATTAAAGAAAGCATTAGTTGACGCTAAACGTTTTTCAGACGGTCTAAAGGATGATATAAACGTTGCTGATGGAGCATCTTATATAACAGCTGATATGTGTAGAAATCTTATTAGAATGCAAGGGGAATACACTAATAAAGTTGCTAAAGCTTTTGAAATACTTACAAACGATGATACAAAGTATTCATGGATGGATAAAGCTGATGCTTACAAGTTAGTATATAGTGCTGTTAATATTGTTGCTACTAAATATACTGCTTATGGAATACACGAACATTCTATAAATGGTAACACAGCATCAAATGTAGCTGTTCATTATTATAATAAGTTTGCATTATTCCCAATATTTCCATGTTTGGCAACAGGTAGAATGAATACTATTTACAACGAAATGTTGAAGCAAGGAGTAGATTAGATGCTTATGAGTTCTGCTGTTAAGGTTGGTTCTGTTGGAGCTATTAAGTTTGATGGTAGTAAATTTAGTGGTCCGTTTAATAAGTATACTCAGAGATATGACCATCTTAGAAATCAGCTTAATACAGATCCAGAAGAAGGAGACTTAATGGCTATTGGTACACAGATGGTTAAGATTGTACTTCAGAACTTACGTTTAGATAGATCATACAATGGCGTAAAAGGTTCTGAGTTATTAACTAAAATGATGGAATCCATAAAAGAAATATCTGCTATTGGAAATGATAAGATAATAGAAAACTTCTTTATAGACGGCGATGAAAAGAAAGGTGTTGACAATAAGAAACTTAGCAAATATCTAAAAGAACAATTAGGTACAAGAGGTGTTAGTAAAGCTGTATTGCAATCTGTAGAGCTTGATGACAATGGAGAGTTTAGCGTCCCACTTTCATCAGTTGGAAATGCATCTTGGGTAGAAAGTATTCTTATATCAAAGATTAATAAAGATATTATTGATATTAATCTTCCTGGTACATCATTTACACAGAGATCTGTATTTGCCATAGAAGATGGTTCTTTATAGAGTGATAAGAATATGGATATATCTATAAATGGTGGAAAGAGACTACAGATGATTAACTCTGAGGGAACTATGGATGCTGTTGTGAGTATAGATTTCTTTGAAAGTTTATTACCACATGGATTGTCTTTTAATGAAGCAAGACAGTGGTTGATTGATAATGATCTTATTGGAGATAATTCTACATCAGAAACAATAGGTTATCGTATTCCTACTTAGGCACAATCTTCAATACACACTCTTAAGTTTGTTGATGTTATTCCAGCAACAAAATCAGCTATAATACTACCAGAGGAGTTTACAAAGATTACTGGTTCTGACTTTGATATTGACCACTTATATTTAATATCTAAAAACTTAGGATTTAAACATGGTGAGAAATAGGAGTTAAATAGAGAGCAAAAGTTATAGAATGATATTATAGATGTAATGCAAACACTGCTTAGAGATATAGACAACTCTATACATTTCTTATATAAGTCTATTGATAATGATACTGAATTATCAAAGAGTGTAGCTGACGCTCTGCCTATTCCAGAAAATACTAAGTATGAGTCTTATAACTTTGGTACATTACATGAGTAGACTAATAGAAAGAATGACTATATCACTGGTAAGAAAGGTATAGGCCCATTTGCGTTGAACGTAACAAATCATGAGTTAGCAAGATTATATCAACTTAAATTTAAAGATGTGGACACACTTAGAAAGATTGGTCTTGATAGACTTGATAAGTTGTTTGATAATAATGGTAATCCCATAGCATCTTGGATGTCTGGATTTATAAATGCACACGTAGATATTGTGAAAGATCCATGGATTAGTAGACTAAATGTCAATCCGTATACTTATAATATTGTTAACTTCTTAAGTCGTATGGGTGTTGGTTAGAAAGCATTATGGCTTATGTGTTAGCCTATAATTAAAGATATGGCTGAAGCTTATGCAGAAGTTAATAATAACTATTTGCAATACGAAAATCCAAATAAAGCTCTAAAAGATAAATATTAGGCTATTTATGCTAAATATGGATTTACTGAAAAGCAATTATCTGGAGTTGATAAAGATTAGTCTGTGTTTATATACAGTAATTTAATTCTTAATTATAATAACAACGTTCTTAAAGAAAACGCTTTAGGTGATCCTAATGAAGCTACATAGTAGTTAGATGTGTTAGCAATGTTTAATTTTATTAATACATATGCAACACAATTAGCTAATTTTGTAAGTCTTACTAAGATTGATACAAGAAAGCACGGAAAGACTATATTGTAGCAATAGATTTATTTGAAGAAATATATGGATCTTCAACGTTCTGATGTTTTTGATAGGCAATCTTTAGAAAGATTTCTTAAAGGAAGTTGGATAGATTCAAAAACATATAGTGCAATTATATTGCCAACAAAAATACTTGGTCATATATCATTTAATGCAAATCCGCAATTTTAGGATGATGTTATAAGAATTGCAAGAAGAATATATGGTGATTACTTTAATGAAAAATAGTTGAATACTATATCAAATCATATGCAAACTTAGATAAATCAAAAATATATAGTTGATTATATAAGAAACCATATGGGTAAAGATGATAAATATATGCACGATTTATTCTTCGGTTCTTATAGTATACCAGCAAGACTTAACATGCTGAATTATCATATACAAAACAATCCTAAATATTCTTATTTGAAAAAGAATTTCTTATTACAGCAATTATATTTCGATGAAGTTCCTTAGGATGTTATGATAAATGGTAATAAAGTAGAATAGCCAGTATTCTTAAAACTATCTGACAATATCGATGGAAGTAGAACTTCTACAGACTTAGTTGCTGATGCATGGTTAGATATGCTGAATGATAAAGATAAAAATGTTGCAAACTTTGCAAAAGATCTTGTAATGTATGCATATTTAACAAGTGGTTCTTTCTCTGGGTGGAATAAGTTAGCTAAGTATATACCATATGAGTTTATCTCTGGTTAGGTTGATCCTAATTTTAATATTGGGAAATACATTAAAGACGTATTAGATAATAATAATTGGGATATAGATGAAAAGTCTATTATACTTAATATGGGAACAAAGAGTGGAATTATTAAGAAGATTGGTGATAAGAAAGCTAACTTCTTTGATAAGAAAGCTAAAAACGTTATTGTAATTAATGAGGAAAACCCTCGTAGAATAATTATTAAAAACGTAAACGGTGTTGATAGATATTTTTAGCTATACTTCCATAATGAATAGGGCGGTTTTTCTATTTATTTACTTATAAAGCCAAAGGGATACCATACTAAATAGGGTGATATTTACGAGCATTATTTTGATTTAGGTTATAAAGCTAACGATGTTAGAATAAATAAATTGTCACAGTTAAATGCACTAATAAATCTTGGCCTTGATGCTAAAGTTACTGCTAAAGATGGAGAGATTGAAGTAGGTGATATAGTTATGGATTCTAAAACATTTATAGCAGAAGAGTATGATTATATGTCTGGTCAAGTATAGGTTCAAGAGAAGAATAATATAAAATAGTTTAACAATACAGCTTAGGTTTATACATATTATAAACTATTAGCTTATGGTTATTTAGACTATGCTAAAGACGTTCTTGACAACCCAGATAAAACAGTTACATATCAAATGTGGTTAGAAAGTCCTTAGGTTTAGAGTGTTTTAACAGAAAAGCAGGTATAGACGTGGGATAGTATAAAAGATGATGTTTAGAATCATATAATACGTTATGACTCACAAGGTAATAAATATACTCTTCAAGACGAACAGCTTTCCAAAGAAACAGAAAGTCCAAATTAGGATAAATATGTAAACCATTCTGGTGGAGCTGTTGGTTCTGATTCTTATTGGGGTGCAATTGGTGAAAAGTATGGTGTTGTGTCAGAATATTATTACTATAGTAATAAAACTCCAAACGATAACCATTAGATCACTCAAGAATAGTTTGAAGAAGGTAAATAGCATATCTTAAAGGCTAATGAAACTCTACATCGTAGACCAGATGCTTACATGAACTTACTATCAAGAAACTATGCTCAAGTTAAGAACTCTGATGCTATATTTGCAGTAGGGCATCTTAAGAACGGTATAGTAGACGGAGGTACTGGATGGGCTGTATAGATGGCTATAGATGATAATAAACCTGTATATGTATATGATTAGGTTAGAAAACAATGGTTCTCTAATCTTAATGGTCAATGGTAGGTGTTCAGTGGTATTCCTAAGCTTACTAAAAACTTTGCAGGTATTGGAACTCGTGAATTAAACCAAGACGGTAAAGATGCTATTAAGTAGGTCTATGAAAATACTTTCAACGAGGAAGAAATGTTCGATGATTCTAAGTTTGATTAGTCTAATATGGATCATTGTAAAAAACCAAATAAAAAAACTGATTAATTATGATAATATGTCCTAATTTAAAACATCCCGATGTAGCAAGGGAGTTTAATGAAATAGTACAAGCTACAAGCGAAAAGGCTGCCTATCATATTTGGTCAGCTAATAATGGAAATGGGATAGATAGAGCTCCAAATGGGGCTCATTCTGTCTTATTTGACAAATTACTTGTTGCTACTGGCGGTGATAGAAAAGAAGCTATAAGACTAAAAGCTTATGCTACTATAGACAATTCTTTGAAAGAAGATAAGAATGGTGATAAGATTATAGACTAGAAGTTTATAAGTGATAACTTAAAGCCAAAAAGTAGAAGTAATAGAAATATTAGATCTATTGTTAGATTTGCAGAAGATTACTCTAATCAGTATCCAAAATCTGCAAGAAAGGAAGCTGCGAGTAGGATTAAGAAAATACTTGATGATAAGTTTGGATTAAAACTTGGTCATTGGACTGATGAGAAAACTGGTCGCGAAAGGTTTAGTAGCAAAGAAGGTTCTGATAACTTTGATTATCTAAAACAAACGTAGATAAAAGATAGGTAGAGAATAGAAGATATAATAAATAACTTAAACGAAGTGTTTAGTATCAAGTTTAATGTACAATGGATTGAAGAATCTCAACCATCACCAGCTGGTATGTCTGTATTTGATAACGCTATGGTTACTGGTAACAAAGTATATCTAAGAAGTGGTAAAGTAACTACTGAAATAGTAGCAGAAGAGCTCTTACACACGTTTATTTATAACATCAAGCATGATAACCCATCTTTGTATAATTAGCTCCTTAGAGAGGCTAGAAATGCCTTTAAATCGCTTTCTAAGGAAGTTTAGTAGATATATGTTGATGATGCTGGAAGAGCTTTAAATCAAGAAGAAGAATTAATTACTAAAGTATTAGCAAGGTATTATTCTACTGCTGCATTAGATAGAAACAAAAATTTAAAATCACTTGTTAAGAAAGTATTCATATCTATAACAAAGTATTTTAAGAATGCACTACCATTTAGAAGTGATATAGATAAGTTTGTAGCAGAGGTTGGAGACATATAGGATTTTACCACATTTAAAGATCTAACAGATATGCTTATATAGAAGAATATTATCTTCAATATAAGTAGAATGAACGATGGTGAGAAGAGAAAGAATATATCAAATGATCAAGAATCTGAGTCAACTCGTAGAAGAAAGCTACTTTTCAATATGTTTAAAGCGTTAGACAAAACATACGCTAAAATGCGCAATAAGAACGAAAGGTAGACTATACAGTGGAATAAAATTCATGAAAGACTAACTGCTTTGAACAAAGAAGACGATGCTGTAGCGTTATCAAATTCCATAAAATTTGCATTACAAACTATGGGCGTATTTGATGCTTAGACACTAGAACCATAGAATTATAATACCGTCTTAGGTTATCTTTATAAACACTCTTAGACAGAAGAACCATTCTCTAATATATCTACAGAATCTCTTTACAGATTATACAAAGACAATATTCGTTTCTACAACGCTTTGATGGATAAGATATTTAGTCAAATAAACTCTTGGGATTTATCTCCAGAAGATGCTATAAATCTTAAAGAACTTAGATAGACTTTGGATAATGTTAATAAGTTGTATAAGAGTGCACTATATACTGTATCTGATAAGTTAGTTGATAAATATGTTGACGAATATGTTACTGCTGAAAATTAGGATAAAGAAACTATGAAAGAAGTTTTAAAAGACTGGCTTCATAGAAATATGATGCATGAAGATATATCTTCTTTCAAAGCCTTTGTAATGAATAATTCATAGATTGATAACCCTATTATCAAGTAGGTGTTCCATATGATACAAATCTCAGAACATAAGACACGTGTAGAAGTTTTACCAAAGATAAATGAAATCTTATCTTAGTATTATAAGCTAAACTCAATGTTCAGACATCCTCTTAATTCTATTAGTCCAAACTGGTAGAAAAAAATGATTGAGTATATAGTTGATGAAAACGGAAGTAAATATCCAAGCGGCAACTTTATACGTGAGCGTAATTATGGATAGGCTCTTTATGACTTTTAGAAATAGATATAGAAACTGCACGAATACTTTGATAAAACATACGGTTTCCATTATATATGGGATGACGATCTTAATACTTATGTAAGAAGTTCTGACAGAGGAAATGCTTATGATGAAGACGATTATGAAACGTCTACATTTATAAAATATCTAAAAGAAGTTGAGGTTATAAAGAGTAAAATTTACGAAAGGCAATATACTTTAAAGTATTACTTAGAGAGATTGAGTGCTCCTTATGATTATCAAGATACAGATACATAGTTTAATCATGGATTAAGGCCTTCAACTATATAGAAGATGGACTATATACAGGAGAATATAAACTTTTACTTAAAAAAGACAGTTGATCCAGAAACTGGTTATTCTCATCCAGAGTCACTATCAATTAACGAATAGAGATCTTTAAGACATTGGTAGAATGAATTAGATGATTTATCTCAACCTTATGACGAAATAGGTGATCCTAAATCAGAAGACGAAATTCGTACAGCATTTGAAATATAGGCTTGGAATAATTGGTTATAGAAAAACATGGAGTCTGATTATAATGAAGAAGAGTTTTATAAAGAATCTAATAAAATAGAAGATCCTAAAAAGAGAAATTCGTTTATCTATTTTAATTCTACTTATAAAGCAGATCCAAGAATATTTAAAGGATTACCATTCTCTGAGCATGATTTAAGAGCTTAGCTTATAAGAAATTCTTTATTAAGAGTTGTTAGAACAGAAAATGATCCACTTGGAGCTAATATTAGGAAAATATCTACAAATACAGATTTCTGGTTAAGGTATAAACAAGCTGAGTAGGATTATTATGATTCAGAAGTTGGTTTAGAAAAGGATGAAGCAAAACGTGTTGCAGAAATACTTGGACAAGAAGGGCAATCTGTTTTAATTCCATATCAGAAAGATGGTATGTATCAGGGAGTTAATGGTCAATGGTACACAAGAGAACAATATTTATCTATACAAAAACTGAATGGAAGAAGAGACGCTGATTAGTAGATTGTGTATTTCAAAAGTTGGTTTGATGCAGTTGTGGATCAGTATGTAGACTATGCGTTAAATAATGATGGTGAGATATTAAACTATACAGACGAAAACGGAGATCCAGTAAGAATATCTACATATTCAGAACTATAGTTAAGAGATATAATAACAAATATGTTTACTGTCAAACGAATGCGCACAAGACATGGTGTTAAAGAAGAAGTCAATGAGCCTTTAAGCATATTTAGTGTGTTTTTACCACATAACGGATTCAAAATAGTACCTAATGGAAGATTTAGTAAAAAACAAGATGCTAATGATGATATAAATCTTATAAACAAAAACTATGATAATGATTTACATGAATCTGAATAGCCTAAAATAGAAAAGTATAAGAATAAGGATTATCAAAAGCTTGAAAAAGATCCTTAGATGAAATAGCTGTATGATCTGTTATTATAGGCTACAAATGATGCAAGAGCTGAAATATATGGCAAACAATATAAGTCTTATAAGTTTGCATTGTAGAGCAAAACAGCATCTTAGATATTCTCAAACATATTTAATATAGGCTTGAAGACTACTTGGGAAAATATGTGGAACGCTTGGACTGATATAAACAACAATGATGATTATATTAGATCTAAAGATGAATATAGATTACAACTTGATGGTACAACTTCTGCAAATGACTTGAATATACGCTTTGAGAATATTGAAAATCAGTAGAATATATCAGAGGATATAGTTTAGTCAACAATAGCCTACATGATACAAGCTGCTAATTATAAACATAAATCAGAAATATTACCTATAATAGAAACATATCAGCAAGCTATGGATGATTAGAACAGAGGAGTTGATTAGTATGGTAATACATACAAATATACATCTTCAAAGAATTCATCCAATATGTTCAAACATATGATGGATGCTCATGTTTATGATAATAGATCCGACTTTGATTAGAATACACTTCAGAACAAAAGAAAGGTTATATTGAAAAAGATAGGAAATTCTTTATTAAATCTGTTTACATTAAATATATTGGGATTTAACTTTATGTCTATCGGTGCTGGATGGTATGACTCTATAACGCGATAGATACAAGATGTTCTTACTTGGAAATACTCAACACCAAGAGATATGGTTGACGCTGCTGTAAGATGTCTTATGTATCAAATACCACAGTTACTTAACTATGGTATGGCTTTACCAAATAATAAATAGTCTGCTTTAATGTAGAGATTTGGAACGCAAGGTGGTGTTAGAGAGTATTTCAAAAACATAAATCGCGGTAGAACTATTAAAGCTTTTAAATCTGCTTTAATGTTAGGATTTGAAGCATTAGACTATTTTAATAATAGTATATTATTATCATAGTATTTATCAAATTGTAGATTCTATAAAGGAGATGATAAAGTTCCAGCTGGTTTTTATACTAGATATTAGTTAATGTACGCGTTTAAGAATGCTGGGAGAACAAAATCTCAAGGAGCTATTGCTCATATGAAATGTTTAACAACATTGAGAAATGCTTATAAATTTAATGTATTTACACATCAATTAACTGTTAAACCACAATATCAATAGTATATTACTGATGAGCTTGAAGCAAGAAACGTCTACACAAAAGCATAGATAAGACAAGGACTTATAAATGGTATAAACCCAGAAAATGATAGACCTATGTATAAGGATGATAAATATGGTAAATATATTGGTGCTATGCGTGGATGGCTTTTATAGGTAGCTTAGAACTTATTAGCTGGATCAGACGATGTTTCAATAAGAACATTTACAAACCAAGACGACGTATCTATTCACGGCGACAAAGAGCATGTTAGTGGAAAAAGTGTTCTTGATAAAAAGACATAGGAATAGAGACGTAGAGCGTTCTCGTATAATTACGAAACAGGAACGTCTTAGGATTAGTCGTTTATGGGAATGTTTAGAACTATAAAAACATTATTCAATAAACTAAAATACGCATTTATTTTTGATTTTAATAAGTTTGGCAATGAAAAACTATCAGTTGTTGATAAGAATTCATGGTTAGCAATGTCAGCATTCTTAATAGTCTTAACAGGAATTACTTTAACTTATAAGAAATATCATGACTACTCTGAGGCTAATATGATATTAAGTTCCGACACTCATCATTAGAGGCCAGATAATATTCAAGACATCCCAAGATGGATTAAAGAAGATTATATTGGTAGAAAATTGTATTTAGGTACACTTGATGCTATACAAGTTAGAACTATACAAGCAAAAATATCAAACCAAAGTCCTACTGAAGCTATAGATGTTGTACATGAAATGTCTGTATTAAATAGTGGCTTTAATGATATTAGTAATTCTATGTATGGATTAACAGTTGGACAGCTAACAGGAGATCCAGAAATGGATTAGATCATCAAGAAGAAAGAAAAATATAAAGGCTTTACAAAAAGAGAAAAGTTGTGGTCAAAATTACTTGGTGTGCCAGATAATCTTGTTACTAGTTTTACTGAAAATGGTATACAGTCTAATAGAAATTATTATGGGAAAATGATAGACTGGTATATGGATTTGTATGGATTAGATTTGAAGTAGAATAAAAAGAAAAGTTCACCGTCGAAAGGAGATTCTGAATTTGATGATTTTAGTAATCTTGGAGATATGAACGATATGAGCGATTTTGATGATTTTGGTGGTTTATAATGCTGCAACAAACAGGATAATAGATAAATTAATAAAAAAAATAAAAAAGGGGACTATCATACAGCTTTCTGTATGGTAATCCCCTTTGTTTGTTCTATATAATCTTCGGCAGGTATACCCTTGCTACCAGTGAACTGAATAACTGGATTAGCAAGAGCAAATTTAACACTATCATCGTAAGATCCCCAAAATTGCAAAACCGAGATCTTCTCTTCGTGTGTCAAATTTATTATACCGTCGAAGAATTTTTTATACTTTTGCTTGACATGAAAACAATAAACAAAATATGGTTTATTATCTATTATTTTTGTATAAGATTTTATTAAATTTGGAGATAATTCAAATCTTGTAGCTCTACTTTGAGTATACAAGTTATGTTTCTTCATATCGTACATAAGATATAAATTTCTTTTATCGTTTGGACTATCTTCATCATATTCATAAGCATCTACAAATCCTGCAGAACTCGTGAAATCAATCTTACATATATCTTTGCCAAGAAATGGTATCAAAATCTTTTCAAAATGACTCATAGGTTCAATTTTTCACTTCCATCACCAATATAATACTCAACAGTGTGTTCCCACTTATTGTTAGCTTGGTGCCAGCGTATATCTTCTAAAGCGTCCATAATAGTATTTAATCTACTATGAATCTGGCTTTCTGTAAATTCAAAAACACGTATCTCATTACGCCCAGTTGTGTCTATACCAATGATATAGTACTTAAAAGTCCAATCGTTATTTGGTTCTTCTTTCAATATATTTATAATGTACCATCTTAAAGCATGCTCATAAAAGCACAACTGTCTTAAGTAATCATAATGATTCATAGACTCTTCAAAACAACCTATGTTTACAGTTGTCTTCAAGTCCATTAAAGTACATATTTTGTTCTTAAAATCAAAATGACAACTATCAATTAATGATTTACACTGTACTCCACACATACTCCAATTTATATGGAATTCATGGTGAAGTTCATCTTCTTGCCCTATATACTCATTTTTAAGTAGTTTAGAAGCAAGCTTATGTCTTTGAATATTTTCTGCTATCTCCATTAACGTTCTAGCATCATATGGAGATATGAGTTCTCTATTATCGTTTGACTTAAGATACTCTATATAATCAGAATACTCCTCAGCCATTTTAAGAGCCTTAGAGAGCACCAAATCATCTGACTTGGGTAAACTCTTATAACTCATACGATAAGCTCTTATAGCGGCTCTATTTGGCTCTATTTCAACACTCTGTGCAAATTCCTGACAGAACTTCTCCTGTTGTAATGAAGAAGGTCTACTTTTATCCCAGACTAAATAGTCTTTATGGAATTCTTCAGGCTGTAACAAGTACTCATGAATCATAGTTCCACGAGATAACTGACGGCCACTTTCGCCTTCAATTTCACCTGTTAGCATAGAGTGTAAATAGGCTGGGCCCTTTTTGAGAAACCAGCCTATGTTAGAGTTACTTATACGAGTCATATCCTCGTAGTAAGGTATTTTTATTTCCATATTACTTTACAGATAAGTTCATATCATTGAACAACTCTTCAAATGTATCATTTGGATTTTCATTAACCTCATCTATGAATGAACAGATATTATCAAAGCTAATACAACCAAAACTGTTCTGAATAAAATCAAATACAGGTTTAGCTTCTTTCTTATCATCGAGTTTATCTTCAATGACAGCTTTAATAAGATCTTTATCCATTTCATCAAACTCTTTCCAGTAACGTATGCGCGAACATCTATCAAGTAGATATTTGCTAACTGCGCTATCGTCATTACATGTGAATAACATTAGCTTCTTACCAGATGAGTTTATACCATCCATAACCTTCAACAAATAAGAATCGTCATAATTCTTACCAAACTTATCAATTTCATCCATAATTATACAAACTTCTACATCTGACAATTGGTTAAATAACTTGGTAAGTATTCTTGGGTGAAGTGACTGATCTAATAAAATAATAGGTAGCTTTGAATCGATTGCAATATCCTTTAGCATTACTGTCTTACCAGAACTATTAAGTCCAGATAACATTACACCAGTAATACCGTCTTTAGAATTGTTAAAGTGTTTTATCACTTTATTCATGAAATGGCAACTATCATCGCTAACGTAAACTTTCTTAGGTAGTTGTAAACCTGGAGATTTAATCAAAATTAATTCATCCATATAATCATCATACTCTACATTATATACAGTAGATGGTTCTAGTTCATATTCTATACCTTCAGTATTACGTCTGAAAGATATATTATCACCAACCTTTAAAAATTTACTTTCTTTTTGTACTTTTCCCATAATTCTTTTGACTTAAAAGTTCTTGAATCATTTCATCTACTTGCTTATGATTTCTCACAAGATAACACTTCATTTTACTTCTGTGTTTTTTCAAGTAGTATTTGAATAGTTTCCATCGTAATGGAAAACTATCACCCATCAGACCTTTACATTCTACAACAAAACCATTGCCTATAAAGTCTGGTAAATATGTCATAGCACGTATTTTCTCCTGATTATACTCGAACTTTGGCAAAAGAGTAAAGTGCTTTGGCTCATACTCAACTGGTATTCCAGCTTCCATAAAAGCTTCATAAGTATAGCATTCGAGTTTACTACGGAAATGTAGCCCATACTTATCGACCTTTGTCGCGTTCTTTACTCTCCCTTTAGATTTCATAACTGCATTTAATATAATCTATGCCGTTAATAGTTTTCTTTATACCAGCATCAATAATTGCTTTATTATCTTTGTCGGTAACAGTTATAAAGTCTGTATCTTTAGACTTTATATATCGTATGTAACCTGTATCCATTTCGATTATCTTAGACATAGACTTAAGTGCTATAGAACACCCAAGCATACCTCCGAGAATGCCTAATAGAGCAGATAGAATCAACGTTTCAATCATACTTATTTAATGTTTTTGAAAGCCAATCTTTTACAGTATGAAAGCTATTACACTTCACGGCATCAGATATGTCTTTCGCTTTAAACTTCTTATGAACGAAAAAAGCATCAAATTTATACTCTTTACTATACTTACGAGCTTCAACCATTCCAGTTTTATCTCTATCGTATAGTATAAGTATACGTTTCCATTTACTCCTAAGACTCTTTAGAATATTGTCTGGAATAAATGTTGTTTCACTTGAAGCTGCTATAGCATTAAAACCCATCTCATATAAACACATTACGTCTTTTAAAGACTTTGTGATAATTAAGAGATTTCCTCCATCCTTAGGCAACTCGGCTAACCCCTGAACATACTCATTTGTCAAATTAGTACGCCATTTAGTATACTTGGATGCTAAAGGTCGATAAATCTTAAATCTATCATATACCTTATATGCATACATAGGATTAGTTTCTTTGTAGGTTCCTCTGACGACTCTATTACAAAGAAAGTATTTAATGCTAAACACTTGGTACTTTTTTAATGTATCAAGTGAGATATGAAATTGCTTCCAATATCTTTTATCTATATCTGTGAATGGTTGTCTAACGATCCCTATATCCATAACATTGCTTACGGTTTGGGTGTAAGCCTGTTGACGTATAGACATATTAGGATTCATTCTACGAACTATTCTTAGTAATTCTCTTTCAAGCTCTTCTCTTGTTTTTATTCCTTTGATTAACTTAATGAATTTTATAGCGTTTCCGCCATCTCCAGATCCATGATCTTTGAAGAACAATCCACCTTGTTTACCACGAAATATAGCAAAAGAGGGATTCTTGTCATCATTCCTTAATGGACTGTTGATAAGTTTCCCTATTTTTATACTACCTAGATAGTATGTATAGATACTTTGATCGTCCAACATTGACAATAAGTCTTTAAGACTCATCGTAATTGCTGTTTTTGTACTATACATTTGACTTATAAGTTCTTGTTAGTGTGAGTATCATAAGAATCGAACTTATGCTTGTTCCAAAATACCCTAAATAGCCTTTTTAAAGCGATCTAAGACGTTATAATATCATTTGTGTATAATTATACTAGAAATACCTTAAAACGCCTCAGATCGCTTCTAAATGGTCTTAAAATCAATGTAATGATTTTGATTGTATCAATTTATAGAGAATCTTTAAGAATGCGTCTATCTTTAAATCGTTATAGAAACAATCAATATTATAATCAAATTGTATCTTACGAGCTAGACCAAACTTATAATCTACATAGTTGAATATAGCTTGACCTTTGCGTATAGACTTAGGCCTAGTCAGCTCAACTTCCTCTATTATTGACTTCTTAAAACTTTCGTAACTCATAATCTATAAACATTGGTGTTGTGACGCGCTGAGAATCGAACTCAGTATATGCTAAACTATGGCAAACATGCATATATACCGTACGCGCCGTGTGAGGTTTTTACAGAACCTCAAAACTGTCCTTGTTGGATTTTGTCCACCAGTGACTATTTACCATTAAAATGGGAGGTCGTCACTACCTAATGCCTGAGTACTATCAACTGTTGAAGTTGTAGCAAGAGGATCCGTTGATGTCTCAACGTCTGCGACTACTTGTCGCTCAAAGTTATCACGTGCAAACTTCTTAATCTCTATCTCCGCTTTATCCATAGGTTCTATAAAGATACCATTCTTAGATACTTGAGTATAGTTGTTCTTATCATAAACAACCTTAAGACGTAAAGCCTTTTTAGTTGCTACCATAGGAGTCAACGTACTCTGTACCCAATCAATCATCTCTTTGAAAGTATTAAACTCACCTTCAATCTTAGGGAAATAGCAGTTAATAATCTGCATTATACGACCAAACTGCATGTTATCACGACGCTGTAAATCTTCGTCAGTCTTAATCCACATGCTCTTTTCGTTTTTCCACTCTGACATTTGAGCAGTTTGTCCTTCATTATTCTCGAATGTTATTTCAAGAAAATCCTTACCAGTAGGAGACTTCTTAGCCTCTACAGATTTAAGGAAAACGTTTTCATTTATACCAGCAGGCATATAAGAGCTTACAAACTCGTCGTTATTTGTGATAGCTGTATTTGTATTGTACATAATTTCTTATTTATTGAGTTATAACTTCTTAAAATAATAGGGATTAATCCTTATAAACCTTATCCCAATAGGTTGTTATGCTTCCGTCATCATTACCAGTAGCAATGATAATATCTTGTCCTTTCAGATGCTTTGCACGAGCTTCTTTGACAGAACCATCTCCGCCTTTGAAACTTATATGGGTTTCGTTTCCCTTACGATAAACAAGACCGACAGCATCTGATACTCCACACATGATTGCAGACAACTTACCAGCTAAGTCGAGTGCCATTTCTGACAATTCTTCTCCGTTGTTATTTATCTGTACATCTTTAACATGTCCTACGAGTATAAATTCATCACACAAGTCCTTAAACATGTCTATGACATTTCTAACAGCTTGTCTAATGTACTGATAGCCAGAACCATTAGGAAGTGTTCTAACATCATCTCCTTTCCAGTTCTTACCCATAGGTGTTTTACGATATAGAGTAGCAGCATAATTTAGACACACTTCTTCAAGACGTGTGGCATTATCTATTGTGATATGCTTATAGAAATTATGCCCTACTTCTTGATTCTTAGCTCTAATGGCTTGAGCAGTCTCTCCTAAATCATTGATATTACGACATTGTACTGCCATAGCATCAATAAATGTAGATCCACCTTCTAAGTCTATAATCAAGTTATTATCTAACTGTGCCAATGCTGACGTCTTGCCAGACTTTGGGCGACCATAGAGTATTAAGAAATGCGGATTAACAGAGACTGCTGGAACTTTAGATGTAGGTAATTCAATCATTAACTTATAGTTTTAGATTATTTATTTATCTTAATATTAACATTAGCACCATTTGTGTAGATGTCAATAATAAGTTTCTTCTTTGGCGCACTTAACGTGTTCAAGAAATTAATGTCGTTAAACTTACTATAAGAGTAAATGTCACGATCAATCTGAACTTCATCATCGTAGAAGATGATAGATGAGCCATTTGAAAGCTTATAAATCTTGCCAATCTCGAATGGAAGATAATTCATCTTACCATAATTAGCAAGGAAAATTGCTGCCTCATTAAACTCGTTATCCTTCAGAGAGGCAGTACTAGCAGTGAAAATCTTTGCATCTTCTTCCTTGAGTTTATACTCCTTCAAATACGAATTCGTATCCTCTAGATTAGTAAGAATAATGTCATCAAGAATCTTAGAATAGTCTGTGAGCTTATTCTTCTTAAAGAAAGAAAATGTGAAAAACTTATTGGTATTATTATTGCTAGTGTTAAAAGTATATGTCTTCATAAAATTTCAGCCTTAAATTGTTATAAAAAAACGCATCATACTTCGATCAGATTATTAAACGCTAGGTCGTTCTCGAATTCAAGTATACATGGTTTACCTGCATCTCTATTTTTTAGCATGTGTATGTATACCTTATTAGAAGTAGGCAAATGATTAGGACCATATTCTTGGATGTTCAATATCTCTGGCCTATGTATTACGCAAACGTAGTCGCTTGCTTGAAATATCGCGTCTGATGATGATAAGTCACTCCTCATAGGATAATGACTCATCGAATTGTTTATTCTCTCAGAAGACTCTATGTTTCTATTCATTTGTGCTAGCTGTATAATGCTAGTCATAGGTAATTTCTTTACCTGGATGAATACTCTTTCCAACTCACTTATAGTTTCTAATACAGAACCTACTTGTTTTGTTAGTAAAGCGTGATCGTACACAATGATAAAATGTTTATTTGTACCTTTCACATACGTTTCATAGAACTGTATTATAATATCTTTAACTTGCGTGGGAGTAGTTGGGCTATCTACAAAATAGATAGGATACTCCTTTAGCTTGTTGGTAACCGATACGACCATTCTGAAGGTATTGTCGTCTAGGTCCTTTTCAGAACTATACAGAGTCGAAGTCGTTTTCCTAAGCTTATTAGATAACGTCCTTCCAACCTGCCTAAAACCAACCATTTCTAATGAAAAGTTAAGAACTATGATGTCTTCTGATTCATTTAAATCAATTACGTCTGTGGTAATTAAGTTCGCAAATGAACTCTTACCACTTCCAGAAATGCCTGCAACAGTTAAAACAGTATTTGGTTCTATTCCACCCATACACTGCTTATTAAACTTGTTCCACCTTGTTTTTAGACTGACTATTTTATGTTCTCGTCTGCCTGCAATATAACGAACAGCTTCATTAGCAACTACAGACATAGGACGTATCAAATTAGATAAGTTCTGTTCCATATGCTGTATTATTTACTGTTTTCTGTTCGTCTTTCATTTCTTCTTCAATTTCTTCCCACTGATGATCTTGTAACCATCTCCACATAGTCTTCATATATCCTAATTTCCCTAGCTTAGATTTCTTCTCAAGTTCTTTAGCTAGGCAGTTGTTAATATGTTCAGCTTCGGTATAGCTTTTACTAACATATAGGTTATAAAGATTTCTGCATTTATTCTTATTTACCCTAAGATAGTCTTTAGTACCATCTGGGCGAATAGCATAAATTGGGTACATATCGTAAAACTGATCAAAATAGCTACGATCTGGGGTGATATAAGCTTCAAGCTTATCAGTCTCTTGATATGTAATTGAATTCCCTCTCTCTATCGAGGTAATAAGTCCTTGTTCGATTAAGTATGATATTTCGTCGTCGCTAATTAGGCTGACAATTTTGCGGACGTCTTGATTATTAGATTTTTGATTCTTATCCAATACCATACTTAGGAAGACTAATTGATTTAAATTTAGTTTCTCTGGATAATCCAGAAGTTTTGTGTTTAATTCAATAATCATACTTTTATACTCTTAGGTTAACAAGTCTGATCGTCAAACAAACTCAACTGTACACTCTTTAGCTCGTTTATAATTTTACTGGCTTTAGAGATGTAATATTGATAGTTTATATGACGATGCTCTATTGGCTTTTCGTCATAAGTGTTCAAGATAGTAACTCCTGATTCAGATAATAAGTTTGTATCTGTATATTTTTTAACTGCATACTTATAGCCTTGATATGAAAATTCAAAATCTCCATACTTTTCATTATATTTTCTCTTGAACAAATAATAATCGTTAGTAGATGCGTAAAACCTATTAATTCTCTGTACTTTCTCACTTCCGTGATATACTTCAAACTTTTTAGCTACGCGCTGACCAATTACAAAGTCTTTTATATCTTTATCAGATTTTATAAACTCTTTAACTGGTTGATTTGTAAGAAAATAGTTTATAACAGCCTTAGGAATAACGACTGGTGCTAAGCCTTTCCCAAGTTTGGTCTCTGTTATAAACATACCTTTCTTTTCTATCAGTTCTGGGTTCTTGGATTCGGAATATCCCTTAATGATACCGAAATAATCATTAATTGCGTACTGATAAAACGCTTCATAGTCGTTGCTTTCAAATACAAGTTGTGTAATAGCTTCTACTTCGTGAATAGCTTCCTGAATTCTATTACGATTCTCTTCCTGAGCTACATACATAACACCATCTGTGTTAGCTTGTATAATCCTACAATCTAACTCCAGTAAACGTTCTATTAACATAAGTAAGATCAACTGTCCGTTGATTCTTATTCGGAAGACGTTAAATGGATCGTATAACCAACTTGTTTCTTCTTGCATTTTACCTGTAACAGCATTAAGAGTAAGTTTTAATGTCTTATCCTTAAGCTTGTTATGACTATGTTTTGCATTAATTCTGTCGTCATAAACTTCAGTATAGACCTGCAAAAATTCTTTTCCTAAATGACTTGGAGTAAGGTTGTATTTAATTAACAACGAAGGGTACATAGACGCCACATCACTGTGCCCTATATACTCATTCTCACTAGGACGGAAGATTCCTGGTTTGTTGATAGAGTGTAATCCACCAACTCCAATAGAATAGCCTAAATTTGAGAGAACAAACTTCTTCTCATAGCCTTTGCGTTCGTGTGAATCTACTACTTGTTTTTTCATATCTTCAAGAACGTCTTGTAATTTCGGATTTTTATATCGTATAAATGGAAATATCACATCTTTCAAAGCTATATCATCTGCAGGGCTTTTCATCTCTTTCAAATCTTTGTAAGAAATTCCAGTCTTATCGCAGTAAAACTTTGCTAGAATAGATTCTCCAATTTTTACACCATCTGATGATAAACACGGTATTCCATATTCATCTTCAATATACAAACGAAGTTTAACATCTTCTTCTAACCTATTTAATAAGTCGGTAGTAGACTCAACATCGTTTATATTGTATGCAATCATTTCATCAATATCAGAGTCTTCGATTGGTAAATCAAATGAACCTGAATATTCCTGAACATTTTTATAGTGCATAGTTAATTGCATTTCCTTAAGACCTACTCTTAACTTTGAACTAAATTGCATAGTTAGTAAGTCCATAGAAGGAAATATATTTGCATACTTCCATCTTTTGAACTTATCTATATCTCCATCTTCTGATTCTATTATACATTTAGATAACTTATACAATGAGCGGCATACTTCTAGACTGGTTCTACGACTCAATTGTCTACGAAGATCTATAATATAATTTAGTACCACGTCATCATAATGCTTATTATTGTATCCACAAAAGATTATGTCTTTAGAAACGAAAAAATCAACTAACTCGGTTAGCTGATTCTTTCTATTAGATATTTCAAAAAGTAATAACTCTTGTGTTTCTGTATCTTTACATGTACAATGAAAACAGTTTGGAAAAATTTCTATATCGTATGTAACGACTTTAAAGTTTCGTATAAACATGGTTCAAAGACTCTAAGTTAATATTGTGGACTAGGTGGGATTCAAACGCACATCTCAACCTTATCAGTGTTGTGTTCTAATCTATTGAACTACTAGTCCTTTTTAAAGTGTTGGTGGAACGAAGGGTGTCACCACCAGCACTGCCTATGTTATTAAGCCGCTATTTTTGGTATAATTATTATACCTTGTTTACCATTTGGATCTTCAAGCCTTCCTCCTATAAGGTTCTTATTTTTCTTGGCTTCAATGTTTACAATCTTACAAGCTCTGTCCAAAATAACAGAATTTGTATCTAGATGCGTAACATTTGTCCCAAATAATTCTGTAGTTTTGTTTTTAACAAATCCTATAAATTTTGGGTATCCATCATCGTGTTGGCTATAACGTCCATAGACTTTTAATTTGTGATACGTTGAGACAACCGAGTCTCGAAAACGCTCAAGAGCTTTATCTCGCTCTTCTTTCCAAGGATCAAGAAATTCTTTCTTAAATAAGTCTTTCTCATCACAAGGAGCTGGGTGTTTGCGAACCCATTTCTTTAACTTATGTTGTGCAACACTCTCCATAAACGCAACTTTACCCATACGCTTAACAACTAACTTCTCATTCATTACTTTCGTTTCTGAAGGAACTTTAAAGTTATTTACGCATTGACCCCAACTCATTGTACGTTCTTCATAATTTTTACACTTTCCTTTAGTAAGCATATACCAAGGTTGTTTCTTTGAACGTCCACTGAAATGTGTCTTAAGATATTCTTTACGTTTGTTCTTGATTGTGTTATATATAACGATAGGATCCATAAATCCTGGTTGCTTATTCTTCTCCATTTTGATAATGTTTTAAATATTTGCGTTCTAAGGCGTTATTTTTATCTCTGCGATAAATTACCCTGGAAATGTATTAAAACGTCTTAGACGGCCTCTAAATGGCCTTAAATCGAAAGTATAGACAGCCTCGAACTGTCGCACTAATGCTGGTCCTTATACACCATATACTTGTGCTGATTTTATGCAGATAGTTCAAGTTTAAACTTATCTGAAATATCATCAGTACTTGTTATACTAGTATTGTCGTTAAACTCTTTGAGCATAGCGTCAAACTTATTTGCTTTCAACTGATTCTCTTTAATTAGAGAAGCAATTTTTGCTGACGTAAGAGATTCTGTCTTACCCATATGCTTCTTGCCTTTTGCAGCCTTCTCAGATGGATTAATAGTAGGAATCATCTTTAACTGTGCAATCAATTCCTTAGCTTCACCAGCTGCGAAAATTGCATAGTTATTCGTCTTCTTGAAATCTTCATAGTTAAAGTCTGTAATACCCATATTAAGATACATAAGCATACCCTTAATAATAATACGCTTCTCACTCATCTGGGTGATTTCATTATACAAACTCTTAATATCATAGCCAGAACCCTGGCCTGCTGCAATAGCCTTCTTTGCCATTACGTTCTCCGTACGAATAATCTTATAATACTTGCTAATCGTGGTATCAAGATTCTTACGGATGTTAATGATGTCTGCTGAATTCAACTTTATTGATTTATTCTTATTCATAATTAGATTTTGATTTAAATTAAAAACAACTAAAATGTGAATTCGAGCTTAATCATTTGCCTAATTGCTCATAGCTTGGAATCGAACCAAGTATTTATAGTTGATCCGCGAGACGCGTCTCCCTCGGGAGAACACGCCTCAACTCCCTCGGGAGTATGGACAACTGTAAATAACCAAGTAATAAATGATCTCGTATCAGTTATCATACATCATCATTGGTCTCATTGAAAGCTCGTAGTGAGATACTTATCCCTCGGGATGTATCTCTATCTCCTCGGAGATATTACTTACATTTCACGAAAACCAACAAATCCATAATCTAATCCGATATTCATGGGATCACCATTACTATCTATGAAAGGGATTGTTTTTTTAGTTCCATTGATATTGATCACTATTTCACGTGGTTTTTCAGACATACGGACCAAACCAGGACAGTCTTGGGCCGAACCCGGGCCTCCCTCGGGAGACAGAGCCTGTTGAAATCCTGCACTCTTTTGTGCCACATGAGCCCAGCAATCATACAATCGATGGACAACATAGTCATATTCTTTAGTACGAACTGACTTCTTAACTACCTCAATAGATAAACCATTAAGGATAGCTTTATTGTTAAGGCCGCTTGATGAATCTACCAATGCGTCCCATACTTTTAAAGCAAAACTATCAAATGGAATTTTGTCCTGGCAGTTTAATAACTGATTCCACCAACGTATAGATGTTTTTCCAAGAACAATAGTACCATTATCTTGGATTGTACAAATCTTGTACTTTTCTGCATCGTCTGCATTGTCAAGTATCTTGTTAGACACCTTGGGATCAGTCATTAATACCTGCATTAACAGTTTGCTTGCATCAGATACAAGCTTTTCCATATGCTTAGTTCTCTGTTATAGTTACAGATACATGCTCTACGGCTGCTGCACTTGCGCTCATCTCGCGCTTGTACAAATCAAGCTTCTGAACATTGTTTGCAATCGCATTGTTGAGTGCCTGAATCTCTTTGTTAAGGTCTTCCTTGAGACGCTCGATACGATTGATCTCAGTCTGGTTAGCTGCATTGCACTGCTTAACCAACTTCTCTACGTCAGAGAAAATAATACTTGTGTCACCACGAAGAGCCTTACTTACAGCATCTTCTGACACCTGACCAACTTTAGACAAGTCTGGAGAAATTGGCATTGCAACTTCACTAGCCTTATCGCCCTTGTTAATATACACTACTGGAGCACCAGAAATGTCATTACCAAGAGAAACACTTGTTACATCATATCCCTTTACGATGTAGCGCTTTGTAGAACGGTTGGTTGTAAGTTCAACATTACCTCCAGCTTCTACTTCGCTCTTCTTAGTGTCGAAGTCAACTGTATTCTGACGAGCCTCTGGGCGATAATACTGGCAGCCAAAGTTGGCTCCTACAATAGAAAGAGATTTACGATTGTTTGCTACTACTGATGGTTTTACTGTTTCCATAATTTTTCATCCTTTTTGACATCGTTTTTGATAAACCAACGATGAAAATTAATAATATTTTATTGCTGTTTACAGCTTTTTGGAAAGAAAACATTTCTGCCTCGTAGGGTCTGAATGTCGTGAATAAATCAACTTCAATGGCTGTGCTAATGGGAAGCCCGCTTCCAACTCTAACTGTTACACTTCTATATTCCTTTAAATGAAGCTCAACTCATGTAACGGGAATCCAACGGTAGGATTATCTTAGCCCATCATTAGAATTGCTATCCTAAGCTTTGAATGTTGAATGTTGCACACTCAAGTGCTACGATTTATTTTGTTCATTGTTTAATTCTAATAAACAATATGTGAAGTATACTGTTCTACATCCGTCAAAGTCTCTGATGATTCAGGATTCGCGGAGGGTTACAGTGCTGAGATGCAGATGTAAGTTTCCACATATATATAATCCACAAAAACTTTGGTAATTTCTTCTCGTACTTTCCACATACTTAAAAATAATTACCGCGTACTATTATTTTTCGTCATAGACATTACTGTCTAATCGCCGACCGTACTTGTCAACGTTTCCCTATGCTCCTCCCATAGGTTCCATACTCAAGAGATACGTGCGTGTGTATCTATTACGCTTGGAGTTCACGTTTCATTATCGAACCATCTCACCTTCAAGGGGATCACGGATGCTACGGCTGTTTTTGATATTGGATTTTGCTTCCTCATTTGTTTTTAATCTCTCATTTCTTCGAGAAAGTGCACGAATACTTGGGAATTTAACCCTATCATTACCCTTGTCACCCACAACATCCTTTTTAGTATATCGAGACAGGATATACTAATGAGTCACTAACTCCCTGTTCTTATTACAAGAACGTACTTAAGTTCTGTTGCTGCCCATCAGTTTACTGATAATTGCTCTATAAATCTATAAGGATTTGCTGTCCTACTTCAATACCGCCCGTTGCTACCTATTAGTAGTTACGTTCGGCGACTCAAGCTCAAGACGGAATCGTATAGTTTATTCTGCATAATTTTTTCAAAGTCACGGTTGGCACTCGGATTTCCGACTCGATTTCTTTCTTACAACAAAAGGGGTATATCTATCGGGGGACATCCATTTTTGTTAAACATGTTAATTTTTCTCAACTCTTTTTTCTTAATACTTATCTATAGCTAGAATATTTATTCATGTATAATATACCAGCTTACTACTCTGTAGAGACTATACAATATTATAAATATAATGCAAAGCACTAATACTTGTAGTCATAGAAGGTTGACGGATCTTTCATCGACATTGGCAATATGACGTTCAGAATCAGGTCTACCTAAATAAAGTTCGTTCCCAGTATCGCCTCTGAGTGCGGCTTTTGATTGTCACGTAATCATCGCGTAGTGGAATCGTTTTTAGCGACACTCCAAATGTATACACTTATATCTTCACCCCGCCTAAAGGGCTGTTATACACTAAATCAGACTTTGTCCGCGGCCTCGTTTCGCGTAGCATTTCTGCATTCAAGGGCTGCCCTACCCTGCTGGTCATTTCACTTTTATATCCCGCATAAACGACTAAAGCCTGGCGGTCGTACTTCGTAGTATATCAGACGTTTTACCCCATCCCCGGACCCTAAGGTGGCCCAAAAGGTGACTGAATCGAACAGTCGGGATTTACATAGTCAGCATAGTTACGGTATACTTCGTGAGTATTACTCTTCACGATATTGTTATACTCCATACATTTATTCACTCCTTCATACTCTACTTTGGTTGTAGAGGAACACTGAGCTCGGCATTTTGTCGATACTTTATATAATAAGATTTGGCCTTGCCTTCATATGACCATACCATGTATCATATTCTTCGGGGTTTCTTTATTATATTTCAGCTCGTGTAACGTTCTTGTATACATAAGTATCATAGCATACATTTCCGATACGGCATCAAGTTTTGTGTGATTGTCAACTCACAACTTACGCGTCTTCTTGCATATCCATCACCAGACGGTTCTCATTTCAATACAAATAGGGTTTGATACTACGCTCACCCTAATACAAATAAGTTTTTCACGCTTAAATGTCTTCCATCCTACCTTTTGGGTTTCTCACACTTTGAGAGTGCTAACATATTTTCGGATCAAGTTATCCGTTTCTAAGGTTAATGAGACCTTATATGAAACTAATATGCTACTCCTACATACTAAGCGCAGAGCTTACAATATGTAGGAGACCGATTAATACACGGCATAACACTTGGTTCTTTTATTTTGATGCTACTTCTGTAGAATCATGGGAGGTTTCCCAACTCCCTTTCGGTATTTTTAAACTAAAAGCTGGGAGATACGGATTCTCAACTTTAGTCTTAGTACGAACCTTTACAACGTACTTAAGTTTTGTTGTTGTCACTTGGACTGTATCGTGTTTTGTATTATTAACAAACACTGTGTCCTTTTTGGCTTTCTCTTCAGTATTACTCTGATTAAGAAATAACGGAGCCGATACTTTAGGTAGTGGGTCCGCAAACGCAACAGCATTTCCAGGTAACTGTGGCGGTTCTGATTTACTTACAGCAAGACAAATGCCACTGATAGCAAATGCCATGCTGCAAAGAATCGTTGTTAATCGTTTCATCTTTGATAGATTTATTCGCCTTTAAAAGCTTTATAAGCCTTACTAATTCGACTACCAACTTCGCGAATTTTTTCTTTGGTAGCCTCTACTAGTTTTTTGACTCTTCAGCTTCTTTTGGCTCTTCTTCCTTAGCCTCTTCAGCCTCAGCTACTTCCTTCTCAGTTGCTTCTAGCTCTTCCTTAGACATGAACTGAAGCTCTGGGATCTCTGATGGCTTATAGTTAACCATCTGACAAAGAGGATCGCGGAACAAGTTGGTTATAACTCCAGCCTGCATCTTCATATTATTGACGAGACTGTCTTGCTTAACACCGTGAAGATCTACACCGCGATAAAGACTCTCGCGCAATGACTTAAAGATCTTCATTGCTGTAGCATCCTTTTCTTTGCACTTGTCTAAGAATGACTCAACTACATCGTCATCAGGACTGATTACATACTTGATTGTTACATCAAATACTTCAAGATTATGCTTGAGAGTCTCAAGACGCTCTTCCTGATCCTTGATTGCTGTTTCATTCTTCTTTTCGTCTTTCTTGAGAACTTCGAGATTCTTCTCTACAGCCTCAATAGACTTCTTTGTTTCGGCCTTCTTAATGTTAGCCTTCCAAATGATGATCTCACGTACGACGTCAGCTATAAACTGATCATCATAGTCACACTTTCCGGTCTTACGATCCGTAACTGTGTTCTTGAGATGACAGAAGGCTGATATTGGAGACTTAGACGTAGAGGTAACGGTGTACAGAAAGGAGCCAATACCATTCATCACGATAGGAGCTTCCCCAACTAGCTCAATAACACCATGCAAAAGTTGGATGCGAGTCATGCCCTTGGTGGCGTCGGCTTTCTCTTTCTCCAAATATGCTGCGTACAAGCTAATAACTTTCTGAATGTTCTCCAGATAGTTCTGACGCTCTGACAAGAAGAATAACAAGCTCTTGCGCAACTGAAGCTTATTCTCAATCTTATCTACATCTACCTCTGGACCGTTGTCCAAAACTTCTTTCTCCTCCTTCAACTTCTTCTTAGTTTCCGCTGAGACTTTCACGTTCTCTTGCGTAATAGTTACATTACCGTTCTTGTCTGGAGCAGGCAAGGACTTAAGATTGATTGTAACACCAATCTCTTTTGCAACTTCTGCCATGTTCTCAAGTACCGCAGGACGCATTGTACGAGACCATGGAGTATCAGCTAGAGCAACTTCTTGAGCAAACATTGTCATTACACCAATGGCTGTACACTTGTCCATTGTTTCAGCTACTTCCTTCTTAATATCATAACGCTTTGCAGCATCATCAGTATCATGGAAATAACTGTGGCTAAGTGAAAGCAAGTCTACTGTACGATTAGGATCAAGACCACGAGCTGTAGCCTTCTTTACTTCTTCTGTAAACTCGTTCATTGGATTAGCTGGTGTCTGAATCTCTTCTACTTTAGGTTCTTCTACCTTCTCCTCTTCTTTAGTCTCCACTTTTGGAGCTTCTACCTGAGGAGCCTTGTTTGCCTTATTGTTCTCTACTGGTTTTGTCTGTGACTTCTTTGAAGCCTTTTGTTTCTTACTCATTTTGATAATGATTTAAAAAGTTATTTACTTGCGAAATATCGCGTTATTAAAAATCTGGGCTATGTCATGTAATGTCATGACGTGTCGAAAAATGTAAACATAATTGTTGTGGTTTTAAAGGTGAGTAAACTATTCCGCTGCTAATTAGCGGACTATTGAAACTTTGCAAAGATAATTCAGGTATGTTTGAATCCTTACTCACAGGTTTTAGCTTTTCGCTTATTGTGCTTCCTAACATAGCATCTGCCAAAGGAATAATTCCTGATGCGTTATTCGGCGCCTGTGTGGGACATACCTGAGTGACTCTTTGCTTAGTTTCCTTAGAGCTGTGTGAAGATTTCACAACAACCGTAGCTACTGCAAAACTACCAACAAATGATACAAGCAGCACCCAGAACAACTTATTACTCTCATTGTACCGACCGATACATAAGATGATAAGTATTCCAAGGAAAAACCAAAGTAAGTCCATTTTAATTTTGTTTAAACGATTTTTTAATCTGCTTACGAGTCCTTGATAAAATCGACTTAATAGTTCCAGTGGGGATTCTCAAAGCTTCACTAATTTGTACAACAGTCATATTATTTACATAAAATAGTTCAAGAATCTGCTTCATATGAGCAGGGAATCTTTCAAATTCTTCGAGTATTCTTTCATATGCAAGACGATTGACAAGATCGTCTTCATCTGAAGATATAGAAGAAGCTCGTGATAGTCTTTCACTTTCTTCTCCTACCGGTTTCGCGTGGTTCTTGATACTACGTAAGTAATCTATTGCTGTACGATTGGTTAAAATTCTCAGCCATCCTCCAAAAGAGTCATAGTCTGTGAATTGAGAGAGTTTTTCATAAACTTTTAAGAACACAATGTTAGTTATGTCCTTAGCTTCATCTTTATCTTTGAGATAGTAGTACAATATTGTATCTACAAATCCCTTGTAACGATGAAAAAGTTTATTAAACGCTGATATATTACCAGCTTGAGCACTTTTGATAACCTCCACCTCCTCTGGGGTAATACGTGGATTTTTCAAAACAAAATAACTATTTATTAGCGTGTCACTCGCCTTGTGGATATAGTTTGACCACAATAGGAGCTATAGACCAACCCAATGATCTATAGCTAAAAAGGTAAGCTCTTGTTGATTAGGTAAAACATTTCGTCTCTCAACTGAGAAACTATTATTTCATGTAGTTTTATTTTTGTATCTTTGTCAATATCGCATTTGTTTAGAAGACCCGTTGATATTCGTATCAATACATCAAATGTAATATACGTTAAATCTCCCATACCTTTTACGATATTTTCATGAATCCACCCAAGCAAATCTATGAAATCTTGCTGTTTCATAAGATCTCTATATTCCGATGGTATTCTAACGTTGAAAAATCCATGATCATTCCAACGTCCACAAAGACTCCATACTACATAATCATAACCTAACCTACTAACAAGATATTCCTTCTTTGTACGTGGAAAATACTTGTTCATTTTTTCAAGTAATTTACGATGAATACTGCTAGTTTACTTTTTGTAGGTTCGCTAACAGTTCTTAGGTAACTAGAAGAAAGCTCTTCGATAAACTCCTTTTCAGTTCTACCTAGCGAGAGATTAATTTTCCAAGTATTTTCAATAAATGGAAAATAGTGTTTAAAGAAATTGATCCAACCAATAACTGGTTTAAGTCTGTTTCTTTCTTCTTCAGTAATCCAACTCCAGTCTACACTATCCTCAAACTTAAATACACGTTCTTTTGAAGACAATCCAAGAACTATGCGAGTAGCATTATAACGATCTTGCTTGTCTGAAAATAAGTTTATTTGAGAATTATAGACGTGATTTAACCAAAGCTCTTTGACGTGGCACCATTTTAGTGCCATATCTGCGTATACAGGTAGCCTGTTACGGAGCATTTCTTTATAACCTGTCTTCATAATTGTGGAGGAGGTGGGAATCGAACCCACGTACAGTTGCAAAAAGTTATCTAAAAACGGATTAATAATTAAGTTAAATTAAAATTCATTTTATTTCCTTTCTCCCCCAAATCTAGACCACTTTGGTAGGTCTTGCATCCACCTGACTTTTACTTACGCTACGCAAGTATAGTCAACAACATTAAAGTTGCCATTTGAATTTATACAGTATCCTTCCTAACTTAATAGGTGTATTTACTTCCACGCCAATCAAAACCACACAGCCCCTTATTATTATATGTTTGTGGAGCTGACGGGAGTCGAACCCGTGTCTTGGTCGTATACCTCATACGGATAAAGTTTTTCTTAGTGAATCTTTAGATAATCAATTCTAAAGACTCTAAATAAGGCTATTTCTATGCGTTCTAAGGCGTTTTAACGCACTTTGTGGGTAGCTAATCCACTCAGTTTGTTTAAACGTCTTAAAACGCACGTAAAAGCCTTTACAAATATGCTTCATATAGCTGGTTCTAGACTCTTGTATATTTAGCATGTATCTGTTTTTGATACACAATACAGTGTTTATGTACCTCTCCAATGAGGATTCCTTAGTAAGAGCACCGACTCTATGGTTCGCATATTGTAATTGTTTGATCATACTGGACATATTATACAGCGTGTCCTCGCAGTTCGTGTTGCACGTGGCTCAAAGGCTCTAGTGTCAGTGTTAATTCACTGAATGGCGTTCTCTTTTTGTACCCACTCGTACCCGCTTGAACTAGCTTCATCTCCTTATTAGACTGGCTCAATGGCTCTGCTAACCCAACACTAATTGTGTATTCTAGGGATATTAATCCCACCAATACGAGTAGCGACCTTCAAAGCTATTCTGTAGCTCGGTCAACTCCTCATCAAGGATACGATTACTGTCGCGTTGCTCTTTGCGACATGTTTCCTTGAACTCACTACGCTTTTTCTTGTAATCAGTAGGCGTAATCTTTCCAGCAAGCACATCATCCAAAACCTTCTTGGTCTCAGACAAATATGCCTTAGTAGCTTTCTCCTCACGACGACGTGCACGAAGTTCAAGAAGAGCCTTGATGTTGTTGTACTTAGCAACACATATCATGTCCATAGCGTCTTTCTTCTGCTTCTCGTCCTTCTGCTTTTCGATCTCTGCGATTGCAGCTTGAACGTTAGACTCTTTGAGCATGTTTCCGCTCTTAATCTGCTCCATTACGTTGTCCTCGGTTGTTGCTACTTCTGTAGCTGCTTTCTTTGTTTCTTTTGCCATTTTGATAATGATTTTAAAATTAATATTATGTTAATAGATTACTAACACACAATGAAGTTCGTAATCTTTAAAATAGCCGATTCTGGCCTACCCATTTTTACACACTCTGCATCTACAGGAACAAAATTATGTCCTTTAGAGAGCCTAATTAAAGTTCTTTTAGCGCTTTCTGCTTCTTCTCTTGTATTATACAGAGATGTAAATAATAAGTCTTTTTTGTTACCATGTGAGTTTCTACTCCAACCTTCAACTTTATACATCTTCTTCGTAGAATTTCGTTTTGTACTTTGGGCGTTTGTATGGCCTAGCATTTACATGCTTAGCCCGCTCAGTTCTTTCACTCTCTTCTCTGATCACCTTATGATGATCATCGTAACGTTTTGCCATTTTAGATCAATGTTACAACAGATTGTATAGCTGTTAGATGTTGTAGTGTAAAACCATACTTCAATGCTAACTCAGCACTTACCTCTTCTTTACATAAGATTCTAAGCGCCGTTCTTGTTTCAGGGTTAAGAACTTCTCTATTCTTGGCTAGATGAATACCAAATAAGATTGGATTCTGCCAAACCTTCTTTCCGTATAAACTAGAAAGATAAATAAGAGACTGTTCTACTGGACTCTTTTCAACTACTTCCTTAAACACGATAGTATTGTCTACTTTTGACTTAGCCAAAGTAGCAGCAATATCATCTTGATCAAGAATAGAAATTGAAACATTCTCTTCTCTTGTAACTCCTTCCTTACGAAGAAGTTGAGCAAGTTTTACTACAGATTTTTCCTGAATTTTGTTACCATCATACAGGATTACAATAGCTCTTGTATCCATACTACTTTCCTCCTAATGTATCTGTTAAAACAGCACTCTGATCATCACCATAATCTTCAGGATCACCTTCGGTGCATTTTGGTAAATTGTCATACACCTTTCGGTTAGATATGTATTCCTGGCATACATCCTTAATAGTAAATACTGCTTTGGAGTTACTTTGTCGCTGTAGTACATGAACAATCGCCTTAAGTGTACTTTGTGGTAAGTTTACAAACAAGGTTTCATACTCCCTTTCGGATAGTAATTGGTTCTGTACTAAAACAGCATCGTCTTCATTAGAGATCTTTGGGTTGTGATACTCTTCAATGAGACCAACAACAAACGCCGAATCTGAATGTTTTAGTTTCTGTTGTACACTCGCATGATCGCAGCTTGTTAGGCTATAGCCGAGGAAAGCTACAAATAACAGCGTTGCTGCTGTCATAATCCCCTTAATCCATTTTCCCATTTTGATAATGTTTATTGGATTTAACATAAATTAATTGCCCAGTTTTTAAAGAACTTGGAATAAACTTGTAGTAGTCTCATGGAGAATCGAACTCCAATTGCAAGAATGAAAATCTTGTGTCCTAGCCGTTAGACGATGAGACCGTAATATATACTATCTTCACAGACCGTATATATTTTAAATTGTTGCATTTGCTAATTTAATAATATTCATAGACAAGAATCATCGTGATCCCAATGGGACTCGAACCCATGACCCTAACATTAAAAGTGTTATGCTCTACCAACTGAGCTATAAGATCAAATATACACTCACTTTCACAAGTAAGTGCATAGACGATAATCGCTATTATCTATTAGTGATGTAATTCTAAGAACGTTGTTTCACAACAACTAAGATGAACATTAACTAAACTAAATAAATATTAACAATTTAAATTACAACAAAAAAGTGAATCGATATGTGTAGCGTGTGAAGTATTCGATACTTAGCTTCGCGCTCTTGATAAGCACACGCTTAAATGTACATCCCCTCTGTATCTTTCATTCTGGACTTGGGACCAGCCGTACCTCCTCGTGGCCTTTGAGACTGTAGGTTACATTAGATGTACATGTGGGGCGTTAGTTTGATACTAACACTCCACACTATAGTTGTTTATACCTTCTTGAAAATTATACATTTATATCTACAATCCATTTTAGCTTTACCAGTTTTACCATCTATAATTCCTAGACAACTAAATGGATTATCGAAAGCGCACCCTTCACAGCCATTCTTTGCTTTATAGGCTCTATATACAATATTACCTATTGTGCAAAACTGACCAGGTTTAGGCGTTTTCACCGAATAATTTCTTGTTTATCATGTATCTGATGTAGAATATTCTTTTGATTAGCGTTCCGTTTGCGCTTTCTTTTATTACCTTTTCGGCTGTTACTTTCTGAACGTCAGCTAATTCTACATAAATACGCCTACCACTTTTAGTGTATAGTTTAACAACGTTGGCCTTACCAATATCAAATAACACTTTTAACCACTCCCATGCTGGAATAAGTTTATGTTTTAAGATATAGTCACCTCTTTTAATTCGGTCAAATTCTTCTTCAGATATTTTTAATGTATAAATCTCTTTCTTTTCAAAGCCTCTTACCTTGTATTTCAAATATATACCATGAGCAGATATACACTCAAATGTATCTCCATATATACTTGTTACAAGCATTGGCACTATAATGGCGGCGCGATTGCTTTTATCAACAACCACGTCGCCTTTCTTGAAAGGTCGTTTCATCGTTTCACAGTTATTATAGTTTTTATCCTAATAATACCGCTTATTGCGCCATTTCGTAATTTGATACCTAATTGGGCAGGAATCCCATAGGATTTACATGTTTGTATGTAATCAAACGTACTTTGTGACACATTGATGAGTTCGTTCAAGTTATGCTTAGGATCTTTGTACACAGCAAAGATACGTACTTTACCAGTCTTTTCGTTTGGTACTTGTACATATTTCTGAATACATGATTGATCACACATAACTGTATCATATACAGCTTTTTGCTGTACTTTTTGAGCACTACACTTTGTAGCTACTCCGAACATAAGTAATAACACAAACAAGATGATAATTATGTTTTCAAACATGTTGTTATTGTTATCACTATTATAACTTGGTACTCCCATTTTGATAATGTTTTAGAGTTTTATTTACTTGTGTCAGACTTAGCACTAACACTTGCTTCTAATATTTTTATTATAGACTCTGCAGCTTCTTTCTGCCGTTCCATAACAAAAACAGTATCCTGGAGGTATTTATGAGTTTTTGCAGTTACCATTCTAGCTCCGTTTAATTTGAAGTCTGAACCATGACCACTCCACTTGTACATAAGACTAGAAATGCAATACACATTATCATGGTCTGATGCTTTATACTTCTCCAAGACGTATTTCAAAGATCGTTCTAAAGACTTATCATTCTCTATAGCTCTTGCTATATCTTTGTTGAAAATAATTTCAGTCTCTATAACTTTATACACACCGAAGCCTTTAATTACAGATTTCCACACCGCAACTTTATCCATAGTAGTTATTTAACTATTAACCAAACACCTTCTAACTTAGAGTTATAGTTTTTTAGATTATTTCTAAACTCTGTTGTCAGAATGGTTATTTCATTCTTAGTTAGTTCTTTTGCTACAAGAATACTAGCTCCTCCAGATTTAAAGAATAATCTAAACCTTGGATTACCAACAGAATCAACAGCGACTTTGTCTTTTCGCTGCTGAAACTGTTGATTTTGTATATGGACTTTAGTTTTCTTTTGTTTCTGAACCATATAAGAACTTGTTAATATTATCTAACTTCTTAAGCTGACCTTCTATATCAGCGTTAAGACCGTTTAGAATAATAGATGTTGACTCTCTCTTAAGGATTGTTTTTACAGCTTTTTCTTGCATATTTGCAAATTCGCTAACCTCATCAAGATCAGTTGGTTTAATTTCTTGTGAAGTGACCATGACAACTTTATTAAAGTTTGCTTCCTCACAAGGATTTACATCAATCTCGAAACTGCTGAATGATGGGCATTCTTTCAAGATAGACTTGTTCTTGTAAGAGCTACAGTTTTCAAATTTTTCTGCTAAATCGTCAGTGATAGCGATAGCGATTACTACTACAAGACCGTCTTTTGTGTTCTTTAAAATTTTCATTTTGATAATAATTTTAATTGTTAGTTGTTTTGCATGAGACTAAGCACTCATACTTGCTTTTATTTGTTTAAGAATTCTTTTCATGTACGATATTTGATTATAGATTAGCTTTTCTCTATTTATCAAACTTACGTTATTAAAATAGACTAATAATTCGATATATTGTACATATCTTCGACTTCTTAAATCTGTTGCAAACCATATTCTTGAATATTCTTGAATAGCTTCATTTGTGTTATCTTTATAATCTGAAATTAGCTCATTAATCTTATTTATTAGGGATTTATTTCCTTCAAAGACTTGAGATTCTTCTCTTGTAAAAGATATTTTTGATTGAATGCCAAAGAATCTTCTAAAAACTCTAGAAGTTGTATCAAATAACTTTGTACCTTCTTGAGTTCTTATATAAGTAGTCTGATTCATATTACATACTACTAAATGATTTCAAAATCTGTTTTACAGCAACTTCATATGCAGCCTCGAGAGATTCAAAGGATTCTAGTGCATATTTATAAACTATCCTCCTATTACGCGTCATACAAATAATTGGCTTAAACACAATCTTTTCTTCTTTGTCGACATCATAATTCATTAGAACAACTGTACCTTTACGCTTGAATAAAAATTCAATAGCTTGGTGTGATGTTGGCATAGCAACAAATTGTGAACCTTTTTCATTCCAGCTGCTTGTTGAAGAAGGGACAACAGGGACTTTACTAATATAATAACCATTAGTTTCTCCTTTGTAACCTAATTTCTTCAACAATATACAGTCTGGATAGCTTAACCTACTTTGCTCCATCTAACAATCCTATTGGTCGTCCACGATACTCTGCTAGAAATCTAGTTGATGCTTCGTCAAGTGGAAGTATGTCTGAAAGTTGATCGTTCTTGTCAAAGAACAATGTGTAGTCTCCGACTGTTGAGAATTTCTTCTTCCCCTTATAGCTGAATCCGTGTCCGAATAACTTTCGCTCTTCTTTTCTTGACATCTTAGTTTTCGCCTTGAAACGCTTAACCTTGACATATTTGTCTTTTTCTGGATCATAAACGTGATTGATTACTTGGTGTTTAGCCAATGAATGATGTTTCTTTCTAGCTGCAATGTCTGCATACTTCAAGAATTCTGAATAGTCTATCTTCTCCATAGCTATTATAGTTTAGAGATTATAGAATCAAATGATTCGTTTGTTTCAAAGTTTTCGTCATTCGTAGATACGCAAACTACACCATCTGTATCTTCATCTTCGTAAACAGAGATAATTACAGACTTTCTAACAGCATTTTTCTTACCATAAACATTGTCAAATACTATGAAATCTTCCATAACATTACCTTTGTGCTAGGATTTCATTTAATGCACATATTTCCACTTTCGTGGACACTCCAGACAGTTCCTATAAGTGTTACTATTATTCACACAGGGGCTGACAACAAAAGGGGGACTATTGTAGAACTGTAATTTATTACAGACACTCCTAGTCCAAAGTCTTTTATTTATAAAATAGAACAGAACATGCGTTTTACGCCACAAAGAACTTAGTAGTAGTCGTGTTCCTACTAAGATAAGAATTGGCGTCCTCAACGACTTGGAAATACACTAGTCCATAGGGTTACTATGCAAACTAGTGTATATTTTGTATTGCTTTTCTTTTTAACTAGTGATTAATTGCTTTTTTCATCTAATACATTCGTCACGGCTCTGTAGGCGTCTAAATAGTTAGAACCACAATCAGTCTCAATAACTGGATCATCTTCCTTTATTACGCTGTCTAACAGAGTCTCTGTAGCTTTGTAATAGTTGTAGTACTTATGATTCAAGTCTTGAGTTCGTTCTTGTAGTTGTATTCTCTCAAAATCATTATCATCTACTACGTGGAGATTAGCACACCTAAATAGTAATACTATTGCTAGCATACCTAGACAGAAAGAGATAAATGAATAAACAGCTTTCTCACTTCCTAATACGTTTAATAACTTTACCATAGTTTTGTTATTTTAATTGTTAAAATAGAAGGTGCTCCTGGAGTCGAACCAGCCGCATGTTATATTAACATACGTTTCTCCGTTATAGATGAGCACCCAACAGCTACTATTGTAGCATTAAATTATAAGCACGAATTTTGCACTTTCGTGCCCCCTAAATACAGGGATTTGTTATAAAAGGGTTCAAACATTCGTGTATTTCCAAATGTTTAAATCTAACTATAAGTTTTCCTTACATTTCATGCTATGTGAGAAAATATAGTTTTGCACTAAGTAACGTAATTATTAGTGCCCTATCCATATTATTGTGGTGCAAACACGAATAATATGTGGATAGCTATACGTATTAATACGTACCCGTGGTTTGCCTTCACCAAGAATTAAGGTTGCTACCCTTCAAATGTCCAATATGTGATAATCGAAATTACTTATATATTTTATATACTCTCCCATTTTGAGAATATTGGTTGTGCTGCAACAGACAGGAAAATAGTTCTGTGTTATAGCCATACAGCCCCTCTCTTGCGAGAAGGGCTATATATTAACTTAGAATGGAGTTTGAGGTGCAGCCTGTTGTGCAGGGTTTTCAGGAATGTCGGGAGTCCCAACCTCACCCTCATTCTGCGTACTTGCATCATTCACAGCCTCACGCCAGAAACGTGATTCCATGCGAGATCCTGTGCTATATGGATCCATGCCGCTAAAGTACTTCATCGAACCATCAGGCATAATGAATTTTACTTGAGTGAGCACAGAGATAGCACTGCGAATTACAGGATTGCCTGTAGCATCGAGGATTCTGTTTCCGTCTGCGTTGTTAGCATAACATGGGCCTTTAGCCAATGTGTATTGCTCTTCCAACATACCTGGGAAACGGAGATAATCAGCAAAGTCTGCAGCATTATCAGCTGCTTGCATTGCATTCATATCGACGTCGTATCCCTTGGTCACAGGGTTTTGGGTTGTAGATGCGAACGGTTTGAGTTTAGTGATCAAACCTGGCACGTCTTCATCCCAAAAGATAATACGTTTTGACTTTGCCGCTGCAGAGTCTTCGTCACGTACTACGAGAACTAAGAACTTTGATTTAACACCATTTCTGTTCTCTTTGCTTGCTACGCCAATTGACATGGCGATCGTCTTGTATGCTCCTAGTTCAGAGCCTTTGATTAATTGTCCCATTTTAATTGCAATTTTATTGGGTTACCGAAATCAGTTCAGTGCACAGCTTATCGGTGTTGGCTGGCGAGTTCTATGAATAATCTATGTTTGGCTACTTGGTTAGGGAACATGGAGGATAAGTGTGGCTACTTGGGCTATTAAAGTGAGTTATTAGCTCACCTTAATAATCCATTCCTAATGCCTCCTTAGCGTTATCAGTCAAGGAGTTAACTCTCTTAGCGCTTGTAGTAATCAATACGTACAACGCTACTGTTACAGCCAATGTAATTGGCAGGTTACTGTGGTCTATTATAGACAACAGTATGAGTCGTATAGTCTCTACTGTCAACAATATGTTGATCAACCATACAACTACAAATACGCAAAGCTTAATCATATCTTGTAGTTTATTATGTCGTAACATACTACCATACAACCTCCAATGGCTGTTGGCGAATATTATGATTAGCTACGTTTGGCAATTTGGGTGGCAACGAGCACTCGCGAGCGAAGCGAGCGCAGTGGGTCTTAGTATGGCTTCTTGGTAGGAATAATAACCCCTGATTACTCAGGGATTATAATCTCACGTTGAGCAAAGATAACTGGTGTGTATCTATGTTCAGCTAACCACTCCTTACATGCAGCAAAGAGTTCATCCATTGTGTCATAGTTCTGACTGTCGTGCCAGTAGTATCTATTCTTAGCGTCCTGGACTCTAAGATAGAATACAGTTTTTGTCTTCATATACTATCTATTTTGTTAAGATTTTTTACTATTATAACAATCAGACTGGTGCGTATATCAGTGCAGAAAAAACACTAATATTACACCAGTATAATTGTATGTGCACCCAACTACTGTTATTTATGAGGTACATGAAGCGTAGCTCCTGCTGCGAATACTACCGCAAGCCAGAACACACTCCATAATGCGATTACCTGTATCATAGCGAACGCTATCATTAATCAAGTTCGTCTTTTTGGTTGGAGGCGGGGGTGTTTCCTTGCCGCAACGAGCAGGGGGAAGTGGTTGGGTGGAGTTCCGAGTTTTCATGCACACATAGTAAAAATAAAAAATTTTAGTATCGCATTTCTATACGTATAAAACACATTTGAAATAAAAATAAAAAATATTTTTATGATAGAAATATCCTACATTCAATTTAAGGCTATTTACAGGCTCTCTAATGGCTTATAATGCATTGTCTGGATAACTTATCCACCTGAGTAATTATAATGGCTTAGAAAAGCTTAAAATGCGCCATATACAGATAATCGTAGAAATTACTGTAATATTAAGCCAAAAACGCACTATTGCGCAGAATATTGGTTATCAAAATCCACTCTGATAGAGGACTCAATCATCGTAACTAGTTTACTCTGATAGAGAACCTCAATTGTCATAGATTAAAATCTATTCCAATAGAGAAAAGAAGTAGCAAGATAAAGAGATTAGTATAGATTATATAGAGATTAAATAGAATAAGACAGTATATAGCCCCACCAAAAGAAAGAAATATATAAAGAAAGAAAAGGTTCCCCTATAGACAAAATAAAACCCATAATGAAATTAATCACCATGGGTTTATATTAACCTTTTACAATCTCTGTAATCTTGTTTATTTCTTCAGTACACTGTTTTATGTCTCGCTTAGTGCTAAATGAGAAGCTTAGAGCAGTTAATATTATTACTATATATCGTTTAAATACCAAATGCGTACCTAGAATAGCGTATGCTATAGAGTTTAGCACATCTGTATTGTATGTGTCTATTGCACACTTATATAGAGCTCCAGCTGCTACAAGTGTCAAGAATTTTCCTAACAAACTATATGTGTTATACTTACCTTTTGTAAAGATTTCTTTAAGTAAATCTACTTGTTCATCGCTCAATTTACGAGCTATATCTACTATCTTAGCTATATTCATATTACTTAATTATTTTATACATCATAAATACTAATAACAGTTGTGCAGCTTGCCCAAACATACCTCCTATAATAGTTGACGCTACATCTAACCAATCAATTTCATCATCATGCTGTTTATCTTTATATACTGCAACTAATCCAGCACCAATAGCAGCAAGAATTGTCCCACATAAACTAGCATAGAATCCGTATTGAATATGCTTTAATCTATTGCTCTAAGTCACCCAATGAAATAGATGAGCTAGAGCTTTAATTATATTTTTCATAGTTGTTCTTTTATTCGTTCTGCTATGTATTTTGCGTCATGGTGAGCATGATCTGATATTCTTAGCTTAAAGAATTGTTCCAATTGTGATTCTGTACCTGTCATTATAAGCTCTGTTTTAAGTTGTAGAGGAAGTACATCTCTAGCATCTTCTGGCTTAACACCATGATTTACTAATTGTATATATACACTTTCAGACTTTTCCCAGGATCGTATAAACTCATTCATAACGCCTTTAAATGTATTAATTCTAGTTGGTTTTACGATTTTTATCTCGCTATTAAACTTACCATTGCTGTAGTTACAATATCTTGTAGACTCCATTAAGAATGAGAATACTCTATGTCTTACAAATGAATCAGCTTGCACTCTGGCGCATGTTAATCTAAACGTTGTGCGTTTTTCATGGAATTCTGTAGGTTCACATCTACGCTGTAGATCGTCAAGTGTATTATTTTCAACCATCACTCTATAATTCGTAGTAACAGCCCATATTGGACTACCATCATTATCTGGATACGGTAATAGATTACATGTAGAATATTTATTGCAAAAATAATGCTATATAATATTATCTTTTGAAGATATTAAAAGATATACAGTACCATGCTCTAGTGGAGATCCGTGACCAAGCTCTATCATTTTGTCTACAAATGATTTAGCTGTTTTAGATCTTACGTTCTCATCATATTCTATCTTATCTAAGGACTTATATGCAGTTCTACCAGCTATTTCTATTTGTTCATAGATACCAATCAGATCATGCTTTTGCTCTAGTTTTTATATTTTGTTTTCTATTAGCTTCATATACTTGTTTGTATATCATATACGCCTCAGCGTTTAATTTAACAATCTATTGTGCTTGTTCATCAGTACAAGGAATCCAATCTTTTTCAGGTTCTTTATATGCAGCATATATTACTTCTACATAGTCTGTAAACTTTAGGTAATAGTTCTATACGTTAGCTTTCTTTGTCATCTTTTACCTCCTCATACTCTACGTATTCGTCTTTACTATCATTCACATCGTATGACTTTGAGGACTTGTCACTAGCTTTCCGTTCTTTATCAACCCCATCTTCTCCAATTCGTTGTATGTCTTCAGGTTTAATATCAATACTGGTTTCTGAGGTTTCTGATTGCACCAAATCTTCATTTATTTCCTCAAGAGTTCTTCTAACTCCTTCTTTGTCCACACGTAATCTGTCATTTAATTCCTTTATAAAGTTTTCTTTTTCTTTACTATACTTAGAATCATTATACATCTGCATAAGTATATATGATGCATTATTAAATCCTTCTTGATCTTTTATACGACCATTCTCATCTTTCTCTGTGCCAAGTTTATCTACTAGATCTTGTACTTCTTTAAGCGTATATTTCTCTAGTATTCCTTTGTTATTTACGTGTCTTTCTAGAGTATTATTTCTGTATAGATTGCTGTATTTGCTTATTTTCCCCATTATTTTTAAGATAAATTAAAGTCATTATTGCATAGTTAGCTAAGTCTAAAAGTGAGTCTTCTATAGACTCTTCTACGTAGTTCTTGCCGTTTTTGATCAGGCTATTTATACGCTCGACCTTATTGTTGAGTGGTATAGCAGCTGCTACTAATCCAAACTTATCACATAGTATATCGAAGCTATTACCGTAGTCTTTATTCTTCTTTTCGTATGTTTTATACATACAGCTAACTATGTCTTTAAACATCATTTCTTTTGTTGTACAATCCATTCTTAAGTCTATATCTTTGTTCTTTTTCAAGCCATCTCAGGGCTCTGATAAACGATTTGTTTTCCAAGCATTCTTTCAGAGTGTGCTATATATCTCGAGCACTCTTGTTCTATTCTATCTCCATTCTCGTCTTCTACGAATTGTATGTATTTCTATTTATCGAGCCATCTGTAATACCTAGAGAAGGCTTTCTTTCTATCTATCGTTGTACTATATCTATGTATACACTTGAGCATTTGCTTAGCTCCAACTGTACCACAAGCTCTTAGTTCTGATATATTCTCTAAGAAAGACATTACTCCAGACTCTCCGAACTTATTCTTAAGTTGATTAAACTCATTCTCTGCTTGTTTAAAGAATTGATTATTTATATCGTAGAATGGCATTAGATCTACTATATATGCAGAGTTTATAGGAGTATTATGAATGAAGTAATACTTACAATTATCAGTTACTGGGGTATTTATAGACCGTAGAGATAAATAGTCAGCATAGTATAATATTGCATTTAACTCTATAGTATTCATTTCTTGTATGATTTATATATACAACTACATAACCATCCGATGTAATAAGCATATGGTTCTTGTACATGTACACTAACTATCTCATCCATCTTTTCGTATGTGAATAGTACTATATGCATAGCTTCATGAGATATAGTATTTATTAGATCTGTATCTTTTTCTAGTTTAGTATTACCAAATGATTTTAGTATTCTAACTAAGAAAGTTATATGATTATTATGTTTGTTTATAACTCTATTAGTATATCCAGTTACTGTAGGTTTAGTATATAGATCTTCTTCTGTAATATTGGAACAATCTATATTGTAGAAGTTATTTATTATATCTTTATCTGTACACTTCTTATTACATACAGCTATATCTACATCGTACATTGTTTCGTATATATCTATATTCTTCATAGTGTTATATATAGTTAATAATATATCTATTACCCACCCTACCCCCTATATCCCCTATAACGATATTATATCTTCAAAAGTTGCAAATAGCAAAAATATTTCAATTTTGCAACCAGTTTTAGATATGTTTACGTTACGCAGTCGTAATTTCACAAAAATATACGCAATATGACAAAGGAATTAAAAGTAATCGAGCCATTTTTCAATCTTCAAATTGGAGATAAATTGACTCTATCAGAAGATGGTAAGTTCTATGTTTTCACAGATGGTGATAGTTCTGTAGATAAAACAGAGGCTGGCGATTCAAAGTTCTCTTTTAGTGCTACATTTAAGATCGACTCTGTATACGCACAAGAGTTAGTAAAGAATGGTTATCTTGAAGAGGTTACTTACAAGAAGAGCGAGACTCCGTTTAAGAATGTATTCGACGAGATTGATATTATGCTTGAAAGATACAACAAAGAACTTGATAATCTTGATAGTGATTTTGATGACAAGCCCGCTTGTTTAAAGGTTGAGAAAGGTACAGTTTTGAAGAATCTCATTAAAGCTTTAAATCATCTTAAAGAGTTGAAGAAGTAATGGAAGATAGTAAGTTGATGGATCAGTCACAGTTAGCAGAAAGTATTGCTAGTAAGATTGAATATAATTTTACAGATGCATTTCTAGTTAAGTTGTTGGACCCGATCAAAGTAAAGAAAGAATTTAGTAAACCAGTCGATGATAGACCTGCAAAGAAAGATAAAAACGGCATAGAAGCTGTAGACTTTGATAAGGTCGAGACTGAGGTAAAAGAAGTAGAATCCGATTTTCGTAAAGCAGTAGTAATCAAAACTCCGCTTTCTCTTGAACACAAAGATAACATTCCATACGAAATAAAGGTTGGCGATATTGTTCTTGTTAGAAATATGAGAGGTGAGTATTTTGATTTACTTAAAGATAGTAAGTTAGTACATTACTACGATATAGTAGCTGTTTGTAAATGATAGATATAGATTCTGTCGCTAGAGAAGTATCAAAAGAAACTGGATATGATCTAGATATTGTAAAGAAAGTTTGTCAGCATGTATTTAAATATACTGAACAAATAATGAAGTCAGAAGATACAAGTGATATACTTTTTAACAAGCTATTTAAATTTAAGCTTAAACGAAGATATAAGGATAATAAACAAAAAGAATATACTACAAAATGAAGTACACAAGTAAAGATTACGCTAAATATAATATCGATCTCTCAAAGTGTGAGACGTTTGATGATATTATTGTTGCTACAATTGAAGGCAATGTTAAGAATGGTGCTCCACTTGATAAGCACATGTTTGATTTGTATGTAGCAATCATTGCACACGATGCTATCCAGGATATGTTAGATACTGTATTAGCTATTGGTAATACAATTAATATTACTAACAATGGTATCGAGATCTGCAAGTCTACACCAATCGAGCTTGGCAAGAATGAAGTAGCTAGAGTAGAGAATGGCGAAGTTGTTATTAAAAAGTCTTCTTTAGTTAGAAGGTTCTGGAATTGGGTTACTCGTAAAAATAAGTAATTATGAAGAAAGCTGTTGAAATTAGAGGTGCCATTTATAGCATTACAGAAAACAATGGAGTATTTGAATGTACAATAATTCCTTCGGTATGGTTATCAATGGGTGATACGTTTGTAGCACAAGATGATATGGAAGTGTCTATGAATGGCAAAATATTCAATGTTAAGAAAGATGATATTGTTTTTGCATTCAGTAGAGGTAAAGATGCTGCTGAGATTGTAACATTCAGAAACGATGCTATCTCTAATTATATTAAGACTAATATTGAAGAACGTAATAAGCCTGATAAAGAGACTGATTGTTGTTGTGATAAAATAAGTGAAGCAGTTTAATTAATTTAACAGATTATCCACGCTGTAAAGATGGATTGACTATAAAATTAATTTTCATTTTAGATAAGCTCTATCAAAGAGCTAATATCGCGGAGTGGAGAAGTGGTAACTCGTTAGGCTCATAACCTAAAGATCGCAGGTTCGAATCCTGCCTCCGTAACTACGATTTTCATAATTTTAAATTGTTCATAATAAAATTGTTAAAATTGATTTTAAATTAATTATCTGTATTACATTTACATCAAAGTAAATGAATTAATCAATAAGATTTCTAACAGAAAAATAAATTTTTATCATTTTATTTAAGATGGTGCGGCATCTTTAAAATCCGCACATTATACTCTACAATGCACGGGTGCAGTCGATGCAAGACGCACACAAGATTGCATATTAGTAATAATATGGTATAGTTTTGACTTACTGGAGTATAACATTGGGGTATGGTCGTAATGGTAACGGGTCTGTCTCTAAAACAGAAATTTTCAGTTCGAGTCTGGATGCCCCAACAAAAATATATAGATATGACAAAAGATATATTAAAAGATATTTTAGACATTCCAGGAATATATAAGATAACAAATAATATAAATGGAAAGTGCTATATAGGCCAATCTGTATTTTTAAACAGAAGAATAAAAAGACATTTATCATATAAGTCTCATAAAGACAATTCAGCTTTATATAAAGCATTCGACAAATACGGTATTGATAATTTTTCAATAGAAATATTAGAATCTTTTGATACAAATGACTATAGTTGTATAAAGAAAAAGTTAGATGAATTGGAGATTTATTATATAGATAAATTTAATTCTTATGGTAATGGCTATAACAAAACAATAGATGGTGATGCTGGTATAACTGGTTATAAATTTACAGAAGAACAAAGAAAAAAGGTTTCTGATAACTCAAAACTTTATGCAAGTAACTATTATAAGCCAGTATATTTAAAAAGTGTAATTACAAGATACACAAAAATGTACATATCAGAATCACATGCTTCAACAGATTTAAATTGCAGTCATTCTCAAATATCAAGAATTTGCGATTGGAAGCAAATGTTATTAAACGGAGAATGGCTTGGTGGAAGATCCTATGAAGATTTAGATAATAGATATGATCAATTTTTAAAATTAGACAAACCTTGTAGATCTATTAGAAAGTTAACAATACATGAATACTACAATAAGTTAAAGTCTATTAAAAATGGAGAAATGCCAAAAGTTGGCGAGATTATAGAAGCAATTGGTATATGTAAAAAAACAGTATCTACTTATAATAAAGAACTATTAGAGATTGGTCTTTTAAAAGAAATAAAATATCACAAATATAAATTAAATTAATACGAATGGAACTAAAGATTAAAAGATTAGATGAAAAGGCTGTATTGCCTATACGCGCACACAAAGGTGACGCAGGACTTGACTTAACAGCAACAGATATTACACTTGAGCCAAATGATTGTGGTCAAACTGTTGTTGTATACCATTGCGGTCTAGCTGTTGAAATTCCAGAAGGCCATGTTGGTTTAGTGTTCCCTCGTTCTTCTATTTCTAAGAAGTCTATGTTTTTGACTAATGCTGTAGGTGTAATTGATTCTGGCTATCGTGGTGAGATTACTGCTAAGATGCATGTTACTACTGATGCTGCTCCAGCTGTATACAAGGTTGGTGAAAGATTTGCTCAGTTGATTATCATGCCTATTCCAGAAGTTGCAATTACAGAAGTAGCAGAGCTTAGTGATACAGAACGTGGTGAAGATGGTTATGGTTCCAGCGATGAGAAATTGAGCGCACCTGATGCTGAAGCAGAGAAGACTCAAGACGTTGAGAGTACTACTGATGAGGCTACTATGGCAGCGGCTGACTCCGCAAGCGAGTCTGAGATAGCTGAGTAACGCGTGACAAGGCTATGCGGAATGGCGTCGAGCGTGGTACTGGCAAAATTCCGACGGTAAGGGGATTACACAAAATGTGTAGTTCCCTTTCCTTGTTTGTATGATTATATAAATTATAGCACATGAAAAAATCAAAACTTTTTGGTTCCAGACTTGTGGAAAACGTTCTAATACCAAAGACTCCTAAGGTTATAATGTTTAGTGATAGTGATAGTATTACTAGACAAGTATTTGAAGAAGGAGATCTATTAGACGCTAACACCATAAGGAAGATATTAATAAAAGGTGGGTTTAGTTCTGGTGGAGGTGGTGGTTCATAGCCATCTATTGACTATGTAGATCTTAAGGCATAGATAGACAAGCTTAAGAACTATATAGATGAAAGAGATAACTTGATTAGTGATGCTCGTAGATTGATAGAAGCTAATACTACTAACATAACACAGAACGCTACATCTATAAAAGAAATACGCAATATAATAAGCAATTTCAATATAGGTAATGCTTTATATGTTGGCGAAGTTGAGCCAAGTACAAAAGATGTATTATGGCTAGACACCAGTGATGGTGTACATTTAGATAGCTCTAATTCAAATGAGCTATTAAAGATTAAAGAAGCTATTAGGGATATATACTCAAACATGGGTACTATAAATAAGATGATCCTTAATGGCATTGTTGCTGGTGATTCCAACTCTAGCGCTAGGCAGATGATTATGCGCACAGCTAATCCTATTAGACCTACAGAGATAGCAGAAGAACCACATACCAATACAGATCCTACACAGCCAAATACAACAGGCGTAGAACCTACAGTTAATCACATATCTATAAAGATGGATACAGCTATTAACTTTAGTAAGAATAGGTAGAATCTTATAGATGGTGAGCTTCTGTACTATACAGATAGAAAGAAAGTTGTCCTGTATAAAGATGGTAAGTTTAATATAGTAGGAAGCGAACAGTCTTCTGGTGGATCTGGTGGCGGTATATCTGTAGATGATTTATATGCTACACATCTTGATCATCTTACATTTACTGATGGTGATTCCTCTTATAGTGTACAAGTTGATCAGAGTGGAAAAATAACTGTAAGAAAGAAGATCGTTTAGACTACAAAAGTTGGTAATGTTGATCCTGCATGGAAAGTATATGTTGATCATTTATTATGTATAAATGAAGTATATTGTGGAGGCGTAAATAATGATAACCAAATATGCAGTCACAACTTTATAGAGCTTGCAAACGGTTCAAATAATGATATTAATCTAAATGGTTTAATGTTATTATATACGGATGGAACTCTATATGGTAATGGTCACAATGGTTTTAAATGGAAGACTCTTAAACTTGATGGTATTATAAAAGCAGGTTCTACATATTTAATACGTGGATAGAGATGTAATACTAACAAGAGTGCATTCATAGAAGTCAATTCATACGACCAGATATGGATGGACGGAGATAATCCGATTGGGTTTAGCCAAGATGCTTCAAGCTTCTATCTATGTGTTGGAGATATTGATAACAACTGGGTGTATGATCAACAAGGCAATCCTCTTGATAAAGGAGAGTTAAAATCTCCATGGAATAAGAACTTCACATATCAAGGGTATATTGATAGTTGTGGATTTGGTTCTGGCTCTGTATATGAAGGCGATGCTACATTCTAGGTTAATAGTACAGATAATGCTAAAGACTGCGTATATATAAGATGGTTTATGCTTGAACCAGCAAAGCAAGGTAATAAAGCGTATGGTGCAAGAAAGACTAAGTCTTTATGGACATATATAAATATGAATACATAGACATAGTTTGTAGGTAATGTTCCTATGTACTATTATCCAGATAGTCTTAAGCAAAGATTTACACCTAAAGCTTCATGGGAAGGAAAGAACTTCTTTACTAATAAAACTTCATTTGATCCATTTAAACCTAATTGTCTAAGATGTACATTTGGTATACAAGCTACAGTAGATACTGCTAATCATAAGCTTGCATCTAGATGTTTTAACTGGGTTTCGGTTGGTTGTTACGATGAGTATCTATAGTATAGAAAATAGGGTGACACTGGATGGGCTACAGTTAGATCTATAACAAAGGGAGACAGTTTAAATACTGCTAATATAAATCATTTTATAGATCATTACGATAGGCTAAGATGGAGAACTCCAAGTGGTACTTGGGTTACTACTCATAAAGTTGTCCTAAGTAATATATTTGAAGAAGGTGTATATGAATTTAGAGTTGGTAGGTATAACGATGATTCATATAAGAGCAAGATATATACTACAACTGTTATAACATCAGAACATGTAGATACATACGGCTTTACATTTATACAAGAGACAGATCAACAAGGGTTTAGCTGGTTAGATTATAGACCATGGGTTAGATCTGCTGGTATGATAGCTAAAGAAGATTTTGACTTCTTAGTTAATACAGGTGATATAGCTTAGAATGGTAATAGAGAAAACGAATGGATAGATTATTATAGCGCACTAGATATGCATGTTCCAAATAAAACAGAGATGTTTACTATTGGTAATAATGATCTATGTAGTGAGAATCCAACATTACTTACAGATGGAGAAGACGCTACATCAAAGTTCAATCATATTAATGTATTAAAATATTTTACTTTTGAACTTGATCCAGATTTAGATTATTCTTTTGAGTTTAATGGTAATAGGTATCCATTGTATTCGTTGTATTACTTTAAATATGGTAAATATGGATTTGTATGTTTAAACTCAGAAACTTCAGAAGCTTCTAGTAAGACTTATATAGGCACAGCTGATGCTTAGTTTACTAATGCAGCTAATGCAAGTATAGAGAGTTGGTTTGAAGCTCTTATGAACAAGAACGTATTTACTGTTAAACCTTTTATATATATGCACGAAATGCCATTCACAATGGTTACTTGGCAGTTTATGAAAGGTAGTGCAGGTAGAGAAGGTTCTCACTTAAATGTATATAACTCACAAGGTAAATATAGATTCTCTAGACTATTTAAGAAGCACGGAATAAAGATGATATTTGGTGGTCATAAACACACCTATACATTAAGTAAGCCTATATATGACGCTCCGGATGGTTATATAAAGTCAGATAATAAAGTAGATCCTTCTATAGATCTTATGGGAGAAGTTACAGATGAATTATCTAGAAAACCAGTTATACAAGTAACTAGATAGCAAGATATAGATAATACTAATAACTATGCTAGATATGAGCTTGTAGATAAAATAACAGCTCCTACGTACGTTATGTCGTAGGCTACAGGATATAAGCTGGTATCTAATAAAGAATAGCCATCAGGTGACGAATATACAATTCCTTGGTTGTTATCATACTTTAAAGCTTCTTCTAATTCTACAGCTCCTACAGAGAATAGAAAACAACATTATCCAATGTATATTAAATTCAAGGTATTCCATGATACGGTCCTTGTACAAGCTAAATAGATTCATGGTGTATGGGATGTTAACGAAGATAAGAATACAGCCAAATGGGATCCGAATAAGCAAATATCAAACTTAACTGTTGTTGGTATGACTTGCGAAACAACTACAGAAGTAGATAAGGCTGCTTATAATGTAAACGATCCTAAAGAATATGCAATAACTCTTTAATCTTTTAATAATGAATAACTTAAAGAAATTTAATACCGATCGTAGCAAATGGGAGATATTAATGAGTAGTGATGCCAAAGGTGTATCACTAACCAATCCGAAAATGTTAAAAGCTAACGAATCGGTAATATCGGTAGATACCGCTATTGAGAGATTAAAAGATGATCTTTCTGTAGCACAAGGTAACATATCATGGCTTGCGCTTCATGGTGGAGGCGGCTCCGGTGGGGGCGGAGGTACAGCTCCTGCTTGGGAAGAATTATCAGTAACTATTAAGGTTAATAATAAAGAATCAAATTCAACCATTAATATGGGTGAAGATGGTTTGTAGGTTAATATAGAAGGTATATCTGCTAAGTATAATAAACCTTGGGAAATATCAGTTTATGTTGGTAGTACAAAAGTATATGCTACATCAGTAAACGCTTCTAACAGTGTATTCTTTATTCCTTACACAAATATAGCTAGGTCGCTTAATAACCATACTGGTAGACTTGTAATATCAGCTTCATATAACGATGATAGCAATGGTGTGTACGGTCAAGGTCAGTGGAGTGGATCTGTTATTGATAATAACATTATATTAAAATGTGAAGACGTTGCCGCTTCGTTAACAACACTTAATACATCATTTATTAAACTACAATATAGTGTAGGTACTATTGGTCAATATACATTAGACTTAACAATACAAGGAAGTAGTAATACAATTTAGAAGTCTTATGATATAAGTATAGCTTCTACTAATCAACAGACAAACTCAATAGAGTTATCTGATTTGTTTACAGAAGACACAAAATGGATTGATGTATACACTGTTACACAAACACTTACGAATAAGCAAGATTAGAATATAACAAAGACCATCAAATCTTCATTAACTCTAGTATCAAATAACATTATGATTTCAACTAATGTTATGAGTAAGGATTAGAATAATCCAGTAGAGGTTAATATGGATGGTAGTTTATATCTTGAATTTACCCCGTATGTGTCATAGTTAACATCATTTAATTATGATATATTTATTGATGATACTCAAGTTAGATCTAATTAGCCAGGTATATTTGCGCAAACAGTTAAAGATTATATATCTGTATTAAATAAAGAATTTGCAGTAAAAGATAAAGTATCTAAGGTTAGAGTTGTAGTTAAAGCTGGCGACAAAACAGCAGAAGCTACATACTATGTAAAGTTTGTCAAATCAAAAGTTAACTATATTAATGATACATTTAATATGTATAACAACTGTATCTTTGATATGACCGCAAGAAACTTTAACCAAGGTACATACGAATTTCCATATAGTAATACTTTATATAAGCTTAAATCAAAAGTAGCTAAATCTAATATGTCTACTATTAAGCAGAATGTTAGATCTACTATAAGCGTTAAAGATACTGGTGAGTTCTATTACAGAGTTAGTAATGGAGCCATTGGTATTATAAATAAGTTTAAGCTTGATAACTCTGATTATAAGTTTGATGACTTGCTATCATCTTTAGGAGATGTATATACTATATGTTTGCATTATCATGCAGACTATCACCCAGATGATAATAGAACTATATTATTCTCTGGTGATGTTTCTGTAGCCGATAATAACTTAGGTAATATTACAAATGGTATATCTATAGATGTACATGGCTTGTATATTGATAATCAAAGAGTACTTGAACTTGAAGATAATATTGATAATGATATTGCTATAGTTTGCTATTCACAGTTAGTTGATGGTAATATAGAATATATTGTTAAAGTATATCTTGATGGCGTAGTATCAGCTGTACGTAAATTATCAACCAGAATAAAGATGGGTAATAACTTATATGTTGGTTGTAGAAGATATGTCAAAGATGGCAAAGAATACTTAATAAATAAGTGTGATACTAATATATATAGTATTAGAATTTACACAGAAGCTCTTAATGAGTTTGATATAATGTGTCAGCATATAAATAACATTATAGCTACAAACTACGTTAACAGCGCTCCTAACTATGGTAGAATTGATGCGGAGTTAAAGAAGAATTTCTGTTCAAGAGATGCTGATGGTAATATTAAATCTTTGCTATATAATCAAGATGCACAGCAATATTCTATAGACTTTTTGCTTAATTCTAATAACAGACTTGATGTAAATAAGCTTTCTGAGAATGCTAAAGAGATTGGTGTTCCTATCATGCTTATTGATGTTAGTAATGATTCATCGTGGTCATTTAACTCATTTGTTAAACAGCAATCTTCTTCATCTGTAACATTACCAGAAACAGAAAATAAGGTTGTTTAGTATTGGGATCCGATCGGTATTAGTAATGATGGTTCAAATACAGATAATACAGTAAAAACTATTAAAAATGCTACTATAAGTCTTCAAGGTACATCTACTCTTAAAGACTCTGTAAAGAACTTAAATATAACATTACCTACTGGCACTATATTTACACCTAAATCAACATGGATACCAGAGCAAACATATACACTGAAAGCCGATATTGTAGATAGCTCTCATGCCAATAATGCTTCTATTGGTTCGTTTATAAATACTGAACTTGGTAAGAAAGATAATCCCTACTTCCCATTTGATCCTGCAGCATTAAAGAATGTATATGATTCTCAATATGTTAAAACACAATAGCCAACAGCTACACTTAAACATACAGTTGAAGGTTTCCCTGTGTTTGTTATTATCAAATTCTATACTGATGCTTAGAACACATTGTCTGTTACGCCGTTAGGTGTATACTCATTCAACATTGGTCGTGACGCTCATAGAAACTTAGGTTTCAAGCAGGTTAAGTCAATAAAGAATGCTACAGACCATAATCCTATTCAGGTTACAACATTCCCATTCTATGCTGACAATGTAGAGGTAGATGAAACGTTTGATCAAGATAAATCTGCTTGGATTGAGATTAAGGATACTAACTCTCTTGTAGGATTTGAAAGAATAACAAATAGTCTTCCAGAAGATCTTGATACAAGTAAAGGTGACTTCTGGTAGAATGACGATAACATTCTTAATCAGAAATACGAAGTTAGATTCCCAAGTGGAAAGAGAACTTCGGATTATCCAGGTTTTAAAGAGTTTGTTTCAAACATCATGAAACTCCCTATTGAGGGTTGTTATTCAAGTGATGTTAACGGATCTAATACAATCCCTATGATCTCTGGCTCTTATGATCAATATACAGTTGATTCTAGTGGTAATTACAGTAAATTAAATAGAAAGCAATAGATTATAGTTGATCCTAATAGTATTAGTGATAATATGGGATTTAGTGTAGATAGTGCTTTTAAATACTTTATCATATGTAATTATTTTGGTCTTGTAGATAATTTTGGTAAGAACTCTACATATAGAACTTGGGATGGATCTACGTTTTATGTTGACTTCTATGACCTTGATACTGCTAATGGTAGTGATAACCAAGGAGAGCTTAAGATTGATCCAGACGTATGGATTAAATATATAACAAACTAGGCTACATCTGAAAACGCTACACAAGGTATGTAGTATGTAGCTGAAACGTTTAACCATGATAAAGGTTTATCCAAAACTACAGTATCTGCAAATACTAACAAATTATGGCTTTCTCTTGATACTCCATTTACAAAAGCAAAGTGGAGAGATGGTCAAGATACCGTAAATTCAATATATGCTCAATATTGGTATGAGTTTAGAAGCTTTACTGAAGCTCTAGCAAATGCTAATGGTTATGATACATTTATGAATTACTTTACAGATAAGTACTTTGTAAAGCAAACAGAGCTTTGTGGATCTCTTATATTTAATTATGACTATAAGCTTAAATACATGCTTTAGTTTACAAGCAATGTTATTACAAATGCTAAAGATATTGTAAAGTTACATGGTCGTAAAGTAGCTCATAATAGAACATGGCTTAAGAAGCACGTTGTATTCTTGGATAGTTTGTTCAGATGGAGAGACATGTCTAAGAGGTAGGCAGCTATGACGTTTAAGAATAACACTGACGTTACAGTTAATGCCACTGTTGATGGTACTTAGGTTGATGCTTTACCAGTAACATCTAACTGTCCAGTTATATCAAGAATAGCTGTTGGCGATACTGTTCAGGCGTTCTACTTCCTACCAAACAATACAAAGACTTATGTTAATGTCGGTAACATGCAGTAGGGCGGTCCTTATACTTGGACTATGAATAACTCTAATTCGATTATAGAATTAGGAGATATGTTTACTCCGTTGTATAATATGAAGATTAGTTCTATTGCTAAATCTATAAATGAATTAAATATTGATCCTCTTGGTTTACCAGCTATACATACTATAGACATGCATAACAATAAGTACTTTAGTGGGCAGTTTAGTCTTGATGTATTTAGACAATCAAGCGTATCAGAAGTTAGAACTATAAACTTTGCTAATACAGCATGTGCTATTAGTGGAGATTCATTCTATCTTGATATTGAATAGAATCCTGGTACTACAAATGCTAAGACTAAGTTTACAAAGTTAACTGATATTGATATATCTGGTAGTAATTGTATTACTAATATATTTATACCAACTAATGTGCCTTTGTAGAGTCTTAATATTACAAATAGTAATATTATGGATTTAAGACTTATACATCAGCAATATCTTCCAGACTTAGATCTTTCAGGATGTAATAACTTAAGTTCTGTATATATAGAAGATTGTAATACTATTAAAGAGTTAAATCTTACTGGTTATGCAAACTTAAGAAGTGTAAAGATTACACACTGTGAGAACTTATAGAAGCTTATAGTTGATAGTAATATTAATCTTGAAATAGTTGATATTGAAAACTGTCCTAATCTATCAGATGTTAAGATAACAAATAACTCTTAGCTTATTGGCGGTAGAGAAGATAATTTTGTTACATTGTCAGACTTAAATAGTTTAACAAATGTTAACCTATCTGGTAATAACAATTTAAAGACTGCTAATATTACTAATTGTAATCAGTAGAATATACTTAAATTATATTTAAATAGTACATAGGTTAGTAACTTTAATAATAACCAACTTCTTGATTTATCTGCTTTTTCAAGTATACAAGATTTCAATATACAAAACAATTCTGGTATTAAAGAAATATAGTTCTCTACAGATGAGAACAGACCAGCATATATAACAAATACTTTTGAGAAATGTATAAACTTATTAAGAGTGTATGGTAATATAGTTATTAAATGTAATAGATGTTTTAATGGATTAACTAAATTTTCTATACATGGAACTACAAGTACTGTTAATTTCCAAGGTAAGAATGTACAAGCTATATCAGATAATACGCATGTTGTAAAACTTCCAAGTGAAATTATTACAAATAATGCTATACCTGATGATAACTTTGTTATGCCTATAAACGTATCAAACAAACAAACTAATATTACATTCCAAGATGTAGATAATGCATTGTCAATGTACGCTAGTACAGCATGTACTTTGTTTGATATATATTATACAATGTAGAATTTAGGTTCGCTTAAGAATCTTGACACGATGTTCTACTTTGTATAGAATGCTAAGTTCCAAAAAACAAGTCAAGCTGACAACTCTCCTAATAGATATATGTTTAAACTTGCTAAAGGTATTACTTCATTACATAATACATTTACTGGATGTTGGGGAAACAGCGCAATATTATATTCACCTCATTTTGTAGGAGACAACGTAACTGTAGATGATGGTTTGTTTAGCCCGCTTGTAGATTCTCTTGTTGATATTAGTGATATTTGGACTGGACCGACAACTGGAGTGTTTGATAGATTCTTATTTAGACATAGTTCTAAAGACTATAAGATAAATAATGTCGAATATTTCTTAAGCTCTACAAACAATGTAATTGTAAATAATACAAATACATTAAACACATCTGATGTATTCAATACTGCTACAAAAGATAATCTTGATGAATCGTTTAAGACTAATGCGTCTTTGTATGGTAATCTTAAAGATTTATTTAAGAATTTAACAAGTCTTAGTAATATAAGTAGATTTGCGAATGTCAATTATATAGACTATGATACAATAAATATAACAACAAATGTTTCTTAGGTATATGCATCGTTTATTGCTAAATATGGTCATGGAACAATTAACTTTACAAATATATTTAAGAATCCTCAATATGTTTCAAGAATAAATGGATTCTTATCTTCTGAGAAATTAAATGGAGGCGTTACCTTTAATATAAACAATGATTCTTTTAAAGGATTTGTAAATCTTACATCAGTAGATTGTGTAGATAATAATTATAGGCAGACTACGTTTGGTTCTGGTTGTAATAAAGTTATTAGTGGTCAATTCCCGTATGATATATTTAAGAATTGTCCTAAGCTTTAGAATTGTTGTGGATTCTTTGTATATACAACAATGCCTAATTAGATAAATGGTAACCATATAGAACTTCCTGGTTCATTGTTCTTAAACAACACAAAGCTTAATAATGTTACAGGATTATTTAGAGATGTTAAGTTTACATATAAACTAACTTCTAATGGATTCGCTAATTGTTATAACTTACAATACGCTAATGGTATATTCTCAAACTCATCATACTCCGAAAGTAATCAGAGTTATATTCCATACAAGCTATTCTATCATGGTAGTAGAACTATAAGCAATACCTATTATGGTATACAAGATGGAACTTTAACTACTGATACTGAATATAGAGACAACAAAAAGGTTGTTATATATAATATAGTAAGAGCTGATGGTAGTGAAGTTAAGATGGAGAATACCAATAATGTTGTTAAATGGTTTAGTAAGAATACTGGTGATTGGGAAGAAGTAACTAATCCAGAGGGTGTTTTATATTTTAAACAAGTTGTATCTACTGAAGTTCCAAATACATCAATATTAGGTTTACGAAATGCATTCGCAAATAGTAGAATAGAACCATATGTAAATAGTAACCCAGAGTCTATACATAATGAGAATTATAATCCATTTAAGTTTATATATAAAGTTGGTGTAATTTCTATTAATACAAGCTATGATAATATTGATGAAACTATAATGTGGTCTTATGATGGTGTAACTACTAAGGATAATAAACATAATGGTGATTATGAGCATGATAGCAATACTATATTAGTATCCATAGGGCAAGGTAATAATGTTGTTAATGGAAGTTTAAACTTCTGTTGTGCTCCAGACTTATTTAGATATTGTAATGGTAATTGTGATATTACAAGTATATTTAATAATTGCGGTCCACAATGGCCTAGTTACAACTAGTCTGGGCTAAGAGGTAGAATACCAGATATATTGTTACTCCCATTTAAGAACTTCAAGAAAGATTTGTCAAATATGTTTAATACATGTTCAAGTCTTACAAGAGTGTCAAAGAGTAGCAGTAGTAGTGATGTATACGTAATACCTCCACACTTCTTTGAATACGCTCCTAATATAACATCTTTGAATGGTACATTCTCAAATACATCAGTATATCCAAACCAAGTATTTACAGCATTTGATTATATATCAAATAATACACTTGGTAATATTAGTAGAGTATTTGCTATGGTTAAAGCTCCAGAGAGTACAGCTTCTAATCCAGTAGTATTTAACTCTGTATTCCAGAAGTTTACAAATTTGGTAGATATAAATGGTGCATTTATTTAGGATTATGTAAATTATGCTAATTAGGGATACTTTAAGTTTATATCAGTATTTCCATCTAATAGATATACAAGTGCATCACAATATTCTAGTAATCAGAGATTTAGTAATGTATTTAGTGGTTACAGTAGGGCTTATGTAGTACATGAAAATCCTAAGACATTGATTAATAATAATATAACAAATAACTATAAAACCGTATAATGGATGCGGGATTAAATTAATATAAAAATATGAATACAGCAAAATTAGTTAATTCCGCACTTACAGGTGGCGGTTTAATATATCCAGATAATCTTAATGTTGTTATTGGTAATGAAGATCATGGGTATCCAAAAGGTTATGTACTAGACGCTAATGCAGTAGCTAGTTTAAGTCCTTCTAATGGTGGCGGTAACAGCGAATAGAATAATAGTAAGGCCGATTAGCTTATCAAAGATTTCAATATTAGCAAAAGCACATACGTAGATACTAATGGTTAGTTAAATCAAAGTTTAAATTTTAGTCAATCTTTTGAAAAAAATAAAGTAACAAAATCAAGTATACATATTAGCGGTTCTCATATAGGTAGTGGAAATAAACATAGATATATACCAAGATCTATTGGAGATGTTTAGCTTGGAGATTATTCATGTTCAATCGGTGCTAATAATCTTATTATTGGAGAATCTATTGCAAATATTGGAAATTACAATATATTAAGTTCTGGTATAGCTACTATAAATGTAGTAAATATAGATGGAAATGATAATTTGTGTTTAAAATCATAGATTCATAAAGCTTTAGATTATCTTACAACGAACAAACGTGTTGCAATTAGTCTTAAGTATGCTTTTAAAAAAAATAATGACGGAAAACTTATATCAGTTGTTATTGATAGTTATAATGACACTAAAGCTGAATTTAAAGTAATTACAGACTTTACAAGACTTGATGACAACACAATACAGATAAACGACGATAGTGTAAAATTCTTAAAGCAATATGATGCGTGCTTTGTTTGTATGATATATAATACTAATAGTAATACGATTGCATGTGGGAAATATATATTTAATGAGAATGCAAACAATTCTATACTTTCAGGAATGGCATTATGCTCTTTAGGTGATAAAAAGATAACTAGCGTTTCTGTGTTTGGTATATATAATACAGTATATAGTGATGGTGAATTTGCGTGTGGAATCAACAATGCTTCTAATAAATTTATAAAAGACGGTAATAATGTTACTACGTTGTTCTCTGTTGGTGGAAATATAAATAATTCTAAATCAAATTGCATTGAGGCTACAATCCATAGTAATAATAATATTGTTAATAAATCATCTTTATATGTATATGGTATTGGTGGTTACAATGGAGCTAATACTTCTGATGATAATACTAAATCACTACAGCAAGTTATTTCTGATATAGAAACAGCAGTATCTCTAAATAGCAACGGTCCTTGGGATGTAGATATAACATCAGAATTTATCAATGGTAATGTTACTATTTATCCAACATAGATGTGGAATATAAATCAAGCTTCAAAGCGCGTTTATTTCTTAGCAGATCTAAAACAAGGTGATATTATTACTATCCCAGATACTTTAAGAATGTATATCGGTTGGAAGAAATCTGATGGCACATTTGGTTTAGCCGACTGGGCTACAGCTGCCAAGAAGTACACTGTTACAGTAGATGGGAAATATGTGATATTAGTTGCTAATAACATTGTGAGCGGTGATGTTCAAACAAACACATTACCATCTTTCGGAAAGATAATGTTAAGAACATCTAATCCAGATTTCAAACCTACAGCTCAAACTGAAGCTAAGAAAGATCATACAAACGACGATAAAGTTATGCGTGGTATAGCTCATCAAGGTTTCCATAAAATGGAAAGAGCTAACTCTTTAGCTGCATTTAGAGCTGCTGCAAAAGAAGGTTGGAGATATGTAGAGACTGATACATATATGACATCTGATGGTAAGTTTATTGTTAGCCATGATGATAATGTACCAGTTGGTTACACAAATGGTGTTACAACTCTTACAGACAAGTCATATAAATACGGAGATCATACTTTAGCTGATATACTTGCATTCCATGGCCCAAATGGAGAAAGTGTTGATACTCTTGAAGAATTCTGTAAGACATGTAAAGAATGCGGCCTGCATCCATATATTGAGATAAAACAAGGTATGATGTGGCAGAATAATACTATTGATACTACTAATTCAAGATATAATGGTAAGCCATATGCTATAAAGCTTCTTGACATTGTTAATAGATACGGTTTAAGAGGTAATGCTACATTTATATCTTCTACAGCATATACATTAAGACTTATGGCTGAAAAAGATCAGAGTTATAGATATGGTATTGTATATTTTTATAAAATTGGAAGTAGTTTTGGCGAATGGGCAACTTTACTTAATCAGATAAATGAATTTAATACAGACACAGCCGCTTCTAAGGCTTATTTGTTTGCAGATGTAAATATTGATAATCTTAAAACTGCAGAAGCTGGATCGGTAGATAAACTTGCTGAAACTGGTTGCGCACTAGAAATATGGACTGTTAAGATTAAAGAAGATCTTAATAACCTAGATTCATACGTAACTGGTGTTACAAGCGATAATATACATGCTGGTGAAATATTAGCTAAGAAGATTTAATAATGTTTGATATACAAGGTGGTAAGATAAAACTTAGTACTTAGGATTTAGCAATACCTCCATTTAAGGAGTATTATAATAATGCTGAAGACAAATCTTAGGCGCTAAAAGAGATTGAATATATTATTTGGCTATATAAATGGAATAGTCCATACGAGGCTTATCCAGAGAAAGAAAGATAGTCTGTTGTAGGCAAAGATATGTTCAATGATGATAAATATAAACCTACTGCCGAAATGATGATATTAGCAAAAAGGTTTCAGGAGTTTCAACAGACTCCTGGAACCAGACTGCTTTCATCTTCATAGTCAGCAGCAGAGGGATTGATTGAAACTCTGAATTAGTATTCAGAAGGTAGTATGGATATAGACACAGCACTTAAAATCACACGAATACTTAAAGATGTTAGCGGAGTAGTTAAATCATTAGATATAGCTATGAAGCAAGCTAAAGCAGAATAGCTTGAATCTGGTAAGGTTAAAGGTGGTGGTGTTATCGGTCTATATGAAACAGTTAAATAATTATGGTTGACTTTAATAAGAAGATTTATAATAGTGATAAATTTAGATAGGCAGCTATATTCTTTAAAGAGCATGGTGCTTATACATTAGCTCCTCCAGGAACTACTGATTATATAAAGTACTGGGATGAAGAAACTAATAGATGTCTATATGGATATGTTGCTCCTGATGGTGATGCTATAAGTGGATATAATTACTTTTATCTTAACTATAGCCCAATTATGAAACTTAGTGAGGTTGAATATACAGATAGATATGGTAATAAACGTACAAGACGTGAACGTATATTAGAGTTTCCAAACTTCTGGGATTACGACTACTATTACTTTAACGCCATAGAAGAAGCTGAAACTGAAGGTAAGCATTTAGTTGTGCTTAAATCAAGACAGCGTGGATACTCATTTAAAGGAGCATCTATGTTAGTACGTAATTATGAGTTAATACCTGGATCTAAAAGTTTTGCTGTAGCTTCAGAATAGAAGTTCTTAATTGGTGATGGTCTTCTTACTAAAGCTTGGCAAATAATGGATTTTATAGACAAGAATACAGCTTGGTCAAAACAACGTCTTACAAGTACACGTATGGAACGTGTTGCTGGTTTTAAGATTACTGATGAGTTTGGTAAGTAGACTGAGCAAGGTTACTTGTCGAGCATAACAGGTATCACACTTAAGAATGATCCTGAAAGACTTCGTGGTACTCGTGGTAAGCTTGTACTATTTGAAGAGGGTGGTAAGTTCCCTAATCTTGAAACGGCATGGCGAGTTGAATAGCCTGCTGTAGAAACTGATGACGGTGTAGCTTTTGGTCTTTTGATTGCTTTCGGTACTGGTGGTACTGAAGGTGGTGCTTTTGATGGTCTTAAGAATTTATTCTATAAGCCAGAAGCGTTTAACTGTTTGGCTTTCCCGAACATTTGGGATGATGGTCAAGAATAGACTAAATGTGGATTCTTTGTTCCATCATGGTCTAATATGGAGTCTACTGACGACAATGGTAAGTAGAAGTTCATGGATTAGTATGGTAACAGTATTAAAGAGAAAGCTATAGAAGAACTTATTACTCAAAGAAACAAAGTAAAAGATGGTGGTGCATCTCAGACATCTATTGATAGATTTATATCAGAGCGTCCTTTAAAGCCGTAGGAAGCTGTATTGGAGCTTGGTAAAAACATTTTCCCAAGGTAGTTGTTAATGAATCAATTAACACGAATTAGAACTAATGAGAAGCTACGAAATATGAAACATGTAGTAGACTTAGCTTGGGATGGAGAAGGGTAGGTTAAAGCTACTGAAAAGAAGTCTGGTGATATAACAACATATCATTTGAAGAAAGATGATAAACCACATGGTTCTATTGTGATATGGGAATACCCAATTAAAGATCCTCCGTTTGGACTTTATATAGGGGGGTGCGACCCGTGCGCGTAATGTCAGCGGGTCTAAAATCGGGTAAAAACGGGAAACATCTAGAACAGACAATTCCGTGCTAATCATACTGATTGCGAAAGGCAGTATGGCAGTGTAACGCATAGATGGTGAACAAATATAATCCATCCACGAACACCCGACACTTTTATAGTGATGATGTATGCTGGGCTATATGGGGACATATAGAAGTATAGATAAAAAACTATACGATAACACAACCGACGACCACGATGAGTCTTTTACAAACTCTTTGGGATCAACATTTATATTTAAACGTGTCAAAGCTGGAGAAGCTTGGAACGACGTTATCGTAGCAGAATATTCAGGACGGCCTGATACTGCTGAAGAGTACTATGAAAATGTACGAAAGCTTTTAATCTTTTATAATGCGAGATTGTTATTTGAGAATGAACGTAAAGGTATTTATCCTTACTTCACAAATAAACATTGTGATTATCTATTAGCAGATTAGCCAGACAAGATAATCTCAGAAGTATTTAAAGATTCAAAAGTACAAAGAAGAAAAGGATGTCATATGACTAAGTCTATTAGGGCTTATGGAGAAGGATTAATACTTGAATGGCTTATGGATGAATTCGAGCCAGGACATCCTAATATAGAAAGAATATATAGCGAACCTTTAATAGAAGAGCTTATAGAGAATGATGGCGTAAAGAACGTCGATAGAGTCATAGCATTATGTATGACTATGATGTACAGAGAAGAACTCTATTAGGTAAAGGTAGCTAAAAGTAAAGAAGAAAACAAATAGGTTGAACTCTTTGAAATGCCATTGTTTGGCCAATCTTGGTGGAATGATGAGTAGCAGCAAGACGATATACCTGTATATACATTTTAACAATGATAGGAGTAAAAGATAATTTATATAGTGCTGCATTTCCATAGCAGAAGCTCCCGCTAACTAAGAAAGATGAAAAGTGGTAGCATGACTGTGTGGATTATATAATAGGTGAAGGCAATGTTACTTCTGGCGGCGGTAGGCGTGATACGCAGCATGGCGAGATGTAGACCTATTACAACTTATATAACAGTATCTTTGACGAGAAAGACTTTAAGCGTATAACAAATCCATTTAAGGTAGATGATGGTTTTCCTGCTACCCCTTAGGACTTTAATATTATTAGACCTAAGATTGATTTGCTTATAGGTGAAGAGACTAAAAGACCATTAAACTTTAGAGTTGTTCGCACATCTCAAGAAGCTGTATCAGAACTACAAGATAAGGAAAAAGAAATGCTTATGTAGTACATGATGGCAGCTATACAATCTAAGATGGGTCCAGAAGAACAGCAATAGTTTTAGCAATAGTTATAGAGTGGTGAGATTATGCCGCCAGAAGCTATAGCTAAGTATATGGATAAAGAGTACAAAGATGTTGTAGAAAATACCGCTTATCATACACTTGAATATCTTAAAGAAAGACTTTCATTACATAATGAGTTTATAAAAGGTTGGAAAGATGGTTTGATTAGTGGAACTGAAGTATACTACGTAGGAGTTCAAAACGGTGAACCTTACGCAGAACGTGTAAATCCTATGGACTTTGATTATGACAAATGTCCAGACTTGGAATTTATAGAAGATGGTTCTTGGTGTGTCCGTAAGATGAGATTACCAGTAGCTGAGATATATGATAGATATAATGATAAGATGGATGAGAAAGATCTTAATAGACTTAATGAAATCTTATCAGGAACACCTATTGGTGATATGCCAGAAAGAGGACCAGTTGATGATTTTAACCATATAACAATGCATATATATGATAAGGATGGCTTTGCATTTTAGAATAAACATTCTATCAATGTATGGCATGTGTGTTGGAAATCATTTAAGAAAATCTTCTATGTTACAGTTCTTGATGAAGCTGGAGAGCCTTAGGTTACAATATGTGATGAAACATACAAACCTGTAGGAACTGAGGTTTCTATAGAACCAGATTGGATTATAGAGGTATGGGAAGGATATAGAGCTGGTTCTGATTTATATTTCGGAATACAGCCACTTGAATATCAGCATGTAAGTATTGATAATCCAAATTCACAAAAACTCCCTTATTGTGGTTGTGTTTATAGCGCAACAAACAGTAAGCCAAGGTCTTTAGTTAGCATACTAAAACCATTACAATATATGTATATTGTGCTGTGGTATCGGCTGGAGCTTGCAATAGCAAGAGACAAGGGAAAAGTAATTAATATGGATATTACACAGATTCCTAAGTCTATGAATATTACACCTGATAGGTGGATGCATTATCTATCTTCTGTAGGTGTTAACTTTATTAATCCTTATGAAGAGGGTTGGAATGTACCTGGTCGTGAAGGCGGTAAGCCAGCTACATTTAATCAGATCACTTCTCTTGACTTAACAATGTCGTAGGTTATATCAGAGTACATATAGTTAATGGACAAGATAGAACTATTAGCTGGTACTATATCTGGTATTACTTCTTAGAGAGAAGGTGCTATTAGTACATCTGAACTTGTTGGTAATGTTGAAAGATCTGTAACTCAGTCATCTCATATTACAGAGCCTTTATTCTGGGTTCACAATCAGTGTAAGAGACATGTGATGACTATGCTTCTTAATACAGCAAAAGGAGCTTGGGAAGGTACTGGTAAGTAGAAGCTTTCATATGTATTTGATAATGGCGAAAGAGCTTTCTTGGATATAGCCAAGAAGTTCTACTATGAAGATATGGATGTATTTGTAAGTGACACTTCTAAAGATATAGAGAATATACAGAAGTTACAACAGCTTATTCAACCAGCTATGCAGAATGGTGCAAGCTTACTTGAAGCAGCTGAGATTCTTACAAATGATAACTTCAATATACTTAAACAGAAGCTTAAGGATATGCAGACTCGTCAAGAGCAAATGCAGCAGCAACAGCAAGAAGCTGAAGCTCAACAGCAACAGCAATTGCAGCAGATGCAAAATGAAGCTAAACAGCAAGAGCTTATGCTTGAAGAGGCTAAGATGGATCTTGAACGTTATAAGATTGATGCTGATAATCAGACTAAGATTGCAGTAGCTGAAATTAGTGCATATCGTGGTACTGAGGATAAGGATGCTAACATGAATGGTATACCTGATCCTATGGAGATTGCAAAGGATGCTACAGAGCAACGTAAGATTGATCAGGAGGCTTATTTAAAGCGTTATGAGGCGCGTTAGAAGCGTGAGATAGAAGATGCTAAGATAAGCTTAGAAAAGAAGCGTATGGACCACGAAATGGCTTTACAGAAGCAGAAAGATGATGCTGCGCTTTAGAGAGAGAAGATTAAAGCTTCTACAGCTTTAAAGAATAGAGTAACTGGTGAGAATTAATGCTTATGAAACCAATTAAACAACCAAGTAGCAAACAGCCTAATAAGTTTTAGGCGTTTGCTAATAAGCTTGGACCTCTTGTTTATAATGGTCTTATTAAGAGAGGTTATACAAAGAGGTCTACATATGATAATGTTATGAGTTAGTTGGCTTTTGAAAGCAATTATGGAACAAGTCCTTTAGCATTGAGAGCTCATAACTATGGCGGATATGGTTATAATGGTAAAGATTATAACGTATACAAAAATGACGCTGCCTTCATAGATGCTTATCTAAACGATATGGCTGGTAAATATAAGAAGGCTTTAAATGCTGATACTGTAGCCGACTATGCTAAAGAGCTTAAACGTATAGGTTACTTTGAAGCTCCTCTTGATTAGTATACAAAGAATCTTGCTGGCATGCAATCTGTTAGAAAAGCTGCAGCAGTTCATTATGGTTAGCCTATAGTTCAACAGAGACCTGCTTTAATGGCCGTGTAGCTGCCTAAATCATTTGTACCTTAGGAAACGGCTTAGACTATGGAAGAAAGCGCTTAGAACGCATTTAAATAGCATGTATTACCTCCTGTTGGTAGAGGTCCAGAACCAGAAATAGAAGCACCTTAGGAATAGAGTAGCCCTTTTATATTTTAGCACTCAATTGATCTACCTCCAATTGAATAGACAATGGGTGCTTTGTTAAACGATTAGCATTTGGTTAGTGTTCCTGGTTATAAAAGAGGTAAAGATGATAACGCTGTAATTGGAGCAGACGGAAATGCATATAATGTAGATTGGGATACTCTGCAAAAAGTAAATGATTAGTATTTTGCTAACGTTTCAAGAAACGGCAAGAGTGGAAAGTCTAATGTTACTGGAGCATACAATGATTACTTAAAGAAGTATAATAAGTAGCCAAACGAAAATTATAGTTTAGATGAGTTAGTTGTTACTCCAAAATTCAAAGGTAGTGTTAATGATTATAATAAAATGATCGCTCATAGTAATTCAAGAGATTATTTTGACCCTTCAATGACATTAGATTTTATGAATGCCGCTACTTTAGGATTACCAAACAGGCTTAGCGTTTCTTAGAATATAGGAGCTATAAAAGATCTATTTAGTAATAAAAGTGTAAATGACAAAGTAAACTCATTTGTATTTGGTAACACTGGTGTTGTTAGTGATAATTTCTATAAAAACCATCCTTAGTTATCATCTGCTATAAATATTGCTACTGATATGATTACTCCATATGCTGTTAAGAAAACTCCAGGAGTTATTGATTTTATAGATAGGCGCGGCGTTCCTTTGAGCGATATAGCTAAGAATGAACCTAATACATTATCTCGAGTAATAGGCGTTGGAGACTCTGGGTATAAAGATGCGTTAGTAAATGACGTTATTCGTGGAAACATGAATAAGGTTTTTGGTACTGCAAAAACTTTACATAGAGCTGCAAAATCTGCAGCAGAGAAAGGTTTGAGTGAAGATGATATAAGAGCTTTAAACTCTAGTTATATACAAGACGAGTAGTAGTTTAATAGAATTAAATCTATTGTAGATGAAGATTATATTATTAATAAGGCAAAACGAAAACCTGGAGTACGTATGTTATTAAAAGCTCCGATGTTAGAGGATACATATGAGCAACATTTGAATAGTTAGGCGGAATATAGAAAAATAGCTTAGGATGAAAGTTATAAAGAGCTATTAGGAATGATAGGTGATAACAAGGCTATGTAGCCATGGATTGATAGAGCTGTAGCTAATTCTGTAGATGGTGCTCCAAAGGGTGATGCTGTTCCAACGTTTGTAATTGGTGGTGGTAGTGAGGATGTTTTAAAATAGCCAAGATCTTCTACTTATTTTGTTGGTGACCATGCTGTAGTTATAAATAACGCTGATAAAAATATGCATGTTATGGAAAACACTGGACACTTTGCATAGCACCCTACAACTAAAAGACCAATGAGTCCTCTTGATGATGACGTTACCATGTATGCTAAACAAGATGGATTATTAACTGGTAAGAGAAGGTTTGTAAAGATTCCTAAATCTAAAGTTAAGCAAGACTAGATTGATTACAGAAACGATATAAAACCAAAGTCAATGATTAAGAATGCTAAGCCAATATTGCCAGAATGGATATTAAACCAAAGACCAATGTTGTACTATATTCCAAATAGTGGTAGAAATAAATAATATACGCAATTATGCGAAAATAATATTTAATTATTAATTAATAATTATGAAGGAAAACAAAGATAACAAACCATCAGCACTTGACACGATGCTTGATAGTATTTATGGTAATGGGGGCGAAACTTCAGAAACCACAGATGTAACAAACATGGGAAGACAAGATAGTGTTGTTGAGGTAGAAGATGACAATAAGACTCCAGATGAACCAGCAGGTAATTCTGAGGATGTAAAAGATGGGGATGATTTAACCGTCGGTAATGATAACACGGAAATCCCTGAACATATTTTAAATAACTCTAAAGAAGAGAAAGAAACTAATGATAATCAAGATGATGATAACACTGCTAATGATAATGATAGTGGTGATACTGATCTTTCTGCTGAAGATGTGACAGAAGCTCAGTAGGTTTCTGCTCTATTTGATGCCGTTGGCGAATCTTTAGGGTGGAATATGGCGGATTTTAAAGAAGAAGATAAGCCTGTTACTGTTGAAGAGTTTACTCAGTATCTTGGTAAAGTTGTAGAACATAATTCTGTTCCACAGTATGCTGATGAACGTATTGCTCAGCTTGACGAATATGTTAAGAATGGCGGTAAGTTTGAGGACTTTTATCAGAAGCAACAGGATACATTATCTTTTGAAAACTTAGATCTAGAGAATGAGGATAACCAAAAGAGTGTAATTAGAGAACTACTTAAATATAATGGTTATTCTGATGAGCAGATTAATAACAAGATTAGTAGATACGAAGACGCTGATATGCTTTATGATGAATCTGAAGATGCTCTTGAACGATTGAAGGTTATTCGTGAGAATGAGATTGAAGAGAATCGTAAACAGCAAGAGGAATATGCTAAACAGCAGGAGGAGCAGAATAGACAGTTCTTCCAGAGTGTTCAGAATGATATTAATAACCTGAATACAATTAGAGGTATTTCTATTCCAAAGGAAGATAGAGCTGCTTTGTATGAGTATATCTTCAAGGTTGATCAAGATGGCGTATCACAGTATCAGAGAGATTTTAATAAGAATCTTTCAAAGAACCTAATCGAATCTGCATACTTTACAATGAAGGGCGATTCTTTGGTATCTGGAGCTAAGAGAGACGGTGAAACATCCGCTGCAGAAAAACTTAGAAAAATACTTAGGAACACTTCAAAGAATCACAGCACATATAATACACAACAGAAACAGAAGAGTGCTGCTGAATTAGTAAGTGGTCTATTTTAAGATAAATTAAATTATATAATAACTTATGAATAATACTTTACTTAATGGTCTACAGTTGTACAGAGGTAAGAGATTCTCTGATCTTGTAGACGAAAACATGATTTCTAATGCTTTGCTTACAAAGCCTCATGAGGTTGCTGGTATCTTGTCTCTTGTATTCGGTACAAAGGATGATGGTGTTTCAACTACTATTGATATGATTACAGGTGGTCTTGGTAAAACTATGACTATCGAGAATCGCGAATATGAGTGGGCTGTACAGATTGATCAAGATCACGCAGTTAACATTCGTTACGCTAAGTATAACGGCAACGTAATTACAGCTACAGGTGCTGCTACAACTACAGCTGGTATTGGTAACTCTCCAATCTACCTCGGTCTTGAAGAGCGTTATTTTGGTCCTGGTGCAATCTTGTCATTCGATAACTATCGTTTCCAGGTTCGTGTATCTGGTACTCCTTATCAGGATGGTAGCGCTTGGGTTTATGAGTGCTATGTAGCAGATGCTGGTTCTGGTGCATATATTCCTGGTGAGTATCTTCTTCCAGGTCGTCAGGTAAGTCGTATTGGTTCTGCATACGAAGAGTATTCAGATGAGGCAGACATCCTGAACTATCAGACTCCATTCAAGATGAAGAACAACTTGATGACAATGCGTCTTTCTTACGATATTACTGGTGATGCTTACTCTACAGTATTGGCTATCGCATTGACAGATCCTGAGACTGGCAAGAAGTCTTATCTCTGGTCTGATTACCAGTATTGGTTGGCTCTTCGTGAGTGGAAGAGACGTGAAGAGTATCAGTTGCTCTTTGCTAAGTCTAACCGTAACGCTGATGGTACATACTCTAACAAGGGTACAAACGGACGTCCTAAACTATTAAAAATTATCAGTTTAATAAAATGGGCACATAAGAAGTAATTCTTATGCGTTTAAGTTTTCTAATTGCTGGGAACTCTAAATATAATTATAATTAAGTTTATATAAATGTAATATGAGTACAAATACAAATAGACAATCAGCAGCTAAGCTTGATATAATTCTAAAGCCATTTCCAATATATTTAGATGGCTATGAATCTAAATACAAAGTTTCAAATGATGGAAGAATATGGTCAGAGTATTTAAATGGATACTTAAAGCCATATTATTCAAAAGGTGGATACATGAGAGTCAAAGTTAACTTTGGTGAAAGAAACAAGAAATTTATGGTTCATAGATTAGTTGCAATGGCATTTATACCAAACAACGATGTTAATAAAACACAAGTTGATCATATAGATAGTAATAGAGTTAACAATAATGTTGACAATCTAAGATGGGTAACACCGAAAGAAAATACACAACATTCTATAAAACTTGGTAAAAGAAATTGGTATAAATATAAATTTATAAATCCAAAAACTGGAGAAGTTTTGGAATTTAGTAATTCTATAAAAGCTTGCAAATATTTTGGAGCTAATTTATATAATTCAACACTTACTACTAAAGCTAACACTGGAACACCAGTAAGTAGTGGTATTTTTGAAGGTTGGATTATAGAGAGAGAATTATTCAAGAAAGTTCAACGACCATCCTCGGCGGAGGAGTAGGGTAAAGCTACCCGAAATGGAAACAGTCCTAATTGTGAAAAATGTCCACAATGGACTTTGATATGGTCTGATCTATATAGAAATATATAGCAGGAAGAATATGCTGGGAAAATAAATTTCTTCCGATTTAGAAGTAGCGATTCTAAATGAACACAAATGGTTGCTATCAGTGCAGGTCTGTTCGAGCAGATTAGCCCAGCTAACACACGTTACTACACAACTCTTACAACTGAGTTGCTAGAGGATTATCTCTTTGATCTTTGCTACAACATGCTTGGTACAAACGAGCGTAAGTTTGTTGCTTTAACTGGAGAGATGGGTATGCGTGAGTTCGATCGCCTCTTGAAGGAGAAGGTAGCTAACATGCAGTTGATTGATACTAAGTTCATCACTGGTAATGGTCAGGAGTTGACTCTCGGTGGTCAGTTCACAACTTACAAGATGACTAATGGTATTGAGCTTACTCTTAAGAAGTGTGCTCTCTTTGACAACATGGAGATGTTCCGTCAGCTCCACCCACTGTCAGGTAAGCCATTGATGTCTTACACATTCTTGTTCCTCGATCTTGGTATGCGTGACGGTCAGGCAAACATCGTTAAGGTTTGTCGTAAGGGTCGTGAGTTCGTACAGTGGTGTACTGGTGGTTCTGTACTCCCATCTGGTTACGGTAACTCAATTAATACACTCCGCTCTAATAGCCGTGATGGTTATCAGGTTCACTTCTTAGGTGAAGAGGGTATCATGGTACGTAACCCACTTGCATGTGGTGTACTTTACTGCGACGCTGACGATTCAGAGTATAAGCAGGCGTAATTGAAATAACGAGTCTCGACTCAACTCTTATATTCCAATCCTGACGGATTGAAATAACGAGTCTCGTTTCGGCTGTATAATATATAATATATAAAAGGGCTCGTGGTTATCTCCACTCGCCCTTTATATATTAATATTATATACGGAACAACACTAATTTAAATAAATATTATGGTAGTTGAATTAAGAATTAAGAAAAAGAATCCATGGGCTGGACTATTGAAGTACAGCAGATGTTTTGATTATATCGCCCCTTATTTTACAAGGTCTGGCTCGATATACACTGGTCTTACACCAGAAGATGAAAAATATTTTGAAAAGGCTTTAGGTTATGATGAAGGTCATTTATCACGTAATAGTGATTTCTGGACTACATTCTGTGTAAAAGTTGGCGCTAAGCCATTATTGTTAGACGATTCAGTTCCTCGTCAAGCTATGATTATTAAGTTCCTTGAAGGTCATAAAAGAGTGGCCACATCACTTGATAAGCTTGATGCAGGTAAGGATTATATTTTGATTAATCGTCAAGCTGAAGCTGTTGAGCAGAATAAGATTAACAAGTTACGTAGAGAGGCTATTCGTGAATTTGATAAGTTATCACTTGATAATATGCGTAAGTGTCTTAGATTGTTTGGTGTTAAGTCAGACGATCTTTCTAATGAACTTGTAGAATCTACACTGTTTACAATGGTTGATAAGAATCCTAAGAAGTTCTTTGATAAATGGGTTGACAATAAAACTAAAGATACAGAATTTATTATTGAAGAAGCTGTAGCTAAAGGTGTAATTCGTAAAGATAAGACTAATTATTATTACGGTACAGACTTAATTGCTACATCGTTAGCAGAAGCTATAACTTACTTAGATAATAAGAAAAATCAAGATCTTAAGCTTGTTATTATTAACGAAACAAATAATAAGTAATAAAACACAAACGACGTATGACGCATAAAGATATATACGAAAAGTTTATGATCGAATATGACAAGGAGAATGTCACCACGTCATATCCGTCGTTAACTGAATACGAAATTGCTACATTACTAGACAAGGCTTACCTAGCTCTAATAGCTCAAAAATTTACAGGAAATAATATGAGGAAAGTTCCTTTTGAAGGTGATGAAAAAGCAGTTGAAGATTTACAGCCGTTAATTAGAACAACAACGTCTAATGTATTGTCTGGTACAACATAGTTTGGTTATTTTATATATCCATTACAAAGCGATGTTCTATATATAATAAGTATTATGTTTACGAATGCTGACGGTACTAAAATTAGTTCAAAACAAATACATTCTACAGACATGTATAAGTTTACTAAATCTGTAAATAATAATCCATGGTCTAAATAGTTAATGTATTGTATATAGAATAAATAGATAATAGTGGCTAAAGATACTTTAGATTATAGCAATAATGCTTCGCCAGTAGAAGCTGTTAGCGCTATATATGCATATATAAAAAGTCCTGAAAAGTTTGTAGATAAAAATAAACTTATAAGTTAGCAAGATACTATATAGTTTGAGTTATCTGATACGATGGCTGAAGAATTAATTAACCTAGCTTTAATTATGGCTACAGAAGTTGTAGAATCTCCAAGGCTATAGACTAAAGCTCAATTAAAAGGATTAGAATCATGACACTAGAACAAACATATTAGCTTGGAGTTGAATTTGAACGTAGGCTTATAGAGATTGATCCATCTTTTGAAGTTGAGAATAAAGTTGACACTGAAACTATTTATAAGTTTCTTAATCAATATGCTAAATAGTATGTTGAAGAAATAATGCAGCAACTTATGTAGGCTAAAAATAGAGATATAATAGCATATCTATAGGATAAAGTAAAAGACTTGATAAGAGATAAAGTATGCTCTGCTAATTAGCCAAGGATACTAAATAGCAATGGTAAAATAGAAACTATATAGGAAAATACAACTAAATTTATACTACCAGATGACTACTATAAATATATAAGAAGTTATTCTAACTGTATACGATCGTATAAACATCCAGATGCACAAACCAGAATTGCTGAGGATGAGGATGAATATATTACTCATAGATTAGAGAATAAAGTATTTAATGAATACGATGATAATGTAAAAGTTGGAGAATTTCTTAATGATGGTTTTATATTAAGGAGTCCTTTAGTTATGCTTGAAGGTGATCATTATAGAAAAGCTTCTAACATAGCTCCAGATAGTGTTGAAAAAGTAAAAACATTATCAATATTTCATGATGATTATACACAAATACAAAGTGTATTACTTGTATATTATACTACTATAGATGATTTTACTATACTTGGCGATAACAAAAAAGCATGTGATTTATCATATTCTGCATTTTGGGATATAGTAAAAGGTGCTGTAGATATGTATATATATTCATATAAATATGGTGTTACTCTAGAAAGTCTTAAGAGAAAAGCTAGACAACAAATTTAGGATCAGCAAGACGCATTAAAGCAATAGAGATAGTAGGAGGGTGATCAATGAGACATATAGATATACTAGAAGCCTTTGAAACCGAAATAGGCGTTATTAATCAAGTTGAGAAGCCTCTCACAACTGATTCTATATTTTGGTTAAATTAGGC